>Ga0067045_1027777_pt1 | contig 61329 bp, 62 predicted proteins | sample TerdegcTABiofilm_FD_59184 | JGI IMG/M metagenome (GOLD analysis project Ga0067045, IMG submission 59184) | Combined Assembly of (Gp0054472, Gp0054536) Wastewater bioreactor microbial communities from Singapore -Terephthalate degrading...
GAGCCAATGCGCTGCGGGCAGCGCTGTCCGGCAACCTGGATCCGGGCGGACTCACCAGTGACCAGCTCTTCCGGGTCATGGACCTGTGCCTGGAGTGCAAGGGCTGCAAGGGCGAGTGTCCGTCGGGCGTGGACATGGCCAAGCTCAAGTACGAGTTCCTGGCACAGTACTACGAAGCGCGAGGCTATCCGTTGCGTTCGCGGCTGTTCGGGCGCATCGACTTGCTCTTCCGCTTCGGCTCGTACTTCGCACCCGTCTCCAACTGGATCGCCGGCTCGAGGGTCGTGGCGTGGGGCCTCGACCGGTTCGTCGGGATCGATGCTCGCCGGTCGATGCCGAAATTCACACGCCACAGGTTCTCGAGCTGGTTTGGCTCGCGGCGAGGTGACGCGGGGGCGACGCGCGGTACCGTGGCCTTGTTTTGCGATACCTACGCCGAGTACAGCGAGCCACAGGTTGCGATTGCCGCTACGCTGATACTCGAGAGAGCCGGCTTTCGGGTGGAGTTGGTGGAGAACAAGGCGTGTTGTGGCCGTCCGCTGATCTCCAAGGGTTTCCTGCGCAAGGCACGGCAGAACGCTCGGCACAATGTCGCCGTTCTAGCTCAGTACGTCGAGCGTGGGATCCCGATAGTCGGCCTGGAGCCCAGTTGCATCCTCACCTTCAGGGACGAGTATCCGGATCTGGTCGACGATCCGCGGGCACCCGCGCTGGCAGCGGGATCGTTCCTGCTGGAGGAGTTCCTGGTGCAGTTGGCCGATCGCGGCGATCTGCGCCTGGATTTCAAGGACACTGAGAAGCGCATCCTGGTGCACGGCCATTGTCAGCAGAAGGCCTTGGTGGGTACTGCGCCGGTCCTCAGGGTGCTGAACATGCCGCCGAACTACCGCGCGATGCCCATCGATTCGGGGTGCTGTGGACTCGCCGGCAGCTTTGGTTACGAGAAAGAGCATTACGAGTTGTCGATGAAGATCGGGTCGGAGCGTCTCTTCGAGGCTATCCACAAGGCCGATCCGAGCGTGGAGATAGTTGCCTCGGGCATGTCCTGCAGGCAGCAGATTGCCCACGGCACCGGGCGCCATGCACGGCACTGGGCCGAGGTCTTGGTCGAGGCTCTCTAGCAGCGACGGGCTGGATGCCCTTCGTCTTTCCCGCGGTATTGCGAAAGGAGGAACCAATGGCCTTCACAGTGAAGAAGCGCGGACGGATTACCTACTACTATGGCGGCGAACGACCCACCCTCTCGGCGCTGGTGACCGAGGACTTGGGCAATGGCGATCTGAAGATCTACTTCGCCGGGCTGACCGGTGGCTACTCGGCCAAGGGGGTTCTCGGTCGGGACGAGCTGGTCCGAATGGAGCCTCGCCGCGAGGTGGAGCTGGTCTTTCGGAGCTGGGAGAAGTGGCTGCAGGAGGCGGGAATCTGCGATTCGATCACGAAGATCGACTTCATCGAGGTGCACGCGTTCGGGGCCCAGCCCAAAGACATCAACCCGCTGGTCGAGCCCCAGCGGTTCGCCGAGGAGCAGCAGCGGCTGTACAAGGAGTACGCGGCCGCCTACAGCAGTTTCTTCGCCGATCACATGCCGCACACGGGTGTCCCGGCACGCTTCACAGTTCACGTGATGGATTTCCCCGACAAGGCTGCGTCCTACGAGTTCTATAGCGTGGGACTCTACCAGCCGGCCCTGCATTCCTAGGGGAGGTGCGCCGATGCCGTTGCACGACTTCGTCTGCCGTGCCTGCGATCACCGCTTCGAGGCTCTGGTCGATGGTGGGCGGTCGGCACGTTGCCCGCGCTGCGGCGGGACGAACCTCGAACGGCAGCTTTCGAGCTTCGCGGTGACCAACCGTGGGGCGAGACCGAGGCGCCGGTGCGAGGGCAATGCGGCCTGTGCGGCCTGCTGTGACGGCGCGGGCCCGGAGAACTGCCCGATGGGTTGAGCCGGGTTGCACGCCGGGTGAACGCCAAGCGTCTGGTGTCGGCTCGTCGGTCCTGGGCACGGAGTCCGGCGGTGGCCGCTGGCGGTGCCGACTGTCGACTGCGCACGGGCAGCGGGGATCTGGCCACGGATGGCTGGTCTGCATCCGGTGGCGGCGGCCTGCGTCTCGAGGTGGCGACCTCCCTAGGTTCGTCGTCGACGCTGATCCAGTGAGGCTCTGTGTCCAGGCGTTCTGCAGTGCCGTTGGAGGCGTCGCCGGAGGGCTCCCGCAGGTAGGAGTAGGGGCCAGCTAGCTTTTCCCGGAGCCCGAGTGTCGCAGCAGCGCTAGCAAGTGGCTGGCGAATCCCGCGCCGACCGAAGGGGCGCAGTGGCGCCTGCTGGGCCTTCTTTCCGCTTCGGGCACAGGGCCCTGGGATCGTTGCTTGCTTCGCCGCAAGCAGGTGGTTACATTAGTCCCCGTCGTTGCAGCGGAAGCGCTCCTGGCTTCCGCTTTTTGTGTGGGTGGATCTGGGCAGTTCGGATGGTCCGACTGCGACGGGCTGCCCGGAGGACTCGGGGAGAGACACGATGAGCGAGGTGTACCTTTCGCGTGACGGGTACGAGAAGCTCCAGTCGGAGTTGCGCGAACTGAAAGAAGTAGACCGACCGGCGGCCAGAGAAGCCGTCCAGCGTGCGCGCGAGTACGGCGACCTAGCGGAAAATGCGGAGTACGCTGCGGCCAAGGAACGCCTGCTCTTCCTCGAGCACCGTATCAGCAGAATCGAGGAGACCCTGAGTCGCACCCGGTTGCTGGAGAACGAAGCGATTCCCGATGATCGGGTCTACATTGGAGCGACGGTGCGCTTGCTCGATCTCGTTCGCGGGCGGGAGTTGTGCTACACGCTGGTCGCCCCCGAGGAGGCCGATTTTGCTGCCGGCAAGATTTCGACGGTCTCGCCAATAGGCCGGGGTCTGTTGGGACACGCCGCCGGTGAAGAGGTGCGGATCAGCGTTCCCGCTGGCACGCTGCACTATCGCATCGTGAGCATTTCGCGGTGAGTGCTCGGCCTGTCCGGCGGAGGCGGCCGCGGGCCACCGAACCACGGCGGGCAGAGCGACGCTGGGGCGAGCAGCAGTTTCGAGGTGAGGATATCGTCCGGTGCGAGGTCGCTCGCGCTACGCACGCCCAGATGAATGAGCATGATAGTGGTGGATGAGGCATTCGAGGCGGCACTGTGGCGGTCAGCCGTAGACCTTGTCGTCTCGCCGCCCCCAGATGGCCGCGCGCTGGCGGCACTGGCGGACTGCTTGCGCGGACACCTGGATGCATCCAGCTGCGCTGTGTACTTGCTCGATCACCGCACCGAAGAGCTCCTGCTGGCTGGACTAGCCGGCGAAGCAGCCGGCGTCCAGCAGCGGCTGCGCCTCGGTCAAGGCATCACTGGGCTAGCCGCTTACCAGCGGCGGGGCGTCCAGAGCGTGCATGCGCAACAGGGTGCTGGCTCGTGGCAGGCCTCCTCGTCCAGCAGCGCGGTGGCTGTTCCGGTGTACGCGCAAGATGACCTGCTCGGCGTTGTCTACCTGCAGCGCGGCGACGCAGAGCCTCTGACGACGGCTCAGGTGGCGGGTTTGGAGCGAGTGGTGCCGAGGTTGGTCGCGTTCTTGGTGCACAGCGAGAGCACGCGGGAAGCGCTCGAACGCCGAACCCATGAGCTGCAGGCTCTCAACGAGCTGGGGCAGGCGATGAATGCGGGTCTCGGTCTGGACGAGACTCTCGAGTTGATCGCGGTGCGGGCTCTCGAGACCCTCGGAGCGGTGGGTGCGGCCGTGCGCCTGGTGGTCGACGACCAGTCGCTCGCGCTGGCAACGATGGTGGCCTCAGGCGACACGTCGTTCGACACCGACAACGAACGCCGCATCGCTGACTATGTGGCGGCCAGCGGCGAGCCGATCCTCATCGACGACATCGAGGTCCAGGAGAACCCAGGGAAACCGGGGACCTCCATGGTCTGCGTGCCGCTGGTCCTGGAGGAGCGGGTGGTGGGCACGCTGTCCCTGCTGAGCAAGAACGAACCCCTGGGCGTCCGGGGGCCGCTCACGCGGCAGGATGACCTTGACATGTTGTTCGCCCTGTCTGGGCAGATCGCTGCCGAGATCGAGGATATCCGTCTGACGGCTCGGCTGCAGGAGCTTGTTCGGACCGAAAAGCAACAAGGCGAGGCATTGCGCGCCCTGTACAATCGATCGCAGGCTCTCCTGCAATCGATTTCTGACGGCCTCATCGCTGTGACTAAGGATGGGGCAGTCGAGGAGATCAACGCTGTAGCCGCCCAAATCCTGGGCGAGGACCAACGTGCAGTGCACGGTCGATCGATCGACTTGGTGGTGGAGGACAAGCCGCCGCTCCGGAGTTGGGTGGAGAGCGGCGGCCAGTTCAGCAACCGCGTGGTGACCTTGCGGACCGGTGCGGGCTCGGTGGCCGTGATGGCGAACTTGCAGCCGGTGATGGATGGAGGCCATGCGGCCGGCGCTGTGCTGACATTCCGCGAGATGGGCGAAGTGGGGCGTCTGGTGAATCGCATGATCGGCTCGCGGCAGATGTTCACCTTCGCGGACATCATTGGATCCAGTTCCGCGATCGAGAAGACGAAGGAGTTGGCGCGGATCGCGGCAGGCACCAGCTCGAACATCCTCATCCAGGGCGAGACTGGAACAGGCAAGGAGGTCGTGGCGCAGGCGATTCACAACGCGAGCTCGTTCAGCGAAGGGCCTTTCCTGGCGGTGAACTGCGCGGCGTTGCCACGCGATCTCATCGAGAGCGAGCTGTTCGGCTACGTCGAAGGGGCGTTCACTGGAGCGAGCCGCCGCGGGCACCTCGGCAAGTTCGAGCTTGCCAGCGGGGGCACGCTCTTTCTGGACGAGATCGGCGACATTCCTCCAGATCTTCAGGCCAAGCTGCTGCGGGTGTTGCAGGAGAAGGCAGTCGTGCGGGTCGGGGGAGATCGGACCATCCCGGTGAACTGCCGTGTCATCGCTGCCACTAACCGAGACCTGGAAGAAGCGGTGAGTCAGCATCGCTTCCGGCGGGATCTTCTGTACCGTCTGAACGTCATCACCATCGAAGTGCCGCCGTTGCGCTACCGCCCGGGGGACATCCCCCAGTTCGTCGCCCACTTTGTCGGGGTGTGCGCCCAGAGGAATGGCAAGGTGATCGACGGATTGACCGACGAGGCTCAACGGATCCTCAACGCCTATTCGTGGCCCGGCAATGTCCGCGAACTGGAGAACGCCATCGAATACGGGGTAGCCCTGGCCAAAGGAAGATTGATCGATGTGGCTGATCTGCCAGAATCGCTGCGGTCGGGGCGCCGTCGGCTTGGGGTTGGCACATCCCCTCCGAGCAGCTTCGCAGAGGCCCGACGGGAGCATGAGGTTGCGACCCGGAACTTGTATTGTGCCGCCTTGAGTGCGGGAGGAGGCGACGTGGTCGGTGCAGCGCAGTTGCTCGGCGTCAGTCGGGCAACGATGTACCGGAGAGTCAAGCAGCACGGCTTAGGGGCTCTTGTCTCAGATTCGCGACGAAAATCTCATCAGTGAGATAATATTGTAGAGCTTGAAATTAGTCGAGTTACCGCGGTGGAGGGCATGTGCGGGTATCCTGCTGTCTCACCCATGAGACAGCCAATGGCGACCGGGGCGTTGTGGCCAGAACTTGCGGCGGCTGGGCTGTGTGATTATAATCAATTGCCAGGGAAAGAATTAGATCGGTCGCGCTGCCACGAGATGGTGGATCGAGGGGTGTGGACTGGCAATGGTATGGATGTTGCTTGCGCTGCGCCTGGGTTGCGGCAACATCCCGAGAGGAAGGCGGTCAATGGCGACCGAGCGCAGAATCGTAAAGGGGAGATGGAAGGTGTTGTGCAAAGCTGAAGGATGCGACCGAGAGGCGCGAACAGCGGGCTATTGCTCGCGGCACTATCAGCAGATCCGTCGGCACGGTCGGCTCACGCCGGAGCGAGAGTACCGCCGTCGGGGGCACCTGTGCGTTGTCGAGGGGTGTGGTCAGCCCCAGATCGCCAAGGGGTACTGCTTCCGTCACTATCAGCAGGTCCGCCGGTATGGGCGACTGACCCCTGAGCGGGAGCGGATCTATGGGCGGCGGACTTGCCAGGTGCCTGGGTGCACGGAGCGGCACTCCTCGAGGGGGTACTGCAAGCGGCACTATATGACCGAGTACTACCTACCTCGGGTAGCCAAGGAGCGGCAGGCCAGGCGCAGCGCCTAGCCGGGGCGCATCAGTTGGCCGGCCAGGGTGCGGCTGTAGCGCTTCTGGTAGAGGGGTTTCCCGGTCCGCCCATGAGAGGATGGCCAAGGGTGGTCCGTGCTGCCCCCTGGGCTCAGGGTGACTCGCGGTGCGAATGGAGACGGCGAGGGGGCATAGTGCTCGGGGCTCCTTGACAGGGGGCGCAGATGAGCATACATTCATCCCTTCACGAGATGGCACGCAGGCGCTGGGGGGCGGGAATAGCTCAGTTGGCTAGAGCGCGAGCCTTCCAAGCTCGATGTCGCGGGTTCGAGCCCCGTTTCCCGCTCCACACCCGCGTCGAGTGCTGAACGAGAGGCCGATGTAGCTCAGTTGGTAGAGCGCGTCCTTGGTAAGGACGAGGTCACCAGTTCAATCCTGGTCATCGGCTCCAATTCCAGTTTCCGAATCCCATATCTGGACGGCGAGGGCAGATGCCACGTGAGCAGATCACGCTCGAGTGTGCCGAGTGCAGCCGGCGCAACTACACCTGCACCAAGAACCGTCGGACGCACCCGGGCCGCGTAGAGTACCGCAAGTACTGCCGATTCTGCCGCAAGCATACGCCGCACAAGGAAACGCGCTGAGTCGGGAGGTAGGACCGTAGCTCAATTGGTAGAGCACCGGTCTCCAAAACCGGTGGTTGCAGGTTCGAGTCCTGCCGGTCCTGCCAGTTTCCCTCTCTGTTCTCTGGGGGACATGAAGGAACGGGCAAGGGCAAAAACATGAACGCGAACTATTGCGCGGCCTCCAGCGATGTGGGAACGAGCGAGTAATTTCCTGAAGGAAGTCCGCAGCGAGTTTGCCCGCGTCAGTTGGCCGACGCGTGACGAACTCATTAGCTCGACCGGTATTGTTCTGGTCTTCTCGGTGGCCTTCGCGATTTTCATCGGGGTGTTCGACCTACTGATTTCCTTCATCTGGAGCAGGTTGCTGGGCTCTTAGGAAGGCTCAGCCTGACTCGTAGGACGCCCGCATCGCGCCAGCGCCGATACCTGTTCGGGCTGTATCGTCACGCAAGGATTCCGGATGTAACTATGGCGAAATCCTGGTACGCGCTTCATACCTACTCGGGACACGAGAACAAGGTCAAGAGCTATCTTGAAGCGCTGATTCAGGCGCAGGGTGGTCAGGGCCCGATCGAGCAGGTGGTCGTCCCAACGGAGGAAGTCGTGGAGCTCCGCGGTGGCAGGAAGACGGTGAGCAAGAGGCGCTTTCTTCCGAGCTACGTGTTGGTTCGTATGGAGATGACCAAGGACGCTTGGCATCTGGTCACGAGCATCCCCGGCGTTACGAGTTTTGTCGGTCCGGCGCGAAAGCCAGTGCCGCTGCGTCAGGAAGAGGTGGACCACATTCTCGGACAGGTCGAGCGGCGCAAGGATCAGGAGACCGAGTACATTCCGTTCGCAGTTGGCGATCAGGTTAAGGTGAACGACGGGCCATTCAAGGACTTCGTTGGCACGGTTCAGGAGGTCAACCCGGAGAAGCGTCGTCTGAATATCCTCGTGAGTATCTTCGGGCGAGGAACACCAGTAGAGCTCGATGTGCTCCAGGTTCAGGCGATCGACGCAGCGAATCAGTAGCTAGTAGGCCGGAGACGATTTGATGGCCAAGAAAGTGATCGCATTGGTCAAGCTGCAGGTGCCTGCTGGGGCGGCTACCCCGACACCGCCTGTTGGTCCTGCCCTGGGCCAACATGGCGTTAACATCATGGAGTTCTGCAAGGCCTTCAACGCGCAGACGCAGGACCGTCAGGGTTTGATTATCCCGGTAGTGATCACGGTCTACGCAGATCGCTCGTTCTCTTTCGTTACCAAGACACCTCCGGCTGCAGTGCTGCTCAAGCGCGCCGCCGGGGTCGAGAAGGGGTCAGGAGTACCGAACCGCGACAAGGTGGGCCGTGTGACTCGGCAGCAGATTCGCGAGATTGCAGAACTTAAGATGCCCGACCTCAACGCAGGTAGTCTCGAGGCCGCGATGGACATGGTCGCAGGTACCGCTCGCAGTATGGGCCTCACGGTGGAGTAGAGATTGGGGGTGCGATAGATATGGCGCGTGGACGGAAGTACAGGGAGGCCCTGGCGCTTTTCGACCGGACCAAGACGTATTCCTGGGAACAAGCGGTCGGCATCATCAAGAGTTTTCCCCGAAGGAACTTCGACGAGACCGTGGAACTAGCCTTCAACCTGGGGATCGATGGGCGTCAGGCGGATCAGATCGTGCGCGGCACCGTCATGTTGCCCTATGGCACGGGGCGCGCGGTGAGGGTGTTGGTCATTACCCAGGGCGAACTCGTGTCGCAGGCAGAGCAGGCCGGAGCGGACTTCGTCGGTGGGGCAGAGATGGTGGAGAAGATCCAAGGTGGTTGGCTGGGGTTCGATATGGTGATTGCTTCGCCAGACATGATGGGCCAGGTGGGCAAGCTCGGGCGGATCCTCGGTCCGCGGGGAATGATGCCGAATCCAAAGACGGGCACGGTCACTCGGGAGATTGGTCAGGCGGTGCGCGAAGCAAAGGCTGGCCGGATCGAGTATCGGGCCGACAGCAAGTCCGGCAACAATGCCCACATGGCGATCGGCAAGGTCAGCTTCGAGCCCGAAGCCCTGATCGGCAATGCCAAGGCTGTGACCGAAGCCATTCTGCGTGCTCGGCCTTCCTCGGCCAAAGGCCAGTACGTCCGGCGGGTCACGATGTCGACCGCCATGGGGCCGGGTGTGCGGATCGACCGTTCCGAGTTGTCGATGGTCTGACGCGCCAGCCGGTTGCCGACGTCCACCCATCTCGAGAGACGACCACGATGCCTACCGCAGAGAAAACAGCGCGAGTTCAGGAACTGGCGGCCAGGATGGCCGAGGCTCAGGCCATCTATCTTGCCGATTTCACCGGTATCGACGTTGCGTCGGAAACCCGCCTGCGCCGTCAGCTGCGCGAGAGTGGTGCCGAGTACCTGGTGGTCAAGAACCGTCTTGCGAGGCTCGCCGCGGAGGCTACGGGGATCACGGAGCTTGGTGCGCACCTGACCGGCCCTACCTCGGTCACCTTCGTGAGAAACGATCCCGTCGGCCCTGCCAAGATCCTGGACAGCTTCATCGCGGGCGGAGCCAAGCTGGCGATCAAGGCGGGATATGTCGGGGGACGGATTCTGACCCAGGAACAGGTCAGGACACTGGCGAAACTGCCTCCGCGGGACGAGATGCTGGCCAAGCTTGTGGGTGCTGTGCAATCGCCGCTCCAGTCCCTGGGTGGTGTCCTCAATGGCCTGCTGCGAAGTGTGATCAGCACGATCGCCGCGATCGAAGACAAGAAGCGGCAGGGAGAGCCGCAGGATTCACCCGGCACGCAGCAGTAGCGCGGAGTGTGCCGGCAGCGAGTCTGGACAAATGGGATTAGCCTCCAACCACACAGTAAGGCAGATAGGAGCGTTGCGGAGATGACAGAAGGAACAGGCACCAACGCGAGGATCGACCAAATCATCGAGACCATCGGCAACCTGACCGTGCTCGAGCTGGCAGAACTAGTCAAGGCCCTCGAGGCGAAGTTCGGCGTCTCGGCAGCGGCTCCAGTGGTCGTCGCCGGGGCTGGGCCAGCCGCCGGGCCTGCGGAGACGGCTGCCGCCGAGGAGAAGGACTCGTTCGATGTCATCCTGGCGAGTGCGGGTGAGAAGAAGATCCAGGTGATCAAGGTTGTGCGGGAGATCACCAGTCTCGGCCTGAAGGAGGCCAAGGCGCTCGTGGATGAGGCCCCGAAGCCTATCAAAGAGGGGGTGACCAAGGAGGAGGCGGAGCAGATCAGGAGCCGTCTGCAGGAAGCCGGGGCCACTGTCGAGCTCAAGTAGCAGCGCAGCACTACTTGCCGGCTCACCCGGCGGGGCTTTCGAGACCAGACAAGTTGACGTATAGGCTCTCAGTCCTGCAACGCATCTGAACCGAAAGCTCATGGAACACTGAGCATCTGCTCCGACGGGAAGGTGCTCAGATGGTCCATGAGCTTTTGCCTTGAACCTGCTACCCGGGAGCTCGTGTGTTGGGCATGACGGACAAGAGCATCGAACGGCGCTCATTCGGCAAGATCCCAGAAGCGGTGGAGATGCCGAACCTGCTCTCAGTGCAGACTGACTCGTACCGTTCCTTCCTCCAGCTCGACGTCCCGCCCTCGCAGCGGCAGCGGCGGGGACTGCATCTGGTCTTCGAGAGTATTTTCCCCATCACCGATGCTCGAGGTATCTACTCGCTCGAATACGTCGATTACTCCATCGGCAATCCGCGATATACGGAGGAGGAGTGTCGCGAGCGAGGTATGACGTTCGCCGCGCCGCTAAGGGCCACCCTTCGTCTGGTCACGCGCGACAAAGACAGCCCGGACAAAGCGGTGAAAGACGTGGTCGAGCAATCGGTCTTTCTGGGCGAACTGCCCCTGATGACGGAGAACGGGACCTTCATCGTCAACGGGGCCGAGCGAGTCGTCGTGAGCCAGTTGCACCGGTCCCCCGGGGTGCTGTTCGACGAGACCATACACCCCAACGGCAAGAGGCTGTTCTCGGCGCGTGTGCTGCCGTACAAGGGTCCTTGGCTCGAGTTCACCATGGACGTCAACGATATCATGTACGTCCACATCGACAGGCGGCGCAAGCTGCCAGTGTCGTTGTTGCTCAGAGCGCTCGGTTTTTCGAAGGACGGCGAGATCCTCAGCCTTTTTCGGCCCGATGTGGAGCGTAACGTCGACGAGAACCTGGTGGGCTGTTTCAGCTCTGGTGATGACGTCGTCGACGAGACGACGGGAGAGGTCATACTCGAGGGCTACGCCGAGATTACGGCGAGCGTCGTGGAAGCGCTCCAGGCAGCGGGAATCGCTCGCGTCAAGGTCCTCGGCGGCCCAGAGGGAACCGAGCCGGGGGTCATCGAGAACACGCTGAAGAAGGACCCGACGCGGAGCGAGGAAGAGGCGCTGACGCGGATCTACAACCTCCTGCGACCCGGTGATCCGCCCAACATCGAGACCGCGCGTGGACTGCTCGACAGACTGTTTTTCAACCCGAAGCGCTACAATCTGGGGGATGTCGGCAGGTACCGGATGAACCGGCGCCTCGACGTAGGGATCCCCTTCGAAAGCACGGTCCTCCATCTAGAGGACTTTCTCGCGATCATCCGACAGCTGTTGCAGCTGCGCGCCGGCAAGGGGAGTACCGACGACATCGATCATCTGGGCAACCGACGCGTCAGGCTGGTGGGCGAGTTGCTTGCCAACCAGTTCAGTATCGGGCTCACCCGCATGGCGCGCACCATCCGCGAGCGCATGGGGCTGCACGACGATGAACAACTCACGCCTCACGATCTGGTGAACGCGAGGACAGTTTCTACAGTGATCCAGGCGTTTTTCGGATCGAGTCAGCTCTCGCAGTTTCTCCAGCAGACGAACCCGCTGGACGAACTCACGCACAAGCGTCGTCTGAGCGCTCTGGGGCCAGGAGGGCTGAGCCGCGAACGGGCCGGGTTCGAGGTCAGAGACGTCCACTACACCCACTATGGCCGTATCTGCCCCATCGAGACCCCCGAAGGACCGAATATCGGGCTGATATCGTCGCTGAGCACGTACGCGCGCGTCAATTCGTTCGGGTTCGTGGAGACTCCTTACCGGAAAGTTGTCGGCGGACGCGTCACCGACGAGATCGTGTACCTGACAGCAGCCGAGGAAGACAAGTACACGATCGCGCAGGCCAATGCCGCCATCGGCGCAGATGGGAGGCTCGTCGGCCCCTATGTCAAGGCGCGGCGCAGGGACGACTATCCCATGGTATCGCCGAGCGAAGTCGACTTGATGGATGTCTCGCCAAAGCAGCTTGTCAGTGCTGCGGCGGCTTTGATCCCATTCCTCGAGCACGATGATGCCAACCGTGCCTTGATGGGATCGAACATGCAGCGGCAGGCAGTTCCGCTTCTGTTTCCTGAGGCTCCGTACGTGGGAACAGGGCTCGAGCGCAAGGTCGCCTTGGATTCGGGAGCGGTAGTTCTCGCGCGCAACCCAGGCGAGGTGATCAGCGCAGAGTCGGACAGGATCGTGATTCGGCGTGACAAGGAACGGAGCGTGCCGCTGACCCCCCTGGACGCAGCCGATGAGGATGTCTACAAGCTGACCAAGTTCGAACGATCGAATCAGGACTGCTGCCTCAACCAGCGTCCTCTCGTGCGGGTAGGTGACAAGGTCGAGCGGGGGCAGGTGATTGCGGACGGCGCTGGCACCGATCGCGGAGACCTGGCGTTGGGCGTGAATGTCCTGGTCGCGTTCATGCCATGGTACGGCTACAACTTCGAGGACGCGATCGTTGTCAGTGAGCGCTTGCTCAAGCACGATGTGTTCACTTCGGTCCACATAGAGGAATTCGAGCTCCAGGTGCGTGACACCAAGCGCGGTCAGGAGGAGATCACGCGCGAGATCCCGAACGTCAGCGAGATCGCGGTACGAAACCTCGACGAGACCGGGATTGTGCGTATCGGTGCCGAAGTCGGTCCTGGCGACATACTGGTGGGCAAGGTTACTCCCAAGGGCGAGAGTGAGCTATCGCCGGAGGAGCGCCTGTTGCGGGCGATTTTCGGCGAGAAGGCGGGAGATGTGCGCGATGCTTCGCTGAAGGCGCCTCCGGGTATCGAGGGCGTGGTTGTGAAGCGCCGGCTCTTCTCGCGCAAAGAGCGTGCCGAGAGTCTGCGGAAGAAGGAGAAGGCCGAGGCAGCCGAGGTGCAGAAGAACGCCGAGCAGCGGATCGCCAGTCTGACGGCCGAGCGTGATCGGCGGTTGCTGGAGCTGCTCCGGGGGCGCAAGTTGGGTCGCCTGCGGCACCGGGAAGACGGCACGGTGGTGGTGCGCGAGAACACCGTGATGACCGACCGCTTGCTCGAGCGTGTCTCTCTGGCAGAACTGGTCCCCGAGGACGCCTGGACCGATGACCCAGAGACCAACGCTCGAGTCGACGAGATCCTGCGGTACGCTCAGGAGCAGGTGCAGTATATCCACGAGCAGACTGAGCGACAACTCGAACGGCTGACAAGAGGCGATGAGCTGCCACCGGGGATCGCGCAACTGGTGAAAGTCTATGTGGCCAAGCGACGCAAGCTGTCGGTTGGGGACAAGATGGCCGGACGACATGGCAACAAGGGCGTTGTTGCCGCGATCGTTCCGGAAGAGGATATGCCCTACCTGGAGGACGGCACGCCAGTGGACATCGTGCTGAACCCGTTGGGCGTTCCCTCGCGGATGAACCTGGGGCAGATCTTCGAGGCGCATCTGGGGTGGGCGGCCAAGCAGTTGGGAGTGTACGTCTCGTCACCCGTGTTCGATGGGGCTTCCTTGGGCGACGTGAAGGCCATGCTCAAGCAGGCAGGCCTACCTGAGAACGGCAAGGCCCTTCTCTTCGACGGGCGTACGGGTGAGAGGTTGGGCAACGAGGTCACGGTTGGCTACGTGTACATGATGAAACTCTCGCATCTGGTATCGGACAAGATTCACGCTCGCTCGATTGGGCCCTACTCGCTGGTCACGCAGCAGCCTCTGGGTGGAAAGGCACAGTTCGGAGGGCAGCGTTTCGGCGAGATGGAAGTCTGGGCTCTCGAAGCGTACGGAGCAGCATATACGTTGCAGGAAATGCTGACGGTGAAGTCGGACGATGTGGCCGGTCGCTCCAAGGTCTACGAAGCGATCGTGAAGGGCGAGAACCCTCCAGAACCCGGTATTCCGGAGTCGTTCAATGTGCTGGTCAAGGAGCTGCAGAGTTTGTGTCTTGACGTGATCCTGGAGGATAGTCGAGCCGCGATCAGCTATTGACCGTGCCGCAATTCCATCGGGTGTCCCGCGACGAAGAGAGGTGCCTCAGTGCTCAGAACGAACGCCACGCGCAAGCCGACTGACTTTGACTCAATTCGGATTCAGCTGGCATCGCCGGAGACCATCCGCTCGTGGTCGCACGGAGAGGTGACGAAGCCCGAGACGATCAACTACAGGTCGTTCAAGCCAGAACGAGACGGTCTCTTCTGCGAACGTATCTTCGGTCCCGTGAAGGACTGGAACTGCCATTGCGGGAAGTACAAGGGGATTCGCTATCGCGGGGTAGTCTGCGACCGCTGTGGTGTCGAGGTCACGCAGGCCAAGGTGCGACGCGAACGGCTGGGACATATCGAGTTGGCGGTTCCCGTATCTCACATTTGGTACTTCAAGTCGCTGCCCTCGCGGATCGGTGCTCTTCTCGACATCTCGATGCGCAATCTGGAGCGCGTGCTGTACTACGAATCGTACATAGTCCTCGAGCCACGCGACGCCCCAGTGGAGAAGCTACAACTGCTGACCGAGGAGGAGTTGGCGGAGCTCGAAGAGAAGCATGGGGTCAGGCCAGAGGTTGACATGGGGGCTCCGGCGATCCGACGGCTGCTCGCGGAGATCGATATCGAGGAGTTGTCGGCCGAGCTGCGGACCCAGGTCCGCATGGAGACGTCGGTTCAGCGCAAGCAGGAGGCCCTCAAGCGGCTCAAGGTGGTAGAGGCGTTCAGACAGTCCGAGAACCGACCGGAGTGGATGATCCTCGAGAACATACCAGTGATCCCTCCAGACCTGCGGCCGCTCGTGCCGCTCGAGGGCGGGCGGTTCGCGACGTCGGATCTCAACGATCTGTACCGTCGGGTCATCAACCGGAACAACCGGCTGAAGAAACTCCTGCAGATCAGGGCGCCGGAAGTCATCCTCCGGAATGAGAAACGCATGCTGCAGGAAGCGGTGGACGCGCTGTTTGACAACGGGCGTCGCTCCCGGGCGGTGCGGGGCGATGGCAACCGATCGCTCAAGTCGCTGAGCGACCTGCTGAAGGGGAAGCAGGGGCGCTTCCGTCAGAATCTGTTGGGGAAGAGAGTGGACTACTCGGGCCGCTCGGTGATCGTGGTGGGCCCGGAGCTGAAGCTCCACCAGTGTGGGCTGCCGAAGAGCATGGCGCTCGAATTGTTCAAGCCTTTCGTTATCAAGAAACTCGAGGAGAAAGGGCTTGTTCAGACCGTCAAGAGCGCCAAGAAGTTGGTGGAGCGTGAGCGGCCCGAGGTCTGGGACATACTCGAAGAGATCATCCATGACCATTGCGTCCTGCTGAACCGCGCGCCAACGCTTCACAGGCTAGGTATCCAGGCGTTCCAGCCCATTCTCGTCGAGGGCAAGGCAATCCGGCTTCATCCTCTCGTCTGTGCCGCGTTCAATGCGGATTTTGACGGCGACCAGATGGCGGTGCACGTGCCCCTGTCTTTCGAGGCGCAGATCGAGGCACGTCTCTTGATGTTGTCGAGCAACAACTTGCTCAAACCAGCCGACGGCGAGCCGGTGATCATGGATAACCCTCAGGACATCGTTCTGGGGGCTTACTACCTGACCAAGGTGCGATTCAGCGAGAGAGACAACGTGGAGAGGCGGTTCGCCAGCCCCGCTGAGGCCAAATTGGCGTACCAAGCTGGTCGGGTGAAGCTTCATCAGCCGATCATGGTGCGGGTGAACGGCGAGATGGTGGAAACCACCGTTGGGCGCCTGATATTCAATGAAGTGATCCCGCCCGAGATTGGCTTCATCAACCGGACAGTTGACAAGCGTGATATCAAGAAGATCACCGCCGACGTGTACAGGATCCTGGGGAACCGCCGGACGGCAGAGTTCGTGGACCAACTCAAGGCGCTGGGCTACCGGTACGCCACCGAGGCTGGTATCACTATCGGCATAGACGACGTGGTGGTGCCAGAGAAGAAGGACGAGATCATCGCTGATGCTCTGCGCCAAGTGGAACAGGTTGTCGATCGGTACAGCAACGGCATCATCACGGACGGGGAGCGGTACAATCAGATCATCGATATCTGGACTCACGCGACCTCGGCCGTGTCGCGCGCCGTGCAGAACTCGCTGGAGGAGGCAGAAGAAGGCTTCAATCCTCTTTACATAATGAAGGACTCCGGTGCCCGGGGAAGCGAGGATCAGATCAAGCAGTTGGGCGGCATGCGGGGATTGATGAACAAGCCGCAGAAGAAGCTCACCGGAGCAGTCGGCGAGATCATCGAGACTCCTATCATTGCGTCGTTCAAAGAGGGATTGTCGGTGCTGGAGTACTTCATCTCCACGCACGGAGCGCGCAAGGGCCTGGCGGACACGGCTCTGAAAACGGCCGAGGCTGGGTATTTGACCCGGCGCATGGTGGATGTTGCCCAGGACGTGGTGGTAACGGAGGACGACTGCGGAACTGCTCAAGGTCTGTGGATTGGTGCGCTCAAGGATGGCGAAGAGATCGTCGAGTCGCTAGCGGAACGCATCGTCGGGCGTGTACTTCTGGAGGATGCAGTCGATGCGGATGGACGGGTCATCGTTCCGGCGGGGCAGCTGCTCGAGGAGGACGATGCCACCAGGATTCAGCAAGCGGGGATCGAGCAGGTCCAGATTCGGTCGGTGCTGACGTGCGAGTCCGAGCGCGGCGTGTGCGCGAAGTGCTATGGCCGCAATATGGCCACCGGCAAGATGGTGAACGTTGGCGAAGCGGTGGGAGTCATGGCGGCGCAGAGCATCGGTGAGCCCGGGACGCAGCTGACGCTGCGGACATTCCATATCGGTGGTACGGCCAGCCGCATCGCGGAGCAGTCGCAGATCACCAGCCGCCGAGCCGGCAAGGCTCACTTCGTGGGCATCGACACGGTTCACAATCCTGACATCGGCACGGTTGTGATCGGTCGCAACGGTGAGATCGAGTTGCTCGATGAGCAGAACCGAGCGCGAGGGCGTTTCAGCGTTCCGTACGGGGCCGTGCTCAGAGTTACGGACGGGCAGCAGGTGGAGATCAACGATCCCCTGTACGAGTGGGATCCGTATAGCAATGTCATGATCTCCGACCGCGCGGGCGTGGTGCGCTTCAAGGACATCGTGGAAGGAGTCACGATGCGTGACCAGGTGGACGAGACCACCGGGCTGAGTGCGCGCGTCATCATCGAGCAGCGCGACCGGACGCTGAGCCCGCAAATCGAGATCCAGGGCGATGACCAGACGTCGCGGTCGCACATTATCCCAGTGGGCGCTCGGCTGCTGGTACACGACGGCCAGAGGGTTCAGCCCGGTCAGACTCTGGTCAAGATCCCGCGTGAACGATCAAAGACCCGCGACATAACGGGCGGATTGCCGCGCGTTGCGGAGCTGTTCGAGGCCCGGCGCCCGAAGGAACCCGCGGTGATTTCCGAGATCGATGGCACTGTCAGCTTCGGTGGGCTGGTGCGCGGCAATCGCGAGCTGATAGTCACGTCGATCGACGGTGAGGAGAAGAAGTACCTCGTACCGTACGGAAAGCATCTGCGCGTGCACGACGGTGACCGCGTGAAGGCTGGCGAACGTTTGTCAGAGGGCTCCGTCAACCCACACGACATTCTGCGGGTGCAGGGTGTGCACAAGGTGCAGGAGTACCTTGTCAACGAAATCCAGGATGTGTATAGGCTGCAGGCTGTCGAGATCAATGACAAACACATCGAGGTCATTGTCCGGCAAATGCTGCAGAAGGTGCGCGTGACGGATCCGGGAGACACGAACTTCCTGGAGGGTGAGGAAGTAGACAAGGCTCGTTTCAACCGTGAGAATCAGAAAGTGATCCGGGAAGGTGGTGACCCTGCCACGTGCCAGCCGATCTTGCTGGGAATCACGCGGGCGTCGCTGCGGACGGATAGCTTCATCTCGGCAGCGTCGTTCCAGGAGACCACACGGGTTCTCACGGAAGCTGCGGTCCAGGGGAAGGTGGACTACCTGCGAGGCCTGAAGGAGAACGTGATCATCGGGCGGTTGATTCCGGCTGGTACAGGGATGTCCGCATATGAGCATGTTGCATACGAAGAGACGGAAGTGGATCGGGCGCCCGAGATCCCAGTGGGGGGTGAAGCACTGGTGGAGTCGAACTCGACTGGCGGCGGTGAAGGTACAGCAAGCGCTGAGGGTTGACAGAGCGCGGGATTGGAGCTAAATTCACTTTCTACCTGCAATTGCGCACACGACCGGGGGTGTAGCCTTGCCAACCATCAGCCAACTGATTCGCAAAGGGCGCCAGAGGTTCCGGAAGGGCAGTGATGCCCCAGCGCTTGCACAGTGCCCGCAGCGGCGTGGCGTATGTACCCGGGTGTATACCACCACCCCAAAGAAGCCCAACTCCGCGCTGCGCAAGATGGCCAGAGTACGCCTGACTACTGGCACTGAGGTCACCGCGTACATTCCAGGTGAAGGCAACAACCTCCAGGAACACTCCATCGTCTTGGTGCGAGGCGGGCGTGTCAAAGACTGCCCTGGAGTTCGCTATCATATCATCCGCGGTGTCCTGGATGCCAGCGGTGTCACCGAACGTCGCCAGGGTCGCTCCAAGTACGGGGCCAGACGGCCAGAGAAATCCTGACCTAGGAAGCCATCCCAGGATACGACATGTCGCGTAGAAAAAGGGCCATCAAGAGGCAGATTCTGCCAGATCCCAAGTTCCACAATCTCCTTGTGGCGCGTTTCATGAATAGCCTCATGAAGCAAGGCAAGAAGAGCGTGGCCGAGCAGATCTTCTACGATGCGATAGATCTGATAAATAGCCGCAGTGGACAGGATGGAGTCGAGGTCTTCCAGAAGGCCCTGGAGAACGCCAAGCCGCTGGTGATGGTCAAGTCTCGTCGGGTGGGGGGGCAGACGTACCAGGTGCCTGTGGAAGTTCGCCCCGAAGAGCGCACGGCGAGAGCAATTCGGTGGCTGATCCGGTTCGCGCGCGAGCGGTCTGAGCGCACCATGGCCGAACGGCTTGCGAACGAGCTTATGGCCGCATCCAAGGGCGAAGGTGGTGCGGTGCGTATGCGTGAGGACGTCCACCGCATGGCAGAGGCCAACAAGGCTTTCGCCCATTACCGCTTCTAGGACTCGGAGAGGAGCAGTCTACCCTCGGATGGCGCGCCAGTCGCCCTTGAGCCTTACCCGGAATATCGGGATTGCCGCGCACATTGATGCCGGCAAGACGACCACGACGGAACGCATCTTGTTCTACGCGGGCCGTCTGCACCGGATGGGCGAGGTGCACGAGGGTACTGCGGCGATGGACTGGATGGAGCAGGAGCGGGAGCGAGGGATAACGATTACCTCGGCCGCCACTGTCTGCTATTGGCGAGGGCACAGAATCAACATCATCGATACTCCTGGCCACGTGGATTTCACGGCCGAGGTCGAGCGATCATTGCGTGTCCTGGACGGCATGATCGGCATCTTCTGCGCGGTAGGTGGGGTTGAACCGCAATCGGAGACCGTGTGGCGGCAGGCCGACAAGTACAGGGTGCCCCGGATCGCTTTCGTCAACAAGATGGACCGCAATGGAGCGGATTTCTACCACGTGCTCGAGATGCTTGGAGAGAGACTGCAGAGCACGTTTGTTCCGATCCAGTTGCCGATGGGTGCGGGCGAGACGTTCACCGGCATTATCGATCTCGTCGACATGAAGTCAGTGACATACGAAGAAGGGACGCAGGGGGTCAACTTCTTCGAGAGTCCAGTTCCAGATGACTTGCTAGACAGAGCGCTCAGATTCCGTGAGAAGATGCTGGAATCTGTGGCCGAGTTCGATGACCGCCTACTGGAGAAGTTCTTGGGCGGGGAGGATATCAGCGCTAGCGAGATTCGCGCGGCTCTCAGGAAAGCCACCATCTCGCTGAAGGTGGTGCCTGTGACGTGCGGGAGCGCGTATCGTCACAAAGGGATTCAGCGTCTCCTGGACTCGGTCGTCGAATTCCTTCCCTCTCCTGCAGATGTTGGCTCGGTGTCGGGTGTCGATCCTCGCACCGAGGAGATCGTGGAGCGGGAGCCTGACGATGAGCAGCCGCTTGCGGCGCTGGCATTCAAGGTGATGACGGATGCCTTTGTGGGGCGGCTGACGTTCGTTCGCGTGTACTCGGGTACGCTGCGTGCGGGTCAGTATGTGTACAACTCGACGAGCAGGCGGCGGGAACGCGTGTCTCGTCTGCTGGAAATGCATGCGAACGATCGTGCGGAACGGAAGGAAGTGTGTGCGGGCGATATCGTGGCGCTGGTTGGTTTGAAGAAAACGACCACAGGGGACACGCTGTGCGATGAGGCGCATCCTGTGGTGCTGGAGCGCATAGAGTTTGCCGAACCTGTTGTCCATGTAGCGATCGAGCCGAAGACGCGTGCTGATCAGGAACAACTGCACACCGCGCTCGCGAAGCTGAGCGAAGAGGACCCGACATTTCGGATCAAGGTCGACGAAGAGACGGGTCAGACGGTCATTTCCGGAATGGGCGAGCTGCACTTGGAGATACTGGTCGACCGTCTGTTTCGCGAGTTCCGGGTGGCGGCGAACGTGGGGCGGCCACAGGTGGCGTACAAGGAGGGATTCGGCTGCCCGGCGCACGGCACGGGGCGTTTCGTTCGTCAGACGGGCGGACACGGTCAGTATGGCCATGTGGAGATTGAATTCGCGCCGGGGGAGTCCGGCACGGGGCTGGTTTTCGAATCGACTGTCGCGGGAGGGCGCGTGCCCCGCGAGTTCATCCCCTCGGTTCGCCAGGGCATAGCCGAGGCCATGAGCGTGGGGCCGGTGGCTGGGTATCCGGTCGAGGATCTCAAGGCCACGCTGGTGGATGGTTCGTACCACGACGTCGACTCATCGGAGATGGCTTTCAAGGTGGCAGGCTCTCTCGCGTTCCAGGATGCTGCCAGGAAGGCGAAACCGTTTCTGATGGAGCCGATCATGCAGATGGAGGTTGTTGTTCCGGAGCAGTACCTAGGTGATGTGGTCGGCGATCTGAACGTGCATCGCGCGGAGATCAATGGTATCAGTTCGCGTTCGGACGCCCAGGTGATCACGGCCCAGATTCCGTTGGGCGAGACTTTCGGGTATGCAACTAGGTTGCGGTCTCTGACGCAGGGGCGAGGGATCTTCAGCATGCAGTTTTCCCGGTTCCAAGAGGTGCCGAAGAGCATAACTGAGGAGATAGTCGCTAAGGTGCGCGGAGACGATAACCGCCGATAGCTTAGCGTAACCGCACAAGGAGAGGACACAGACATGGCTAAGGAGAAGTTCCAGCGCACCAAGCCGCACGTGAATATCGGCACGATTGGGCACGTGGATCATGGCAAGACGACGCTGACCGCGGCGATAATGGTTTACCTGTCGAAGAAGGGCTTGTCGCGGCCTGCGACGGTCGACGATATCGACAATGCTCCGGAAGAGAAAGCCCGTGGGGTGACGATCAATGTGTCGCACCAGGAGTACGAGACCGAAAAACGGCACTACGCGCATGTAGACTGCCCTGGGCATGCAGACTACATCAAGAATATGATCACGGGCGCGGCACAGATGGACGGAGCCATCCTGGTCGTCAGCGCCGCGGATGGGCCGATGATTCAGACTCGCGAGCACATTCTGCTCGCACGCCAGGTCAATGTGCCGCAGATCGTCGTCTACCTCAACAAGGTCGACCAGGTCGATGATCCGGAGCTTCTGGAGCTGGTAGAGCTGGAGACGCGCGAGCTGCTGTCGGAGTATGGGTTCCGCGGAGACGAGATCCCGGTCATCAGGGGGTCTGCGTTGAAGGCACTGGAGGGTGATCCCGGTCCCATCGGCGAGGAGTCGATCAAGCAGCTAGTGGAAGCAGTGGATAGCTGGATTCCGGAACCGCAGCGCCCGGTGGATCTGCCTTTCCTGATGCCGGTGGAGGATGTGTTCAGTATCACTGGTCGAGGGACGGTCGGAACAGGGCGCATAGAGCGTGGGAAGGTGAAGGTCGGTGACGAGGTCGAGATCGTGGGCATCCACGAGACTAGAAAGACTACTGTTACCGGCGTGGAGATGTTCCGGAAGTTGTTGGATGAAGGTGTGGCGGGTGACAACGTTGGGCTGCTATTGCGGGGGGTAGAGAAAAACGAACTCCTGCGCGGGATGGTAGTCTGCAAACCTGGGAGCATTACGCCGCACCGCAAGTTCAGGGCGGAGGTCTACGTGCTCACCAGCAAGGAAGGTGGCCGGGAGAAGCCCTTTTTCAGCGGTTACCGGCCGCAGTTTTTCTTCCGCACGACGGATGTTACCGGTACGATCAAACTGCCGGAAGGCACCGAGATGGTCATGCCGGGGGACAATGTCAGCATTGAGGTTGAGCTGTACCAGCCCATCGCAATCGAGGAGACTTTGAAGTTCGCTATCCGCGAGGGTGGGCGGACTATCGGCTCGGGCGTCGTGGTCGGCATTATCGAGTAGAGTGCGCAGTCCAGGGATATACCGATCGCTAGGAGTAGCCAGTGGCTGTCGATAGAATACGCATCCGGCTGAAGGCGTACGATCACGTTGCGCTCGACAAGTCGGTCGATGAGATCGTCCAGACAGTGCGTCGCAGTGGAGCGCGCATCGCGGGCCCTGTGCCGCTGCCGACGTCGCGCACGGTATACACCGTGTTGCGTTCGCCGCATGTGGACAAGAAGTCGCGCGAGCAGTTCGAGACGCGCATCCACAAGCGGCTGATCGATATCTATGACTCAACGCCGCAGACGGTCGACGCATTGATGAAGCTGGACTTGCCAGCGGGCATTGGTATCGACATCAAGGTATGAGTGCCAGTCTCGCCATAGCCTCCTCTGGGAAGGGCGCAATGGGCAATCGGGTAGAGGTTATCGACAGCGACGGACAGCCAAAGGGAACGGTCGAGCTGCCGGAGGAGCTGTTTGCGGCTGATGTCTCGGAATACGCCCTGTATCGCGCGGTCGTGGCGTACGAGGCCAATCAGCGTCGAGGCACTGCTGCGGTGAGAGGTCGTTCGGATGTCAGTCGCACAGGCAAGAAGCACCATCGGCAGAAAGGCACGGGTTGGGCACGGCGAGGTTCGCTGAGATCGCCACTAGTTCGTGGTGGCGGAGTGGCATTCGGTCCGCAGCCGAGAACGTACCGGCTGCGGATGACGAAGGCACTCAGACGCCTGGCGCTGGGCTCGGCCTTGACCGTGAAGGCGCGACAAGGCGCACTCCGCGTGGTAGAGGATGTGGAGTTCGAGAAGCCCAACACCAAGGCTTTCGTCAGGCTCGTGCGAGCCTGGGGCGTTCCGGAAAGCAAGGTCTTGTTGGTAGTTGCGGGCCCGGTGCCGGTTCTGGGGAAGTCGTGCCGCAACCTCCCATATGTGCGAATGGAGCCGGTAAGCTCGCTGGGGACCTACTCCATCGTCGCGGCGGATAGCGTGGTGTTTACGCGCGGCGCGTTGGAGGAACTGAACCGTCGGTATGCAGTGGGTGCGACCGAAGAGAGGAGTTCTGGCCAGTGAGCGAGTACCGGAGCACGATCGAGCGGCCAGTGATCACTGAGAAGGCAACGGCTCTACGCGAAGGGAACCAGTACGTATTTCGGGTTGCCCAGTGGGCCAACAAGATCCAGATCCGGAAGGCTATCGAAACGATTTTCCGCGTTCACGTCGAGTCGGTTAGGACGGTGTCCGTCCCGAGCAAGCCTAAGCGCCAGGGGTTTTTCGCGGGGCGGCAGGCCGGGTGGAAGAAAGCGTACGTGCGGTTGCGGGCGGGCGACAGCATCGAGAGCGTCGAGAATCCATAGTCTGGGTTAGGGAGAAGCGGGGACGATATGCCAGTCAAGAAATTCCGCCCAACGACGCCGACTCTGCGCTACAAGACGGTTAACTCGTTCGCGGAGTTGACACGGAGCGAGCCCGAGAAGGCGCTACTCGCACCGCTGACGAAATCCGGGGGGAGGAATAACCAGGGACGCATCACGATGCGGCGGCGGGGAGGGGGACACAAGCGCAGGTACCGCGTGGTCGACTTCCGTCGTGAGAAGCACGGCGTGCCTGGCAAGGTCGCGGCGATCGAGTACGATCCCAACCGTTCGGCTTTTCTCGCGCTGATTCACTACGCGGACGGCGAGAAGCGGTACATTCTGGCACCCGAAGGTATCGCGGTCGGGGACTCGGTGGTGTCAGGACCTGAGGCTCCGGTGCGTCGTGGGAACGCCCTGCCGCTGGAACGCATTCCTTTGGGAACGACGCTGCACAATGTCGAGCTCAGCCCCGGGCACGGCGGCCAGATTGCGCGAAGCGCAGGCTCCGAGGTTCAGCTTCTGGGCCGCGACGAGACGCGTGCCCAGGTGCGGCTCCCGTCGGGCGAGATGCGCGAGATCCCGGTACGCTGCTACGCGACCATCGGGCAGGTAGGGAATCTGGAGCACGGCAACGTGGTTCTCGGCAAGGCGGGAAGGTCGGCCTGGTTGGGGCGGCGGCCCAAGGTCCGTGGTGTGGCGATGAATCCTGTCGATCACCCGCACGGTGGTGGTGAAGGGCGCACATCGGGCGGCAGGCACCCGGTGACGCCGTGGGGCAAACCGACCAAGGGCTACAAGACGCGTAAGAGGAAGGTCTCCGACGCGTGGATTCTGAGGCGCCGGAAGGCCAACTAAGGAGCGACAACGCGGATGGCAAGGTCTGTCAAGAAGGGTCCATTCGTCGATGAGCACCTCGCACGCAAAGTGGGGGTGCTCAATCGAAGCGGTGATCGCCGGGTGATCAAGACGTGGTCTCGCAGATCGACGATCACGCCGGAGTTCGTGGGCCACACCCTGGCTGTGCACAACGGCAGCAAGTTCATCCCGGTGTACGTTACGGAGAACATGGTGGGACACAAGCTGGGCGAGTTTGCGCCGACGCGCACGTTTCGCGGCCATGCGGGACGGGCTACTGAGCGAGCCAGCTCGGTTCGCAAATAGAGGAGGCGGGCCCTGAGCTCGCGCGATCTCCGAGAGAGACGATGGAAGCTAGAGCGAGATTGACGCAAGTCGGCGTTCCTGCTACGAAGGTTCGTCAGTTGGTGGATCAGCTGCGGGGCAAGCCGGTCGAGGAGGCGCTGCATCTGCTTCGGTTCTCCAGACGCCCTGTGGCGAAGGCTGTGGAGAAGGTGCTGCGTTCGGCCATTGCCAACTGCCAGAATTCCGGGGCGGGGAGTGTGGACGTAGAAGCCTTGGTAGTGACACAGATATTCGCCGACGAGGGCAGGGATCTGAAACGCATCCGCCCTCGAGCGCGCGGGTCGGCGGATCGTATTGTCCGGCGCCACAGCCATGTGACCGTGGTCGTCGGCGACCAAGCCAGCTAGAAGGGGGAGTCCTTGGGACAAAAGACTCATCCGTACGGTTTGCGGCTCGGTGTGATCAAGAGCTGGAGATCCAACTGGTTCGCGGAAAAGGATTTCGCCGAGTTGCTGAAGGAAGACCTGATGCTGCGGAAGTACATCAAGCAGCGGCTTCAGCGCGCTGGCGTCTCCAGGATCAATATCGAGCGCCAACCGAAGCGAGTGACAGTGGAGGTGCACACTGCGCGGCCGGGGATCGCCATAGGCCGCCGCGGTGCGGAAGTGGACAAACTGCGCGATGAGCTCAAGCAGCTTACACGGAAGGATGTGTCCCTGAATATTCAGGAGGTGAAGAAGCCTGAGCTTGATGCGCAATTGGTCGCCGAGAATCTCGCGCGCCAGTTGGAGCAGCGGGTCTCCTTCCGGCGCGCGATCAAGAAATCGGTGGCCTCGGCTATGCGCATGGGTGCCGAAGGTATCCGCGTAGTGTGCGCAGGCCGTATCGGCGGCGCCGAGATGGCTCGGCGTGAGCGTTCCGAGCCAGCGGGGCGCGTTCCGTTGCACACTCTGCGGGCGGATATCGACTACGCGCAATCGACGGCGTACACCGTGTCGGGGACTGTCGGGGTGAAGGTCTGGATCTGCAACGGCGAAGTGGTGGACGAAGCTAGTTCGCAGCAGCTTTCGTGATCGTCGACAACGGCTGAGGTTACTGCGCGATGCTGATGCCCAAGAAGGTGAAGTGGAGGAAGCAGAACCGGGGCAGGATGCGGGGGTTCACCAAGGGGGGCGATATGGTCTCGTTCGGAGACTATGGCCTCAAGGCCGTGGAGCCTGGCTGGGTGAGCAGTCGCCAGATCGAGGCTGCTCGCATCGCGATCAGCCGTGCCATGAGCCGAGCGGGCAAGATGTGGATTCGCGTCTTTCCGGACAAGCCGATCACCAAGAAGCCGGCGGAGACTCGCATGGGGAAGGGCAAGGGAGCTCCCGAGGGTTGGGTCGCGGTCGTCAAGCCCGGCAGGGTCATGTTCGAGTTGTCCGGCGTTTCGGAGGAGCTTGCCAAAGAGGCGTTCCGTCTGGCCAGCCATAAGCTCCCGATCAAGACGAAGTTCGTTGAGCGAGTGGGATAGGTATGGACTGCAGCGAACTGCGTGAGATGAGCGTGCGCGAGGTGCAGCAGCGCCTCAGCGACCTGGAGGAAGAGGCGTTCAATCTGCGTTTCCAGCATGCGTCGGGTCAGCTGCTGTCGCCGATTCGCCTCCGACAAGTACGGCGTGATATCGCCCGCGTGCGCACCGTTCTGCGTCAGCACGAACTGGGGATTCGCACTCTGGCGGGAGGGAGCCAACAGTGATGGCCAGAGTCAGGACGGGCAGACGGGTGACGCAGGGGCGGGTCGTGAAGGCGAATAACCCGAAGACGCGCGTGATCGCTGTGGACGAGAGTATTCCGCACGAGCTGTACGGACGAGTCCTTCGACGCACAGTAAAGTACGTGGCCCACGACGAGAATGAGGTCTCGCAGGTGGGCGACGTGGTGCAGATCGAGGAGTGCCGACCGATGAGCCGCACCAAGCGGTGGCGAGTCCTCAAGATTGTCGGCCGAGATCTTCTGGCCACCCAGGCGGTTGAGCCGGCGGTGGATGGGTCTGGTGAGTCATGATCAGAGAGTACTGCGTTTTGCGCATGGCGGACAACAGTGGTGCCCGGACGGCGCGGTGCATCCGTGTGCTGGGGGGAAGCGGACGACGGTACGCGCGCATTGGTGACATCATCGTCGTTGCCGTGCACGGGGTCGTTCCGAATGGACCGCTCAAGGAGGGACAAGTAGCGCGCGCGGTGATCGTGCGGACCAAGAAGGGATATCGCCGACCTGACGGGTCGTACATTCGGTTCGATGACAATGCTGCTGTGCTCATCGACGACAACAAGGAGCCCCGAGGGACACGCGTGTTCGGGCCTGTCGCGCGAGAATTGCGCGACAAGCAGTTCATGCGAATCGTTTCCTTGGCGCCGGAAGTGGTTTAGTTGAGAAAGTGGCATGCCATGGACATACGTAAGGGCGATACCGTCCAGGTGATCAGCGGCAACGACAAGGGCCAGCGGGGTGTCGTGCTTACCGTGCTGCGCAAGAGGGGACGCGTCATCGTCGAGGGAGTCAACATGCGCAAGCATCACACCCGACCGAGCGCGCGCGATCCTCAGGGGGGTATCATCGAGCGCGAGGCGCCGATACATATCTCCAACGTGATGCTGATCTGCCCGAAGACAGATCGACCCACCCGAGTGCGCCACGCGCGTCTCGACAGCGGCAAGCGTGTTAGGATCTCGGCGCGCAGCGGCGAGATGATCGATTCCGAGTGATACTAGCGAGCTGATAGCCGATGGCCAGCAGACTCAAGGTGCTGTACGAGAACGAAGTGGTTCCTGCCCTCATCGAGCGCTTCTCCTACAAGAATCGCATGCAGGTTCCACGCTTGGAGAAGATCGTCGTCAACATGGGCGTTGGCGAGGCAGTGCAGGATCCCAAGCAGCTCGAAGCAGCAGTGAAAGACTTGGCGGCTATTACGGGCCAGAAGCCTGCACTCCGAAGAGCGCGAAAGGCGATCTCGAACTTCAAGCTGAGAGCCGGGATGGCTGTTGGGTGTGTGGTCACCTTGCGACGGGAGAGGATGTACGATTTCCTGGACAGGTTGGTGACATTCGCTCTGCCCCAGGTTCGCGATTTTCGAGGGGTCTCGGTGCGTGGGTTCGACGGACGTGGCAACTACAACATGGGGCTGCGGGAGCAGGTGATCTTCCCGGAGATGGACTTTGACAAGATCGACCAGATCCGCGGTATGAATATCACTATGGTAACGTCGGCTGCCACGGACGAAGAGGCACGGGAACTGCTAAGGTTGCTAGGCGTGCCTTTCAGCACGAACTGAACGGAGACTCTCGACGATGCCCAAGAAGTGCCTGATCGTCAAGGCCCAGCGCGAACCGAAGTTCAAGGTCCGGAAGTACAGACGATGCCTGCGTTGCGGGCGTCCGCGGGGAGTGTACCGCAAGTTCGGTCTGTGCCGCATTTGCTTTCGTGAGCTCGCTCTGCGGGGCGAGATTCCTGGTGTGACCAAGGCAAGCTGGTAGACCTGGAGCTTGGAGGCGAACGAAGCCACATGAGCATGACTGACCCTATCGCCGATATGCTGACGCGGGTGCGGAATGCGTGTCAGGCGAAGCACAAGCGTGTGGATGTCCCAGCGTCCAGGATCAAGCGGGAGATCGCGCGTGTGCTTGCCGAGAACCGGTTCATCGAGAACTTCGCAGTCTTGGAGGACGGCAAGCAGGGATTGTTGCGGCTTTATCTGCGCTATGACCGCGACAATAGGAGCCTGATTCAGGGCATCGAGCGCTGCAGTCGGCCAGGGTTGCGCAGGTACAGCGGCAAGGACAAGATTCCCCGCGTCTTGCGCGGACTCGGAGTCGCTATCGTCTCGACTTCACGGGGGGTGATGACGGATCGTGAAGCGCGACGGCAAGGCATTGGTGGCGAGGTCCTCTGCCGTGTGTGGTAGTGCGGCTACCAGGGAGAGAATAGTGTGTCACGAATTGGGCTGATGCCGATTCCCCTGCCAGAGGGGGTGGCAGTCAAGACAGAGCCGGGAAGGGTGTTGGTTACGGGCCCGCGCGGAAGTCTGGCGGTCCCGTACGACGCCGAGCGTTTGTCGGTTTCGGTCGAAGAGAGGCTTCTGCGAGTCGGCCGGATCGCGGAGGAGAAGAGGGCGCGAGCACTCCACGGGCTGGTGAGGTCTCTGTTGGCCAACGCGATCGCTGGCGTGGTGCAGGGCTTCAGCAAGAGACTCGAAGTCCACGGGATAGGCTTCCGTGCCGAAGCGCAGGGGCGGCGGCTGACGATGCAGCTAGGTCTTTCGCATCCTGTCGTATATGAAGCGCCAGAGGGGATTGACATCAGAGTCGAGGAAGCCCCGGGTGGGGTGCAGGCGCGCATCGTTGTCAGCGGGATCGACAAGCAGCAGGTGGGGCAGGTCGCGGCTGACATCCGCCGCAAGCGGAAACCCGAGCCTTACAAGGGCAAGGGCATCCGGTACGAGAACGAGGTGATTCACTGGAAGGCTGGCAAGGCAGCGGTGAGCTAACCTGCGAGATGACGGGGCGATGAGGGACAAGAAGCACCTGCAGCAGAACCGAGAGCGCCGCGAGCGCCGGCGGTACCGTCTCCGAAAGCGAATAGTGGGGACCCCGACACGGCCGCGACTCGTCGTGCATCGCAGTCTCCGCAACATCGAGGCGCAGATAATCGACGATACGGCTGGGCGGTCGCTTCTGGGCATGTCGACGCTCGGGGCTGAGTTCCGTGGAGTCCGGTACCCCAACCGGGTGGATCTGGGGCGCGAGATGGGCAGACGCCTGGCGGAGAAAGCGCGCGAGAAGGGTATTCAGCGGGTGGTGTTCGACCGAGGCGGCTTCCTCTTCCACGGGATCGTCAAGGCAGTGGCCGAAGGAGCCCGTGAGGGCGGGCTCGATTTCTGATTCTAGGAGGAGAGGGTAGCCTGTGGCCAAAGTGGATCCCCACAGCCTGGAACTGAGCGAAGTCGTCGTTCAGAACTCGATCAAGCGCGTTTCGCACGTGCGAAAAGGTGGACGGCGTTTCAGTTTCAACGCCCTCGTGGTCGTCGGCGATCGCAATGGGCATGTGGGCCTCGGTGCCGGGAAAGCCGGTGAGATCTCCGAAGCAATTCGGAAGGGCACTGAGGCGGCGCGGAAGAACATCGTGACCGTACCCATTACTAACGGCACTATTCCGCACGAAGCCATCGGCAAGTTCGGGGCCGCACGGGTGCTCTTCCGGCCGGCGTCGCCGGGCACCGGTGTGATCGCAAGCGGCGGTGTGCGGATTGTACTGGAGCTGGCGGGGGTCAGAGACATCCTGACCAAGTCCCTTGGCTCGAGCAATCCGCAGAACACAGCCAAAGCTACTCTCGCGGCCTTGATGCGCATGCGCAGCCCCGAGATGGTGGCTGAGATGCGTGGAGTCGCGCTCGAATCCTTGCGCGGATGAGGAGAAGATCCATGAGACTCGCGATCACCCAGCGCCGCAGCACGATCAAGCGTCCCAGTGATCAGAAGGCCACTATCCGCGCGTTGGGTCTGCGGAGGTTGAACCATCGGGTCGTGCACCAGGACACTCCTCAGGTGCGCGGCATGCTGGCCAAGGTGAAGCACTTGGTCAGCGTCGAAGAAGTGGCGGACTAGCCGAGAGTGAACGATATGCGTCTGGGCGAGATCAGGAAGCCTGTCGGAGCGCGTCGTAGCCGAAAGCGGCGCGGCCAGGGTCCCGGAAGCGGACAGGGGAAGACCGGCGGCCGAGGCCACAAAGGTCAACGGGCGAGGTCGGGAGCCAAGCGCGGTAACCGCATTGGGTTCGAGGGCGGGCAGATTGCCACCTATCGCCACATGCCCAAGATCGGCTTCTCGAATCATCCCTTCAGGAAAGTCTACCAGATCGTCAACTTAGGGGCGGTTGCGGAGCGCGGTCTGGAAGGGGTTGTGGGCCCCGAGGAGATGGCGCGAGCAGGGCTGATCCGGGCGGCGGATGGAATGGTGAAAGTTCTCGGGGACGGCGAACTGGAGCACGGCCTGACCATCAGGGCGCACATGTTCTCCAAATCGGCGGTCGCGAAGCTCACTGCGTCGGGCGGCACGGCTGAGGTGATCTGAATTGCTGCAGACCTTTCTGAACTGCTTCAAGATTCCCGACCTGCGTCGTCGGCTTCTGTTCACGCTCGGGCTGCTAGTTGTGTACCGCGTGGGCGGACAGATCACGGTGCCGGGGGTGGACGTCAGCGTATTGCGGGAGTATTTCCGCGGCACGGGGAACACGCTGTTCGGGATCTACGACATGTTCGTGGGGGGCGCCTTCACTCGCGGGACGATTTTCGCACTGGGTATCATGCCGTATATCAGTGCTTCGATCATCCTGCAGTTGCTGGGGGCCGTCATTCCCTATTTCCAGAAGCTGCAGCGAGAAGGACAAGAGGGATACAAGAAGATCACGCAGTATACGCGCTACGGGACGGTTTTCCTGGCAGCGGCGCAGTCCTACGGTATCAGCTTTTTCCTGACCACGATCAGGGGACCAGCCAGTGGCATGAGCGCGGTGGTGAATCCGGGCATTGGGTTCACTCTGCAGACGATTCTCACTATCACTACTGGAACGATCTTCATCATGTGGCTGGGGGAGCAGATTACCGAGCGGGGTATCGGTAATGGAATCTCCCTCATCATTTTCATAGGCATTGTGGCCGAGCTACCGTACGCAGTTCGTAGCGAATGGAGTCACTACCTGATCAACAGGGGACATGGGAAGAACATCATCGAGGAGATCTTCCTGGTCGCCTTGATGTTCGTGGTGGTAGCGTTCGTGATCTTGATGGTTCAGGGGCAGCGGAAGATCCCCGTGCAGTATGCCAAGCGGGTGGTTGGGCGGCGCGTCTATGGAGGCCAGACGACGACTATTCCTCTGCGCATCAACCAAGCTGGGGTGATTCCGATCATCTTCGCGCAGTCGATCATGTTCCTGCCCGGGACAGTAACTCAGCTGTTCCCGAACAGCGAGTTGATGCAGAGCATTGGCACGTTGTTCACGACTTCCTCGAAGGTCTATTGGATTGCGTACGCCCTGATGATCATCTTTTTCACGTATTTCTACACGGCCATCGTGATGGATCCGAATCAGTTGGCCGACAACATGAAGAAGCACGGTGGATTTATCCCAGGAGTGCGGCCAGGGAAGCGTACTGCTCAGTACATCGACAAGATCATGACGAGGATAACGCTTCCTGGATCGATAGCCCTGGCAGCGGTGGCCATTTTTCCGTTTTTCGTGAGCCAGCGCTTCAATGTCACGGGGGCGTTCGCGCGGTTTTTCGGCGGCACTGGGTTGTTGATCGTTGTGGGCGTGGCGCTGGACACGTTGCAGCAGATCGAAGCGCAGTTGATGACGCGTCACTACGAGGGATTCATGAGGGGCGGCCGGATTCGTGGCCGGCGTTGAGACTAGATCGGAGCGCGCTGTGAAAGTCAAGGCATCGGTGGGAAAGAGATGTGCGGAGTGCAAGGTTATTCGGCGCCACGGTGTGGTCCGGGTGATCTGCAAGCGCAATCCCAGGCACAAGCAGAGACAGGGCTAAGGAGCTGAGCATTGGCACGGATCGCCGGGGTGGATCTGCCGCGCGAGAAGCGCGTCGCCATTGGACTGACGAGCATCTACGGAATCGGCCATAGCACGGCGGAGCGGATCGTGGCGCAGGCCAAAATAGATCCGCAGGTGCGCATTGGCGCGCTGAGCGAAGAGCAGGTCAATCAGTTGCGCGCTATCATCGAGAGCAGTCTGAAGGTGGAGGGTAGCCTGCGCAGCGAAGTGAGCATGAATGTCAAGCGGCTGATGGACATCGGCTGCTACCGGGGATTGCGGCATCGGCGCGGTCTGCCGGTTCGGGGCCAGCGGACCAAGACGAATGCGCGGACGCGGAAGGGACCGCGGCGAGCCATTGCCGGGCGAAAGAAGGCACCTGCGCCCAAGTGATTGGCTGCGTGCCGTGTTGATCTGCCGGCAGATTCGAAGTCGGACCTCACATGAATAGGGGATAGGTGAATTGCCACCAGAGAGAGGACGCCGCAGGCGGAAGAAGGCCAAGCAGGTAGAGTCGGTTGGCGTGGCGCACATCCTGGCTACGTTCAACAACACGATCGTGACTCTTACGGACACCCAGGGGAACGTTATCGGGTGGGCTACTCCTGGTAAGCTCAACATCAAGGGTAGCCGCAAGTCGACACCGTTCGCCGGGCAGATCGCGGCGGAGCGGGCGGCTCAAGACGCGATGAGCTTGGGGCTACGGCGCGTGGAGGTCTGGGTCAAGGGGCCTGGGGTGGGGCGCGAGTCGGCCATCCGGGCGCTTCAGAATGCCGGCTTGGAGATTACCGCGATCCGTGACGTGACGCCTATCCCGCACAATGGCTGTCGTCCGCCGAAGCGCAGGCGGGTCTAGCGGAGCTGGCGGGCTAGAGGAGAGAGCAAAAGGATGAGCAGACACCTTGGACCGAACTGCCGCTTCTGCCGTCGGGAGGGCGTGAAGCTTTTCCTGAAGGGGGAACGCTGCAACCTGGAGAAGTGTTCCTTCGAGCGGCGTAGCTACGCTCCTGGACAGCACGGTCAGGGCATGCGCCGCAAGCAATCCGACTACAGCGTGCAGTTGCGTGCCAAGCAGAGGCTGGCGCGGATCTACGGCGTTCGCGAGCGGCAGTTCCGTGGCTACTACCGGGAGGCTACCCGGGTGCCAGGAGTTGGCGGCGAGAACCTCTTGCGGCTGCTGGAGGCGCGACTGGACAACGTAGTGTTTCGACTTGGGTTCGCCGCGTCGCGGAAGGCGGCCCGGCAGTTGGTCCGCCACAAGCACATCACGGTCAACGGCCATCGCGTCAACTACCCGTCCTATCTCACTCGTCCTGGAGATGTGGTGGCGGTAGCCGAACCTGACCGCAAGCTGGAGTGCATCCAGGAGTCGATGCGTCGGTCCCGCGAGGTCGTGCCGTGGCTGTCGGTCGACAAGGTCAATCTTCAAGGAACGGTGCTCGAGCGGCCGAAGCGCGAGGATATTCCCACGGTTGCCGACGAACAACTGGTCATCGAGTTCTACTCTCGGGTATGAGGTAGCGAGCGACGTCGGGTAGCGGTGCCCTGAGGCGGATCCAGCCGAAAAACGCACCATAAGCTGCATCTACAGGGAGCTAGTTGCTCTATGAGACTAGAGGGTCTCCAGATGCCCAGGCTGGTCGAGATCGACAAGGACAGCCTGAGCGAGACGTACGGTCGGTTTGTGCTTCAGCCGCTGGAGAGAGGGTTCGGGGTTACCATTGGGCATGCGCTGCGGCGTGTCTTGATGTCCTCGATCGAGGGCGCGGCGTTCAAGCGAGTTATCATCGAAGGGGTTCAGCACGAGTTCTCCGTGATGGAGGGGGTGCGCGAAGACGTTCCGGAGATCATCCTGAACCTCAAGGAAGTGGCTCTTCGCTACGAGGGTGAGGAGGACCGCCTGCTCCGCGTCGCCAAGAAGGGGCCTGGCGAGTTCGTGGCGAAGGATCTGGCCGTCGATGCCGCGGTCAAGGTCATGAACCCCGAACACCATATCGCTACGCTGAGTCAGGGTGCCGAGCTCTCCCTGGAGCTGACCGTGGGACGAGGCCGGGGGTATGTGTTCGCCGAAGACAACAAGGTGCCGGACCAGCCGCTCGGGACCATTGCGCTCGACGCGAACTACTCGCCGGTGCTGCGCGTGCAGTACGACATAGAGAACGCGCGCGTGGGACGTCGAACGGACTACGATAAGCTGACCCTGCAGGTGTGGACCGATGGGTCTGTAACTCCTCAGGATGCAGTGGCTGAGGCAGCGCAGATCTTGAGCCAGCATCTGGCACTGTTCGTCACTTCGCGCGAGGAGCCTTCAGCGGCGGTCGAGAAGACGGTGGACGAGGAGACCAGGCGCATCGCCCGCCTGCTGGCCATGCCCGTAGACGAACTGGAGCTGTCGGTACGGTCCGCGAACTGCCTGCGGGCTGCAGGCATCAGCACCTTGCGCGACCTCGTCTCGCGTTCCGAAGCCGAGATGCTCAAGTACCGCAACTTCGGCCGCAAATCGCTCAACGAGCTGGACGAGATCCTGCGCGACCTGAATCTGAGCTGGGGCATGGACGTCAGCCCATACGAGAACGTCGACATCGGCGAAGACAGCGACGACCATTCGGTGGATCAGTTCTGACCGGGACAAGGCGATCGACAGATGCGACACGGAGACAGGGTAGCGAAGCTCGGCCGGAGAACACCGCACCGCAGGGCGATGTTGAACAACCTGGTTGCTTCTCTGCTCGAGCACGAGGTGATCCACACCACCGACGTACGAGCGAAGGAAGTCCGACGCGTCGCCGAGCACCTCATCACGTTCGGCAAGCGGCAGGATCTTCACGCGCGCAGACAGGTGCTGCGGAGCGTTCCGAACAAGCGTGTGGTGGCGAAGCTGTTCGGCGAGCTGGCCGAGCGCTACAGGACCCGCAACGGGGGCTACACGCGTGCGGTGAAGCTGGGGCCGCGCCGAGGAGACGGGGCCGAGATGAGTTTGGTGGAGCTGGTGGATCGGGCGGGAGGGGGCCCGACCAGCAAACCTGCAGCAGCGCCGGAGAAAGCCGCCGACTAGAGTGGTGCTCTTCGGAGCGAACTGCGGCCCAGAGGGGTCCCGAACGAAGATGGGTACGACGGGGTGGGATCAGCAGATCCTCACCCCGTTTCGTTTCGCGGGGCACAGACTGCACCCTGGCTCGGCCGCGCGTTGTGCTCCCGGATCCAGGCACCCTGTCGGCATCACGAGCCGAGGCGTCGGGCCCTGTCCCTGGGCATGCTGTCCAACCGGAGGGTTGCCAGCATCGATCGCGATGGCTGCGAGGCGGCGACTTCCCACCGGCAGGCAGGGTCCCAGGTTGGGTGGCCCCAAGGCGAAGACTGTGGGCGGCGCGAGCGGGGCCAGGGGCATGGCAGGATTGGAGGCCTTGCCGCGAGCTATGCAGTGGCGAGGTGGCCGGTGCTGGGGCGTCGCTGGCAGGCACAGCGCGTCTTTGGTGGGCACCGCGCGAGCGCAAAGACCGCGGTGCGGGGGACCGCGGGACCGCCAATCGGAGGCCCGGTGGCGGCCTGGCGCTGCTGTGGGCAAGCCTTGCGGGGCAGACTCGACTGACGGATGATCGGCGACAGCGACGCAGGGCGAGGATCTGGCATGCGAGACCAAGACAGGCAGGGACAGGGGCGCGGCGTCGGGTTCGAGGCGAGTAGCGGGCAAAGTCCGAAGGAGTCGGCTCATCCACGCAAGGCGACGCCAGCGAGGATGAGACGCGGGGACGTCGTCACCGTGGAGTTCAGCCGAATTTCGGACACGGGAGACGGGGTTGCCGCTGTAGGTGAGACCGAGATCGCGGTTCCCGATGCGGTGCCGGGCGACCGCGCCGAGACGCGGATTCTGCGCCGACGGAAAGGGCGGTACGAGGGTGAAGTGCTCCGCCTGCTCGAGACCGGCATGGGGCGGATCGAGCCGCGCTGCAAGCACGCCGGTACGTGTGGAGGGTGCCGCTGGCAGCATCTGGAGTACCGCGATCAACTGCTTCTCAAGTGGGCGATGGTGCGCCGGGCGCTGAAGGGAGTGGCAGCCGCAGTCCCGGCTCCGGAGCCTGTGCTTCCCAGTCCCGCTGTCTTCGGTTATCGGAACAAGATGGAGTTCTCCTTCGGGCAGGACCGGGATGGGGGACTCCAGCTCGGGCTTCACGTGCGAGGCCGGTACCGCGCTGTTGTCGATGTCGAGACGTGCCATCTCCAGGGCGAGCACGCCAACCGCGTTCTGTCGGCCGTACGGCAGCACGCGCGCGAGCTGGGACTCTCGGTGTACGATCTACGGGCCCACGCTGGTCTGTTGCGCTTCCTTGTCATCCGGTACAGCCCGCACACCGACGAGATCCTGCTGAATCTGGTCGTCTCCGACTACCCGTCCGCTGGTGTGGAGCGTCTAGTGCGACGAGTCCTCGAACAGGTTCCGGCGGTGAGCACCTGCGTGGTCACCAGGCACCAGGGAAAGGGGCAGGTGGCGATCGGGCAGGCCGAGTTCGTTGTGCACGGCAGCGGCTGGATCAAGGAGCTCTGCAATGGGATCGAGTACGCCATCTCGCCGCGGTCTTTCTTCCAGACCAACAGCCTACAGGCAGCTCAGTTGTACCGGGTAGTGGCCGAGATGGCCGGCGATCTGACTGGCCGTAGCGTCCTCGATGTGTACTGCGGGGCCGGTGGCATCAGTCTGCAGCTGGCCGGGCTCGCATCCTCGGTGCTCGGCGTGGAGTCGGTACGCGAGGCCGTCGCCGACGCACAGCGCAACGCGGCGCTCAATGGAATCGAGAACTGTCGGTTTCTGCAGGGGCAGGCGGAGGTCTTGCTGCCGCAACTGGTGGGCGAGCGCTTCGACGTGGTTGTGGTAGACCCCCCCAGAGCCGGGCTGCATCCTCGCGTCCGGGAGCAGCTCGTTGCCATGCAGACGCCACGCATCGTGTACGCCTCGTGCAACCCGCAGTCGTTGGCTGCGGATCTGAAGCAGTTGGCGGACTCTGGGTACAGGTTGGAGCGGCTCCAGCCTGTGGACATGTTTCCGCACACCCCCCACTGCGAGGTGGTCGCCAGGCTCTCGCGGTGTCCGCGTTGAAGGGCGAGCAAGTTCTGGGACCGGTACGACAGCGCGCCGCTCTCAGGAGATTCTGATCATCCCCCAAGAGCCGCTCGAGGTGCTCCAGGTCGGCATCGGCCGGACGGGGCACCTGCCGAACGGCGCGGGCGCGCATGCTCGCTTCCACCGCGTGCGGTAACCGCTCCCCCTCGGGAACCATCGCGGCGGGCCCCTGGCCGCAGGGTGCTCGGCAGCCCCGGCGCTGCGTCGCTGAGGTTGCAGTGCGGAGTCGATCCCTCGGCCACCTGTCTCGGCTGTCATTCGTGCCTCGTATCCCAGGACAGCCTTGCCAGAATGGCAGCCCAGCGGCGCGCCGCCAGCGCCGCATCGTCGTTGTGCACGTTGGCACGGGTGTTGCATCCGCGGTAGGCGACAGTCGGCCGCCCGGACTGCAGACGAGAACGATCGACCGGGCCAGGACGGTGGCGGCGCACCGGTGAAGGTCGTCGGCGGCTATGCCGGGGATCGGAGGCATGGTGGTAGGCCGCCGGACTGCGTACCGGCCGGTCCTGAACATCGTCGTTGGTCTGTGGCGGGAAGCCGGTAGGCCGAGAGAGGTGCCATGGGTGCCATGATAGAGACACAACCGACGCAGCAACCAGGAGCTGCGGTGCGTTTGGGCGTTCTGCCCGTGAGGAACACGGTGCTGTTTCCGGGGCTCGCCTCGCAGCTTCTCGTGGGGCGCCCTGCTTCCATCGAGCTTATCGAGCACTGCAGCAGGAGCCATGAGCCGATCGTTGTCGTTGCTCAGCGTCGTGGCGACGTCGAGGATCCGGGCGCCGCCGATCTGTACGATGTCGGCGTGCTCGCGCAGATCGATCGGGTGGTCCAGCTTCCTGACGGGCACCTTCAGATCGTGGTCCAAGGCACCCGCAGAGTTCGTCTTGTGCGCTACGTCGAGGACAAGCCGCACCTGGTGGCCCAGGTGGAGCCGCTGTTCGAGATCGTCAAGGGGGACCAGGAAGAGCTGGCCTTGGCGCGCAACCTGGCAACTCAGTTCGGGCGAATCGCGGCGCTCACTCCCGGGCTGGCGGCCGGGTTGCAGGCCACGGCCGCGGGCCTGCAGCGCGAGCCGGGGAGGCTGGCGGATTTCGTTGCGGCCATGCTCGACCTTCCGTTGGAGGAGAAACAGCGGGCACTCGAGACTCTTGCCGTAGCAGGGCGGCTCGAGTCGCTGACGATGGCAGTGAACCGGGAGCTGGCCCTGCTGGAGGTGGGACGGAAGATCCAGGCCCAAGTCCAGCAGCAGTTCGGGCAAGCTCAGCGCCAGCAGTATCTGCGGGAGCAGATGCGCATCATCAGGCAGGAGCTGGGTGACGAAGCTGGCGACGAGATCGAGGAGCTGCGTCGGCAGGCCGCGCACGCCGGTCTGTCGGCGGCGGCCAAGGTCGAGGTCGAACGCGAACTGAACCAACTGGCCAGGCTGCCGATGGGTGCTGCGGAGTACACCGTGGCGCGCACGCACCTCGACTGGCTGCTGAGTCTTCCGTGGCGGCGGTCGTCGCCATCCCGGTTGGACGTCGAGCGCACCCAGCGAATTCTCGACGAAGACCACGATGGCCTGACCCACGCCAAGGAGCGGATCGTCGAGTACGTCGCGGTGCGAAAGCTGCGGCGAGACTGCCGCGGCCCGATCCTGTGCTTCGTGGGGCCTCCGGGCGTGGGCAAGAGCTCTCTGGGACGGTCGATCGCACGGGCGATGGGGCGCCGTTTCGTGCGGATTTCGCTCGGCGGGGTCCGCGACGAGTCCGAGATTCGCGGGCACCGGCGCACCTATGTGGGGGCGCTCCCGGGGCGCATCATCGAGGGCCTGCGCCGCGCGGGGACCAACAACCCCGTGGTCGTGCTGGACGAGATCGACAAGCTCGGCAGGGATGTCCGCGGCGATCCGGCAGCAGCATTGCTGGAGGTTCTGGATCCGGAGCAGAACGCGGCTTTTCTCGATCACTATCTCGACGTGCCGTTCGATTTGTCGCGAGTGATCTTCATCGCCACCGCGAACCAGCTCGATCCGGTGCCCCCAGCCTTGCGGGACCGGCTGGAAGTGATCGAGCTAGCGGGGTATACCGAGATGGAGAAGCTCGAGATCGCGCGCAACCACTTGCTGCCGAGACAGCTATCGGCGCATGGCCTGGCGCGGCGTCACCTCAGCATTGACGACGACGCCTTGAAAGCTCTGATCCGCGGCTACACGCGCGAGGCTGGCGTCCGCGCGCTCGAACGGGAGCTCGGCAGGTTGTGCCGCAAGATCGCGCTGGAGATCGTGGCAGGCAAACGTGGGCCACTGCGCCTCGATGTTGCGCGGATGGTCGAGTTGCTGGGCCCCGGCAAGTACCTGGACGATGCCCCCGAGGCGGTGACGCTTCCGGGGATCGCGGCGGGTCTGGCATGGACGGCTGCGGGAGGCGAGGTGATGCTCGTCGAAGCTGGCAAGATGCCCGGGGAGGGGAAACTGACGATGACAGGCAAGCTGGGCGACGTGATGCGCGAGTCCGCCCAGATAGCGCTGTCCTATGTCCGTTCGACCGCCCGCGAGTGGGGCATTGACCCGAGTCTGTTCGTGCGGCACGATATACACATCCACGTGCCGTCCGGGGCGGTGCCCAAAGACGGCCCCTCAGCGGGTGTGGCCCTGGCCACCGCCCTGCTGTCGCTGGTCACCGGGCAGGCGACTGGTGGGCGGGTGGCCATGACGGGCGAGATCACTCTGAGAGGACGGGTCCTGCCGGTCGGAGGTGTCAAGGAGAAGGTGCTGGCAGCGCATCGAGAAGGGTACCATCGAGTGATTCTGCCGCGCCGCAATGCGAACGATCTGGACGACTTGCCCGCGCCCGTCCGCAACTCGTTGGACATCGTCCTGGTGGAGCACCTGAGCGAGGCGTTCACGGCAGCGTTGAGTCTGCGGGCGCGCCAGGCGGCCTGAGCCGGACTGGGGCGGGCATCCGTCTGGCGGTGCCCACTGCCGCGAAGGAAAGGTTGCCCAGGGAGGGTAGGTGGACAGAACCGAGAGAAGCGAAGCGGAGCTAGCCTACCGCGATGCCGACGGGGAAAGCCCGCGGGCTCGGATCCTGGTCGTCCTGCCAGAGTCGACGGAGGCCAAGGAGCTGGTGGCGTACCTCAACAGCAGGTACTTCGTCACCATGTGGGCCCACGACGGCGAAAGCGGCTACGAGGTCCTGGACGCGGAGAATGTCGACGCGCTGATCTGTGCGGTCAGCGCGCCACGGACCGACGGGGTGCGGCTGCAGCGGCTGGCTCGTCAGCGACATCCGCAGATCTGTGGCATCGTTCTGGCTGATCCGGCCGCCGAGCAGATACGTCTGGCCACGCAAGCGGTGCGCGAGGGCGCGTACGACTACCAGGTGCGGCCGCTGAACCCGGACAAGATCGCGGCCGTGCTGGAACGAGGCCTTTCCTACCAGCGGCTGGTCGGGAAGGTCAGCGATCTGGAGAAGAAGCTGGACGAGCGCTTCCGGCTCGGGAAGGTGCAGAGGCGTTCGTCGGCATGGCAGCGGATCTACAACCAGATCGAACAGGTGGCTCCATCCCGCGCTACGGTCCTCATCGTCGGTGAGACCGGTACCGGCAAGGGCGAGATCGCCAAGGCCATCCACTACCACAGCCGACGCCGAGACGGACCCCTGGTGGAAGTGAACTGCGGGGCGCTGCCCGAAGGCATCGTGGAAAGCGAGCTGTTCGGCCACGAGAAGGGCGCGTTCACCGGCGCCACCGCTTCTCGCCAGGGCCGATTCGAGCTGGCGGATCAGGGCACTCTCTTCCTCGACGAAGTGGGAGACCTCCCGCCGGCGACCCAGGTGAAGCTGCTGCGAGCGATCCACAGCGGGGAGTTCGAGCGCGTAGGCGGGACACGCACTCTCCGGGTGGATGTCCGCATTCTCGCCGCGACCAACCGCGATCTAGCGGAGATGGTCGAGACGGGCGCCTATCGTCCGGATCTGTACTACCGCCTCCGCGTGGTCACCATCGAGGTGCCGCCCCTGCGGGAGTGTCGGGAGGATATTCCGCTCTTGGTGGACGGGTTCGTGCGGCAGTTCGCGGCCGAGAACGGCAAACGCATCACCGGAGTGGATGTGCGCGCCTTGGACGCGCTGCTGACCTATGACTGGCCGGGCAATGTGCGCGAGCTGAGGAACTGCATCGAGGGGATGGTGGTGATGTGCTCGCACACCGGGCTCCTCCGGGAGGAGGATGTCCCGGCTCATATCGGCAGACGCGTGCGGCGCTATACCGGAGGAGGGGGCGGCTTCCACGTGGGCATGAGCATGGGAGAGGTCGAGCGGATGGCGCTGGAGGAGACCCTGAGAGCGGTGCACTTCGACAAGCGCCGTGCCGCCACGATCCTCGGGATCGGCTTGAGCACCCTGTACCGCAAGATCAAGCTCTACGGTCTGCGACCGGACACCGATGCTGGCAGAGCGAAGGAGCCCGAGGCGCCACCACTGTCGCTGGCACGCTAGTCACCGTCTAGGCAGGCAATCCCGCGCCCACCGCACCAGCGGCGGACGCGGGTCGTACGGTGCGCAAGGGCAAAGTGCGCGCACACCTCTCACGCCTCTCCTTCGGACACGGGCTTCCTGTCGCTGCTGTACGTCTCTCGGATGAGGCGATCGAGCTCTTTCTGCGGTGCCTCGACGGCATCGAGGTCGATCCGGTACGCGGTGCGACCCGCCAGCCGCAGTCCGTACGCATAATCGGCGAAGAGCCGCTCGCACATGGCCGCGGGCTCCAGACCCGCCGCGGTGGCCAACTCGCAGACGCGGGACGCGGCTTCCTCGGTAAAGGACAGCTCGATCTGGTGGCTGGCGCGGAACGTGTCGACGAATCTTGCCAATGAGGCCTGCTTCACCAACTCGTTCAGCTCACCCGAGGGATCGCATACCACGTCTTTGGTCACGACAAAACGGGAGACGCCAACCGAGGGGAGTTTCTTCTCGAACGGGATGAGAACTCGTTCCAGGGCGCTGACCAGTCCGCGCGCCCCGGTGCGTTCGTCGTAGGCCCGCTCGGCGAGCAGACGCAGCGCGTCGTCGGTGAATTCGACCTCGATGCCGTACGCGCGGAAATCGCGTTTTTTCGCGAGGATCACGCTGCTGCGCGGACTGCGGAGAATCTGCAGCAGATCATCGACCGACAGCTCGTGCAGGATGGCGATGACCGGCAGGCGGCCGATGAACTCGGACTCGAAGCCGTACTCGATGAGATCTTCGGCCCGGACGTGGTGCAGCAGCTCGTCTCGCTCCAAAGGGGCGCTGGGTTGACCCCGCTCGAGGCGGAAGCCGATCGAGTTGCGGTTGAGTCGCCGCGCGATGATCTCCTCGAGCCCCGCGAATGCGCCGCTGACGATGAAGAGAATGTTCCGGGTGCTGATCTTCTTGCGCTCCAGCTTGCCGGTGCGCTGCATCTGCATGACCGTCTCCATCTGGGAGGCCAGGTCATGCGGAGCCCGCAGATCGACCTCCGTGTCCTCCATCAACTTGAGGAGGTTGCGCTGGACGCCGGTCCGCGACACGTCAGGGCCTATCGTGCCGCGCGAAGAGGCGATCTTGTCGATCTCGTCGATGTAGATGATCCCGTACTGGGCGCGCTCCAGGTCGCCATCCGCTTCGCGGACAAGCTCGCGCACCAGATCCTCGACATCACCGCCGACGTAGCCGGTCTCGCTGAATTTCGTGGCATCGCCTTTGACGAAAGGCACACCCAACTTGCGGGCGATCAGCTTGATCAGATACGTCTTGCCGACGCCCGTCGGCCCGATCATCAACACATTGTTCTTGATGTTGCCGACTACTTCCTCGTCCTCGTCCGGAGGCAGATTGAGACGGTTGAAGTGGGTGCAGATCTTGGTCGCGAGGATGGCTTTGGCAGCATGCTGCCCGATCGCATACCGATCCAGATATGCCTCCAGTTCCTCGGGCTTGAGGTCGAAGCGAACGGAACGCGTACCGGTGTGCGATGCTGGATCCCCGCGGGTCCCCGCAGGCTCCGGTTGGGCCGCTCTCTGGGCCTCCTGCGCGCCCAGTTGCTCGGCGAGAAAGCGACGCAGTTTGTCCGGATCTAGGCTCATCTTTTCGGCCCGTATGTCCATGAAGAGGCACCTCTTCTGCCCGTTGGTTCTGGCACTCATGAGCGTCGGTGATAGCTACGCATGTGCCTGAATATACAGGCACCTGCATCATGCAACAAGGCTGCTTGACACCCCTTCAGTGAAGGCCTACATTTCGACGCCAGTCGATGCTGCATGGTTCCTCGCACGCCTAGCGGAGACTTTTCGCTCTTCATGGTGTCACGCGATAACTGCTTCCGGGCGCTCCGGTTGGCCGTCGTGGTCGGCGCGGTGCTGGGAGCCAGTCTCTGGCCGTCATCCGCGGCGGCAGCGGCGGCGTTCCCGGGCACCTTTTCGGCCGCAGCCGAGGAGCTGTTCGGGCGCAGTCTGGAGGCCTACCGCGCGGGCGAGTACGCGAACGCAGCGCGCAGCCTGCAGCGTCTGTTGGCGCAGCCGACGAACCAGCGCACCACGGCCGCCATGCTGCTGTTGGCGCGCGCGCAGTTCCTTCTCGGTGAGCACGAGGACGCGCTGCAGACGGCGAGCAGGCTAGAGCGGCGGTACGGGACCAGCCGCTACGTGCCCTACGCACGCCTGGCGGCGGGCGATGCGCTCCTGGTCGACCAGCAGTACCGCGGAGCTGCGGCGCGATACGCCCGAATACTGGCCGGGCCGGCCCCGCTGGCGGTTCGAGCTCGATCTGCGGAGCGACTCGGCGCCATGATCGAGAGCGGGCTGCTCGACGCCGGTGACAGGGAGCGGCTGGCGACCGACGTTGGCACGAGCGCCCTCCGGGAGGCGCTCCTGTGCGGACGAGCGCGCTGGTACGCTCGCCTCGGGTGGCTGCCTGCCGCCAACGCCGTGGCGCAGGCCTACCGCGACAGCTTCCCCGAGGGCGGATTCGCCGCGGTGCTGACCGAGTCCAGCTTGCAGGCGCTGGCGGCCGAGGCTGGCATGGGTGATGCGGGCCGACGGGGAGCGCCGGTCGGGTCGCACGGCCAGACGGAAAGCTCCGGTGGCAAGCCGCGGCTCGGACTCCTGCTGCCGCTGAGTGGCCCGGAATTCGAATCGCGAGTGGCAGCCGACCTGCGGGCGGGCGTGGACCTCGGCAATGAGTCGGCCGGGCAGCCCTTCGCTGTCGTGGTGGCCGATATCGGCGCCGAGTACGGCGATCTGCCTGTGGCGGAGGCCGAGAGTCGTCGGCTGCTGCGAGTCGCCCAGCAAGCGCGTCGACTTGTGTACGAAGACGGCGTAGTGGCCATCGTGGGACCGGTGTTCAGCAGCGACTGCGTTGTCGCGGGACTGGTGGCCGATGAGGCCGGCGTGCCGCTGCTGGCGCCGCTCGCACAGCAGAGCGACCTTGATCAGATCAGCACCGGCTTGTTCCAGCTCAACGCGGTTCCGGAGGTCCAGGCCAAAGCCCTGGCCGAGTACGCAACCCGTCTGCTGGGACTGAGAACGCTGGTCGTGATCTCGCCGCTGACGGACTTCGGCTGGACCTTCGAACGGGCATTCCAGCATGCGGCGCAGCGCAACGGCGGCGAGGTGGTCCATACCGAATGGTACGTTCCCGAGGTGACGAAGGATTTCCGTCACGTGTTCCAGGAGGTTCGGCGCGTGGGGCTGGCGTTGGCAAGACAGCGCCGAACCGAGCCAGCGGCAAGCGAGCCTGTGGGCGCCCAACTCGGTGCAGCCTCCTCAGTGGGCGGTGAGGAACCCCCGACGTGGCGAAGCGAGTCGGAGGGCGAGAAGCACGAGCAGCCAACGGAGCAGCCACCAGTGGCGCCGCCGGACTCCTCCGAGATCTTCGTCGACACGATTGACGGTATCGTGATCGTGGTCGAGAGTTTCGGGGACGCGCAGACCATAGCACCGCAGGTGCAGTACCATCGTTTGAGGACCCAGATCCTGGGCAACGATGCGTGGTACGCTCCCGACGCTATCCAGCAGATGCGGCCGGCCGACAGGGCGTGTCTCGACGGCACGGTGGTCGTCTGCGGCCGGTTCGAGGAGGACGAGGTCGCGCGCGATTTCGCGGCTGCATTCCGCCAGCGGTATCGCCGCGACCCTGGGCTTGCAGCGTACGGATACGACGCTGCCCGGCTGCTGGCGCGCGCGTGGAGCGAAGGTCGCCACGAACCACAGCAGATCAGCGCCTGGCTGGCCAGCGTGGATGGGTACCGGGGAGCATCGGGCCGGGTGTTGCTGGGAGCTCGGCGGGCCGGTCAGGCTGGACTGGCCCTGCTGCGCATCGACGCCAACGGCCGCGTCAGCCGGCTGGCCGAAGACCCCTTCGATCGGCAACCGTCGTTGGACGGGGAGACACCGGCCGGGAGCACTGGCGATCAGCCGGAGTGAGCGCTGTTGGCGGGCGCCCGCTGCACGTGCAGGGGCACTGCGGCACGGCGGAGACGCGAGGCCTGCCGCGCCTCGGCGGCGTTGGGCGCGGGGTGCGGAGCCCGACGATCGCGCCAGAGGCGCGCTGGGGTGGGACGAAGAGCGTTCTTTTTCGCACGTTTTCGCGCGTTGTTGTCTACGTCCGGGTGCATTGGGGAGGTCATGCAATGCCGACCTACGAGTACGAATGCCAGAAGTGTGGGTACCGTTTCGAGCAGTACCAGAGCATAAAGGCCGAACCGCTTACCAGCTGCCCGCGGCCACAGTGCGATGGCCGAGTCAAGCGCCTGATCAGCGCGGGCGGTGGCCTGCTGTTCAAGGGCTCCGGGTTTTACATCACTGACTATCGTAGCGAGTCGTACAAGCAAGCCGCGAAGGCGGACAAGGGGACCGGTGCTGATGCCAAGAGCACTGCCGACACTGCCAGCGCCAAGACAGAAGTGAAGACCGCCAAGAAGGTGAAGGATTGAGTCCCCCAGCGGTGGATCTCGCGCCGCAGTCCAGTTGCGGGCACCTCGCCGCGTCGTGCGCTGCGGGCACCCCAGCGGCGCGCCCCCGTGTCTCTGGGCGTTGTCTCGGGGCGAAGCCGGTGCGTCTCTCTGCGCCTCGCTTGTCGCGCGTGCGTGCGGCGGGAGTGCGCTGTGCAGGAACCCAGCCATGCGTCGAGTCGTCACTTTCACGATGAAAACGAGCGCGTTCGCATTGGCGATGACCATGGCCTGTGCAGTCCTGTACGGGTGCGCGAAGCGCGGGCCGGACGAGCTGTATGCCGCGGCCGAGGCGGCTGCTTCGGATGCGTCGACGCGCGAACAGGCCCGGGCCCAGCTCCAGGCCTTGGTGGAGCAGCACCCCCAGCACCGCGTGGCGCCCCGGGCTTTGAAGCAGTTGGCGATGCTGGCCCAGCAGGACGGACAGTTGGATGCCGCTATCGGCTACTACGAGCGGCTGCTGGCAGCGTATCCGGAGAGCGATCAGGCCGACGAGGCGCAGTTCATGATTGCCTTCATCTGCGAGGAATACCTGCACGATCTCGACCGAGCCCGCGAGGCGTACCAGCGCGTGATCGAGAAGTACCCCGACTCCGAACTGGCGGCCAGTGCCAGAAGACTGCTGCCGAACGTCGGACGCGATCCAGAGGAGTGGGTGGAGTTCGAGGAGGTCCCTGGTCCAGGCGGGTCCCAGTAGCTATTCTGGCGGCGAGCGATCATTCGGATTTCAGAAGGCAGCGGCCAGTTCCGAAGCGGTGGACGTCGTGGCGGGCCGGCCACTCTGGCCGGCGGCCGACGCCAGATGCCATCCAGCAGCTAGACGCGTGCATCCGGGTGCAGCCCCCATGATGAGTGTCGATATCCAAGCGATCAACGCCAAGGTGCAGGAGGAGAGCCAACTAGTCGACCGCATCCTGTCGCAGATGGATCGGGTGATCGTCGGGCAGCGCAACATGGTGGAGCGCCTGCTGATCGGACTGCTCTGTTCCGGGCACATTCTGCTCGAGGGAGTTCCAGGTCTGGCCAAGACCTTGACGGTCTCCACGCTGGCCAAGCTGATCCAAGCCACCTTCCGGCGAATCCAGTTCACTCCGGATCTGCTTCCGGCCGACCTGACGGGCACCATGATCTACCAGCCGCAGTCCGGCACTTTCGTGGCCAAACGCGGTCCCATCTTCGCCAACCTGATCCTGGCCGACGAAGTGAACCGCGCACCGGCCAAGGTGCAGAGCGCCCTCCTCGAAAGCATGCAGGAGCGCCAGGTCACGCTCGGCGACCAGACCTATCCTCTCGACGACCCGTTCCTGGTGATGGCGACGCAGAACCCGATCGAGCAGGAAGGCACATACCCGCTTCCCGAGGCGCAGGTCGACCGCTTCATGCTCAAGGTGCGGGTGGGCTATCCGTCTCGGGAGGAGGAGCGCGCGATCCTGGAGCGGGTGGCGTGCAGTCGTCCCGCCGACATTGCCCCGGTCGTGGGGCTGGAGGAGATTCGGCGGGCGCGCGAGGCCGTAGAACTGGTGTACATGGACGAGAAGATCAAGGACTACATCGTCAGCCTTGTGCATGCCAGTCGCGCGCCGACCGCGGTCGGCCTGCAGGAGCTGGAGAGCCTGATCGAATACGGCGCTTCCCCCCGAGCCACCATCTTCCTCGCCCGCGCAGCTCGTGCCCACGCGTTCATCCGCCGCCGCGGGTACGTGACCCCGGACGACGTCAAGGCCATCGGCGCCGACGTGCTTCGGCACCGCATCATCGTCAGCTACGAGGCGGAGGCCGAAGAGATCGACGCCGACCGGGTCGTCGAGCAGCTCTTCGCTCACGTGGAGGTGCCGTGACGCCGGCGCCTGGGCACCGGCAGAGACTGTGCGTGCCAAAGCGCGGGGGCGCTAGCCATGATTCCCAGGGAGATTCTCGAGAAGGTCAGGCTCATCGAAATCCAGACTCGCAGCGTCGTGGACGAGCTCTTTGCCGGCGAGTACCACGCCGTGTTCAAGGGCCGCGGGATGGAGTTCGCCGAGGTGCGCGAGTATCTCCCGGGCGACGACATCCGCACTATCGACTGGAACGTGACGGCGCGGGTCGGCCATCCGTTCGTCAAGGTCTACGACGAGGAACGCGAGTTGACCGTCATGCTGGCGGTCGACGCGAGTGCCTCCGGCGCTTTCGGCAGCCGGCAGCGCATGAAGGGCGAGGTCGGCGTCGAGATCTCGGCCCTGTTGGCCTTCGCCGCGATCAAGAATAACGACCGCGTCGGCCTGGTCATCTTCACGGACGGCGTGGAGCTGTTCATCCCTCCCCGCAAGGGCCGCAAGCACGTGCTGCGCGTCATCCGGGAGCTGCTCTACTTCCACCCTCGGGGGACCGGGACTTCGATCAGCGGCGCGCTCGAGTATCTGGAGCGAGTGCTGCACCGCCGCAGCGTCATCTTCCTGCTCTCCGATCTGCTGGATGCGGACTACAGCCGGCCGCTGCGCGTCCTGAGCCAGCGACACGATCTCACCGCGATAACCCTGACCGATCCGCGCGAGGCCGAGCTGCCCGACGTGGGATTCATCAGCCTGCGGGATGCGGAGACGGCAGAGCGGGTGCTGGTCGATACCAGCGACGCGCGCCTGCGCGAGCAGTTCGCCCGCAGCCAGCGAATGGCGGTCGAGGAGCGCTCGAACGCGCTGCGCAGGCTAGGGGTCGACGAGATACGGATAGACACTACGACTTCGTACATCGAGCCGCTCGTGCGCTTTTTCCAGATGCGCGCGCGACGGCACTGAGGACTTGTTTCGGCGGGGTCTAGGTTCCGGCGGGCGGCGTGCCGGAGGGTTGTGCCGACATACCACAGGAGGACGAACCAGTGATCGAGGTCAGCAACCTGTCGAAGTACTACGGCGATGTCGCCGCCGTGGCAGACATCACGTTCCGCGTCGAGCCCGGTCAGATCCTGGGTTTTCTGGGGCCGAACGGAGCTGGCAAGACGACGACCATGCGCATCCTCACCTGCTTCCTGCCGCCTACCAGCGGCACGGCGCGCGTGGCCGGGCACGATGTGGTCGAGGAGTCGATGGAGGTCCGGCGCAAGATCGGATACCTCCCCGAACAGCCGCCCCTGTACAATGATATGACCGTGCGTTCGTACCTGACGTTCGTGGCGCGCATCAAGGGTCTCAGCGGCGCTCGGCTGAAGGCGGCCGTCGATCTGACGATGGAGAAGACGGCGATCACCGACGTGCAGCGCACGATCATCGGTCATCTCTCCAAGGGATACCGACAGCGGGTCGGTTTGGCGCAGGCGCTGGTGCACGATCCGCCGGTGCTGATTCTCGACGAGCCCACCGTCGGCTTGGACCCCAAGCAGATCATCGAGATCCGCCAGCTCATCAAGGGGCTGGGCGGCGACCATACGGTGATTCTCAGCACGCATATCCTTCCCGAGGTCAGCATGACCTGCGAGAAGATCGCCATCATCAACAACGGGCGTCTGGCGGGCGAAGGCACTCCGGAGAGCCTGATGGCCCAACTGCGGGAGGCAGACACTCTGCTCGCGGAGATCGGCGGCCCCCGGGCAGCGGTGCAGGCCGCGCTGGAAAAGGTGGACGGGGTGCTGCAGGTGAGCCTGGACGGCGGCACGGACGATCCCAGCCCGGGCGTGTTCACGATCACCACGCGCCCTGGCGCCGACGTGCGCGAGACGCTGGCGCGGGCCGTTGTCGATCAGGGCTTCGCCCTGCGCCAACTGCGGCCTCTGGACATGAGCCTGGAAGATATCTACCTGCGTCTGACCACAGAGGAGGCAAGTGTTCGCGATGCGTAACATGATTGCGGTCTACGCCAAGGAGATGCGCTCGTACTTCGTCTCCCCGGTAGCGTATGTGATCGCCGGGGTCTTTCTGTTCCTCTCGGGCTACCTGTTCCGGAATATCCTCATGCAGTTCAATCAATGGTGCCTGTTGTACGCGCAGCGCGCACAGATGATGAACATGGGCGGCATGCCCAGCCTGAACCTCAACGAGCTGGTCGTTACGCAGTTCTTCGCGGTGATGGATTTCATCTGGCTCCTGGTGGTGCCAATGCTCACCATGCGCCTGTTCGCCGAAGAGAAGAAGACCGGCACGATCGAGCTGCTGCTGACGTCGCCGGTATCGACGCTCGAGCTGCTGCTCGGCAAGTTCCTGGCCTGCCTCTCGCTGTATACCCTGATCGTCGCGTTGACGTTGGTCTACTTCGGCATCCTGGAGCTGTACGGGTCGCCGGACTGGGGGCCGATATTCTCGGGGTACCTGGGCTACCTGCTTCTGGGCGGCGCGTTCATCTCCGTGGGTATCCTGGCTTCCGCGCTCACCGAGAACCAGATCGTCGCGGTGCTGATCTCGTTTGGCATGCTGCTGCTGCTGTGGCTGATAGACTGGTCGGCCAGCTTCGCCGGTCCGACATCCGCCAAGATTCTGAAGTACGTGTCCTTCATCGAACACCTCCAGGACTTCCAGCAGGGGGTCATCGATACCAAGGACATCGTCTTCTATTTGAGCTTCATCTTCTTCAGCCTGTTCGTCACGTCCCGGGTGATCGAGTCCAGACGATGGAGACGCTAGGATGAAGGCATATACCACACCGCTGAGCCTGCTCGGTGCGGCGCTGGTCCTGGCGGGCGGTCTGGCTTGCTTGCTGAATCCGGAGGCTGGCAAGGTCGGGATCGTCAACGTGGCGGCCGGCGCGGTGCTCGTGGTCGGTGCCGCGGTGCTCAACCCAGCCCTGTTTCGGCAGTACGGGCGGTGGCTGAACGCGTTCTGGGGCGGCATCATGGTCTTCGGCATCGTGGTGCTCGTCAACTTCCTCGCCGAGCGGTACCCGCGCCGCCTCGACCTGACCGCTGGCAAGCTGCACAGCCTCTCCGAGCTCACGCGGCAGACGCTGGCGAGCCTGCCCCACGACGTGGACGCCATCGCTTTCGTGGAAAACGGCAAGGACGAGAAGCTGGCCACGCTCCTGAAGGGATACTCGGTGCACAGCTCGCGATTCAGGTTCGAGATGGTGGATCCGGTCCGGGAGCCGGAGCGCGCCGAGCAGGCCGGCGTCGATCAGTACGGGACCCTGGTACTGCGCGCGGGGGACCGCCAACAGAAGATCACCGAGCTGACCGAGAAAGAGATCACCAACGCCCTGCTCAAGCTCAGCCGTGACCGTACCGAGCGCATCTACCTCACCGTGGGCCACGGCGAGGCGGGCCTGGGCCAGGGCCCGCGTGCCCTCAGGACACTCAAGGCACGGTTGGCGGAGATCGACTATGTGCTGGCGGATTCGCTCTTTCTGGCGCGCGAAGGCAGGGTGCCTGAGGACTGCTCGCTGCTGATCATCGCCGGCCCCCGCAGCCGTTTCTTCGAGAACGAGCTGCAGGCGATCCGCCGGTATCTGGAGCAGGGGGGCGCGCTTCTGGCATTGCTGGATCCGGGGCCGCACACCGGCCTGGAGGCCTTGCTGCAGGAGTACGGAATAGTCGTCGGCGACGACTTCGTGATCGACACCAGCGGCATCGGGTCGTTGTTCGGGCTGGATCTGACCACGCCGCTGGCAGCGCAGTACGGCGACCATGCGATCACCGCCAAGCACCGCGGCCTGATGACGTTCTACCAGGTGGCCAGATCGGTGCGCTTCGATCCGCAGGGGCGACAGCAACTGGAAGGGGCCGAACTGGCGCGGACCAGCAGCAAGGCGTGGGCAGAAGCGGATCTGAGCGTGCTGGAACCAGGGGGCAAGAAGACCGTGCGCATGGACCCTGGAGTCGATACGGCGGGCCCGATCCCGTTGGGCGTGGCCGTGTCGGCCTCTGTGGCGCCCCAGGGCCAGTCGGCCCGGCTCGTCGTCTTTGGTGACGCCGACTTCGCCACGGATCAGTTCTTCGACTACCAGGGGAACGGCGATCTGGTTCTCAACGCGGTGAGCTGGCTGCTCGAGGACGAGGCCCTCATCTCGATCCGCCCGCGCGAAGCCGGGCACAATCCGATCGCTCTCACCGGCAGCCAGGCCCGCTGGGTGTTCTGGATCACCGTGGTCCTCATGCCCGTGGCGGTGGCGCTGGCGGGCATGCTCATCGTGTCGCGCGTCGGCCGTTGGAGCCTCGGCGAGCTCGCTGCGGCCGGAACGGGCATCGTCCTGTCGCTGGGCGTGGTCGCCGTGGTCAACTTCCTGGGCGATCGGTACCACTACCGGATCGATGTGACCGCCGACAAGCTGTTCACGCTGGATCCTCAGACCATACGGGTGCTGAAGTCGCTCGACGAGACGCCGGCCGTGGCCCGCATCAAGACCTTCCTGAACGAGGCGGATGGCACGCGTTTCCGCGACCTGCTGGCCGAGTATCGGTACCGCTCGCCCAACTTCGACTTCGAGTTCGTCGATCCGCAGAAGAACGCGCTGGCGGTGAAGCAGTATGGGATCCGCGAGCTGGGAACCTCCATCGTCGAGGTGAGCACCGCCGGGCGGGTCCGGAGCGAGCGCATCGCGGAACTGACCGAGAAGGCGGTCACCAACGCAATCCGGCGGGCCCTCGAAGCCAGGAATCTGCGCGTGTGCTTCACATCGGGGCACGGCGAAGGCGATCCCAATCAGGTCGATGGTCCGGGATTCAGCATCCTGCGCGGGCGCCTGGCGGAGATGAACCTGGAAGTCGTCGATCGCTTCCAATTGGGGCGCGACGAGTTGAATGCGGAGACCGACCTGTTGGCCATCCTGGGTCCCAAGACCGGCTTCTCCGCGGACGAGAAGGCGGCGTTGCGGCGCCATCTGGACCGTGGCGGCAGGGTGCTGGTGCTGCTGGATCCAGCAACCGAGTCAGGTCTGGAGACCCTGCTGGCCGACTACGGCGTCGATGTTGGGCGCAACTTCGTCGTCGATCTGAGCGGCCTCGGGCAGATCATCGGTGCCGACGTGTCCGTGCCCGTGGTGATCAACTACGGCCGGCATCCCATCACCGAGAAGATCGGCCAGGGAGTCATGAGCTTCTTCCCGTTGGCGCGCTCGGTCTCGGCCGGCACGAGGAAGATCCGCAACGCGCAGGTCGCTCCCCTGGTGATGACCCATCGCAGCAGTTGGGGCGAGTCGGACATGGCGCCGATCGCCGGCGGCCGCGGCGGAGAGGTGCGCTACGATCCGGGAGTGGATCTGCCCGGCCCTGTGTCGCTGGCGGTGGCCGCCACCGTTCCTGCAGACACGAGCCTGGGGCCAGCGGAGGGCGCCCGCCTGGTGGTCTTCGGCGATACGGACTTCGCCAGCAATCAGTATTTCGGGCAGCAAGCCAACGGGGAACTCCTCATGGGCAGCATGATGTGGCTGGCGGAGGGTGAGAAGCTCTTGGAGATCCCCGCGAAGCGGCCTCGATTCAGCCCGATCGACCTGGTCGGCAATGCAGGCGCGGTGGTGCTCTGGGTCTCGGTCTTCATCGTGCCGCTGGCCGTGGCCTTGTCCGGTCTGGTCGTCGTCGTGCGGCGGGCCTACTGGGGGTACGTCGGCGGAGTGCTGAGCTGGCTGGTCTACACCTTCGGGGCCAACGCGCTGTTCTTGGCGATCGCTGCGGTCGTGCGCTTGAGCGACGGCAAATGGCCGGCGGGAGAAGGCCTGCTGGCGCTGGCGCTGGCGTGCGCGGGTGTGGTCCACGGGCTCAACACCAGGGTGCGCTGGATCTGGAAGCCGGCTGTGGTTCTGGGGCTGGTCTGTGCCGGCGTGGGGTACTGGTTCATCCCACACGTCACGATTCGGCTGGTGTATGCGGCCCTGTTCGTCGTCAACGCAGCGATGCTGGCGTGGGTGCGCGAGGGACTCGCGCGGTGGAGGGGGTGAGCGATGAGACTGAAGACCAACTTGATCGTGGGGGCGATCTTCCTGGCGTTGTTGGCCTTCGTGTACTTCCACGAGATCAGGGGCGGCGAGCGGCGCCGTGCGGAGATCGAACGGGCGAAGGAACTGCTGAGCTTCCAGGACAGCGAGGTGCGACGCGTCACCCTCGAGCGGGCCGACACGGTGGTGGTCCTCCAGCGGGAGGGGGACGAATGGCGTCTCCTCCAGCCGGTGGAGGATGTCGCCGACCAGGAAGCCGTGCAGCGCCTGCTGCGCAACCTGCGCGAGACCGAGCGCGAGCGGGTGGTGGTGGACAGCGCTGCAGCGGCTGCCGACGAGAGGGCGGGGGCGCGCTACGGGCTGGATTCTCCGCGCCTGCGCGTGCTGGTCGAGCTGGCGAGTGGACCGTTGGACACCGTGATCTTCGGTGGCAGCTCGCCGGCTGAACGGTACGCCTACGCCCAGTTGCGGGGCGCCAATCGGCAGATCTTCGTCGTGCGGCTCTGGCGGTTCGACAACCTCAACAAGGGGGCGTTCGACCTACGCGACCGCCGGGTGCTGCCGTTCGACCAGGAGCAAGTGCAGGCGATTCGGCTGGATCGGCCGCAGGAGACCCTGGCACTGGAGCGGGTCGACGCGTCGTCCTGGCAGATCACAGCTCCGGTGCGCGCGCGCGCGGACCAAGCCGCGGTGCGCTCGTTCCTCAGCCGTCTGGCCAACGGCAAGGTCAAGGTCTTCGTGGCGGAGAGGGCCACCGAGAATCAGTTGGGCGCATACGGACTCGCGCCGCCGAGCACTCTGGAGCTGACCCTGCTGGTTGGCGCCGAGCGGGCGGAGAAGCGGCTTCGCCTGGGAGCCAGGACCCAGGGCGGCGGATGCTATGCCAGGGACATGAGCGCTCCTCAGGTATTCGAGGTGGACTCGCTGCTGGTCGCCGATGTGGACAAGACGGTGGAGCAACTGCGCGACAAGAAGCTCGTGCGGTTCGACCGGGAGGGCATCACGCGGCTGGAGCTGGCGCGACCCGGCCAAGCCTCGGTGGTAGCGGTGCGCGACACCGGCGACGTGTGGTCGGTGGTGTCTCCGCGTGTTCTGCCAGCCAAAGCGTGGAAGATCAGCGGCCTGTTGACCGACCTGGAGAACCTGGAAGCGGATGGCTTCGTGCCGGCGGGTGAGCGTGCGAGCCGGGCGCCGACGGTGCTGACCATCGCGTTGTCGGGCAGCGCGGGGTCGGTGGCGCAGGTGCGCTTCGCCGACGCCGCCGGTGATACCGTGTACGCCTTCTGTACTGGCGAATCGGGGATCTACCGGCTGAGCAAGAGCAAGTACAGCGCCGTCGATCTGCGCCTGGAGGATCTGGCGGAGCCTGAAGGCGGCGCCACGTCGGACTCGACCGGAGGGTCGCCGCCGAACGAGAACGCAGCCGACAGACTCTGATGCGCGCGCGTGCGGTGCCGTTCCTGGCGTGCTGGTGGCTGGTGTCGGTGCTGAGCAGCGTGGGCGCGGCCAGTGCCGAGTTGCCCGCGGCGCGAGCGCTGGTGGACACCCATACGGTGGCATTGGGTGACCCCATCCATCTGCGTTTGGAGCTGTGGTACTCGGCGGGCCAGGAACCGCGAGCGCCGGATGTGGGTGCCTGGCTGGGCGATATGGCGGTCGAGGTGCTGCCACCCGAGAAGCCGGTGCCGCACGGCGACAGCACGCTGGCGGTCTACCCGGCGACCCTCCAGTTGTTCTCGCTCGGCGCCCAGAAGATCCCTCCATTGGAGGTGGTCTTCACCACGGCCTCCGGCGATACGCTGCGCCGCTGGACCGAGCCGATCCAGATCCAGGTGATCAGCGTTCGCGAAGAAGGCGACGAGGAGCCCCGCGACATCAGGCCGCCCGTGCGCGTCCCCGGTGGCGTGCCGTTGTGGGTAGTGGTCATCGGCGGTCTGGCGATCCTGGCCATCGTCGCTGCGGCGGGGTATTGGTGGATGGCTCGACGGCCGCAGCCGGCCGCTGTCGCGGCCCCGGAGCCGCCTGTCGACTATGCGGCGGAATTCCTGCGGATAGCGGCTCTGGATCTGTTGGGCCGCGGCGACGTCAAGCAGTTCTACTCGCTGCTGGCCGACAACCTGCGGCGCTACTTGGAGCAGCGCCTCGAGGTGCGCGCCATGGAATTCACCACCGACGAGGTTGTCGGCGAACTCGAATGCGCTGGGCTCGATTCGCAGACCACCGCTGAAGTCCGCGGTTTTCTGGCTACCGCGGACCTGGTCAAGTTCGCCAAGATGGTCCCCGACCTCGAAGAGGCGCGCCGCGCTCCCCACGCGGGGATCCTGTTGGTGCAGCGAATCGATCGCTGGGTGGCCGAACGCCAGGCTGCCCAGCTCGAGCAGGCGCAGCCCCAAGACGCTGCGGCCAACCAGATCGAGCCGACGCCACCCGCGGGCTGCGGGGAGGTGGCGGAGGCATGAACCTGGTCCGGTTCGCAGCGCCCGAATGGCTCCTGCTGCTCTTGCTGCTGCCGCTGTTGGTGTACTACCGCAGGCGGCGCGACAGACAGCAGGAAGGCTACGTGCGCTACTCGGACGTGCGCGCTCTGCAGCAGCTCCAGCCCACGCTGGCCACGCGCTTGCGGCGCCTGTTGCCGGCGTTGCGTGTCGCCGGGCTGTGCTGCGTGAGCCTGGCACTGGCCAGGCCGCAGGCTGGACGTGAGGTGCGCGAGCACTCGGCCACAGGCATCGACATCATGCTCACGCTGGACGTATCCTCGAGCATGGAACTGAAGGATCTGGCCGAAGGCAGGAAGAGTCGCCTCGAGGTCGCCAAGGAGGTGCTGGCCGACTTCATCGCGGGGCGAGCGAGCGATCGCATCGGCATGGTGGTGTTCGCTGCCGAGAGCTTCACCCAGTGTCCCCTGACCCTGGACTATGACATGCTCAAGGAGATCCTGGCCGGAGTGCAGGTGGCGGATCAGTCGTGGGACGGCACGGCCATCGGCATGGCACTGATCAACGCCGCCAATCGGCTCCGAGATGCTCCGGGAAAGAGCAGGGTGATCATCCTGCTGACCGACGGAGTGAACAACGCCGGCGAGATCGACCCGCTGACGGCAGCGGATGCGGCGGCTGCGGTCGGGATCAAGGCGTACGTGGTCGGCGTCGGTACGCAGGGAACGATCCGCACGCCGGTGCGCGGCCTCTTTGGCACTCGGTATCAGACCATCCAGGTGGAGATCGACGAGCCCCTGATGCGGGCAGTGGCCGCCCGCACGGGAGGGCGGTACTTCCGCGCTGACAGCCAGGAGAAGCTCGAGGAGATCTACCGCGAGATCGGCCAGATGGAACGGACCGAAGTGAAGACCCGTGAGTATGTGGACTATTCGGAGCGGTTCGCGTACGCCCTCTGGCCGGGGCTGTTCCTGTTGTTGGCAGAGCTGCTGTTGGCTCACACACGTTTCCGTCGCGTCCCCTGAGGTGCGCATGCGTTTCGGTGCTCCGGAGTACCTCTGGCTCCTGCTGCTGGCCCCGATCGTGGCCGCCCTGCTGGCATGGTCGGCGCTCCGCCGACGCCGGGCGCTGGCGTGCTTCGCCGAGTTGCCGTTGGCGCGGCGCTTGGTGGCGGGCACGACGGGCGGACGGCAGTTCGCCAAGGCGACGCTGCTGGTCGCGGGCGTGTTCTGGCTGGTGCTGGCCCTGGCGCGGCCCCAGTTCGGCGTGCGCTTGTCCATGGCGCCGCAGCGTGGCGTGGACGTGATCGTGGCGCTGGACGTCTCGAGGAGCATGCTGGCCGAGGACGTGCGACCGAGTCGGCTGGCACACGCCGTCCTGCAGATCCGCGAGCTGCTCGGCCGACTGGGGGGCAACCGCGTGGGTTTGGTCCTGTTCGCAGGCAAGGCATTCGTCCAATGTCCGTTGACTCTCGATCAGGGAGCTATCCAACTCTTCCTGGATATCGCCGGACCGGGCGCGGTGGCTGTCGAAGGAACCGCCCTGGGCGATGCTCTCCGGGTGGCCGGGACCTGCTTCGATCCTGCGGACCGACAGCACAAGGTGATCGTGGTGTTTTCGGACGGCGAGAACCACGTCGGTGAGCCGGTCGCAGAGGCCAAGCGCCTCGGCGCCGAGGGAGTGCGGATCTACACGGTGGGCGTGGGTTCGCCGGGCGGCGAGCTCATCCCCGTGCGCAGCCCCGCGGGCGACGTGAGCTTCCACCGCGACAGCGACGGGAATCCGGTCAAGACGCGCCTGGACGAAGGAACCCTGCAGGCAGTGGCTCTGGCGGCAGACGGAGCCTATTTCCGCAGCAGCCTCGGCGGAGGCGAGCTGAGCGAGCTGGCTGACCAGATAGCGGCGATGGATCGCAAGGACCTCGGATCGCGGCGATTGACCGAATACGAGGAGCGCTACCAGATCCCGTGTGCGCTCGGACTGCTGTGTTTCGCGCTGGAAGCGCTGTTGGGTGACGGCAAGGTGCGGGCGCAGGAATGGCGGGGGAGATTCGCGTGAAGGCTGTCGGCGCGGCACGGCGTGGTTTGGCGTTGGTGCTGGTATGGTTCGCGGCCACGGGTGCGGTGGTCGGTGACCGCGCGGCTCGACAGGCTGAGCAGGCCCTGGACGCGTACAAGCGAGGGGACTACCAGCAGGCTCTGCGGCTGTATCGGGACGCCCAGGTGGAGAAGCCAGACTCTCCCGAGCTTCACTTCAATGTCGGGGGAGCGTTGTTCAAGACGGGCGACGTGGAGGCGGCGGCGCGCGAGTTCGAGCACGCGGCTGCGACAGGCGACGCGGAGCTTCGCGCAAAGGCTCTGTACAACATGGGCAACGCCCTGCTGCAGCGTCAGGCGTTCGGCGAAGCAGTGGCAGCGTACCGCAGCGCCTTGGCACACGATCCTCACGATCGAGACGCGAAGGCCAATCTGGAGCTGGCCCTGAGGATGCTGGAACAGCAGCGGCGCGCGGAGAGTGGCCAGCAGGACCGCAGCGAAGATCGGCAGGAGCGACGCGATCAGGGCGGCACCAGTCAGGCGGCGCAGGGAGCGCAGAGGCAGACCGATCAGCCCAAGGCAGATGCCGCCGCCCAGGACGAGCAGTCGAGTGCAGCCGAGCAGCAGCCCCAAGAGCACAGCTCCGGCGAGCAGCTGGAGGAGTCTGCTGCCGGGGCGAGACGCATGGATCGCAAGGAGGCCGAGCAGCTCCTGGATGCACTGCGCGATCGCGAGCGACAGGCGCAGATGCGCCGGCTCCGCATACCGGAAGGTCACCGTGGGAAAGACTGGTAGCGTGCATCCGCACTGGCGGGCATGGCTGTGGGTCTGCCTGGGGTTCCTGGCCAGGCCGACGCTGAGTGCGGCTGACATCAGTTTCCAGGCTTGGGTGGATCGCCAACGGGTGGCGGTCATGGAACCGGTGGTGTTGACGCTCAGCATCCAGTCGGACAAGGCGCTGGGTCAGGTCATCGCTCCGGAGATCGATCTGAGCGCCTTTCACGTCGAAGGGCCGTCGGTGAGCACCCGGACGAGCGTCAGCATCGTCAACTTCCAGCAGAGCGTGAGCCACGTGCGCGAGCTGGCGTACACGCTGTATCCGCGGCGGGCGGGAACGTTGACCATCGGTCCGGCGCGGGTGGTCGTGGACGGCAGGGAGTACCAGTCGAACGCCGTCACGCTGGAGGTGGTTGCGGGCGGGACGCCACGCGCGCCGCAGGGCTCCGGCGCGACGGCCGGTTCGAGCACTGGCCAGGTCTTCGTGCGCGCCAGACCCGACCGCGATCAGGTCTATCTCGGCGAGCCCGTGATCCTGGAGTACGACCTGTGCTACCGTGTCCGGCTGGCGAATGTCGGACTGAAGACCGTGCCCGCGTTCGCGGGGTTCTGGGTCAAGGAGCTGTTCGCTGCCCAGACCCTGCAGGACAGGAGGGAGGTGATCGGTGGCGTCCCGTACAACGTCGCGCCCCTGCGCCGCGTGGCGCTGTTTCCCACCCGGGTGGGCCGACAGGTCGTCGAACCGCTGATCGTCTCCTGCGACGTTCCAGCCAGCCGTGGCGGCCGCGGGTCGCTCTTCGACGATATCTTCGAAGACCCGTTCTTCACCCGAGCCGGTCGCACCGTCCTCGTCCAGAGCGACTCGGTCGTCATCCGCGTTCTGCCCCTTCCCGAGATCGGCAAGCCGCCGCAGTTCGCTGGGGCTGTCGGGCAGTTCGAGCTGCAGGCCGAGATGACGCCCGCCGAGGTCAATGTCGGTGACCCGGTCACGCTCCGGGTGACTGTAGATGGCTGGGGGAACATGGAGGCCGTCCCGGCGCCGCAGGTTTCGGTGCCGCCGGGCGTGAAGATCCATGCCCCGGAGACCAAGACGGAAAGCCGCGTGGCTGGCGACAGAGTCGGCGGGACCCGGGTGTTCGAGTACATCCTGATCCCGGAGCGGGGCGGCCAGCTCCAACCCGAGCCGATACGTTTCGCCTTCTTCGATCCGACAGCCGGGCGCTACAAGGTGCTCGAACGCCCCGTCTCTCCGGTCCGCGTGCAGGGTGGCACAGGGGCGCCGCTGCAGTCCGCCTGGGGCTCGTTCGCATCTGGTCGCCGCAGCATCGAGGCTCTCGGCAGCGACATTCGCTACATCAAGCCCGATGCTGCCCAACTGGGCGGTGCTGTGCAGCTCTACGCGAGCTGGGGCTACTGGTTCTTCCAGGCGTTGGTGCCCGCGGCGTTCGCCGGGCTGGTGCTGTACCGGCGGCACCAGCAGCGGCTGCACGGCGATGTCGCCTACGCGCGCCGCCGGCGTGCCAAAGGCGAGGCCGCGCGGCGCCTGGCCAGGGCGGGCGAGCTGCTCCAGGCCGGCGACAGTGCGCAGTTCCATGCCGAGATCCAGCGGGCGGTGCTGGCGTTCCTGGCCGATCGGCTGAACCTGCCGGTCGCTGGGA
>Ga0067045_1002812_pt1 | contig 61204 bp, 53 predicted proteins | sample TerdegcTABiofilm_FD_59184 | JGI IMG/M metagenome (GOLD analysis project Ga0067045, IMG submission 59184) | Combined Assembly of (Gp0054472, Gp0054536) Wastewater bioreactor microbial communities from Singapore -Terephthalate degrading...
CTGGTCTTGAGGAGAGTATTGTTCTCGGCAGGGAGGACCAGTTTCAGATTCTGGATCGAAGGGAGGGTCTGGTGCTTCTTCCAGGGTACCAGGGGTTTTCCGATCTTTTTCTTAAGGAAAATGAGTATCAGTATGATCCCTTTACCGACCTTCTGCTCCATTTTGATGGCCCAGGGGATAATTACGGGAACTATACCCTGCTCTTCTCCGGTGTTGATTTCACCGATAAGACCAAGGCCTTAGGCTATTCCAGCGGGGTCTTTCTGGGGAAGAGGAACACCTTGGTATTAAAACCCTCCCCAAGGGCTCTTTTTTCTTCAGGAACTCAGGGGGGGGATTTTACCATCGAATTCTGGCTTTCCCCCCTCTCCCTGAACGAGGGGGAAACGATTTTTCTTGTTACAGGGAAGAGAAAAGCCGGGGGGGTAATCCTGAACCAGGAGATCCGCTGCAGTCTCCGGCGTCAGAGGATCGAGTGGGTTTTTGAGAACATCTTTGTTCCCTTTGACCAATCCCCGCATATGATTGTTCTCCCGGGTAAACAGCTTTTAATACCAGGAAAATGGAATCATTATGCCTTGCGGTTTGACAGCACCACGGGGCTTCTTGAGTTTCTCGTAAACGGTGTGCCGGAAAACATTCTCCATGTTTCCGAATCGGGCAGGGAGGATGGTACGATAATGCTTCCTTATTTAGGTACTGTCCTGCCTGCGGTCATGGTTATAGGAGAGGGATATAATGGCTTTATGGATGAATTCCGGCTCTCTTCCACTTTCCGGGAGTCCTTTAATATAGACCGGTATCCAGCAAGTCGGGGCTTGGCGGTAAGCAGGATTATAGATCTGGGAGAGACCGATACCCTTCTTAAACAGGTCCTGTTAAAATCGGAAACTCCCGGGGATACGGCGGTTTATTGTTATATCCGGATGTCTAATGAAAAAACAGATCCCCTGGATCTGAAAGGCCCCTGGGTTCCCGTTTCCTCCCGGCTGTTTCAGGAAAGCCTCTATAAGGGAAGATACCTCCAGCTCCGGCTGGAACTGTATCCAGATGGTACAGGGATGGTTTCCCCCAGGGTTTCGGAGCTGCAGGTGGTTTACGAAAAGGAATTTCCGCCCCTCCCCCCAGCAGCGGTTTATGCCCAGCCGGGAGATGGTTCCGTTACCCTGCAATGGCGGATTTTACCGGACAACAAGGCCGCCGGTTATCTGGTTTATTACGGTGATCGTCCGGGGAGCTATTTTGGAACAGAAGCCCGGGAGGGCTCCTCCCCGATAGATGCAGGAAACAGCTCTTCCATTACCCTTACGGGTCTGGAAAACGGTAAACTTTACTATTTTGCCCTGGTTTCTTACGACTCTGCCTTACCCCGAAGAACCAGCATTTTTTCCCAAGAAACCTCATGCCGTCCGGTACCCTGGTAAGTAAGGAAGAGGAAAATGAATTTTAAGGAACTATTCGAGAGAACCGATAGAGCTCTTAAGGTAAAGGATTACGATACAGCCTTCCGCCTGGCAAGCAGGATGTTTAAGGCAAAACCGGATTCCTACAGTGTAAACTTCTGTTTAGGCACTATTTTCACAAAAAAAGAAAATTTTAAACAAGCCGTGCGCTTTTTCAAACTGGCACAGAAATTGGAACCGGAAGATCCGGGAAGCTACAACAATCTTGCGGTAGTTTATCGCAGGCTTGGACAGAAAGATAAGGCCAGACATTTCATGGAACTGGCCTGGCAGAAGGCACCGGAAAGGGCTGATATTGCCTACAATCTGGGGAATTTTTACAAATCGGAAGGAGATCCGGGGAAGGCCGAGGAATGGTACAGAAGGGCGGTATCTTTGGATCCCACCTTTGTTATGGCCTACAATAATCTAGGGACTCTTCTGGAAAGGGAATCCAGATATCAGGAGGCTAGGGAGATCTATCATCAGGGATTATCCTTTGATCCAAATCATCCTCTGTTGCATTACAATTTGGGGGTTGTTCTTGATCATCTGGGGGAACTGGAAAATTCACTGAAGGAATTTGAGGTTGCGGTAAAAAAGAAACCCGGCTGGGTGGAGGGGATGAACAATAAGGCGATTCTTCTTCAGAAGACAGGTTTCCTGGAAAAAGCGGAACATGTGCTAAGGCACCTTGTACGGCTTGCTCCGGATAATCCCCAGGTTAAAAACAATCTTGGCGTGGCCTTATCAAAGCAGGGAAAGGAGCAGGAGGCGGAAGAGTGCTTTAGGGAAGCTATTAAACTTTCCCCAAGGTATCTCAAGGCTGCGGTAAATCTTTCGGAAACCCTTCAGAAAGAGGGGGCTGTTTCGGAGGCAGTTACCGAGCTTCTGGAGGCAAAATCTCTGGAGCCGGAAAACCCGGAAATACTTTTCCATCTCTCCAAGGCTTTGTATAAAAAAGAGAAGTACAAGGATGCCTTAGTGCAGCTATCGGATCTTCTTAAGAAGGAACCATCAAATCTTCCTGCCCTCCTTCTCCTTTCGGATATCTACTGGAAGGTTAATAAACGGGAAAAGGCACTGCACTATCTTAACCAGGCAGTAAAACTTTACCCTAAGGACCTGGAGGCAAGGCTTAAGCTTTCCACCTTCTATAAGGAGATGGGGGAGTTTGAAAAGGCAGCAGGGGAGTTGAGTTTCCTTTTGGAAAAGTACCCGGAGGAATCCCTGCCCAAACTGCTCTTGGGAGAACTCTATTTAACCAGGAATCTTTACAATGAGGCTTTAACCATTCTCCTGGAACTTTACTCCCAGGATCCGCAGGATCCTGCAGTGATCCGCTCCTTGATTCTGGCTCACAAGGCTTTGGGGAACAAGCAGGAGGCAAGGATCCTGGCAGAACAGCTTTTATCCTTTCAAGGGGAAAGAACGGCTCTTACGGATCCAGAAAATCTTGAAGAGTCCCTTGATCTTTACGAGGACACACTCAAGGATTATTCCGAGGAACTGGAGGAAGCCTGGCGGAGGAATATGGAATCCTTGGCAAAACCTCCAGACGAAGAGATGGAAGAACCCCAGGATTCGGAAACCATATTTTTTGAATACCTACCGGATCTGGAGGGAGAGTCGGTTCCCATCCTTGATCTTGGAGGGATTGAACCGGTTATTGGTTTTCAAGAGGAGGAGGAACAACTCTTTATTACAGAATCGGAGGAGGACTTTGAACCGGATCTGCCGATTCCGGAAGAACAGGTCCGGGAAAAACCTTCCTCCAGGGAGAAGCCTTTTCCTTCTACCGGTAAACCTGAAACCAAGGGAAAACCGGGCGAAAGACCAGCGCAAGGCTTGCCCCCGGCGGGCGGACATCTTTCCATGTCCCTTTCCCCAATTTCCGGTTCCCTTAAACTGGAAACTCCGATAGTGGTGCTTAAGGGGGATCTGCCTCCCGCCAGCGATTTTTCCGAACATCTTAGAAACCAGTACACCAGGCCGGATTACCCCTATATGGCTTCCGGCCGGGAGGAGGAACCGGAGGAGGGACTGGAAGAACTATCAGCGGTTAAGCCGGCGGCACAGGAGGAAGAACCTACGGAGAAGGAGTCGGGTGTCCAGGAGGAACCTTTGGAGAGATACCCAGAGGAAGCCGGGGAGCAGTTCGCTGAGAAGTCCGAGGAGGAGTTGGTGGAGGGGTTCGCAGAGGAACCGTTCCAGGACCTGCTGGGGGATGCCCACCGCGATGCAGAAGTTGAAGAAAGGACCGATATACCGATCTTGGTCTACCCTGCCGGGAAAGAGAAGAGAAGGGAAAAAACGGAAGAGTCCCCAGCAGAACTGCTCCAGTATCTTGAGGATCTTACCTCCTATCTGCCGGAGGAAAAGAGGGAGGCCTTTTTCTTCAGTGATTACCATCTTAAACTGGAGAGTATAAAGAGAAGATTCTCCGGGAAGCTGCCCCTTTCCAGGAAAATACAATTATTTTATAATCCGGAAAAGAGGGATGTTAAGGTAACACAGGAAAAAATTGCCGATACCTTTTCGTTTCTGGAAAATTTATCCGGTTTTATTACCGATAAGAGTATAAGTGTTGTTTTAAAAGATAAAATTAGTAATATTTTAAAAGTGATAAGGAGTACCGGCGATGGAGAGCGAACAAAAGATCCAGAAAATTAAGGCTTATATCGATAAAATGCCCAGCCTTCCCATAACAGTAAGCAAAATAATGGAGATCTGCAATGATCCCAGAACCTCTCCTGCAGACCTTAACAAGGTTATCAGCGTTGATCCGGTCCTCATGGGAAAGGTTATGAAGCTTATAAATTCCGCTTATTATGGAATTTCCCAGGAGGTAACCTCCCTTGTAAGGGCAATAATAATGCTTGGGATAAACACTGTTAAAAACCTAGCCTTAAGCACCGCAGTCCTTGGAACCCTGGGAAGCAGCAAGGAGTTCCAGGCCCTCAATATGGAGGGATTCTGGAGACATTCCCTATGCACAGGAGTCACCGCAAAACTGATTGCCAAAAGGCGGAAGGCGGATCAGAAGACGCTAGAGGAATATTTCATTGCTGGACTTCTTCACGACCTGGGAAAGATTCCCATCAATAACAAGCTCCTAGACGAGTACCTTCTTACCATGCGCCTTGCAGACCGGGACCACACCCCCTTATACAAAATGGAAAAGGAATCCCTGGGTTTCGATCATGCAGAGATCGGCGGGATGATCGTAAACACCTGGAAACTCAGCCAAGACATCTATAACTCTGTGGTATATCACCATAATCCCCTAGCCTACACCGGGGAGGATAAGGATATCCTTTATTCTGTGGTAATGGCCAACTATTTTGCGAATGCCTTTGAGATGGGTTTTGCGGGGGACCGATATCCGGAGAAGGTGGATCCGGAGATCGGAAGGTATCTGGGAATAACCCTGGATCATCTGGAGGATCTGGAGGATCAGGTGCATCAGGAGATAGAAAAGGCAAGAATCTTTTTAAAGCTCACGACGGCGACGGGAGCTTCAAAATAAGGGTGGTGAAAGGATGATGAAGATACGCTTCTGGGGAGTTCGGGGATCAATACCCTGTCCAGGTCCAACAACAGTGAAATATGGGGGAAATACGGCCTGCATTGAATTGCGCTTTGGAGAGGCAGACAGGATTATAATAATTGATGCAGGATCTGGAATCCGCAGCCTGGGTAATTACATGATGCAGAAGGACCTTCCCAAGGGGCCGATTAAAACGGATCTTTTCCTAAGCCACACCCATTGGGATCATATTATGGGATTCCCCTTTTTTACCCCCATCTTTATTCCCGGCTCGAAAATCAATATCTACGGGCCTGTAACCTTTGAAGAGGAGGGGTTGGATAAGATAATAGGAGACCAGCTTTCCTACCGCTACTTTCCGGTAAAACAGAGCGAGCTTTCCGCTACAATCACCTATAACCAGCTCAGGGAATGCGAGATGGATCTGGGAGATGGAATAAAGCTTAAGACAAAGTATCTAAACCATCCCATCCTCTGTCTCGGGTACCGTTTTGAATACGAAGGCAAGGTATTCTGCACGGCCTACGATACGGAACCCTTCCGGAATCTCTTTCCCACAGATCCCGAGGATCCCAGTTATGACGAGATTGCCGCTGTAGAGGGGGAAAAGGCAGCGGAAGAGGAAAACCGGAAGTTTTCCCAGTTTATCCGGGATGCCGATCTCCTGGTGCACGACAGCCAGTATACCCACAAGGAGTATCTGGAGTCCAAACTGGGCTGGGGACACTCCTCCTTCGAGTATGCCATTAACTCTGCCCACAAAGGGTATGTCAAGAAACTGATTCTTTTCCACCACGATCCCCTCAGAACAGATCCGCAGCTGGATACTCTTTTAGAGGAATACAGGGAAAAGACAAAGGGAAAAACGGATCTGGAAATCGAGATGGCAACGGAGGGAACGGAGATAATTCTTTAAGGTTTTGTGGAGGATATGGGAGTCGAACCCACGACCTGTTGATTGCGAACCAACCGCTCTAGCCAGCTGAGCTAATCCCCCAAACAGACTATTTCTTCCCTACTCTATATCACAGGCTCATAAAAAAAACAAGCGCATGGGTTCTGCATGGGGGCTGGGTGTCAAGGGTTCCCCGTTTATAATTCTTACCAGGAGCTCCTGCGGGAGGGCAGATTATAGCAGGTGTATTTTGCCGGGGTTTGCGGGATTTGATCCTGCCGAAAATGGATACACCGGCCGGTTGTGCAGAAAAAAAGGGCTGCCTTTTGGACAGCCCTGGTTTTAAAAACTTAAGACACACTATTTTTTCTGTGCGTTCAATCCACCCCAGATTCTGAGAATGTTGTTGTCAAAGGTAACCTGGAGAGCGCCGTTCCACTGATACATGGCATCGGCTGCACCAAGGTCATCTACGATATTGCCGGTTTTAGCAGCAACCCCTGCGGCGATCTCTTTTCCGCCTGCTATATTGGGGTTCCATACTGCTGACCAGTTAACTGTATCGGCTGTTCCATCCCTGGAGAAATCCCGGGAAAGAACCTGAGGACCTGCGCCCTGGATGTAGCCAATGGCTCTCATCTGGAAATCGCCGGCAGGGAAGGTAAGTCGTCCATTCCTGTCGGTGACGATTTTGTAGGCTGTTCCTCTGTGCACATACTGGATGGTAATTGTTCCGTCGGAAGCCTTGGAAACATTGAGATTGTCGGCGGCTCTCTGGGGTACGCCGGAAACGGCAAACAGGAAGAGACCGCGTAACCCACCGGGGAAGGTCCTTTTGCCGGAAACATCATAGATATAAGGCTGGAAAAGCTCGGTGGAGCTGAGTTTTGAGGCTCCGGTTGCTGCATCGAATTGGTCCTTGTTGGTGGAGATGTAGCGAATCGGCCCGATAAAGGAGAAGAAGTTGTTGCTGGTGTCATTGGAATTAACATACAGCTGATATTCTACCTTCAGATCCTGAGCGAAAGCAAAGCCACTGACAAGTAGAAGCAATGTTAAAACGAGAAAAAGTTTTCTTTTCATAATACAAATACCTACCTTTTTTGTAGTGTTTAATAGATTCAGTAGTAATATTCATAATATTTTATATATTTGTCAATCCTTTTATAACCCAAATTGGAACAATATTTTTTATATTAAGTCTTTTATAGGGATATCTAAGGGGATTAAAGGTTGAAGCGATGAATTAATAAATCAATTGTTAAAGTTCCAGTAAGTGTCCCGCAGGATGTTGAAAAGGGCAAGCAGGGGTGCATAACCCCCCTAGAGGGGTACAAACCTTTAAAAAAAGGAGGAAGTGCCTATGTTAAAAGTGTTGCCCGAACCATAATCCACCTAAAGAAGGAAGGGTTTGGTTTCATTCCTAATGAATCCCTACATTTACAACAACTTGCAGGACTCTTGATATGGTATACTAAGAGTATCTCTGAATTCTGGAGGTCCTATGTATATCAATGGAAAATGGGTAGAATCTAAAAACGGAAAAATATTTGCCTCGTACAATCCTGCCAATGGCGAAAGGATTGCTCTTTTTCCCGATGCCGGAAGAGAGGATGCTCATGGGGCAATTGAAGCCGCATCCGAAGCCTTTCCCGCCTGGGCTGCAACCACAGCCTATGTCAGATCGGAATTTCTTTATAAGTGCTATCATGCCTTTATGGAAAGAAAGGAAGATCTGGCCAGGATTATGACAGAAGAGCAGGGTAAGCCTTTAAGGGCTGCACTTGGGGAGGTTCAGTATGCAGCGGATTTTCTTATCTGGTATGCTGAAGAGGTAAAGAGATTATACGGCAGAACCATCCCTGCTCCTAGGCAGGATCAAAGATTTTTCCTTCTCCACCAACCCCTTGGAGTGGTGGCAGCCATCACCCCCTGGAATTATCCGATTTCCATGATCACCCGTAAGGTTGCTCCGGCTATTGCGGCAGGTTGTACAGTGGTGGTGAAACCGGCGGAACAGACCCCCAACTGCGCCAGGTCTGTGTTCAATATTTTCCACGAGGCCTCTATCCCTCCCGGAGTGGTCAATCTGATTACCGCTTCCACTCCAAAAGAGATTGGGGAGGAGTTCGTAACAAATCCAAAGGTAAAAAAGATTACCTTTACCGGTTCCACAGAGGTTGGGAAGATTCTGTATTCCAGAGCTGCGGCGCACCTGAAGAGGGTGTCTCTGGAATTAGGAGGCCATGCACCATTCATAGTTTTCCCCGATGCAAATCCTGTTTATGCTGCAAAGGGATTATCCCTTTTAAAGTTTCTGAACAGCGGGCAGGCTTGCATAAGTCCCAACAGGATCTATGTCCACGAATCGATCCTTGAACCCTTCCTGGAGGAACTTGTAAAACGGGTTTTGAAATTGAAAACGGGCAATGGTATGGAAGAGGGAGTAACTGTGGGACCTCTTATGACCCGGGAAGCCTTGGAAAAGGTGGATGCTCAGGTCAAGGATGCTCAAAAGAAGGGGGCGAGAGTTCTTGTAGGAGGAGAAAGGCTTACGGAGGGGGAACTGGAGCGGGGATATTTTTATGCTCCTACGGTTCTTGCGGGAGTTACTTCAAGGATGCATATCTACAAGGAGGAGACCTTTGGCCCGGTAGCTCCGGTAATCAGTTTCAAGGATAAGGATGATATACTTGCCCTGGCTAATGATACTGGTTACGGTCTTGCTGCATACGTCTACACTGAAAGCCTCTCCCGGGCAGTGAAGATGGCGGAGGGGCTGCAGTTCGGAATTATCGGAATAAATGATATAAATCCCACCGCTGTAGCAGTCCCCTTTGCAGGGATCAAGGACAGCGGTATTGGGATTGAGGGGGCTGTGGAAGGGCTGGAGGAGTATCTTTACAAAAAAAGCGCAGGAATCTCCCTCTAGCTTCCTCAAGTTATAAAAGTTTTCTCATACGGAAAAAGGCCAAACCAAGAAAGGCCAGGATAAAGCTTGCTCCCAGAAGTATTGGAAAGGCCAAATGGGTTCCCTGCAGGGGCAGATCCACATTCATGCCGTAAAAACTGGCTATCAGGGTAGGGATCATAAGGAACAGGGAGATTATGGTCAGCCTTTTCATGACCACATTGAGATTATTGGAAATAACAGAGGCAAAGGCATCCATCATCCCGCTTAGGATGTTGCTGTATATATTTGCCATCTCTATGGCCTGGATATTCTCTGTGATAGTGTCTTCCAGAAGGTCGATATCATCTTCACTCAGCTTAAAGGCTCTCTCCTTCTGGAGCTTTTCCAGAACCAGCTCATTGGATTTCAGGGCTGTGGTAAAATATACCAGGGATTTTTCCAGGTTCAAAAGCTGTATAAGCTCATTGTTTTTAACCGATTTCTGCAGGTCTCTTTGAATAGAGGCTGTGTTCCTGTTTATCTCCTTCAGGTACTTGAGATAATACATTGCCGCAAGATAGAAAAGGGAGATAACAAAGGATGCTTTGTTCTGCAGCCGGATATTTCTGCTTTTGGAATGCTGGAAATTCCTAAGCAGTTCCGGTTCCTGCGGGCAAAGGGTTATAATTATATCCTTTTTTATGATGATTCCAAAGGGTATCGTATAATAGGAGATTTCCTGGTTTGGGTCGCAGGTGGGGATCTTAAGAATGATTACGGTTTCATCCACGTCCTTTTCAATCCTGGACAATTCATCTATATCCAAAATGTCCGTGATATTATCCGGGTCAATGGAGTATTGGGTTTGCAGATTTAAAAGCTCTTCTCTGGTTGGATTGGAAACGTGAAGCCAGCAGAGATCCTTCCCCTCTGTTGGTTCCATAAAGTTTCCATTTTGTTTGAACATCATTACCATGGGTGTTCCTCCTTGCCCTTGCGGGTTTCAGAGGAATCACGGAAAGGTTACAAGGATATTTCCGATCTGTCCCCCGCACAGAGCCTGTGGGATTTATACTGTCTACGACTGTATGGGTCAGGCACGAAAAATATCCCTCCTTACCGTACAACCCTGTAGAGTTGCAGGTGGACGATTCCCCTCACAAGAGGGGATTCAGGAGCAGGAATTATTTTTTCTGCTCCTTTTAAAAGAGTAACTTTTTCTTTACTTTCTGTCAATATTTTGCCCGGAACTTTAAAAACAAGGTTCTTTCGATTTGTTACTGCAGCCTGTATCTTCTTCCTGGCTTTACAATATCCACAGCCTTAACCCCCAGGGATAGAAGGTGCTTTTTCAGGTGCCTTGCAGCAGGAGGTTCTCCATGAACAAGGAAGACCTTTTTTAAGCGGTCCAGATTAAGGTGACTTATATGCTCTCCGATCTCTAGATAATCCGCGTGGGCGCTCAAGGCCTTGATCTCCTCCACCTCCGCCCTTACAGGCACAAGATTACCGAAAATTCTGACCTCCCTTCTTCTTTCCTGAATCTTTCTCCCCAGGGTTTCCTTTGCCATAAACCCTACTATCAGTACTGTGGTTTTAGGGTCCGGAAGGTTGTGGAGAAGATGATGCTGAATCCTGCCTGCTTCACACATTCCCGAGGAGGAGATGATTATTGCCGGGCCTTTAAGATCGTTCAGCTCCTTGGACTGGCTGACAGATTCGATATATCTTAGGGAGTTGAAACCGAAGGGATTTTTATTGTGTTCCGTAAAAGCCTGTTTTGTTTCTTCGTCGTAGCATTCCGGATGGATCCTGAATATGGCTGTTGCATTGGTGGCCATTGGACTATCCACAAATACAGGGATTTCCGGAATCCTTTTATCATCCAAAAGCAGATGAAGATAAAACACCATATCCTGGGTTCTTTCTACTGCAAAGGCTGGAATTAGTATCTTTCCTCCTCTCTGAACTGCCCGGTTGATTATCCTCTCCAGACTTATAAGTATATCCTCCGGTTTCTCGTGTTTTCTGTCACCATAGGTGCTTTCCATGATCAGATAATCCGCATCCGGAATAGGCACAGGATCTCTTAAGATAGGCTTGTTTTTTCTCCCCAGATCGCCGGAGTAGGCGATGTTTAGGGTTTTCCTTTGGGTTTTTACTTCCATATGCACCTGGCTTGATCCAAGAATATGGCCGGCATCATAGAAGGATGCCTTTATCCCATCGGCTACCAGAAAGGGGCGTTCATAGGACACGGTGATAAACTGATTGAGAGTATCCACCACATCCCCATCGGAATACAGTGGCTGCCAATTGAAGGTTTCCCCTCTTTTGGCTGCCTGTTTTCTCAGATATTCCGCATCCCGGCTTTGAATGGAGGCGCTATCCATCAGTATCAGATTGGCCAGATCACGGGATGCTGGGGTAGAATAGATATTTCCACTGTAACCCTTTCTTTTTAGCAGGGGTAAAAGCCCGGAATGATCGTAATGGGCATGGGAAAGAATGATCCCATCTAAATCGGCAGCATTGAAAGCCCATTCCCTGTTTTTCTTATCTGCTTCAGCTCTCTTTCCCTGAAAGGCGCCGCAATCCAGCATTACAGTTGCCTTTCCTGTGGAAATAAAATGTTTGGACCCGGTAACCTCTTCTGCACCGCCTTGGGAGAAAAATGTTATGCTCATGTATACTCCTTGGAAGAAACCTCTGCCCTTGACCTAAAGGAACAGGACTTATACATTTTAGTATAACTTAATCAAAAAGGTCTGCAAGGAGCTTTACTATGAAACAGCGGATAACAATTTTACTACTTGTTACCTTGATATGCAGTTCCCTAGGCGCTCTTGGGGTTATGGAGGTTAAGGAGGAATCCGGAAAGCCAAGGGAGGTTAAAATTGCTGCCCTTAAGGGTCCCACAGGCGTAAGCATGCTGGGACTTATAGATAAAAACCCCGCCCTTGGGGAAAATATCAATGTCTCCTACGAGATTGTAAATTCCCCGGATCTTATGACTGCCAAGGTTCTTTCCGGCGAGGTTGCCATTGCCTCCTTTCCCGCTAATCTTGCTGCAAAAATTTATAACCGAGGAGCTCCGGTGGTTTTAGGGGCAACTACAGGGTATGCAGCCTTTTCCATTCTTTCCTCCCGGGAGGATGTTTCCTCCTTAAAGGATCTTAGGGGAAAAACAGTGTACAATATAGGGAAGGGCGGTAATACGGAAATTCTATTAAATTATCTGCTTCTACAGGCAGGATTGGAACCAGGCAGGGATGTTACCGTAGATTACCGGTATTCCCATCTGGAGATTGCACCTTTACTGATAACCGGAAAGATAGATCTTGCCCTTCTTCCAGAACCCTTTGCCACCATGGCGCTGGCCAAAAACAATAAAGTGAGGATTGTAGCGGATCTTCAGTCGGAATGGAAGAAGATTCAGGGACAGGATTCGGCTATCCCGGTTTCTGTGGTCATTATAAATAAAAATCTCGCAGCAGAGCGGCCGGATTTTATAAGGAATTTTTTACGGGAATACGAAGCCGCCATCCAATGGATCAACGAACATCCCCAAGAGGGGGGAGTTTTGGCGGAGAAGTATATGGAATTACCGGCAGATACAATCGCCTCTGCCCTTTCCAGACTGCACCTGGTGTTTGTGGATGCCCGGAAAGGCAGGAAGGAGATGGAGGAATATCTCTCCCTTCTTCTTTCTGTAGATCCGGAATCTGTGGGCGGGAAAATTCCAAATGAAGCCTTCTACTATTAAAGGTGCGCTCATAACCCTAGTTTCCGCCTTTATACTTATTCTTTTCTGGAAGATCCTTTCCCTGATCCTGGGGATTGAACTTATTTTACCCTCGCCGGAGGCTACGCTGAAAGGTTTTCTTAAAATCCTTGTTTCTCCGGCTTTTTGGCCTTCCGTACTCTCTACCTTGGCAAGGGGTGTGGTCGGTTTTCTGATTGCCTTTTGTTCCGGCTTGATTGTCGGCACCCTGGCAGGACTTTTCCCCCTCTTCCATCTCTGTCTTAAGCCGCTGCTTACGGTGATTAAATCCACACCGGTAATCAGCATAATCCTTCTAGCCTTAATCTGGTTTCATACTGCTACAGTACCGGTTTTTGTCGCCTTTTTAATGACCTTTCCCATAATCTGCGCCAATACCATTGCGGGGATAAGGGGAGTGGATATCTCTCTGGTGCAGATGGCCAGGGCTTATTCGGTATCCAAAAAACAGATGCTCTTTGGGGTGTATCTCCCTTCAATTGCACCCTTTGTAATCTCCGGCGCCTCCACTGCCCTGGGTATAACCTGGAAGGTGGTTATTGCCGCCGAGGTCCTGGCAATGCCCCTTTTTGCTGTGGGCACAAGAATGCAGAATGCCCGGATCAATCTGGAAACAGCGGAGGTTTTTGCCTGGACCCTGATCTCCATTCTGCTCTCAAGCCTGGGAGAGGTATTGATGGATCTTCTCTATAAAAAGGTTAACTGGAATGAACGGAATAAGGATTGATTCTCTGGGAAAGAGCTTCGGGGAAATGCCCGTGTTCCGGGATCTCTCCTTCGAGGTGCCGGAAAGAAGGATCACTGCCCTTCTGGGGCCCTCCGGCTGCGGTAAGACCACTCTATTGAATATCCTTAGTGGTACTCTGGAGGCGGAGGAGGGGGAGATTCTGGGTACCAGGGGAAGAAAGATAAGCTACCTTTTTCAGGAACCAAGGCTCTTGCCCTGGAAAACGGTACTAGGAAACCTTGAGTTTGTTCTTAAGGGATCCGGGGAACTAGCGGATATTAAGGCAAGGATAATGAAGTTCCTGGATTTGGTGGGCCTCTTGGGAAAAGAGCACCTCTACCCCTGGCAGCTTAGCGGCGGAATGAAGCAGAGGGCTGCTCTTGCCAGGGCTTACGCTTTTCCTTCCGACATAATTCTTATGGATGAACCCTTCCAGGCCCTGGATCTGAATCTTAAGCTCTCTCTCCTTAAAGCCTTTGTCCCACTATGGGTGGAGGAACCCAGGACATCTCTATTTGTAACCCATGACATCCAGGAGGCTATACTTCTTGGACACAGCATCGTCCTTCTTTCTCCTTCCCCTGCCAGGGTAAGAAGGATAATCCCCTGTTCAATTCCTCTAGAGGAGAGGAACCTTGCCTCTGGAGAACTCCAGGGGATAGAGAAGGAGCTTTACAGCCTTATAACAGATATAAAACTGGAATAGAGAATATAATAGGCAGAGGATTTAATAGGTCCGAAAAAGGAGGTCCCTTGTTAAGGTTAGAAGTGCCTCTTTGGGCCACCCCTGGGGAAGTTCCTCCAGGGATTCAATAGCCCGATTTGTGTATCTTTGGGCATACTCGCGGGCTTCCTCTACTCCTCCCAAGGCCTTTACCATACCGATAACCTCTTCTGCTGCAATCTCCCTTCTCTGTAGCGCCTGTACGGCAGTGTTGATTCCCGGTTGGTTTCTTCTTGCGGAAAGAATGATGGGAAGGGTGTAGATTCCCGATTTAAGATCATTACCCACGGGTTTGCCAAGGTTCACAGAACTGCTGGTATAATCCAGGATATCGTCTATTATCTGGAACCCCATTCCAATATTGTAACCTGCCCGTCGCAGGTAAGTGGACACAAAGGGGGAACATCTTGCCTCGCTGGCCCCGGCAAAACAGCTGGCTACAAAGAGAACAGCGGTTTTACCGGCAGTTTTTCTTAAATAACTTCTGATAGAAGGAATAACAGGGGCCCTCTCCTGTATCTCGCTTTCACAGATTCTGCCCACTGCCGCGGAAAGGATCCTTGCATTCTGGATCTTTGCATATTGCGATGTTAGATGGAAACAGCGGGAAAAGAGGAAGTCCCCCATAAGCACTGCGTTCTTCCTTCCCTCTGTAACATGCAGGGCCGGCTGACCGCGGCGCAGGGGAGAATCATCCACAATGTCGTCATGAATCAAGGTAGCTAGATGGAGCATTTCCACCGCTGCGGCCAGAGAATACATCTTTTTTTTATCAAATTTGCCCAGCCTGCCGGATAGGAGGAAAAAGGTAGGCCGCAGAAGTTTACCTGTGGAAAGGGCAATTTTCCGAAGCCCGGTGGAGATGGCAGGGTTGGCAGTATCCACCTGCTGGAGGATTATCTCTTTAACCTTTTTCAGGTCCTCCTCCAGCAGGGGATATTGATTTATCGACATCTTCATTTCTAAAATTACTTAGTCGGCTCGTCTATATAAAGGTAGGTCTTTCGGGCAAGCTTTGTACCGTTCCACCAGTTTTTAATCCAGGGCATTACCCAGTGATCCAAACCTAAACCTTTTCCGCCTCCCCCCAGAAGGAGAATGGAACCAAAGATGTACCAGAGTATCTCCCGAGTAGCCATACCGGACATTATAAACATAAGCCCTAGAACAATGGAGCCTGCCGAGGCAAGGAAGGTGAAAAGTCCGCCGATTAAAGCAAGGCCTATAGCCACCTCTCCAAGAACAACCACATACCTGAACAAAGTAGCAAAGAATATCTGGAGGGAGGTTGTTCCGTCGCCTATAAAGAGATCGATTATCCAGTTGTAAAGACCCCAGGGTTTGCTTAAGGCTGGAAGGAATATACCTCCGGCAGCATTAGCTGCACTGGTAGCAGCCTGTACAAGGTCTGCGGCAGCGGCACCGGTGGCGGATACAGCCGCAGCAGTAGCGGAGGCCACTGCATCTGCGGCGGCACCAACAGCTTCCGTGGCAGCGGTAGCGGCATCAGTAGCCCAGGAGGAGGCCTCGGTGGCTGCACTGGCCGCATCGGTTGCCCAGGAGGAGGATGCTTCGGTAGCGGCAGTAGCAGCATCCGCTGCCCAGGTGGAAGCCTCTGCAGTGGCGGCCGCCACGGCTTCTGCCCCTCCTGCTGCTGCAGGGGTTGCGGCAGCGCCTGCATCTGCTCCAGCCTGGGGAGCAATTCCAAACATGAACTGATTTATCCATCCGGCATTCTTTTCCAAAAGCCATCCATCAAGGATCTTCTTTATCCCTTCAATGAGCCACATCGCACCCATAAACATTCTAAGGAAAAATACCCAATAGATTGGCACCTTGGCAGAGAGGTGTCCCCTGGCGATTGAACGTTTATCCCTAATATCCAGGAATTCATGTTTCAGATATCCCCAGATGGCATTTATTCCCGCCAGGCTAAGAAGGTAGTGCAGGTTAATAAGATGTTTTGTCGCCATGGCAAAGAATCCAGAAAGGGAGATGTTCATAACATGGGCAACACCCCATTTGGCTCCCACGGATACCATAAATCCATGGTACGAGGATTTGAAGGCTTTCTTCTCTGTTCCCTTTATATCCGCAGCAATGTTGTGGGCTGCGGTTTCTCCGGTCTGGAGGGCGGTTTCCACTATTTGGGGAAGGACCTTTTCATTCTCCAGGTACCAGCTTACGTCTCCGGTAACATACACATTGGGATAGTCCGGGCTCTGCATATAGTCATTTACCAGAAGCCTTCCCCTCTTCCCGCTTATATAACGCTCGGGGCCGGCAAATTGGCAGTTTTTAACACCGCAGGAACCCTGGGTGGTGGCAAAGGTACATTTTTTATTTGCACATCGGCCCTTGGTTAAGGCAAGATTGCCGGCAAATTCACATCCTTGAACACCACAGGTCCAGATCAGGGTGGGGGTTCTGATCTCTGTAGTACCGTTTATCTCGAAGGATCCCGCCTCTGCCTTGGTAATTTTGGAGCAGATCATTATCTCTACTCCCTTCTTTTCCATGTATTTATAGGCCTTGTCCTGAAGAGGTTCAGGAAGAATGGGAAGGATTTTGTCTATGGCCTCAATAAGAAGCAGCCGGACTTCCTTTTCATCCACAAAGTATTTCTTTGCAAGCTTTTTCTTCCAATCGATAAGCTCGCCTATCATCTCCACTCCGGTGAAACCGGCGCCGGCTACTACAAAGGTAAGCATCTCCCGCCGTTTCTGTTCATCCGTTTCGGAGGAGGCCTGGAAGAAGGTATCCTCGATATGATCTTTAAGCCGTAAAGCATCCTTGAGAGACCAGAGGGTAAAGGAGTGTTCTTTTACCCCCGGAATCCCGAAATCCTCCGGTTCGCCGCCAACTCCAAGGAGAAGGTAATCATAATCGTAGGTATTTTGGGTTGATTTCAGTTTCCGATTTTCAAAATCTATGGTTTCGATTCTGTCCTGAATAATGTTGATTCTTCGTGTTCCAAAGATCTTTTTGAAACTGACCTGAACAGCATTCTGCTCAACCCTGTCACCGGCAATTTCATGAAGCTCAGTCATCAGGGTATGATAGGGATGTCTGTCTATGAGGGATAGATCCACAGAATTATCCCGTTTAAAAATTTTAAGCAGGGTTTTTGCAGCAGCAACGCCTGCATAACCGCCGCCAAGAATTACAATTCTTTTCTTTTCGCTCATTAAAACCTCCAGGAAAATTTAAGATAAAATATACCATACTTGTAGGAAAAAGAATACTTAATAATTGGCAATAATACGGATATTCTATATAATAACTCCAATATTTTAAATATACTTTTTAAATTTTTTTATTAATTTTTAATATTTTTAAGGAGCATTAAATGCACAAAATAAAAAGCTATAACACCAAAATATTGTTCCCCGCGATGCTTTTAATATTCTTTATGTTTTTTATCTCCTGTAATAAAAAGGAAGAGCCCGCAGGAACACCACAAAAGTCCAGCTCCGGTGGCGGTACCTATTCGGAGATTGCCTTGGGTACCCCCTGTGACATTACTGTGTACTCGGATAAAGACCTGGAGATTGTTAAAGAGCTCTTTCCTTTGGTGCATGAAATTGAGGCAAGGATGAGCGTTAAGCGGAAGGATAGCGAAGTCTCCAGGGTGAACCAGGCTGCCGGTTGGGAGCCGGTCTCTCTTTCTCCCGAGACCTTCCAGGTTATAAAGAGGGGTATCCGGTATTCAGAGGAGAGCGGCGGTGGGTTCGACATTACTGTAGAACCCCTGGTCTCCCTGTGGGGAATAGGTACAGACATGGCGAGGGTCCCAGGAGAAGAGGAGATACGGAAGGCTCTCTCCTTTGTTGATTACAGAGAGGTGGTTCTGGAGGAGGAAAAGCGTCAGGTTTTCCTTCCCAAACCCGGTATGGGGATAGATCTTGGAGCCATAGCCAAGGGATGGGCTATTGACCGTTTTGTGGAAGCCCTGAAGGGAAAGGGGGTCTCCCGGGCGCTTTTGAATTTTGGCGGAAATGTCTTTACCGTGGGTCAGAAGGAGGACGGTTCCCTCTGGAGAATTGGCGTTCAGGATCCCTGGAATCCGAGGGGAAACTATATCGGAATTATACAGACCAGGGACACAGCAGTGGCAACCTCGGGCAAGTATGAGCGTTTCCTCTTGGAGGGGGATAAAAGGTATCATCATCTTCTGGATACAAAAACAGGGAGACCCATTGAAAATGGCATAGCCAGCGTTACAATAGTTTCCCCAGATGCTACCGAGGCGGATGCCTTTTCCACCATGGTTTTTGCCCTGGGTATGCCTGCTGGGTACCAGCTTTTAAGTAAAAGCGACACTGCGGAGGGTTTGATTATCCTGGAGGATAAGAGGGTCTTTGTGTCCCCTGGTCTTAAGGATTTTTTCCGGCTGATAGATGACTCCTACAGTATCGCCGAGGCACAGGAAGCTTTTTAATCAAAAACAACCTTACGCCAGGGGCAGAAGAGTCTTTCAAGAAGATCCAGGAGCAGAAACAGCACAAGACCGGAGAGGGCCATCATAATTATCCCGGCAAACATCTGGGTATAGGAGATCCTCATCCAACTGTCCATAATGAAAAAACCGAGCCCCCGGCTGCCGAAAAAGGTTTCGGCAAAGAAAAGCACCGCCAGGGCTGTGCCTGAGCCGATTCTGAGGGCTGTAAACACCTGGGGGAGAATATAGGGGCCCAAAACATAGAAGACCCTCTGTAGGGGACTGGCTCCAAGGCTGGTGATGGAGATGATATACTCCCTAGGAATGCTCCTTACACTGCCTCGGACCTCTATAAGGATCTGAAAAAACAGCACCAAGGCAACCACGGCTATTTTTGCGGTATCGGTAATTCCAAAAATCAGCATAAGGATGGGTAAAAGGGCGATCTTCGGAATAGGATAGAGGAGATACGAAAGAGGGGAGAAGAGATTGTCCATCCACCGGATTCTTCCCAGGGCAATGCCCAAAGGTAGTGCCAGAAAAAGGGAAACTGAAAGGGCTGCTAGGGTCCGCCCCAGGGTTGAAAGGGTGTGCAGGAGAAGATCTTTTCCTAAAAGGCGCACCAATTCCGGAAAAACCCTCTGCGGGGGAGGTATGAGCCTCTGACCGAAGGCAAGGGAGAAACCCCACCAGAGAAGAAGGAGAAGCAGGGTACCCTGAAGAATTAAAACAACCCGCTTTTTCATGAGATCTCCTCCATCCTTTCCCGGAGCAGGGAACAGAGGGAAAAGTAGGCCGGATCCTTCCTGAAACCTTTATCTCTTTCCCCGGCCATCCCCTGGTATTCGTAGAGTCTGCTCTCCGGCCCCCGGCTCATAAGGAAGATCCTCTTACCGAGAAACACCGCCTCCTCTATGCTGTGGGTCACTAAAAGGGTGATTATATTCCCCGCAGAAAGAATCTGCCCCAGAAGCTCCTGCAGCGATTCCCGGGTAACAGCATCCAGGGCGGAAAAGGGTTCATCCATAAGGAGAAGTTCAGGATCAAGGCTTAGGCTTCTCGCCAGGGCGACCCTCTGGCGCTGTCCTCCGGAAAGTTCTCCAGGATACCTCCTTTCCAAACCGGAAAGTCCGACCTTTTCTATCTCCAGCCTGGCTCTAAAAAGGCGTTTTTCCTTTTCCACACCTCTTATTTTAAGCCCCAGTGCAACATTTTCCAGGACAGTAAACCAGGGGAAGAGTCCATAATCCTGAAGGATCAGGGCTGTATGCAGATTACCTGTAGCTATTCTCTGATTATTAAGCTCCAGGGTGCCGCTGTCCGGCTGTTTAAGCCCTGCAAGAAGACTAAGGAAGGTGCTTTTCCCGCAGCCGGAAGGCCCAGCCATGGTGATGGTTTCTCCCGGGGGAACCTCCAGAGAAAAGGGGCGGAAAACCTTGTAATTTCCGTAGGAGGCGGTGCATCGGAGAATTTTAAGCATTTTTTATTGGGGTAGAAAATCAGGATTCACAAGGGTGCTGTAATCCACTGTTTTGGATATAAGCCCCTTTCCCATCATCCAGCTAACTACATCCGACACTTCCTCCCGGGTGGGAACCCGGGCAGGGCTGAACCTGGGAAGGGTAAAGGTATCCTTTATAGCCGGAGGGAACTCTCCCTTCTGTACAATGATCTCCCTGTATTCCTCGTAACCAGAGTTAAGATCTGCAACAGCCCTGTTGTAGGCCCGGTAGAAGGCTTTGACCGCAGCGCCCTTTTCCTTTAAGGTTTTTTCAGAGAAGAGCATTACCCCGGGGGTGGCGTTTAGAAGGCTGGTATCGCAAAGGCGGATTGCCCCCGCCTGTTCTGCTACAGTAGCTATGGGTTCCGGAAGACAGGCTGCATCAATCTGGCCGGAGAGGAGCATCTCCACCCGGGCGGTAACCACAAGGGTGGATACAAGGTTTATCTTTTTCGGATCCTGGGAGAGCTTCTCCAGCATTCTCTCAGTTACATAATAGACTATACTGTTCTCCAGAAGACCGGTTTTAACCTCCCGGATTTCGGGATTAGACCAATCCTCAATCTTACGGAGTCTTCCCTGGGGTGACGCCAGGAGGGCAAAATCCCCGTCGGTATAGGATGCCACCTGTAGAGGAAAGCCTTCCGATACGGCATTTATGGCATTCATAAGATCGGAGATTGTTCCGTCAATACTCCCGGTCTGCAAAGCAGACTCCCTGTACATCTGGCTTTTAAACATGGTCAGGGAAACGGAAATTCCCTCCTCCTCAAAATAACCCTTGTGTTCCGCAATAATAAGGGGGATAGAATTGATGGCCGGCATCATCCCGAGAACCAGGGTCTCCCTCTTCCCGGTAGCAAAAACCTGGGCAGGGAGAAGAAACAGCCCCAGAATAAGTACGGTCAGATAATTTTTCCTAATCATCCTTCTAATCTCCTATAGATATGCACCCTTTTGACCCTCTTAGGGCAGAAAATAGGTGGCTATGAAAAGACTACTGTAGACAAGGTGGTGCAGCATAATGTCCGGGATTATCTTTTTTCTCCGACCCTCCTTTTTTAGCATGGAACGGACGGGATTTACAAGAAAGGGGAGGGAGAAATAGATGAAATAAAGGTGGGGGAAATACCCGGCAAAATACAATACCGCCGCACCCCCATAGGCAAAGAGGGAGAGCAGAAAAAAGAGGATCACCCCCCCCTTAAAGCCAATTCTTGCAGTGAGGGTCTTAAGCCCGTGGCGGAGGTCATATTCATAATCCCTTATCTCGTTGGACAGAAGGATCAAAGAGATAAGGCTGCTTAGGGGCAGGGAGATCCAGAGAACGGAAACCTGGAAGGTGCCGGAAACTGCATAATAGGAACCGCTTACCATAAAGACTCCCATAAGAAAAAAGACAAAGACAACCCCAAGACCCCGCCGTTTGTAATTGAAGGGTTCACCGGTATAAAAATAACCCCCCAGGAAACCTACAATCCCAAGGATCAGGAGAGGATAGCCGGTTCTGTAAACAAGATAGAGACCCAGGGGTACTGCCAGGGCAAAGAAGCCGAGACCGGAGAAAAAGATGATCCACTCTATCCTTTCCCTGCTTCTCCCGAAGATCTGGAGATGCGGAATCTTATCCTCTAGGTTTCTCTGTTTGAATTCAAAAAAATCGTTTATAAGATTCACGCCGGACTGTATGAACAACCCACCCAGAAGAACCAGAATTATGGGAATCAGCTCCCCGTATCCATCCTTCACTGCCAGGGCTACCCCCAAGGCACAGGAGGCCAAGGCTATTACGAGTGAGATAGCCCGGAAGGCATGCCACCAGGCAAGAAGGTAAAGTTTCATGGTTTTTTTATCCATGTCTCATCTTAACATAAACCCCGGTACTTATACGATTACCAAATTATTGTTATATTTGGGGGAATGAAGCTTAAAAAAGGAGACTGGGCAGTGCTTTTCCTGGCACTGTCTCTGATAGCAGCAACGGCGGTTCCTGTGTACCGGAGGAGCGGAAGGGAGGCCCATCTTGTTTTAGAGGCGCCTGGTTTAACGGAGGTGTACAGCCTCTCTGTTTCCAGAGAGATAAGGGTTCCGGGTCCCCTGGGGGAGACCGTGGTGGTCATAGACAACGGCACCGTAAGGGTTAAAGATTCCCCCTGCAGAGACAAGTTATGTGTTTTTTCCGGAACCCTGAACAATGCGGGGGAGTGGACAGCTTGTCTGCCAAACAAAGTGTTCGTCAAACTTGTGGGGAAAGGGGAGGAAGAGGTGGATGAAGTCAGCTACTAGAAACTACGATACCCTTGCCCTTCTGGGAGCCTGCTCCCTCTTTTTATCCACTTTGGAATTCCTGATCCCAAAGCCGATCCCTTTCATGCGCCTGGGTCTGGCCAATCTTCCCATCCTTGTTTCCCTGTGCTTTTTGTCGCCAGGACAGATTATCTCCCTTACGGTTATAAAAATCGTAGGGCAGGGGCTTGTAAATGGAACCCTGTTTTCGTATGTTTTTCTCTTTTCCGCCGCAGGATCCTTTGCCAGCTCTCTGGTGATGCTTGTCTCTTACCGATTTTTCAAGAAGAGCCTCTCTTTGGTGGGGATAGGCATTCTGGGATCCCTGGCCAGTAACGGAGCCCAACTTTTCATCTCCCGATACCTCCTTTTCGGAGAAAGCGCCTGGCTCCTCGCTCCGCCCTTTCTTACCCTGGGAACTGTCACAGCCCTGATCCTGGGTCTTTTTGCCGAGGGATTTACTGCCTCCTCCCGGTGGGTAGCGAGGCAGGTTGCCCTGTTCAAGGAAGGTTCCAGTTGAAGAAGCTTGCGCCTGGAACCATTTTCGGGGAGCCAAAGTATCGTTTTATTGCCGGCCTCCTTATTGTCCCCTCCCTGCTTTTTCAGGAGAACCTGTATATAAAAATCTTCCAGGTTTTTCTGTTCATCCTTCTCTCCTCTCTTTCGGGAAAAAGATTCCGGGTGCTTCCCAATCTGATGATCAGCATTGGAATAATTTTCATGAATCTTTTAACCCCCATGGGCAAGGTTCTCTTCTCTTTGGGGAGTTTTTACCTTACCGTCGGGGCCTTAAGGGTGGGAATATCCAAGGCTCTGATGCTGATCGGGCTTATCTATGTCTCCCGTTTCTCCGTTACCCGTGGATTGTCCCTGCCTGGAGAATTCGGCGGAATTATAGCCAGGGTGTTCTACTATTTTGAGGAACTCACCGCCCGGCGGGGGGGGCTTAGAAAGGGTAAAAGGAGCAGGGCTCCGAAAAGCTCCTTCTTTCGGCTCCTCTTTGGAAAAACAGGGGAAGGTGCGATTAAAAAACAGAATCTGTTTGATGAGCTGGACAATCTTCTCTTTTCCGTACAGGAGACGGCCTCCGCAGAAGGCCCGGCCCCCCCGCCGGGCGGCTCCTCCGGCAATCCCTGGATAGGAAGGATTTTTCTTACCCTCCTTCTCGGGCTGAACTGGGTTTTGCTTTTCTTCAGGATTTGATGGTTTAGTGCAAGGGGTTGTTCTAACCTCTGCCTAGCTTCTGAAGGAGAATTTCTCTTTCCCTGTCCGTCATACAGGGCTCCTTGCCATCCAGAAGGCAGTTGAGAGCCTCAACCTCCCTTCTTGAGAGCCTTACACTGTCCTTGATGTGATTTTCAAAGGCCTCGCAGGCCATGGGGGCTACAAGTTTTGTAAGGCCGAAGATTGCCCGGGCATATTCCTGGATCTCCTTTTGGGAGTGGGGATGCATTCTTAAGCGGAGAAAATGGAAAAGATTATGAAGATCCATCTGCCAGTACATCTCTGTGTACAGGCTTAAGGGAAGATTGATCCGGGAAAGCTCCTTGGCAATCCCCTTGTCCACCAGGCCGCGATAATTGAGATAAACCCTCTCCTGGTCTGTAAGGAGACACTCCTTAACCTCCCGGCGGAGTTCATCCGGAACAGGCTCCTCGGATCTTCCCTGTTTATTGTCCATGCTCTGAAAGGAGATGTCCTGGTCCGCAGGCAGGTAGAAATCATCCTTCATTACACTGTATCGACCGGAGATTTCATTCATCCTGGCGGTTCTGTGTCTTACCAGCTGCCGGGCTACGAAGATGGGCATTTTAAGATGAAAGGTAAGAACCACCTGTTCAAAGGGGGAGGTGTGATCGTTTCTAAGAAGATAGTTGATGAGGCCCTTGTCCTCCCGGAAGCTTTTTGTTCCTTCCCCGTAGGAGACTCTGGCGGACTGAACAATTCGTTTGTCCCCCCCCAGGTAGTCCACAAGTCTTACAAAACCTTTATCAAGAACCTTTATCTCTTTGTCGAGAGCCTCTTCCCCTTCCTGGGTAAATATGTGCGCCATTGGAGCCTCCTAAAAATCCGGGATCCGGTTTCTCTGGATGAGCCCGGTGAAGAATAATATACAGAATCGGTTAAAGGTTCTCAACCCTTTCCGGATATTCGTTCAGGATATACGGATCCTGCGGAGGCGGTGGTGATCTCTCTTTCCAAAACTTCCAGATCCTTAAGAGCCGCTCTGGCCTCTATTGCTACCTGTTCTCCAAAGGATTCGGAAAGGAGGATGCAATTATAGGAGGAGAGGATCCTATGGATGGAATTGTGAAGGGTATAGGGAAAGGATACCCGGAAATCTACCCTGGGGATCTCCTCCTCCAGGGGGAGATTCTCCACAACCTCTTTGGCAGTGTCTCCGTAGGCTTTAACCAAACCCCCTGTTCCCAGTTTTGTTCCGCCAAAGTACCGGACTACAGCCACCAGTATATTGGTAATTCTTCTTCCCTTTAGAATCTCCAAAACCGGTCTTCCGGCGGTGCCCTTTGGTTCACCGTCATCACTCTGGCCCAGGAGGGATCCCTTCTGCCCCAATACATAGGCATGAACCACATGGGTACAGCCCTGGTGCTCCTTCCTGATTTCCAGGAGGATCTGTCTGGCCTCTTCAGGGGTTTTACAGGGATAGGCAAGGCCGATAAAGCGGGAGTTTTTTATTTTCAGTTCCGCCCTGTTGTTTCCTGCAGGGATGTAAAAGGCTTCGTCCATTATTCTTCCGGAATATTTTTATTGAACCAGGGTAAAACCCTTCTTTTGGTTATTTTATACCGTTCATTATAAAACTCTCTTTCCAGGGGGGAAAGGTTGTTAGAAAGTAGAAGTTTCTGAAAAGGGATGACCTTCATTCCCCTCTCCGGGACCTTGTGGTTGGTAACCGGCAGGGGGGAGACAGATATTACCCTTACCCCTTTCTCGGTTCTTAATACCCGTACCCTATAGGCGGCGGAATCACCGGTATCCACCCTGGAGGGATCAGGATTCTGCATATCCATGTACCATCTTTGCCCGGAGATCCAGTTCCCTGTGGAATGGAAGATTACCCCTCTCCTTCCCTCCTCTTCCATAAATTCCCAGGGCTGAATCACATGGGGATGATGAGCCCAGACAATATCCGCCCCCTGTCTCCAGAGTTCCCGGTAAAACTCCCTCTCCTCCGGCAGGGGAAAGAGCTTATACTCCCTTCCCCCGTGAAAGGAAACCACTACAAGGTCGCTTTTTTCCCGGGCCTCCCTTATTCTGAAGTAGAGGTCCTCAAGTTGAACATTCTTTTCCGCTTTTTCTTTCCCTCGAAATGCTGCCGCTCCAGGAACTACATCAACAAGCTCTGCCCCAAAGGGACTGTTCAGGAACCCCGCGGCCGCAAGAAAGGAGATGCGCCAGCCGCCGATCTCCCTGTAGGCTGTGGTAAAGGATTCAGCCGGAGAGTCTCTAGTACCGGCATAGAGGACTGGGTGTTTCCTGGAGAGTTCTGAAAGGATCTGTCGGGTGGAGATTACCCCCAGTGGGCCCTGGTCGTTGGCATGGTTATTGGCAAGGGAAAAGGCATCCACTCCTCTCAAAATCGCCTCCTCAAGATACTCCAGCGGGGCATTGAAGGTAGGGTAGCCTTCCGGAGGAAGCTCCGGATACACGGGGAATTCCAGGTTAGCAAAGGTAAGATGGTCCTGGTGGAGATACTCCCCCAGGTCTTCCCATATAAAACTGTACGGTCTGCGGTTTATTATGACATCGTGGATCATCAGGTCTCCCAGAAAAGTCAGGACAAGGATCTCCTCCGGTTTCCTGGTTTCAGGAACCGCGGAGGTTTTAACAGGTGACGCAATAGGGGAGCTGTAGGAACCGGAGGATCCTTCGGGCAGACATGAGGATAGGGAAATCATTATTACCGAAAAAAGCAGAAGGATTTGTTTCAGACTTTTACAGGAAAAGCCCATCTCGGTTCTTAATGAAGGATATGGGTATCAAGCCAATCCTGCAGATCCTGGAAAACCTCTTCCCGGTTTATTTCGTTGTTGGATTCATGTCGGCCGTTTTTATAGATCTTAATGGTTATGTCCTTAACCCCTTGCAATCTGTATAGGTTCTCCAGGTGAATCAGCGCTCTTCCGAATTTACCCACAGGATCCTTCTCCCCTCCATAGATATAGATGGGAACCTGCTTCGGGATCTTCGAAAGTGCGCCGGGTTTCTCCAGGCTGGAAATTCCGGAAAGGAGATTTTTGTAGAATCCCGTGGTAAATATACTTCCACAGAAGGGATCCTCCACATAGGCATCCACCTCTTCCTCCTTTCGGGAAAGCCAGTCAAACTCTGTTCTTGCGGGCATGAAAGGCCTGTTGTGGCTTCCGAAATTCATCTTATGAAGGAGATGGCTCTTTCCTTCTTTGCCGATACGCAGGATCTCCAGATTGGTTAGAAGTTTCCCGATAGGTGAAAGAAGTCCTAGGGGATAAATAACCCCGGAGAGAATCAGACCAGCCAGGGTTTCACCCCGCCTGGCATGGTACTGCCGGGCGAGAATTGTTCCCATGCTGTGGCCGAAGAGCACCACCGAGAGCCCGGGGTTTTCCGTTTTTGCCTTTTCAATCAGAAGGTCTACATCGGAAAGCATCCTTTCCCAGCCCTCCTCCTCGGAAAGGATTCCCAATTTATCTACACTTCCTGCGGTTTTCCCATGCCCCCGGAGATCCAGGGCATAAACAGAGAAACCTTGGGAGGTAAGGAAATTGGCAAAAGGCTGGTATCTTAGGGCATGTTCAGCCATACCGTGGATGATCACAAAAAGGGCTCTTGTTTTTTTTAATAATCCAGGAGTCCAGGAATAGGCTTGAAGAGAAGTTCCGTCCTTTCCTTTTAGTTCAAATTGGGTAAATTTCATTGTCGCCTCTCTTTAACGGGAGTTTGTCTCCTTAGAACAATCCTAATAATGAAGGTTAATAAGCTTTTCATTAGTTTCCCGGAAGCGTTTCACCACTACAGGAAGTATCTCCAGGGCTATAGCCGGGTTGGTTTTCATAAGGGAGTTGAAATCCCAGGCGAGTAATACAAGGCATTCACAATCCGTATCGGCAATTACATCCGCCGTTCGGAGGGCTCCGTCCAGCACCGACATCTCTCCAATGAACTCTCCAGGGCCATGGGTGGCGATATCCAGGACCTTCCCGTCAGAAATCTTTTTAGACACCCGGACTCTTCCCTTGGTGATGATAAAAAGACCAAGGCCTTCATCCCCCTGCCGGACAATATATTCCCCAGCTTTAAAGGTTCTCGGCTTACACAGGCCAGCAACCTTTTTAAGATACTTTGGGCTTAGGGCAGAGAAGAGTTCAACCTTTCCAATTATTGTTTCGTAACCCATTCTATTCTCCTTTAAGCAGTTTCCATGAATTTTGCCATCTCCAAAGGGATCCTTCCAAAGGAACGGAGGGCCAAAAGATTGTTAAACCAGTTGGGGTTATCCTGTTTCTCCTTCTCCCGGTTCAGCAAAGCATTAGCCTTCTCCAGATGCTTGAAGGCTTCTTCATCCTCCGGATCCGATAGTTTAAAGGCAAAGTAATGATACAGGATTGTGTCCAGATTATCCACAAGAATATTCTTATCCAGGAAGAAACTTGCCTCTTGAAGGAAGAAGCTGCCTTCCTTAAGGGTTCCCTTTTCCAGGGATAGTTCACACATCAGGATAAAGAGGGTAAAGAGATTGAAATAGAGACAGTGTCTGATTCCTATCTCTATCCCCTTTCTTGAAAGACTTTCCGCCTTTTCCCTGTTTCCGGTGATAAAGAGGGTTAATGCCAGGGTTTTAAGGGCATCTAAAAGTTCAAGGTCATTCTGAACCTGGTAAAGGTAGTATTCCGACTGATGGATGTAATCCTGAACCTTATCCCTCTCTCCGGTAAGGAAGCAGCTTTCTGCCAATAGAGCGAAGATCTCCGAAAGTGTGGAGGGGGATAGATACTTTATAGAGGCTAGTTGCTTTAAAAGAATCTTCATCTTGTCTGGAGCCCCAAGCTTCCGGTAGGCAAAGCTCAACTGGTACATGGCGGAGATCCAGGCTTCCGATTTTTTTGTTGCCGGCTTTACCAGGGAGTTTTCCACCACCTCCAGGGCTTTTCTGTACTCGCCGGTATAGTAAAGAAGGTCAAACTCTGCGGCTATCTTCATATCAAAGCTCCCGTCTTCCCCGGTGTGTTCCATCTTGTTCCTGTAAAAACTGTTCTTTTCCAGATCATTGTTCAATATCGCCGCAAGAGCCATGAGCCTGTAAACATTCTGGTTGGAGGTGATTGCCCCCTGGCTCTGGTCAAAATAATAGATAGCCTTTTCTCCACAGAAATAGGTTTTGCTGAATTCCCCGCCCCCCAGGAAGAAGGCGCAGAGGAGGTGGTATACTCTGCCGATAAATTCCGGTTTTCCCTCCAAAACCGACAGATGAATCATCTCCCTAAGGATCTCCTCGGATTCGTCCTTCTTTCCATTGTTAAAAAAAATTGCTGATTTTATAAAGAGAAACTTAAACATTCCTACCCTGTCTTTTTCCATTTTCTCCTGTATAAGAGTGTTCAGATAGGGTATATATTCCAATTTCTGGATATAATTGGGATCCTTCACCAGGGTTTCTCCTGCCTCTTCATACTCCTCTGCCTTGATGAGATGGTGAATCAGCCGGAGTATCACGGGGCTTTCCTGTTTTTTAATAAGCTCTGAAACCAGTTTGTGGAGGATCTTTTTATTAAAATTGAGAAGAGAGCTGTACAATGCCTTTTTTAGAAGATCGCTCCTAAAGTGATAGTAATTCTCCTCCAGTTCCAGATACCGGGTTTTTAAAAAATAATCCAGAATCTTTTTTACAACACCAGTCTCCCCGCTTGTCTTTTCTTGGATATAAACCGCATCCTCCAGGGTAAAGGATTGAAGAAATACGGAAAGTTTTTTTATAAGATCACTGTAGGGTGGATCAAGCTTTTCCAGGGCCGATAAGTAGATATTCTGAATCGTTTCCGGCAGAGTTGTGATCTCCCGGTTGCTCCGGGCGTATTTTATATACTCCTCCATAAAGAGGGGATTCCCCGAGGAATAATTAAGAATTTTCTGTTCCAGGAGGGGATTTTCCTTTTCCTTCCAGAGGGATTTGAAGAGTTTCTGGGAATCCGGGGGGGAAAGAGGAGGAATTTCCAGAATAGTAAGATCCTTAAAGATTTCAAAAATGGAACTTTGTTCGTTTCTGCCAGAGAAGAGAAAAAAGGGCCTTGTTTCGGAACTTTTTAGATAGAACCGGAAAAAATCGAGGCTTTGGGAATCGATATTCTGGCAGTTGTCCACCGATAGGATAACCCCGTAGGGATTCTCGTTGTTCCTTTTGATTATGCTGCTTAGGAGAATATATAGAACCACAAATATCCCAGAGTCGCTGGTTTTTGTTAGTTTTCCCGAAACGAGGTTTTCAAATTTTTCTGCTGTCTCCTCCTCCATCCCCAATTCCTCGGTGAGCAGTTTTTTATAATCTCTTTGATCAGATTCCTCGACACTTGGATTCTTCAGCGAAAGATAGGTAAGAAGGAGGTCGTTTATCAGGGAAAAGGGTTCAGGCCTGTACCTTTTTGCCTTGGCATACAGGGTGAGGGGGGGAGTTCCTGGCAGCTCCTTCACCTTTTCCAGAAATTGGGTTAAAAGTCGGCTCTTCCCTATTCCCGGTTCCCCGGTAATAAAAAAGCCCTCTAGCCTTGTATTGTCGAATTTGATGTAATTTCTTAAAAGGGTGTTTAAAATTCCCTCCCGGTTTATAAAAGGGGTGTAGTAGGAAAGGTTGTAAGGGCAACGGTCGATGACTCTATAGGCGAAGACTGGTTCGGAGGTGCCTTTAAGCTTGACCTCAATCCTTTCAGAAAAGGTGAATTCCTCTTCGCACTTCTGATGAGTGTTTTCCGAAACAAGGATACCCCCGGAGGGAGCCTTTTCCTGGAGTCTGGAGGCGATATTCATGGCATGGCCGGTTACAACAGAGTATTCACCTCTTTGCCCGGTGGTTATTAAACCGGTGTTGATTCCTGTTTTAAATTGGATCTCAAGATCCCTGGTTTTAAGATCCCGGTTAAGGGGCTTAAGATAATCGCAGAAATCCAGGGCAGCATTGATTGCCCGGGCAGGATCGTCCTCGTGGAGCCTTGGTACCCCGAAAACCGCCACAAGGGCATCCCCTATATATTTTTCTACAGTGCCGTCATACTGCCGGACGATCTTTTCGAATTCTGTAAAAATTCCGGTGATAAGAGAATCCACCTCCTCTGGGTCCATTTTTTCTGCCAGGGAGGTAAAACCCTGCATGTCGGAGAAAAGCACCGTGGCATATCTTCTTTCGCCGGTTTTTAAGGAACCTTTATCTCCTGCCATACTTGTAACCTCTTGTACCCTAGAGGATACCGCGGATTTATTAGATTAGGCAATAAGACTTACTGAAGATAATTATTAAAAACCTGCAACCCCTTCCAAGCAATCCGGGTCTTTTAAGGAAAGTATCGACTTATACGGAGGAAATTACCATGATTAAAGTGTTGCTGATAAATCCGGAAAATCCCACCACCTATTGGAGTTTCAAACATGCTTTGAAATTCATCAATAAGAAGGCTCTGCTTCCTCCCCTGGGTCTTCTGACAGTGGCGGCAATGCTCCCCGAGGGATTTGAGCCGGAGATTTTGGATATGAATACAGACAAGCTTGCAGAGGATGATATCCTTGGAGCGGATCTTGTTTTTATAACCGCTATGATTGTACAAAAGGAATCCTTTGAGCAGGTGGTTTCCCTATGCAACCGCCTCCACACTCCTGTTGTTGCAGGGGGGCCTTATCCTACCTCCCTGTACCAGAACATAAGGGGGGTAGACCACTTTGTCCTGGGAGAAGGGGAAGTCACCCTGCCCAGATTTTTTGCCGATTATGCTGCCGGCAGGCCGAAAAAACTCTACTATACCGAGGAAAAACCGGATATAACAAAAACCCCACCCCCAGCTTTTCATCTTGTGGATATCGACAAGTACAATTGCATCTCCCTTCAATACTCCCGGGGGTGTCCCTTTAATTGCGAGTTCTGCGATATTGTTCACCTTTTTGGCCATGTAGCCAGAACCAAGGAACCGGAACAATTCCTGAGGGAGATGGATAAGGCATATGAAACCGGATTCCGGGGCGGGCTTTTTGTGGTGGATGATAATTTTATAGGTAACAAGAAGAGGGTTAAGGAACTGCTTAGAAGTATCATCCCCTGGCAGGAGGAGAAGAGGTACCCCTTTGAACTGATTACAGAGGCCAGCATAAACCTTGCCCAGGATGAGGAATTGCTGGACCTTATGGTTAAGGCAGGGTTTGCCACGGTCTTTATCGGCCTTGAAACTCCGATAAATGAGGCTTTGGTGGAAACGGGAAAAATACAGAACCTTAAGGAGGATCAGGTAGAGAGCATTAAGTTGATCCAGGCAAAGGGTTTAGAGGTAACCGGAGGTTTTATAATCGGCTTTGATTCCGATCCTCCCGAGATCTTTGACCTGCAGATAGAGTTCATCCAATCCTTGGCTATTCCAACAGCTATGATCGGACTCCTTATGGCCCTGCCCAATACAAAACTTTACACCCGCCTTAAGGAGGAGGGCAGGATCCTTGAGGATGCCACAGGGAATAATACCCACCATGCGGTGTTGAATTTCAAAACAAGAATGGCGGAGGAGAAAGTCTATGCTGGATACAAAAGGGTTCTGGAGACCCTTTACAATCCTAAATACTATTTTAGGCGGTCCCTGGAGCTTCTCAAGCGTTTCCCTGCTGCAAGAAAGAAACCCCTTTTTAGGAGCGGCAGAAAACTTATGCCAACGGAATTAAGGGCCTTCTTCCGGTCTCTGGCTGTACAGGGGTTCTCCGGCTACGGCAGAATCTACCTGGCCTTTCTTTTAAAGGTTCTCTTTTACTCTCCCAAGCTTATCCCCTTTGCCACTCTTTTGGCAATTCAAGGCCATCATTTCTTCCTGATTACCAGGGAATCGTATCCCGTACAAACCCTTGCTAAAAGGGAGAATTTAGATACCATTAAGGCTTGGAATAAAAACCAGATTGCCAACACCCCGGCGGGCAGATACTCCTATCAAAGCCGGGATGTATAAGGAGGGTAGCTAAGATCATGGAGAATGTTCTTTCTGAAGCAGCGCAGATAATACTTACCATCCTGCCCATTGTGGGAGTGGTGATGGGCGGTATTGTGATTTTTTTCTATCTCCTTTGGAATTACAAACAGAAGATGTTCATGATAGAAAAGGGGATTTACGAGCCCAAGGCTTTTGATTTTATAACCTATAGCCTTCTGCTTGGCCTTTTGCTTTTCAGTGTGGGAATGGTTCTTTCCGTATTTTTCATTCTAAAGGAAGGCATAACCTATGGATTACTGGGGGGTCTTATCCCTCTGGCTGTGGGCGTCAGCCTCCTGATTTTCAGCACGGTGCGGAGAAAAAATGAAAGGTAATGGGAAAAGAACCAAACTATGCCTTACCCGATGAAGAGGTTGTCAGCCAGATAAAGCAGGGGAGAACAGGTCTGTATGCAGTGCTGGTAAAGAGATACCAGGACAGGATCTATTCCATAGGAATGCGGTTCTTTCACAATGAAGATGATTCTTCCGACTTTGTTCAGGAGGTTTTCATAAAAGCCTATAGAGGCCTGGCTGGTTTCAAGGGGCGGGGGCTTTTAGGGGAAAGCAAATTCTCTTCCTGGCTCCTAAAGATCGCCTATAATCACGGTATAAATTCCCTGAACCGTGGTAAGCGGTATGAAAGCCTTTCCGAATCCTGCGAACCGATCTCGGGCGAGGATGTGGAAAGACAGCAGATTAAGAGGGAAACCGGGATAGCGCTGGAAGAAGCCTTGAAGGATCTGCCGGAAAAATATGCGATCTGCCTTGATCTCTATTTTTTTTACGGTGTCTCCTATCCAGATATAAGCGAGGTTACAGGCTTTCCCGTAAATACTATCAAGTCCCATGTTTTCCGGGCTAAGGCATTGCTTAGAAAAAAGCTTAGGGGAACCATTGCGGAGGATTATCATGAAGTGTGAAAAATGTATTGAACAGTATCTGTATAAAGAATCGGAAGTGGATCTCTCCTTTCAGGCAAGACTGCACCGGTTTCTTTGTCCCTCCTGCAGAAGGGAGATCGAAAGGTTCTCCACGGCTCTCTCTATGCTCAAAGAGACAGAGGAGATTCCGGCACCCCGGGATTTCTCGGAAGAGATTATGCTTGCCCTGGAACAGGAGGAGCTGCCGGAGGCCGAAAAGGCCATGGATTTGTGGAAATGGGTGATAGCCGGGGTCTTTATCTTTTTTTCCATTATCACCGGCACTGTGGCAAAACCATATCTTGCCGCCCGCGGGTTTCATGGGGAACTGTCGATTTTACCCCTAAGTATAATCTTTGGTATCCTGGCTTCTGCTTTCGGTGCCTTTTTTATAGCGGAAAATATGGACCGTTTCTCCGATTTCCTGCATCTTAAAAGACCCCACTAGCGCAGGGGATCTAATAGAAAGATACCTGCAGGTCTGGGTTTAGGAATCCCCCTCTTCCTCCAGAATAAATCTACCCACCATCTCCTCCAAGAGAGATACGCTTTCAGAATTCTGGATTCCCGACTCGGAAACATTCTCCGCTGCCCGGAATATCTCGTTTATTCCGTAGGCTATCTCCTCCATTCCCGAGGCTGAGTCGGCGGAGATGTTGCTCAGGTTCTCCAGGGAATCGGTTATCTCCTTCATCTTTGTGTCCATCTCCGCGGAGGATTCCTGCACCTCTCCGGTTATATCCATTAGGGAGGAGAGGGCTTCCAGGATCTGCCTGCTGCCCAGGGAGAGTTCCTGGGTAAAATTCTGCAGTTCTCTCATGCTCCCGGCTACCTCTTTTATGCGAGTGACCATAAGGCCGAACATCTTTCCTGTTCTCTCGGTAGAGCTTTCCGAGATCCTTATCTGCTGAATTACTTCATTGAGGGATTTGGCTATCTCCTTGGCAGATTCGCTTGAGGATTCAGCCAGGTTTCTTATTTCGTCCGCTACTACGGCAAAGCCCTTTCCCGCTTCCCCGGCATGGGCTGCTTCGATGGCGGCATTCATGGCCAGCAGGTTCGTCTGAGAGGCGATACTGTCGATTACACCGATCATCTCTATCATTACCCCGGCGGATTCTGCAACCTTCTTGATGATCTGCATGGTCTGTTCCATCTCCGTTTCTCCGGTTTGGCTTGTCTGCTCAAGATCCTTGGATACCACAAGCTTTTCGTCGGATACCCGGGCAATGTTCTGTATTGATGCAGACATCTCCTCTATGGAGGCGGAGGATTCGGTGATGGCTGAGGACTGGGAGGTTATTAGATCCGTTACCTGGCGGATAAAATCCTTTACTTTATTGGCCGCCTCCCGGGAGGATACAACCTCCTTGTCTAGGCGGATAATCTTATGCTTCATGTTTTCCGTATTTACCCGGATCTCTTCCAGAGCTGCTACGGATTGTTCCGAGGAGGCTGCAAGATCCATGCTGATGGACCTGGTTTTTTCCGTTACATTTCTTACCTGAATAACCATTCGGTTGAGGGATTTAATGAAATCATTGAAAAAGGTGGAAAGCTTTCCAATTTCATCCCGGGATTTTACCTTGGATTTTACAGTCAGGTTCCCCTTGGCTGCATCTTTAAAGGATTTTACATACTCCGTAAGTGGACGGGTAATGAGCTTTGCGATGAACCATAAAAGTCCTCCAATAACAAGGATAATTCCCAGGGTTATAAGGAGTATTCTTAGGGTAGCAGATCTTTGAGCAGCCTGGGCTGAGGAGAGGGAGCTTATGATCTCGAAGGCTCCGCGGATCTCTCCTACATTCCACCCCTCCTTAATTCCCCCTATTGGATCCGGTTCCCCCTTGGGGTGTCCATGGCACAGCATACATTCCTGGGTGAGTTTAATGGGCCGGAAATACCGGATCGTGTCTCCATCCTTCAGGTAATATTCGGGAAGATTCTCCTGCTCCAGCTTTTCCAGAACCTGCAGTTCCAGGGCAGAGGGCGTGTTTTCCGGATTCCTGGGGCTCTGCTTGGGAGCTCTGAAATCGTACATTGCCTCTTCCGCATTTTCCTTGGCTATATCCAGGGCCATAAGAATAGGTACTGCACCGAGAATCTTTTCCCGGTTTCCCTCTCTTTGGAGGGATTCAAAATTCTGGATAACACCGCTTTCAATCCGTTTTGCCATTTCATTTCTGGCGGCCTCGGCAGTCAGAACCACAGCCCTGCTCTTTTCAAGTATAGCGCTTTCCGCCTGAAGGCCTATGTCCCTTATGTAGAGGAGTGTAACGGCCAAAGCAAGGATAATAATCCCCAGTATGGAAATGGATAGAATTTTAACTTTTATGCTCATCGATTTGTGTGCTCCTACTTTATAACTTGAACGGATTTATACTATAAATAGAATTATAGAAGGGCAAGATGAAAAAGCAAGAAACCGGGGAATTAAAATTGTAGTTCCTTAAGGAAATAAAAGACTCAAACAGGAGGAAGAGCAATGGGAGTTTTCAAGGCTTACGATATCAGAGGAATCTATGGCAAGGAGTATGGCAAAGAGGAGGTCTACAGAATCGGTTTTTTCCTGCCCGGTTTATTAAAGGCGACTAAAATTCTGGTAGGCAGGGATGTAAGGGAAAGCTCCCCGGAAGTGTTTGGGGAATTAACCAGGGGAATCACCGATGCCGGTGCAGACGTGTATGATATCGGGCTCTCCACTACTCCCATGGTATATTTTTCCACAGCCTATTTTGATTTCCCTGCCTCGGTGCAGATTACCGCTTCCCACAATCCCAAGGAGTACAATGGATTAAAGATCTCCAGAAAGGAGGCTCTCCCTGTAGGTTACGATACCGGATTGAAGGATCTGGAGGATTTTGTCCAGAAGGGGAACCTGGTTCCTACGGCAAAAAGGGGCAGGATCATTAAAAAGGATGTGAGGGAGGAGTATCTTAATTTTTTAAGGAAATACCAGGTTGATTATACCCTTAAACTTGCAGTGGACTGTTCCAACGGCATGGCCTCCCTTTTTGCCAAGGAGCTTTTCGGTGATAAGCCTCTCTATCTCTACGATACCCTGGACGGCAGTTTTCCCAATCATGAGCCTAATCCTTTGGAGGAGGAGAATGTCGAGGATTTAAAGAAAACGGTAGTCGAGAACCGTTGTGATCTGGGAATAATCTTTGACGGAGATGCGGACAGGGTGATGTTTGTGGATGAAAAAGGACGTTTTGTTTCTCCAGACCTGATCATAGCCCTATTAGCGGAATATTATCTTACCAAGGAGAAGGCTCCAGTACTGTTTGATATCCGGACCTCCCGGTCTGTGTCGGAACATATCGCAAGGCTTGGAGGAAAACCGGTAATGTGGAAGGTGGGACATGCCTTTGCCAAGGTAAAGTTAAGGGAGATCAATGGAGTCGTCGGAGGAGAGCTGGCGGGGCACTACTATTTCCGGGATTTCTACTACTGTGACTCCGGGCTCCTTGCCTCCCTGATTGTGCTTTCCGTGGTTGACTCTTTGAAGAAAAAGGGGAAGACCCTTTCCGGGTGGATAGACTCCCTGGCTGTTTACTCCTTCTCTGGGGAAAAGAATTTCCGCATAGATAAGAAAAGGGAGGCCATGGAGGAGTTAAAAAAGCGGTTTGTGGAGGGGGTAAAACCAAAGGCCTTCTATGATTTTGACGGCTACAGGATAGAATTCGAAGACTGGTGGTTCAATGTCCGGCCCTCCAACACAGAGCCTTATCTCCGTCTCGTGGTAGAGGGAAAAACCCGGGTGATTATGGAGGAGAAGCTTTCCCTTTTAATGGAGATCCTGAAGGGTTTTTGATGGGAAGGGAGCTTTACTAAATATATTTTTTTATATATTTTTAGCCATGCCGGTATTAGTTAAAATCCTAGTATCCTTCAGCATAATAATTCTCTGCTCGAAACTTCTTAAAAACCTTGCCATTGCTATTATTCTTGGTACAGGAGTTCTGGCAGTATGGTCTGGGCACAGCTTCATCTCTTCCCTTTCCATTGCCTGGGCTAGGTTTTATGCCCTGGATAATTTTTCCCTTTTAATGGTTATCCTTTGCGTGATCTGGCTATCAAGCCAGATGCAGCAGACGGAAATAATGAAGAATCTAGTAGAGAGTATAAACAACCGCCTTTCTCAAAAGGCATCCCTGGCGGTTTTACCGGCGGTGATAGGGCTCCTTCCCATGCCGGGGGGCGCACTCTTTTCCGCCCCTCTGGTAGATGGGTGCGACAGAGACGGGGATCTCTCATCCATTACCAAAACCAGAATAAACTACTGGTTCCGGCATATCTGGGAATACTTCTGGCCCCTATATCCTGCGGTTCTTTTGACGGTGGATATTACCAGGCTTCCCATCTGGAAATTCATGGTTCTTCAATTCCCCATTTTTCTTCTTATGGTTTTTATAGGTTACTGGTTTATTCTGAGAAAGCTTCCAAAAAAGGAAAAGGTTTCTATCCAAAGGAATGGTTCCCTTATAAAATTCCTTTCTCCGATCCTCATGGTTGTTCTGGTTTATACCTTAATCAGTCTCCTCTTCCCATACCTGGAGAAGATTAGCAAGTATCTTCCTATGTTAATCGGGCTGGTGACAGCCATAATCTATCTGCAGATTTTAAAGCCCTTGACAGCCCGGCAGTGGAAAGGAATCCTTCTTTCCAAAAAGGCACCGACCATGGCCATCCTGGTGGCATCCATTAGGATCTATGGAGCCTTTATAGAGGCAAGACTCCCCGAGGGAGTTCTGCTTATGGAAAAGATGAGTCAAGAGCTTGATCTTCTTGGAATTCCTCCGCTTTTCCTTATCCTCTTTATCTCCTTTTTAAGCGGAATTACCACTGGTCTTGGAGTGGGATTTGTCGGGGCAAGTTTTCCCATAATGATGGTGCTTCTTGGGCAGAACCCTTCTCAAGCAACCTTTTTATCCACCGTTGTATTAGCCTATGCCTGCGGACAGATTGGACAACTTAACTCTCCCATGCATGTTTGCTTGGTGGTAACAAACCAGCACTTTGGAACCAGTCTACTGCAGAGCCTTTCCTCCATATTTAAACCGGTGGTGGCTCTCTTGGCGGGAGTGATTGTATACAGCTCTTTCCTCTATCTAGTATTCTAATTTTCCTCGATTACAGGATTTTTAAGAACACCGATTCCTTCGATCTCCACCTCTACAGTATCCCCCTGCTTCATGGGGCCTACACCGCTGGGGGTGCCTGTAAGGATGATATCCCCCGGCTGCAGGGTAAAGTTGGCGGAAACAAAGGCAACGATTTCCGGAATGGAGAAGATCATGTTTTTTGTATTTGAATGCTGCACCACCTTTCCATTGAGCCGGCAGAATATCTCCAGATTTCCAGGATCTGGCAGGGACTCTGCAGGAACAAGGCAGGGGCCGATCGGTCCGAAGGTGTCGAAGGATTTGCCCCGGAACCATCCGGATTTGTCCCCGGTCTGAATATTCCTCTGGCTTACATCGTTCATACAGGTAAAACCAAGGATATGTTTGTAGGCTTCCTCTTTGGGAACATTCTTACACTTGTCCTTGATAATAAAAGCAAGCTCGGCTTCATAATCCACTCTGGGTTCCTTGAAATTGTACTTTCTAGTAAAGGCAGGGATTATAATCGAGTCTCCCGGTCCTATAAGGACATTTGGCATTTTAGGAAAAAGAACCGGTTCCTCTGGAATATCCTGGGTAAAGCCTTTTACATTTACAGAAACACTCTCTGCAATATGATCCCTGTAATTTAAACCCAGGGCGATTATCTTGGTTGGCGCTACTGTATAAACCTCTTTGGTTCCTTTGATAGGTAAGCTTATCATTCCTGTTCCTCCCCCTTTTTTCTTTGTATAGTTTTTCGAAGATTGTTGTAACCGATTATATATATTACAAGGATTATTTTAAAGTTCTCTAAAGACCACTTATTCCATTAAAACAGAGAAAGATTTCCTTTAAATATAAAAATTGTTTAATATTACACCCCTAGCAACAAGGTTCGGAGAACTACAAACCCTTTTCCCAGGGTTCCTTTTCTCCCGGGAGGATTAGAAAAAGGGGATGTGGTTTCGGGACAGCAAGGTCTCTCCACTGCTTATAAAACCCCCTGTTTCTGAGCTCCAGTTTTTGCAGGAGGTGCTGCCATTCAAAGAGAAGCTGCCCCTTTGTTGCCTGAATTATTCCTACCCGGGGGATACTGACGAATTTATCTTCCTTGAAGGAGTAACCCCGCTTAAGAGATTCCCTGTACACCCAGGTCAGGTAGGAATTGATTGACTCCTCCGGGTTAGCCGTGTTCTTAAAACGGATAAGCTGGGGGTGGTTTTTGTATCCCTTTGTTTTACCCTCCAAAACCTTCTTTGCAAGGAGAGCCTCTCTCCAAAGGGCAACCAGCCCCTGGGGATCCAGATATTCAGGATTTATAGTCCAAAGCCTCATAATATGATTATAGAAGATTCCAGACCTTACCGAAAAGGAATTATAAGGAAAATATATGAAAAGAAGGAACTGGTTTAAGATTCTGGGGATCTCTCTTATTACCGGAGTCTGTGGTATGGTGGTAGGATACTTCATCTTTGCCAAGGTGGGGGGTGAATATATCCCCTTAAGCGAGCTGCTCCGGCCTGCCCAATCCTTATGGCTGGAAATCAAGGGAATACTCTTCCGCATTGTGGATATCAGAAACAACATACTGATCTGCGGCGGAACCGGATCGGCCGGCGGGTTCATCCTCTCCGCCCTGTTTTCCCCGGGTGCAGCCTTTTCGTAAATCCTGACAGAATATTCAAAGATTGGCGTTTGGATATTACCTTCCCTCCGTTAACTTGACTTAAAAAATAAAAGGGTACTATAGTTTTCCAATGTCAAAACCAATTATTCCAATAATAAAAAAGATTATTACGATCGGGACGCCTCTTTTAGCAGGGAATTTCAGTTTTTACCTATTACAAGTCGCAGATACAGCCATGGTGGGAAGGCTAGGAACCGATTCTCTTGCTGCCATTGCTGTTGCAACCCTGGTAAGCGGTATTCTGGCTACCGTGGTTTGGCCGGTTACCGTGGGGACCCAAGGAATTGCCTCCAGGAGATTTGGTAAACAGCAGGCAACGCCGGAAAAGGAGAGACCCCTTGCCGCAACCCACACTGGTGAGGTCCTGGAATCGGCGATCCTGGCGGGAATTATTGCCTCTGTTCTGGCGATCCTTCTTTCCTATTTTGCCCCCTGGGTTCTCCGGAATCTCTTGCCGGATGAGAGGGTGGGAATCATTGCCTATCAATACATTGCCCTTTACCGTATAAGCCTGCCTTTCCTCGGATTTTCAGTGGCCTTGACCGGATTTCTTGCTGGGATAAAGAAAACCAGCGCCATCATGTTCTCCAACATTCTTAGCAACCTAATAAATATCGGGGTTAACTATATACTGATCTTTGGTAAACTGGGGTTTCCTGCTCTGGGGATAAAAGGGGCAGCCCTAGGAACCATAATATCCCAGGCTGTGTCTGCCCTGTACCTACTTATACCTCTTTTACCCGGGGAGCAGAGAAGGTTCTACAACTACTTCTCCTTTTCCAGTCTTAAGCCGGACCTGTTATACAGTATCTTCAGATCCGGTTTGCCCGTGGGGGTGCAGAACTGTGTTGCCCTTTTCATATTCCTGGTTTACGAATCTTTGGTGGGGGCAATTGGAACTGTCTATCTTGCCGCCACCCATATTGTTTTTTCCGTCTTTAGGATCAACAAAACCATAGTAGGCGGATTTGCCAGGGGTTCAAGTATTTTGGTGGGCAATGCCCTGGGAGCGGAGGACAAGGAAGAAGCTCTCCAGGTGGTCAGGGGCTGCACGATTATAGCTCTCTTTATAGGCCTTATGATACTGCTGCTGATATTCCTCTTCCCGGAGGCTATCGCCGGGCTTTTTTCCAAGGATCCGGAAACTGTACTCCTGGGTAAAAAGGCTCTCCTCTTTTTTGCACTATTTTTCTTTCTAGAGGTACTCGGTTATTCCTTTGAGATAATCTTTACCAACAATGGGTGGGGAACCTATGTGCTTATATCGGAGTTTTCTACAAATGTCATGTTTATCTTTCTCTGCACCTTTCTAGCCGTAAAGGTCTTCAATTTAGGCATCTACTTTGCTTGGATCTCCTTTGCTCTGTACCAGATCTTTCATGCCCTTATCCTTCTTTCCGGTTTTCTTTCCAGAAAGTGGATGAATGTACAGGTGGAAAGAAAAAGAAGGTAAAAAAATGAAAAAGAGTCAGTTGAAAGCAGAGGGGTTTTTAGTCCTAGCCACCCTTATCTGGGGGGGTACCTTCGTTGTAATTAAGACCGGCCTTTCGGACACCTCTCCTTTTCTTTTCCTTGGAATAAGATTTTTTCTTGCCTTTATCCTTTTTATCCCCTTTATCATTCCCAGAAGAGGGGCAATAAATTTCAGATCCTTAAAATATGGTCTTTTTTTAGGAATTTTTCAGTTTCTCGGTTATTCTCTGCAGACCTTAGGGCTCCAGTATACCACTGTGGCAAAATCAAGCCTCCTCACCTACATTTATGCCCTAATTACACCCCTTCTTCAGTATGCGGTATTAAGGAAACGGATAAAAAGAGCCAATCTTATAGGTTTGTTGATAGTTCTGGCAGGAATCTTCCTCTTTGCCTCACCCGAGAATTCCTCCCTGAACAGGGGTGATTATCTTACCCTGGGAAGTGCCTTCAGTTATGCTTTTTATATCATCCTTCTGGATCTTCTCACCTCCCGGGAGGATCCTGTGATACTGACCTCGGTTCAGTTTCTCTTTACAGCCCTCGTTTGTCTCGGGCTTTCCCCTCTTCTCGAAGATACCTATATAAATTTGACCGCCGACTCCCTTTTTGCCTTGTTTTACCTTGCCAGCTTGGGGAGTGTAGGGGCTATCTATATAATGAATAAGTTTCAGAAGGAAACCACCCCCACAAAGGCAGTAATCATCTATGCCCTGGAACCGGTTTTTGCCGTTATTCTGGGATTTCTGTTCCTTAAGGAGGGTCTTAAACCTGTAGAGATGGCTGGAGCGGCACTGATACTCAGCGGGGTCATGGTTTCTGAGGTACTAGGGCTCCTCTCAGACCGAAAGAAGAGATAAACCTTACGGTTCAGCGGGAGAAAAAATCCTCCCGATCTGGTGCAAGAAATGCCACCCCCAGCCTATCGGTACGACCCTTTTACCTCAATTATTTAGCTCTTTAACAGGTTTCTCTTTGGAAGGAGCCTAGGAAACGGGGGGGTAACTCCCGGAGGGTTACCTGCCCGGTGGTACCAGAGCTCCCCTTCCAAAACCGATAAGATCCCTCCTTCCCGCCAGAATTAAAGCCTTCCTGACCAGGGGATGGTTTTCCTCCTTTCGGTATTGGAGAAGAGCCCTCTGCATGGCCTTTTCCTTTGGATCTCGGCATACATACACCGGGGTCATTGTTCTGGGATCCAGGGAGGTGTAGTACATGCAGGTGGAGAGGGTTCCGGGGGTGGGATAAAAGTCCTGAACCTGCTCGGGATTGATCCTATTGTCCCTCATAAACTCCGCCAGCTCTACAGCAGCCTTAAGGTCGGAACCGGGGTGGCTGGAAATAAAATAGGGAACCATATACTGTTTTTTTCCCAGGCTTTTGTTTAGGGTATCGAATTTCCTTCGGAACTCCTGGAACACCTTGGAGGAGGGTTTGCCCATAACCTTAAGGACCTGGTCAGAAACATGTTCCGGCGCAACCTTAAGCTGGCCGCTTACATGATGCTGGCACAGCTCCAGGAAGAACTGATCCTCCCTGTCCAGAAGAAGATAATCGTAGCGGATTCCGGAACGGATAAAGACCTTTTTTATCCCGGGTAGAGCCCGGAGCTTTCTAAGAAGCGCAAGGTAATCGGAATGATCCACCTGAAGGTTTTTACAGGGTTCCGGATATAGGCATTGCCTGTTTTTACAGGAACCCCTTTTTAGCTGTTTTTCGCAGGCAGTAATTCTGAAATTGGCTGTAGGGCCTCCCACATCGTGGATGTAGCCCTTGAATCCAGAAAGCTGCGTAAGTTCTTTCGCTTCTTTGATTAGGGATTCGTGGCTTCTGGAGGTGATAATCCGGCCCTGGTGAAAGGCCAGGGAGCAGAAGCTGCACCCGCCGAAACAGCCCCTGGAACTGGTAAGGCTGAATTTTACCTCCTCTAGGGCCGGGACTCCACCATCTTTCTGATAAACAGGATGAAATTCCTTTGTGTAGGGCAGGGAGTAGAGCCTATCCAGCTCCTCCCGGTTTAAAGGTTTTGCCGGAGGGTTTTGAATAACCCATAAGGAACCGTAACCTTCCACCAGGGTTTTCCCGCAGAAGGGGTCGTTGTTTTCATACTGAAGCCTGAAGCTTTCGGCAAAGGCTCTTTTATCTGCCTTAACCCTTTCATGATCCGGAAGAAGAAGGTGGGGTTCCTCAGGCAGGGAACTGCTCTTGTATACAGTACCGGGAATGTTGGTAAGGGACTTTATATCTTCGTTCCGGGAGAGTTTTTCTGCTATCTCCAGGATTGCCCTTTCTCCCATGCCGTATACAAGAAGATCCGCTTTGGAATCGAGAAGAATCGATCTCCTAAGAGAATCGCTCCAGTAGTCGTAATGTATAAAGCGCCGAAGGGATGCCTCTACACCTCCGAGAATTACAGGAACCCCCTTAAAGGCCTCCCTTGCCCTGTTTGCATAGACAATTGAAGCCCTCTCCGGCCGGAGGCCGGGCTTTCCCCCGGGGGAGTAAAGATCTCTGCTGCGGATTTTCTTGGCAGCTGTAAACCGGTTTACCATGGAGTCGATATTGCCGGAGGTTACCAAAAAGGCAAGGCGTGGTTTTCCCAGGATTCTGAAGCCTGCGGGATCACTCCAGTCCGGCTGAGGAATTATACCCACTCTGTATCCAGCAGCCTCCAGGGCCCGGGAGATAAGGGCATGACCAAAGGAGGGATGATCAACATAGGCATCTCCGCTTACCAGTACAAAATCACAGGAATCCCAGCCCTGTTTTTCCATTTCATCTTTTGAAATCGGAAGGAAGTTATTCATTACCGGGGATTATAATTCTGTAATGAATCGGTTGTCTATTCCCTGTTCTTTGAGTATACTTAAAGAGAGTTATCATAGCTTATTTTTTTATCTTATAAGGTCCCACAAAAAAATATCTAATCGTGGATCGGGCTAAAAAACCTTGAAAGGCGCAAAAGTTCGATTGAAAATAGACACGATCGGGTTTATACTTTAGGTTTGGACAAGGAGATTGTGTGATCAAAAAGGGCTTCCCCTCTGTTCATTTTTATGATCAGGATTTTGTTGATCTTTATGAGCGCACCTGGGCAATAATTCAGGATTTTTGGGCAAGGGGAACATCAAAAAACGGGTTTGGGCCAAGATTTTTTAATCATCCAAACAACAATACTTTTAAGCAGTTTGAAGGAGTCTTATCCACCTTTTTTCTGGTTTACAACAATAAACAGTTCCCTGCCTCAACCTGCCTCGATATTCTGTATTCAAAGCAGGAGAACTCCGGTGCAATCCGCAGCGAGTACAAGCTTTCCGATGGAAAAGCCCTTCTTTCCCTGGATAATCCGGAGGGCTTGAGTCCGCCTCTCTTTGCCTATGCAGAATACAATCTCTACCACAAGGTGGGAAACAAAAAGAGACTGAGGGAAATCATCCCTAATCTGGAAAAACATTATATTTGGTTGGACAAGAATTTCAAACAGGAGAATGGTCTCTATGCCGTGCCCCTCTCCGCGGTAATGATGGAAAACTCTCCCAGAGAGGAGGCCGTCTATCTTATAGATTTCAATTCCCAACAGGCGGTGAATGCTCTTTATATGTCCGCCTTAGGGGATATATTGAATGACAAGGAATTGAGCTTCCGTTATAAAAAACAGTATTTTTCCCTTAAAACCAGGATCAACTCCCTAATGTGGAACGGGGAGGATAATTTTTATTATGACCTGGACAGTAGCCAGAAACAGATCAGAAAAAAGACCCTGGCTTCCTACTGGACCCTTTTAGCGGAAATACCCAACGAGGACAAGGCTAATTCCATGATAAAGGAGCTGAAGAATCCTAAAACCTTTGGCACGGAAAATCCCTTTCCCTCCCTATCCGCTTCGGAAAAGGAGTTCAATTCCCAGGGTTGCGGATGCAGGGGGTCTGTATACCCACATCTGAATTTTATGGTTATTAAGGGGCTTGAGAAATACGGCCGGTACGAGCTGGCCAGGGAATGCTCCATCCGCCATCTCTATTTTATGCTGGATACCCTTCATCCCGAGGGAAAGGAAAAGGGGGATATCTACGAAGCCTATCTTCCCCTGCAGGAGGGAGCTGCTAAGTGGCCGGATAAGGAGGGTTTCCCAAAGGCTACCTTTATCCCCTATGCCGGGCTTGCCTCTATTACCCTGATGATAGAAAATATTATCGGTTTGTATATAAGCCTTCCACGAAAAACCGTAGACTGGATAATGCCCAACCTTGAGATTATGGGGATAGAGGACCTGGCTCTTAAAAGAAACATGATCACTATCCTGAGCAACAAAAGCGGCAGGGGATGGGAGATCCGGCTGGAATCGGAAAAACTATACTATTTTACTATTAATGTCTTAAGCGAAAACAAGAAGAAGACACTGCCTATACCCTCCGGCAAATGTTCTATCTTAATAGATAAACTCTAAATAGCCCATGAAGTGGAATCTCTTTGTTCAGAAGTATTTTGGGCTTTTCTTTCTGGTAGGTCTTTTGGGGGGCTTCTTTTTTCCAGACTATTTCCTGGGGATAAACAATTTTGTTCTCCTAATCCTGGGGACGGTGATGACTCTGGCTTTCCTTACCCTGGATCTGGCTGTGCTGGTTCAGAATCTAAAGAAGATACATATCCATATCCTGATCTTTCTTATACTTAAGATCCTTATTCCTACAGTGCTCTTCCATCTGGTGTTGCCCTTAAACAAAACCTTGGCCCTGGCCTTCCTGCTCATTACCCTTACCCCGGTGGCCGTGGTTGCCCCGGCATTAACCAGGCTTGTGCAGGGAGATTTTACCTTCATCCTTGTGCAGCTTATCCTTTCCTCCCTTCTCTCTCCCCTCTACATGCCGGTGATGCTTAATCTTGTGGCCGGCTCGGCCATTGCTATGAATACCCGGGATATCATGATTATGCTTGTAAAGGTCATGTTTATCCCCTTCGGGCTCTCCCTGATTTTCAAGAAATTCGGGCCTAACATAATTTCCGAAACCAAATCCAAATACAGCGCCTACTCTGTAATCCTTATCAGCATTCTCCTTCTGGGATTGGTAGCCAAGGGAGCACCGTCAATCAAGAACAATTTAGCCTCCTCCCTTCCCCTGGCTTTGGAAACATACCTATTAGGAATAAGCCTTATGCTGGCCGGATACTTTCTTTTCTTTCCTCTGGATAAGGCAAAAAGGGTCTCTCTGGCCATGGGAAGCATGTATATGAACATTGGTCTTACCATTGTTCTGGCTTCCCAGTTCTTTACTGCCGAGGTAATGATAATCTGCATACTCTACGAACTTCCTGCCAACACTCTGCCGGTGCTGATCCAGAAACTTCATAAACCTGTGCCTGTAGCTTAAACCCATCCCACCGGTAAATTGCGTTGGAACGGCTGGCGAGGAGGGACTTTTTATTTTAATAAGAATCGCTATTTGAGGGGTATTCTGCCCTTTAAAGATCTGGTGAGGGTAAGCCTGTCCGCATAACCCAGGTCCCCGCCTACGGGTATTCCAGAAGCCAGCCTGGTTATGATTAGACCGGTGTCGGAGAAGAGGGAGGAGATGTAAAGGGAGGTTGTATCCCCCTGAACTGTTGGGTTCAGGGCAAGGATAAGTTCCTTTACAGGCTCCTTTTTAACCCGCTTCTGCAGAGTCTCCAGGGCAAGTTCTTCAGGGCCTATGCCATCTAAGGGGGAGATTACTCCTCCCAGAACGTGGAACAATCCATTAAATTCATGGGTGTTTTCCAGGGTTGTTACATCCTCCGGCTGTTCTACCACACAGATTACGCTTCTGTCTCTGTTAGGATTAATGCAGATAATGCAGGGATCTGTTTCCGTATAATTGCCGCAGACGGAACACTGCCGGATCTTTTCCTTAAGGGTTTTTACCTGATCGGATAGGAGATCGAGAAAATTCTGATCCCCCTTCAGGAGAAAATGGGCAATCCTGGAGGCGGATTTATTCCCAACCCCGGGAAGACGGGAAAGGGTTCTGATTAACTGGTCCAGGGCAGTCATTTCAAACACCCATAAATCCGGGGGGAAGGTTTATATCCCCTGCCAGATCGGTAATCTCCTCCTTTATCTTTTCCTTCATCTTGTAGGAGGCATCGGTAAAGGCCGCGAGAACCAAGTCTTCCAGCATCTTTATGTCCGAAGGATCCACCGCCTCGGGGGAGATCTCTACGCTCTGAACATCCATTTGTCCATTCAGCTTTATTCTTACCATATCTCCGCCGGAAGAACCGGTTACGGAGATGTATTTCATCTTTTCCTGTATCTCCCTGGCCCGGGATTGCAGTCCCTGAAGATTTTTGAAAATGTCCATGGGATTCATACTCAAAACTCCTTATACAATTTCACCCCGGAAGATCCGCTTAACCAGTTCAGCCTGCTCGTTGCGGTTCCTGCCCTCCGGGTTGTCTCTGGTCTGTTCATGGGTGTGGACAGTAACATGGTACCTTTTTCCGGTAACCGATTCCACAGCTCGGGTAATCTCCTGGATTTCCTGGTTTACTATTCTGCCGGGAAAAGTGGTGTCAAAATGAATGGTCAATTCACAATTTTCCGATTCCCAGGATACTGCCTTTTCCAGAGCCGAGGCTAGGGACATCCTCTTTTTTCTTATCTCTGCAATTACCTCCTCCTTTTGGGAGAAGGCCTTAGGTTCCTCTGTTCTGATTTCCTGGCCCTTCTCCTGTTCCTCTGTCTGGAAACCTTCCGTGGCCTGGAAGCTAAAGAGTCGGCTTTCCAGGTCGGAGAGTCTTTTAACCAGTAGGGCAGGATCAATGTAGTTTTTCAGTTCCGAAAGACGGCTTACCGCCAGTTCAAGTTCAAACCTTTGATTCATGGAATAGCGGATATTCCTGTAAAGCTGCAGAAGGATTTCCAAGGCTTTCTGGCAATGGGAAGGGCTGAAGGAGGAGATTACTGTCTCTGCATAGGCGGTGCTTTTATAACCGAGAATCGACTCCTTGGTTATTCCTCCCTGAATAAAGAGAACAGCCCGGAAATATTCGGCACAGTCAACAATAAACTGTTCAATGGATACCCCCCGGGATAGGATCTCGTTCAATACAACAAGTGCTCCCTGCCGGTCCTCTTCCGCACACCGAGTGATAAGGGAATTCATCTCCTCCAGTCCTACAAGCCCAAGTTTTTCCTTTATCTTTTCCAGGGTAATCTTCCCTTCGGAAAAGGAGGCCACCTGGTCAAAGAGTGTATAGGCATCCCGGAGGGAACCGGTTGCCTCTTTGGCTATCCAAAGCAGGGCATCCTCTTCCGCGGTAATCCCCGCCTCCTTTGAGGTTTCCTGAAGGAGCTCCAGGATCTTTTCCGGTTGAATGAGCCGGAAATTGAACTGCTGACACCGGGATCTTATTGTGGCTGGAACCTTGTGGATTTCTGTGGTGGCAAAGATAAAAACTATGTAGGGTGGTGGTTCTTCAATGGTCTTTAGAAGGGCATTAAAGGCGCTGTTGGAGAGCATATGCACCTCATCGATTATATAGACCTTGTATCTGCAGGTGCCTGGGGCAAAGAGTACCTCGTCCTTGATCTGTCTTACATCATTCACTGAGGTGTTGGAGGCTCCGTCTATCTCTATAACATCCATGCAGGTTCCGCGGAGGATCTCTGTACAGCAGGCGCAGGAGGTGCAGGGGGTTTCCGTTGGGCCTTCTTGACAGTTCAAGGCCCGGGCAAGGATCCTGGCAGCGGAGGTTTTCCCAACCCCCCGGGGACCGGAGAATAGGTAGGCAGGGGCAATTCTGTTGCCGGAAATTGAATTCTTTAAAGTGGAGACTACAAATTCCTGGCCAGCAAGTTCATCAAACTGCTTTGGCCTCTTCCTTGTAGCAGTTACTTCATATGCCATGATTTGTTAACCCCGTTATAAAAAAAATCCCCTTTAGCTCCTACCAAGTAATCTGTGGCTCATAAAGCAACCGCTTACCGCTGCTACCTTCCGGTCCTGACGGGGTTGGGCGATGCTGCATAGCACAGTACCCGGTTATCATAACTAAAGGGGAGACGGAGAGAGAGGGATTCGAACCCTCGGTACCCGGGTAGGGTACACACGCTTTCCAAGCGTGCACCTTCGGCCTCTCGGTCATCTCTCCAATAAAAAATTCTAGAATAACTCTGCCGGAGAGAGAGGGATTCGAACCCTCGGAGCCCAAAAGGGCTCAACGGTTTTCGAGACCGCCCGATTCGACCGCTCTCGCATCTCTCCAAAAACACGTGCCCAAGAGGATTCGAACCTCCGGCCTTTAGATCCGCAATCTAATGCTCTATCCAGCTGAGCTATGGGCACTAGGTTCGGAGAGGGAGGGATTCGAACCCTCGGTACCGTCACCAGTACAACTCCTTAGCAGGGAGCCCGATTCGGCCGCTCTCGCACCTCTCCAGGATGTATAACTGTGTTATGCTAACGCAGGTTTACAGATTTTGTAAATCGGAGAAGGTGGGATTCGAACCCACGGAACCTTGCGATTCAACGGTTTTCAAGACCGCCTCCTTAAACCACTCGGACACCTCTCCACACGTTAGGTGTTTCAATATAATAAATGGGTTTACCATTGTCAAGGTAACTTCCTATTTCGTAATGATGCTTAAGACCCTTTCTAAATCTTCCATGGAAAAATAGGAGATCTCTATTTTCCCGCTTCTTTCGTTTCCGTGGATGGCAACCTTGGTTCCCAGGGAATCTATGAGCTCTTGCTCCATCTCAAGGAGCTCCGGACCCAGATTAGGCCTTTGGGCAGGCTTCTCCTTGACAGGATTTCCCGATGCACGGGATCCCCGGCTTAACTGGAGTGCCAGCTCTTCCGATTTCCTTACAGAGAGTTCCTCCTTAAGGATTCTCTTAAAAAGGATCTGCTGATCTGCAGGATTCACAAGGGAGAGGATTGCCCGGGCATGGCCCGGAGTAAGTTCTTCCCTGTCCAGGCTCTCCTGGATCTCCTGGGGAAGCTTGAGCAGTCGAAGGGAGTTGGCTATGGTGGAACGGTTCTTTCCAAGCTTCTCTGCTATTGACTCCTGGGATAGTCCTGTCTTGTCTATAATCGCCTTTATTGCCTTTGCCTCTTCCAGGGGGGTAAGATCCTCCCGCTGAAGGTTTTCTATAAGGGCAATCTCCAGCTTCTCCTCCTCGGTGAACTCTTTCACAATCAGAGGAACCTCTGTGAGCCCTGCCATAAGAGCTGCCCTATAGCGTCTTTCCCCAGCCACGATTATAAAGAAGTCCTCAAGTTTTTCCGCAAGGATCGGCTGCAGTATACCCTGCTGAGCTATGGAGAGGGAGAGTTCTTGTAGAGCCTCTTCGTTGAATCTTTTCCTGGGCTGAAAGGGATTCTGTTTTACCCTGTCCACAGGAACCATCAGAACTGTGGTGCCGGAGGGCGGAGGTACAGGTTTTATCTCCTCTTCCGGAGAAAGGAAAAGGGCATCTATCCCCTTGCCCAGAGCTTTCTTAGACACGCTTGATTACCTCCTCCGCCAATTCTTCGTAGCTTTTTGCTCCTGAACAGAGGGGGTCGTACAGGAGAATCGGTTTTCCGTGGGAAGGGGCTTCGGAAAGCTTTACATTCCTGGGGATAATGGTCCGGAAAACCTTGTCCTTGAAATAGGATGTTACCTCCTGGACAATCTCGTGGGAAAGCCTGGTTCTTGTATCGTACATTGTAAAGAGGATACCCCCGATCTTTAGAAAGGGATTGGAGGTTTTTTGTATCTTCTGCACAGACTTAAGAAGCAGGCTTAATCCCTCCAGGGCGAAGTATTCGCACTGCAGGGGAATTATTACATAATTTGCCGCAGTTAAACCATTCACCGTAAGAATACCCAAAGAGGGGGGACAGTCTATAAAAATATAATCATAAAAACCAAGCACCGGTTCCAGATGGTCCTTAAGAAAGTATTCGCGGTTTTCTATATCTATAAGTTCTATGCTTGCGCCGGTTAAATTTATATTTGAAGGCAGAATGTACAGGTTTTCCAACTCTGTTTTGATAATAGTCTTGTCAAGGGGAATCTTGTCTGTTAAAACCTCGTATACCCCTGCCTCTATATTCTTGCAGCCTACGGAACTGGAAAGATTACCCTGGGGGTCAAAATCCAGAAGAAGAACCTTTTTCCCCTTCTTTGAGAGATAGGCACCCAGATTCACCGCCGTGGTAGTCTTACCTACACCGCCCTTTTGATTTGCGAAAACTATGATTTTTGCGGTCATACCGCGGTATTATAGCGTAAAATCTTAAGGATGTCTTTAATACTTTCAACAATCCTGTTCCTTTCTAGGGCTGGCAAAGTGTTAAATTCCAGCCTGAAATCTATGCAGTGGTAGAATTATTTAGTATATTTTATACATTCAAATTTTTAAGGAGATTCTTTGATGAAGGAATTAGTACAAAAGGCGATTCAGAATATAAGACCTCAGCTTCAGGCTGACGGAGGAGATATTGAATTTGTTAGCGTTTCTCCGGAAGGCAAGGTTAAGGTTAGGTTGACAGGGGCCTGCCATGGCTGTCCCATGTCGCAAATAACCCTTAAGCAGGGTGTGGAGCGTTATCTCAAGGATACTGTTCCCGGTGTAGTGTCCGTGGATTCCGTATAAGCTTTATCAGGGGCTGGAAAGCCCCTGATTTCTCTTTCTTGTATTCTTAGCTACCAAAAGCAACTGAAATAGAAAAGCCAATCCTATAAGCATCAGACAAACAACAAAAACCGCATTCATGGAAACCAGATGATATACCTGGCCACCAATAAGGGATCCTAGAACTATTCCCACGGTGAGGAGAGATTCCTGAATGGACATCCTTTTTCCCCTTTCTATACTGCCCGATACTCCGTGGAACATGGCATTGGAGTAGATAAAGGCAGAAAGCAACCCTAGAATTGGCATAACAAACAGATAGGCGTAGAAACTGTGAAGGGGTATAAGAAGAAGAAGTAAAAGGGCCAGCAAAACCTGGTTTCCCAGCATATACCTTCCTTTAAAATGCCAGAATTCAGTTTTGCCCGCCAGTGTAAAACCAAGGGCTGCAAAGAGGGCCCGCATTAAAAGAACGACACCTATCCTGCTTTCCGGCAACAGAAGGCCTTCCCTGGCATAAACCGGAAAGATGTTGCTCATCACTCCCAGGAGGATATAGGCGCTTAAAAGCCCTGCCCAGCCAGGAAAGCGGAGGTAGGTGCTCCGGTCCTGATTTTTCAGGGTCTCCTTTGTAGGCTTCAGCTCCCGGTGTGTGTCTATTCTTATCCTCCTTAGGGAGTAGGAGGCCACCCCGATCATAGTGCTTACGATGAATAGAAGGCTGATCCCAAGGTATAAAGGATAATGGATATCCCTTTCCGCCAGAACCCCAGTAATGAAAGGGCTTATTATGGTTCCAAGGCTCCAGGAAAAATTCCACCGTGCTATGGTTTTATTAAGCACGGAACCTTCGATTCCTGCGGAGAGCCATCCCATTAAAGGCGGCCAGAAGAGGGACGTGGCAAAACCATAGAGGCTGTAAATGATAAAGATAACCGGTACACTTTTCAGAAAGAGCATGGAAAGGGCCAGAGTACCCATAAGGGAACTGGCGAGGATCAGGGAGAATCGGGGAAGCATCCTCCTGCTCAGGGGCCTAAGGAGGAAGCAGCCTGTTACATAGCTCAGGTTGTACAGAGCAGAGAACAGCCCCAGGGTGTTGGCCTTAAGATCATGTTGTCCCTGCATGAAGAATATGATTCCCAGGGCGATCATCCCCATCCCAGAGGCTGCTATAAAGCTTGCCGGCAGCAGCACAGCGGTCTTTCCTATAGCAGCGGTAAAGGAACGGAGTACGATTCTTTGAGACCCGAAGGGCCAGATATATTTTTTTGCTTGTTTCATGACAAGAGGGGTATAATCTTATGACTTTTCATTTCATCCTGATCAAAGATGAAGAATCCTTTGAGTTTTTCTCCGGAGAGAGCTTTAGGCAACCAAACCTCGTCGTCCGCCCACATACGGGCATAGGGAATCTCCTCCAGGGAAATCCAGAAGGGGTCTGCCTCCTCTGTTTCCTTTAGTTCTCCGGTATAGGAGTCGGCAAAATAGACATGGCCCTTTAGGGAGTATCCATCGGTAAAGAGGAAGTGAAGATCCATCCTCTTTTCCAGGCCATGAGGTGTAAGGCCTACCTCCTCCTCTGTTTCTCTGACCGCTGCCTCCAAGGGTGTCTCCCCAGGTTCAATCCTGCCTCCAGGGGCATTTATTTTGCCCTTTCCAAGGCCTGTTTTTTTATGCATCAGAAGAACCCTGCCATTATGCACGATATAGCAAAGCACAGCTTCTTCGGAGAAGGCCCAATTTTCCCAGTCCACAGACTCCACTGAGAGGGGGATTGTTTCCCTCGCTGGATCCTTTGCCGAAGCCTTCCCTTTGCAGACTCCGCAGACGGGGGTGTCATTGTAGAGGATCTCTTTAAGGGAATAGAATTTTTTGCATTCCGGGCAGCGGAGATCGAAGATAAAGATCCTCTTCCGGAAGTGGAGGGCTGCGAGGAGGGAAACAGCCAGAGCAGGAAAGAGAAAATATCCCGACCAGCCCTGGCGTTGTATTGTTACTGCAGCGGTGTAGAGAAAAAGCACAATCAGAGCCAGGTAGAGAGTGGCGTATCTCTTTTTTTCTCCTGTACTAAGGCTTTTCCGCTGAGTAAGATTCAGCAAAAGCAGGGCAATAAGAATTCCTGCCAGAGGTTTTTGAAGATAGGTTATTATCATGATTACCTAAAGACTAACAGCCTTTGGTTTTTAGGTCAATTCCGGAATAGATAACAGAATTGTAATGCCCTATCCTGAAAGCCGTGATATAGTGTTTCCGTCGGATTAAGGAGGTAAAGATGTCTGAATTAAAGCAGCCCCAGGAAACGGTAAAATTCCTGAAAAGTCTCGGTTTCCCAGAATTAACAGTTCATACAGCCTTCAATCATTTTGATTTCCGCCGCGGCGGCAGAAGGATTCTGGTAATCGGGCCTATGGGTTCAGGAAAAACCGAATACTCCGCCAGGGTCTGGAGGGATTCTCTCGTGGCCTTAAAGAAATCCGATATTGTAAAGTATCAAACCTCAAGCGGAGATTCCGATCGACGCAAGGTTTTCTTTATCCGGTCTCTCCTGGATAAGGGGAGGTTCCCGGAGTATCCCGAAGACGCCCTGGCCTACAGGGGTGGATACGAGAAGTGCGGCAGGAACATTGCCGCTATTGGCGATTCTTTTGCCCTGGAGGAATTACTGGAGGCAAACCGGGAGGCAGGCACCTGGATTGTAGACGAGGCATCCTTTTACGACGAGAGGATAGCCTATGTTATCAAACGCTATTCGGAACGGAGAGATCTGATCTTTATTTTTCCAACCCTGATCCTGAATTTCCGGAAGGACATTTTTAATCCCACAGCCTATCTTCTTCTTGAACATGCTACGGATGTTTTTCCCCTGACTGCTTATTGTGAGCACAAGGACTGTATTCTCGACTCCTTTTATACCTACAGGTACTACAGGCTGGAGGGGAAGGAGTGTCCGGCCCTCTATTTTGATCCTCTTATAGTTATTGGCGGCGACAGGGAAAAATCGGATCCAAGGGAGCCCAATTACTGTACCCGCTGCGATCAGCATCACTATCTTCCAGGAAAGGAGTACACTTATCTTGTTCTGAAACCCCTGGGAGAAAAGGCATCTGCCGGGGATATTGTTCCCCTCAGAAAGGAGCTTGCCAGCCTCCGGGGAAGCATAGAAAAATCCAAGCTTTACAATATTATGTACGACGAGTATGTGGGTTCGGCATCGCCTCAGCTTATAAATATGAATGCCCTGCTTGTGCCATTTGTTGCGGAAAAGGCCCTGGCCTATCTTTTCTGCGAACAGAATCTTGTTTCAGAACAGCAGGTAAAGAGGCTTATAGGGGAGTTGGACCTGAACAAGGAGTATCTCAGTAAAACCCTGCAGGATAATAAACGGCCCATCTCCCTTATGGAATCTTAAAAGACTTTTCTCAAAAGTGTAAACCAAGTTCCACTGCAATGGCCCAGGGTTTCTCATCCTTTCTCTGCCCTAACACCGGAACCTGTAAATATACGGCCACATAATCAAAATCAAAGACATTAAGGTATACCCCCGCTCCGGTGGCGGCCAGAAAGGAGGGGGAGGCGGAGGCGTCCGCAAAGTAATCCGCCGCATAACCTGCATCGAAATAAACAAGCAGTCCGGGAACGAGGCTCGGCAGAAAGAGAGCAGGACCATTAACCCGGATCTCGAAATTGTTTACAAGCTTCAGATTACCGTCCCAGGCCTTTTTCTCAAAGCCTCTGACAGACCCGCCAAGGCCGCGTCTAAGCTTTGTTCCCCCAAAGGATTGGGAAACAAAGAGGGGTATAACATCTCCCAGAATCAGATCTGCGGAAAAATAGTTGCCAAGGTAGATGCTAAGAAGATTCTTTTCCTCGAACTGATTCAGGTCCAGAATCTTCAGAAAGGCCTTTACAGAGGTATTAAGTCTTACATAGTCGGAGTATCCGAAGATATCATTGAATAGAAAGGGCGGGGCCCACTCCAGGGAGGCTTCTGCATAAAGGCCGTTCTTTGTTTTATGAGCCTTGTCTACCTCAAGATTGTTGAAAACCAAGCCGGTAAATAGAGAATTGCTGAAAATCCCCTCCCGATCCTGGAAAATAGAGGTTTCTATAAGGGAAAAGTCGTTTGGTATATTTCTGTCGTACCGAAGCCGGTAGATGAGAAAGGCCTCCAGCAGATTCTTTTCCAATTCCTGGTTCCAGGCGATTCCCTGTATAATACCCGTCTCAAATCTGGCATTGGGCTGCATAAAGTTTATCTCCCTGTTTTCCGGCGCAGGCCCGGTGTACACAGTGCCGTCGGGGTTTCTCCAAACCGTTGCCTCTTCGTATCCTCCCCCTGCCTGGAAAAACAGTTTAGTATCCAGCCCTGTAAAAAAGGGTGCTCCAAGGTAGGTAAGGCGAAGATCTACTCCGGTAGGAACAAAACCAAACCAATAAACCCGGATTCCCTCTAGGGTTACGGCGAGGTTCTCGGAAGCAGAAAGGGTGTTTAAAACAATTAGTATGAGAAACACTAGAACAATAGCTCTCTTCATTATAAAGTCCTCCAGATAAGAAACTTCAATCTCAAGCTATCACCGCCCCGGGTATCTGTCAATCTTTATGTATTTTTAACAGCGATTGAGATAATAGGTGGTATTGCCTTCAGGGCCCCCGGATTATCAGAATTCCGGTATTTGTATTTGTCCAGGAAATAGGTTAAGATAGCAATAATTGGAGCATTTTTTAAAAAATGAGACTATTCCCCAGTAAAACTGTTAAGATACTATCCCTGGACGGCGGAGGAATCCGTGGCATAATACCTGCCCTGATTCTTAAAGAGATTGAAAAAAGGCTTATTATTGCAAAAAAGTGGAAGCCTTTTTACAAGCTTTTTGATCTTATGGCAGGAACCTCCACCGGAGGTCTTCTGGTCCTCGGGTTGTCTGTTCCCAAAAGGGATGGGCAGGGTAATTTTACCAGGGAACCGCGGTACATGATTGATGATATTGTCAGGTTCTATGAAACTAGAGGGATAGAGATCTTTCCCCGTTGGATTTTTAATAACCTAAGAAATCTTGTTCAGGCTTTCTATGAAAAATATGACCACAGGGATATGGAAAGGGTTTTAAAGGAGCTATTAGGGGATGCCACTCTTAAGGATGCCCTAACTAACCTGCTAATTACTGCCTATGATCCAGAGAATAGAACACCCTTTTTCTTTAAAAACCGGCCCAATAAGAAAGGGTGGGAAACGGATCTCAATTTTTACATGAGGGATGTTGCCAGGGCTACCTCTGCAGCTCCAACCTATTTTGAACCGGCCCTTATTTCACCGGTAGGCGAGACTAGGAGGTTCTGTTTTTTAGACGGCGGGGTCTTTGCCAACAATCCTTCCATGAATGCTTACATAGAGGCAAGGAAGATCTTTCCCTGGGCTAGGAAATTTATAATTCTCTCCCTGGGCACCGGATCGGGAAGTGAAGTGCTTGAGTATGAGAAGCTTAGAAAATGGGGATACATTGATTGGATAAAACCTAGTCTTGGCACACCTCTTTTTACTCTAATGAGCCATGGGCAGAGTGAGTCGGTAAATCATGAGTTGGAAAAGATTCCGGAAGTAACCTTTTTTCGAATAAATGGATTCCTAGAAGGGATAAAGGATAATCTTGATGATGCAAGCCCGAAAAATATTGAAAATTTAAAGGGCATGGCGGAAAAATTGATTCTTCGCTTTGATGAACAATTAGATGAAGTAGTCAGATACCTGGAATAGAAAGGAGTTTATTATGAGGGCTGTGGATTTGATTTTTAAAAAAAGATCCGGAAGCTCCCTTACCGAGGAGGAGATAAGGTATCTAGTTCAGGGATACGTGGAGGATTCCATCCCCGATTACCAGATGGCTGCCTTTTTAATGGCCCTATGGTTCCGGGGAATGAACCGGGAGGAGACAAAGACCCTAACTCTGGCAATGACCGATTCCGGGGATAGGATAAACCTGTCTGCTATTCCGGGAATAAAGGTAGATAAGCACAGTACCGGAGGAGTTGCGGATACCACCACCTTGGTTGTTGGTCCTCTCGTGGCTGCCTGCGGGGGAAAAGTGGCCAAGATGTCCGGCCGTGGCTTGGGTCATACGGGAGGAACCATAGACAAGCTTGAGTCTATTCCCGGATTTTCCACCAGTCTGCCCATGGAGCGTTTTGTAAAGATAGTATCCGACTCGGGACTCTCGGTAATAGGTCAAACGGCCAACCTTGTTCCGGCGGACAAAAAGATCTATGCCCTCAGGGATGTTACCGCCACCGTGGACAGTATCCCCCTCATTGCGGCAAGCATAATGTCAAAAAAAATTGCCGCAGGAGCCGATGCAATAGTTTTGGATGTCAAAACCGGAAGCGGAGCTTTTATGCAGAAGAGGGAGGATGCCGAAGATCTGGCAAGGGTGATGGTGGATATAGGAACCCTGGCAAAGAGAGAAACCGTTGCCTTGGTAACGGATATGAATCAACCCCTGGGGAATGCCATTGGAAATGCCCTGGAGGTCAGGGAGGCCTTGGAGATCCTTCAAGGAAAGCACCGAAAGGGGGATCTTCTTACCGTAAGTTTTGCACTGGCGGAAAAGATGCTTATCCTGGGAAAATTGGCTGAAACTGAGGAAGAAGCCAGGGAAAAACTGGAAGAGGCCCTTGAGAAAGGGAGAGCCCTCGAATCCCTCAGAAAAATGATTATTGCCCAGGGAGGGGATCCAGAGGTCTGTGATAATCCGGAAAAACTCCCCAAGGCTGCAAAGATGATACCTGTAAAGGCGGAGAGGGCTGGTTTTGTTTTTTCCATGAAAAATGATTCCCTGGGTAATGCCTCTCAACTTCTAGGGGCGGGAAGACAAAAAAAAGAGGATGTTATTGACCCGGCAGTGGGAATCTGGATAAAAAAGAGAATAGGAGACAGAGTGGAAAAGGGAGAGGAGTTAGCCCTTTTCCATGTTAATAAGGAAACCAATCTGGAGGAGAGCATTAAACTCTTTACTTCGGCAGTGATAATTGCGGATCAAAAACCAGATCTGTCGCCCCTGATTTACAGTACAATAGAATCTTAGGAGGGAAGAGATGAAGTCTAGGTATAAATATTTATTCTTAATAGTGTTTATTTTTTTAATGGTTTCTCTACCGGTTTTCGGTGGAGGAAACAAAGAGGTACCCCAGGTCCCTCCAGCAACATCCGGGGTACAGTATCTATCACCCAATAATGACGGAGTGCAGGATACAGCGGTATTGGAATTTACCGTAAAAATCCGTGTAAAGAGCGAAGAAGGTTTCGTGCCGGAATACGGCCTTCAGATTGTATCGGAATCCGGTCAGGTGGTTAAAACCGTAGTGGAACGTGAAAAATCTGACCTTGGTTGGTTCCGAGCCCTGTTCCGGGGTTTTGAGGAATTTACTCTTACAAGAAAGATTCACTGGGATGGCATGGATATGCAGGGTAATACTGTACCCGAGGGAGTCTATAAGGCAAGAATGTGGGTGGTGGATACATCCAAAAACAGGAAAGAGGTAAATTTAGATGATTTTATTGTGGATACAACACCACCGGAAGCAGAGGTAACTGCACCGGAGCTCCTCCTCTTCTCTCCCGATGGGGATGGAATAATGGATACCTTTCTTATCCGGCAATCGGGAAGCAGGGAGACCCTCTGGACAGCCTCCTTTTCCAATGCCGGAGGAGTTGTACGAAGCTACAGGTTTGAGAACTCTCCTCCCCAGGATATTGAATGGGATGGAAGGGACAATGCAGGAAATCTTGTTCCCGACGGGGAATACAACTATCTTCTCCGATCCACCGATCTTGCTGGGAATAAATCTAAGGAGTACAGAATAGATGGTATCGTGGTGGATACCCGTCCCAGGGCTTTGTCTATGGAAGTTCTTCCCGGCTACTTCTCCCCGAAGGCTGTGGGAGTTCAGGATAAGGTTGTAATCCGGCCGATAATCCCCCCGGGCGAAGGGGTTGCGGAGGGATTTTTACGGATTACTGATAAAGCGGGAGAAGAGATTCTTTACCAGGCCTGGGAGGGAGACCCACCTATGGAGATTCCCTTTCTAGGTTTGAATGAGGAGGGAGAAATCCTCTCTGAAGGGGATTATCACATTCACCTTTCGGTTCAGTTCAACAATGGTTCGATTCTTCAAACCGAAGGGAAAGCTGTTTTGGATGTTACTCTGCCAGAGATCTCTGTGGATGTGGACAACCGGATATTTTCTCCGGATGGGGATGGGCGCAAGGATAATGTAAGGATAGGTGTGAGGAGCAGTGAACCTGTGTCGTACACTGGGGCTGTGGTAGACGGCAGTGGTCGGAAGGTTGTGGAGATAAGCTCTCCGGTAGCGGATCTGCGGGAAGGAACAGCTATATGGGATGGGAAGGATTCTGCAGGGAGAGCGGTGGCGGATGGGGAATACTATCTGGAAGGGAGTTTTACCGACCGAGCGGGGAACAAGGTAAGCCCGGAGAGGATAAGGGTTACTCTGGATACACGGAAGATAGAATTAGGCCTGCAGGTACCGGAATACTACTCTCTGCGGGCTAGCAGGGAAGGGATGAGGATCGGTTTGGGATCCACCCAGTATGATCAGGTGGAGAGCTGGGTAATAGGGATAGAGGATTCTGCCGGCCGAGTGGTTAGGCGGATAAGAGGAATGGACAGGCTTCCTGATTCGGTGGTTTGGAATGGAGAGACGGATGCGGGAAGTGCGCCGGACGGCAGGTACAGAGCTAATCTTGCGGTGGTCTACCGTAAGGGGACAGAGGCGTCCGTGTATTCCCCGGTGTTTACTGTGGATTCCACTCCTCCTGCGGTATCTGTGGATGTGGACAACCGGATATTTTCTCCGGATGGGGATGGGCGCAAGGATAATGTAAGGATAGGTGTGAGGAGCAGTGAACCTGTGTCGTACACTGGGGCTGTGGTAG
>Ga0067045_1027778_pt1 | contig 61136 bp, 57 predicted proteins | sample TerdegcTABiofilm_FD_59184 | JGI IMG/M metagenome (GOLD analysis project Ga0067045, IMG submission 59184) | Combined Assembly of (Gp0054472, Gp0054536) Wastewater bioreactor microbial communities from Singapore -Terephthalate degrading...
CAGGGCTATCAACATGGCTTCACTCCCTGGGTGGATTGCAAGGACTCTATCAACTCCTTTAGAACGGCTCGGGCCATGAAGAGTGGATAGCGTTTAGAGTCTATGCAATCGTCCGGGATGCGACACCTAGTTACGCGGCCTGGGCCGCAGTTTGGCGCTCAGCGTAAGCCAGGAAATCGTCCATCAGCAGTTGCCCGCAGCAATGGCCTTCCCAGACGTTCCAGGCGGAATAGCTCGACGCCACCCACCGCTTGCCATCGTAGGCAGTCAGGCGGCGGCGCCCCTTACGGCCACCTTCAGCTTCGCACACGACGCGTAGGGTGGTTGGCTTATGAGGTGGTGTCGCCCTTGGGTGGAACGTGCTCATGGTTCTTTCCTTGATCCTGATTTCAGTGCAAAGAACGGGACGCAGGTGGCGTGGCGTCAGCGATGCGGTATATGGTCTGCACGTCGCCGTCCACCACCGCAGGAGCCGATGTGATCAAGCCGTCCACCATCAACATGGCGAGGGTGTTGGATGCTTGCGCAAAGCTGCCCAGCGCAGCCGTAGCGTCCTTCATGAGAAATCCAATCTGCACCCCTTGGGCGGTGTTGTGATGGGCCTGCACGGCTCGTAAAGCCGCGATGGCCTCTGTGTGGTTCATCTTGCTTTTTTCCGATCAAACTTTGGAGCCACCCTGGCGGGTCACTCCGGGTGTCCATACTGCATCCTCGATCGCAATCCCCGGGTTCGTCCGTGCGAACTCTTTGCCGGCCGCGTAGCAGACAGCGCTGAGCGTTCCAGGGATCACGTTCGCGGTCTTGGCCAAGCCGCCATAGCCGTCCCAGAACGCCGCGCGGTGGCCCGCGCCACGATGCGGCTTGCCGTCGTGGTACAGCTCGCTCGATGGGTCGCGCGCAGCCGAAAGCATGGCGTCGTATGTCGCCTGGAACGATGGGGTCTTGTAGCGCGGCACAGTCTGGTCTTTGCTACGAAATCTTCGGGTACTTCGCCAGCAAAGCACGCGCCTTATCCAGGTCACCAGCTGCGCCCTGCCCGGCACCCAACCGATCTTCAAGCGTGCGCGCAAGACTCCAATCGTCGCTCTTCTGGCCAGCGGCCTCAAGATGGAGATGCAATCGCTTCAAGCCTCTAACAACGTCAACGTCGATGGTCATTTCAATGCCTCCTTGGGAACAATTTCTCAAGGGCATATTAGGTGCATTTAACGCACCTGTCAATGCCATTCGCGCGCCCGCCTTCTTCAGTGCAGGCCCCCAGTCCTCAACCACATATGTTGCGCCTGTCTTTCTAACGGAGACGCCGGCTTGCTCGCCTGCTTGGGCGATCAATGTGGTGATCGTCTTCTTGTCTAGACCAGTAGCTGCCACGATTCGCACAAGCGTGCCGTGGCCTGCTTCAATTGCGCCTAAAACGGCCAGCATGCGGCGCAGATCGCCCTTTGGATAGTGCGGAGCCACCATCACACAGCCCGCGCCACAATGTCCGCCAACCGAACAGGATCACCTTCCACAAGCCGCTTCGTAGTGCTGACGCTCTTATGTCCAAGGATCGCCGCGATGTGCACCAGGTCGCGGCCTTGGCGGTGCTGCTTTACCGCGAAGGTGCGTCGAGCAGATTGGGCGCTGCCGCCATCGATGCCGGCGTTCGTATGAAGGCGGGAGATGTAGGCACCGAGCGAGTTGCACGAGTAGCTACAGACGCCAGAGGGGAGCACTCGCTTGGTCAGGGTATAGGGCCTGCCGTCTTCGGTTAGGAACAAGGCGCTTTGGGGATCAAGACCACGGTACGCACCCTTCCTGACGGTGGCGCCATGCTTGCGCTCCAAGCGCCACGCCAAGTAGGCATCCATCGCCGCTACAACGCGCTTATTCGACCAGAAAAGGGGGCGCTCTACCCCGTTATGCGCGACATCGACGCGCACTGCGCTCGTGACGCGGACGTTGCCCTTGGCGTCGAGATAGTCGCAAACCGTGATGGTGGCTAGCTCCGTAACCGACATGGCCGTGCCGTATAGGGTCAGGAGCAATGCGGTATCGCGTAGCGGGACGCGGCTGCAGGCAGCCGTCGCCTTGAGCAGGTGCTCGATCTGTTTGTCTTCGATGACCGGAGGTTTTGCCACTCTTGCAATTGTGCTTAGTTGACGAATTACATAGAGTGTATCGGTAGAGCGCGTGCCTGCCTATTGGCAGCGTGAGAGCCGGCGCCACATCAAGGAAAGTCGGATGGCAGGCTTGAGCACCGCGTCACCGAACAACTTGCTTTCGCCTGAAATTGAAGCACTGCTTCTGGATGCCACGCGCAGGGCTCGGCGGCCCACGACTCAACCCAGGGCATGGCGCAGAATATGCTCCGGGTTTCTCGCATCAATCAATCCGGCCCGCGAAATCACCAAGCAGATGGCAACCAACACCACCCTCCCCCTCGGCCGGATGGCCATAGAACGCCGATTCATCCCCATGGCCGACCGCGCGGTAGTGGTCAGCGGGGAGCGTCCAGAAGCCCTGCTTGCAGTTGAAGAGGCCATTCTTCACCTTGGCACCGACGAAGACCGCACGCACGCCCAACGAATCCTGCTGCGCGCCCAAGACGCGCATCGAATGGCCCTCCCCGGCGCGCTCACTGGCTTCATCTGGATCGGGTGTCTGCGGTTGACGGTCACCGCCCGAGACCAGCAGGCGATGCGTGACGAAACACGCGGTGTTTTGACCCCACAGGAAGCGCGCCGCTTGTGGCAGCTTCTCGATCAGCAGGTGCGCGACCTCCGCAAGAGTGCCTACATCACTTCCGGCATTTCTCGACCTGGCGTCCCCACTTGGCCTGGTACCGTCCTGCACGCCACCACGCGATGCACAGGAGATGTTCGCGCCTGGATCGCATTCCACTGTGTCACCAACATGCAGACCGAGACCATTGCCGCATTTTCTGAGGAGGGCTCGACCCAGCCGGGTCAGCTCATGGTGTGCGCGGCAATCCCCGATGACACGACGCAAGCGCAGGATCTTCAAGACCCCTCCCGGTCCATTCCCGACAACAGGTACGCCCAAGGCCTTCGCCAGCGTTTTGATGCAGCACTACAGCAGGCTATGAAGGAGATGCCCCACCTGCTTCTGGGCTTCGATGGCGGCTGGTCCCGCATGTCTAGCGTGGTCGAAGACGGGGAGGCCGAAGCTGCCGCCAGCATGTTGGTGCAGCTATTGGGCAAGACCAAGGACTGGACTGTCGCTCAGGCGGTGGAGCGCATCCGCGCTGATTTCCCTGGCTGCTTTGACCTAGTGTGCGGATCTGTCCGCACCGAGCACCCCAATCCTGGCCAAGCAGCATTCCTCCCGCTCTTCGCCCCTGAGGGAGGAGGCATTGTCAGCAACGGCTTTGCCTCTCTGCTGCCGGGGACCCCGCTCTCTCTTGTCGCCGAAAGAGCCGTCGCGGCGCTGGACAGGGTAGGCCTGACGGCCAGGGCCGTGGTCCTTGAACCCCGAGCGCCAATCCCCCGCCTGAGCAAAGAAACCATGCTGCTGCCTTGCGCCGATGGCCGCTACCGGAACATGAACGTAGCCTACTTTGGCAGGCGGGCCTGGGGCTTCAAGCGTTTCGACTGGGATGCTGGGTGGAACTTTGACGGGCCAGCCTTCGAGTCCGATGATGCGATTCGAAAGCTGGGCCAGCTGCCTCACCCCGTCGCCATGCAGGTTGCCGGGGTGGAAACTGCGCTCTCTGAGCACTACGAAAAGGACCTCCTAGTAGCTCTCGAAGCCCAGATGCAGCGTCCAGGCCGTGCCTCGCGCAGCGCGATAGAGCATTTGATGGCTGACCAGCCCGAGATCGCGGAGTTGAACGACATGCAGCTCAGCCAGAGCATGAGCTTCGACACCGATTGGTATGCGCCATCCGATGGGATATCTCCACCCGAGGGCGTGTACTGCGCGGCGCACTGGAAGCGTGTCGGCGGCGTGCTCATGGTGGCCAAACGCTCTCTGATGGACAGGTTGGAGGAGACCTCCATTGAAAAGGGCTTCCCGGTTAAATCCTTGAAGCTCCCCTACCCGGACATCTACTTCCACTTCGAGAAGCCGATCAAACACCAGAGGCAGGACGGGCTGAGCTTCATCCTCACAGGTTTCTATGCGAGCGAGGAAGAAGCGAGTGACGGCTCTGGCATGCGTGTGATGACGCTGACTTATACGTACCTCTACGACCGTGAGGTAATGCGTGTAGGGGGGTTGGATGTGACCATTGCCATCGAGCCCAACGACGCCCGCGATTTGACGGAAGTGGTCTCCGAGCGCCGAGCCCGCATCGACTCGACCGCAGCTTCTCTGTCAGACAGTGATCAAGAGTCCCTCCAGTTCACCAACGACACCTTGGTGACTGCCGCCAAAGTGGTGCTTTACACGACACTGCGAAACGCGAGGATGACAGAAGTCACCGACCGAAGCCGCCTGCTGGACCAGATGCGCAATCTGAAGGGGAACAAGCGCGACAAATTGCGTGCCCGCATCGCCCAGGCATACGACTACATCGCCATCGGGCCTGAGGAAGCAATGGATAGCGAGGGGGCGACAGAGTTGCGCGTCGCGCATGCCCTCGAAGCACGGGGGATCAAACCTCATTGGCGCCGGGGCTTCTATCGCACGCAACACTTTGGCACCGGCCGCGCGCTCTCCTACGATGTTTGGATTCCACCTGTACTGGTGAACGGCCACCTGGTTGATGGAGCCCCGCCAGTGCGCAAGGACTATCTGCTGGACTGAAATCGCGCGGGGCACTCTCAGCATAGGCTTGCAGGACAAACACCGCATGACTCTCATTGCAACCGTCGCGGCCACAGGCCTGGAAGTCGAATCATTCACCGCCCCACCGGATGTCTGGGCTCAGTGGCGCAAGCTTCCGATAGGCTCGTTTGTCATCGGTCACCTCCGAACGCCGGCCGTGCTCAAGCGCAGCCCGCGTGGTCTTCAGTTCTTCGCAGCTGCGCCAGGGGCGGGCGGGGCAACGGCTCCGGAGTCCGTCGAGCACCAAATCGCAAAAATCAAATTGGTACTCGGTATGCGGGCCGCTGGGCACGACGCGAAAGTAGAGCAACCCGGAGCTTCCCCATCAGGTGAGCAATGGCAGGCAGACGTCTTGGTGCAGACTGCCCGGGGACCGATAGCCGTCGAGGTGCAGCTGGCCCAGCAGCATTGGGACGAGTACAGGAGCAGGACCGCGCGGTACAACGCCAGTGGAGTCTCAGTCGTTTGGCTTGTGCGTGGGACGCATGTGAACGCCTTGGGCAACAGCAGGATTCGATTCCTGATGACCCAAGGTTGGTCCATGGACGAGGCGATGAATCGTGCCCTGGAGGACATGCCCTGCATCCCTCTTGTTGGGTCAGCGAGTGGCGACGAAGAGCAAAAGGTGGTTGTCCATCCAGCTGATCTTTCGCAGACTGTAATGAGGCTTCCGCTGGAAGTGTTCGGTGCCGGTGTCGCTGGCGGCGCACTTCACATGGGTGAGGACAGGCACGTGGGCGGCACGCGCTCATGGCCAGCATGGCTATGGGACAGCGCGAAGGCGCCCGAGGTTTTCATATCATTCGGTTGACCAAACGGTGACAGCCGGCTTGAATTAACTCGGCTGCTTCGCTCCCGTTGCCGGCCTGTTGAGCAAGGAACGATGTCGTGCCGTTCCTTGCGATCGGGAAGCATCGTAAAGCTGGTTTCGCTAAACGATCTCACTAATGCTCGTCGACGTATGGCTGTTGATTTCTCCGACAATGTAAGAAGCGAATACTTCCATCAATTTATTGAATTGGTCTGAGTTTGCGAAGTGTCCATCGGCATAGACGCTTTTAGAGACTCCGGCGAACTTCTGCAAACGCTGGCAACCAGCATTAATTGCATCAAGAACCGCGAGAGGCAGCTCTTCATTGAGACCCACAATGAATTTCGCCTGTTCCTCGTTAAGGCCCCAGCATTCTTGCGGATCGACCTTATCTCTCATACCAACATCGTAGTATGGGTCCGTCACGAAATAGTCTTCGATGGTCAGACCGATTGCAGGATGCTCTTCGGCAGTGAACCATGAAAGTTGCGACGGCAGCGTCAAACGCGTGACACGGCCATCGCCAACGACCTGTGACTTTTGCAGTATAGGCTGCGCAGCCAAAGTGGCACCAGTGTGCGCCAGATTCACAAACCTGGGTGCCAGCACACTACTAGCCGTCACCTCGGGCGTGCTCCCATCCCAACATCCTCGCTCACTGTCCCACGCACTGGCATCAAAGTCATAGCAATCGCGCTCGCTGTAGATGTGGCCCTCATCCTCAGTCGCCAAACCACAAACATGGCCGTTGATGATCACAACGAAACCAAGGTCGCCTTGACTAAGCGCAGTCCAATCTGGCTTATCGCCAAGGAGCTCGCTCGCCAGCGCCAGCCAGCCGCGATATGTGGTGATGTCGTGTGTGGATTTCATGTGCTACCTCTGGTGGAGAATCGATGACTTGATTGTATGCGCATACAATCAAGATCACCCATTTCCGACTCCTTCGCAGGGTTGTTTTCATGCGCATTAATTCAAATAGAATCCATGAAATGGAACCACACAAGAAATCAACTCATGGCGGCGCCGGTCGCGGCCAGGGCCGTAAAACTCTCTCCAACGATGGCGAACCCCTGGTATCGTTGAACAGCAGCGTGACGGCCGCGCAGAAAGCCAAGTTCCGCGAGCACCTGGGCAGCGCGTGGCTCCGTGCGGCGATCGATGCAGCGCCCGTCACGGAAAAGACGCCAGGCAAGACGTCCTGAGAGCGGGAACTCCACAGGCTTTTTGGACTACGACAGCGAGCATTCCTTCACAAATGAACCGCCGTCTACTTTCCTTTCTACTTGGACAGGGACCTATCGATCAATAAGCCATTCCGTGAAGCGAACTCCGGAATCGGCTGCACAAAAGAAAAAAGCCCCGGAACCGAAGTTCGCAGGGCTTTTTGTTTTTAGGAGTTAGGGGGAGCTAAAGGTGTTCGCCCTAAAAATCGACGGTTAGAGCTTCGGCGTCTGCGAGCCGGGGCTTACTCAACTCGATTCGATAGTCACGTTTCCTTTTTACGTGCTTGGACGCCGGCAGCAGTCTTCCCTTTATATGCCTAGCGCTCTCAGAATAGCGAGGCTTGACAAAGATTGGGAGTAGGTGCCTCCTTAACGGAAGCCGGGGTGGGCGTGGGATGTTCACCTCCCTGCCGGAGCTTCAGCAGTTCGCGCCTTTGGAGCATGTGCTCCTGAATAGGCCCACTTCCCTTCCAGAAAAGGATATTAACTTCCGGGTTGGCATCTGTACGAGCATACGTACAGACCGGGTGACCGGCGAGGCTTGACCAAATAGTTGTGGCATCGCGAAAACTGTAGCTTCGCCAGCCGCTTTTTCGTAGTGACAACTCAAAGGTCATGGCCTCTTCTATCGAAAGTGGCGTTACAGTCGGAAGCGAGCGGACAAAATTGACCGGCTTGGCACAGACCATTTTTTTCCCTCGGACTTTAACGATCATTCCGGTCTTGTCCCCACGCGCTCGCAGGCGATCCCACTCTGAGGCACAAATTGCCCCAGTGGTCCTCCCACTATAGGCTTGCAAGGGATGAAGCTGCCAAGCATACACAACATAGTCGCCAGACCATCCACCTGTCTTGGTGGCAAAGACGGCGTATAGGAAGCCACCGTGCGTGAACTCCTTTACCGTCACGACATCGCCAACAGCCGTGTCGCTTAAACGATCTCCGCAATAGGCGTCGGCTGCCTCAGCCCAAACCTGCGAAGGAATCGAGATGCTTTTCGCCTCCGGCATGATCAGCCTTCCGACCGCTTCATTACATGCGGATGTTACTTCTGCACACGGATTTTCTTCAAACAACATTGCTTCATCTCCAAGAGAGACGGGCAGCAGCCCTAACGGGCCTTGCCCGTCAGGGTTTAAAATGATCGGTCGTATCCGATTAATGATTTAAAACTTCATAGCTGAGTCGCTATCAAGATTTAATAGTAAATAGCAGAGGTCACCATTTTTGCTGAATTCTTCAGAGGCTTGGTATGCTATCAGTTGATTCGACATAACCGGACCCTCAGGAAGTTTTCTGCTTCCATAAGCCTGGGCAGAAGTGTCTTTTGCGGCTCCTGCCGGGATTTTAGAAGGCGCCGAGCTTCAGCGGAGATGTTTCCTCTCGCTATTACGCAAAGACGCAATGATTCGAGAATCTGTGATATAGCCTAAAGCGACACTGTATTCGAGACCGCTTTGACCCTCATAGATTATTTCGACATCCTGAGCCAGGACTTGGGCACCGGCAAAGTCAAAGCGTTCGCCGCTTTTTATCTGCTCCAACCTCTTCTCGCTTTTGCCATAAACCACAAAGCCCCAGAGCTCGCCCGCTTCCATGGTGAAGCGAGGAAGGGCAATACGGCGCTTGAATCGAATCACCGCATAGAGTTGATTCGGAACGTTGGCAGGGTTAGAATTTTCACCTTGGAATTGAGTTGCTTGCATGATTCATGCTCCTTTACAGAAACGACGAACCATGCCCCCTTGGGCTGTGGCCCGTCAGGGTTAAAAACCAGCTGGCGCTGGGGTTATTGCGATCGGTTAATAGACTGAACGTCTAAAGGCTTAATGGACTCGTATGAGTTTCCTCGGGCATCCGAAAGGCATCGACATACCGGAAGGTAGTGCATCCGTTTTCGAATCAGCTTCAGCAGGTTTCAACACCTTCTCGCCGCCAAGCAAGACTGCCAGGAAGCTATATCGGCGATTGAGCCTCGAACGGGCCTTTATCCTCCTGATCCAACAACCTGGTACAGGCCTGAATCGTTGGCAGGATAGGATATGAAGTATCGCTACTGAACGAATGCACAGGCGTCATCGCTTTGGAAGGCGCCAGCGAGCAAGCCTACGCATTGCTGTGCAGCTTGTTCCAGTACCGCCCCCCCGCATGGTCCACGCGGTGGAGGGCATGTTTCACGTGCCGTCTCCTGTTGTAGGTGACAGACACTGGCCCCTATCAGGCATCAAGTGCCTATCTGGGGCTTGAAAAAGCGACTTTCGTCGCTGCAAAGTGCTTGTTCACCCGAGGGCACGGCAGCTACCGTATCTACCACCAGCAGCACGCTGGCAGGCTGAAGATTTGCCCAAGCCCCCGCTTCCGAGGTGTGGCTTGGGTAAGCCATCGTTGCCAAGTCGCATGCTGACCGGGCGTCAATCCTACACGAAGAGCGAGACGCGCCCAAAGCAGCTGCCTCTGTCGCGTCGTTCAAGCCCGTGGGTAGGTGGTGTGCTGATAGCGATGGGCGTGTTCAACGTCGGCTTGGAGACTGCGTCCCGCGCCTGCTCTAGAGTTCTATGAAGCGATCGTGACGGCCTGACAACATTCGATGGAGATCAGGTTCCCGCTCGAACAACACGGAGGATAGATGGCCACGCTACCGTATACCTTTTACCCACTTGGGCCAGAAGAGCCCGCCGGAGTTTTCTCCTGGGGCAAGGCCCCTCAACTCACGGAGAGTGACGTTTTGGCGGGTGTCGCCCGCCTGGGCGGTCGAAGGACACCGAACTACTGCCAGGCCTATCTTTGGAGCGCGGGCGAATTGCTGCAAACCGCCATAAACAAGAGGCTGCTTGACCACCACGCATTGCCCATTTTTTACCTTCAGCGTCACGCGGCAGAGCTCCTGCTTAAGGCGCCGCTCTCACTTGCAGTCGAAGTGCAAACGTATCGTGAGAGGCTGGGCATTCGGTCTTCTGGCTTTCCGACCCCAGGTCAGGCCAAGCGTGTTCATAGTTCTCACAACCTCCAGCTCCTCCTGAGAGATCTCGGCGCTATGCTAAGAGACATGCAGGTAGGCGTCATCCCACAGCCTCTGAGCGAGGCCGTGCATCAGATCGTTGCCATTGAAAAACATGCTACCTGGGCGCGATATGAATACAGCATCCAAGATGACAGGCTCGTACATCACCTGGCTGATGAGGTCGTCGTCCCCTTGACTGCGATTCAAGGGCTTTTGTGCCAGGCAAATGACTCGCTAGGAGCCCTGTGGCCGTCTACTTCTGGGCTTGTGATGGGGAGGCTCAGCGAGATGCTTGAGTACGCTCTCCGTAGCGCAGGTGAGATCCCTTGAGTACCGGATGAGACTGGTGCTGATGATCGGGCCGCAAACCGTCCCACGGCCCCTCTCTCATACGAAAGCCAGGGTCAAGCGCGGATCCGCGCTAAGTTCAAGGCCCTTCAGACCGAGAGCCCTCGTCAAACTTCCGTTCGTATAGCGTGATGAGGGTAGTGGAGGTGGTTGGGCGCGAGGGGTCTCTCGACGTAGACGCGGATCAGTCCGCCTCGAATACCTCGCGGGTCTTCAGCGCACGTTCCAGCACGATCATCCGCTTGCCGGCGCTCTTCCCCTGCGTCCGCTCCACCAGCCAGCAGGGCGCCTTCATGCAGGGTTTCTCTCGGGAAATCGTTAGCACCTCATTGCCGGACTTAGTAAAGATGTAAAGCTCGTCGCTCTCAACGATCATGTTTGGACTCCTTCCAGTTTTATGGCAGCGGCCTGCAGGCCGGTAAAGATCGGTTCGGCCACATGCTTCGGGAAATCCGAGGGCAGCTGCGCGCTCACCTCCCGGATCACTTCTGGTGTGCGAGCTATATGGTCATCAAGGACACCCGCAACTGACCTTCCGTCCTAAGTCAAGATGTCGTGAAATTGGCACACGGCGTCAGCGTGGGGGGCGACATTGGATATCTTGTCCCGCGCCCTGAAGACTGATAGTCAGCTAACGCCACCCCTTGATGTTGGACCGTGACTCCTCGACCAAGAGTGCGTGGCTTGAAGGGAATCGCGAAGGCTTCAATTCAACCGTCACCCCCATGTGAAGCCGCAGGAGCCGCGCGCGATCCAGCTCCGCCTCTGCCTGCATTGCGTCAAGCGGAGGGCCTTGAAAAGTTTCCATCGGGTCGTCTGGGTGGGAGGAACCAGCAGTGGGCAGGAACGGCCGACGAACGGCCTGCTGCGCCCGGATGCCATGCTCCCTTGGCCTTGTGACCGGGGCCAACAAGGAGGCTTGGCCATTTTCAACAGAGACGCTGAACAGCACGGTCCCAGCAACAGTCGTGACCTGGCCTTCCCAAGCGATTGGTTCGAGAGCGGCAATAGCTGCAGCCTGGCGGCTCGGACTGGCCAGGTGGGCCTCGATCTTGCGGATAAGTTCCTGCGTGGACGGAACGAGTGGTAACCGGCGCAGATAGGCCGCTGTCTCCTCTAAGAGGGCTAGTGAGGGATCTGTCGAGGACGTGGCTTGCATCACTGGGCAAAAACTACTGCAGCCCAGCAAGGAGATCCAGGTGCCGGACTGGCGCCTGGAGTTTGCCGGGATAGAAGATGAATCGTGCCCAGCTCCAGGCCCTCGCTTCCAACACGGCGGCTTCATCACAGAAGCGACCGAGAGTAGCAACGACAGGTGGTCGGACGCTGGAGTTCCGGGTACTCGGAAAGAGAGCCCTTTCCTGTCTACCGAGATGAACTAGGCATCGGTACCGGGAATCGTCTGCTGGCTTCGGCGCTGTTTCTCAGCATTCTTTGACTGCTCTTTTGCCTTTCGTGCATCCATCGCGCTGCCCCAATTCCTAACCAGTTCGAGCATTACCGCTGCGTCGATCTCCACCTTCCGGCCCTTCAACTTTGAGGGAGGAAGCTTCTCAAGCTCGGCTAGCTCGCGCCGCTTCTTCGAATCCAACGACTCCACCACGCTTTGCACTGAGGTGATGATGCCCCCAGCAATTTTGCGGGGAGGAAACCACTCACGAATTGCTGCAGGCCGGATCTTCGTCTTGCCTTTGGCCTGCTCTTCCTGAAGCTTATTGCGCAAGAACTCAAGAGCACCGTCGCCTCGCTCGCGCAGGACCTCGATGGCAGTGGTAGCCGATACCTGGTCGATATTGACCATCCGCTGAATCTCAGCCGGGGCCTCAGCCAGCACCAGCATGCCCTGCACATGCGACAGTTCCTTGTTGCGTCGCTTCGCGATCTCTTCTTCGGTGGCGCCCAGGTGGACCAGCTTGAGATAGTTGCGAGCGATGCCCACCGGGGTGAGCTTGAGCCCACTTTGGCTGTCCAGCTGGCAGTTCACCCGATCGACATCGTTGCCTCGAAATGGGATGCATACGAGAAATGGGACGGATGCGCCGCGCGAGATTGCGAGCATGGCACCCCGGGCGCGCTGGTGACCTTCGACAATGAAGAACTTCCCCGTGCCGGCGTCGATGCGGACCACCAGGTGCGGCACGAACCGCCCTTCGGCGTACGCCTCCGCGAATTCCTCGATCTTGGCGACCACACGAGGATCGTCATACTCCCGCTGATTGAAGCCGGGCTCTTCCAAGAGCAGGTGCGGCGGGATTTTGAAGACATCGTCCTTCTTCACGCCCGTCTGCTCCGAGTGCGAGGCCTGCGCCTTGAAGGACCTGTGGATGGTTGGGGTTGTGGCTGTCGCCATAAAGCTCCTCATACAGCCCACGAGAGCTGTTGACTGTAAATGCAATCGTACTACAACAATTACCTAAGTCAATATTGGCATAACAATTAATTGCCAATCTGCAACAATTAAATTGCAAAAATAGTCAATGTATTCAGCACGTTAGGGATGGGGCATTGGGCGTGTAGTTGTTTAGGGGAGTTGCACCGCCTTCGGGTGGAAGCGAAACAGCGATAGCGTTTTACGGGAGATCTGCTAGGCGGCGCCGGACAACAGCGGCCACGGTGCCGCGAGGAGCCCACAGCGGTCTTGAACGTCGATGGCAAATGTCGGATGCAGACCCCTGCAGCCTTCACATGAGGATGAGGGTGTCGCTGTGCCTGTTGCTGGCCAGTGCATTCCCAGTGATCGCTTAGTAGCGGTATTGCCATCGGTAGCCTCTCAGTTGTGATTCTGTATGTCCTCTGTCGCCTTTCAGTAGTAACCAATCCCTTTGATAGAGGATCCAGGTTGCCACTCAACTCTCAGTCGCCGCTCAGTCACAATCGGCCCTTTCTGCTAAGGCTTCCTTGCATTCGTACTTGGTGTTGGACTCTACGTGCTCTAAACCTGCCACTGCAGCTGGAGGGCATGGGTCAGTCCCTGCATCTGGGTGACTAAGCTGGCGCATCGCCTGCGTCACGACAGCCATGTCAGTGGCCCACCCGTTGTCTGCTGCAGCATCGAAGTCCTCGCTGTTGCACGCTGTAGTTTGCAGCATCGTCTGAGCGATAGGGACTCGTCCGGAATTTGACCTGTGGATAACTTTAAAGGTCCCAACGGGATGTTTTCCGAAGGATTGCATAAATACAGATACTGAAGCTGCAAGGTTCCCACATGATCGCCGGCTTTACTGAGTGTCTCGCTTGGGAACAATCCGCCCGTCATGGATCGCCTCGACGAATGCCTCACTGATGATGTGAACCAGGCGCGTGCCGTTTGGCTGCACCTCATAGAGCACCCCCCCTTCCACGCAGAACGCCCGGTTGTTCTTACGACCGATGTAATGGCGCCCTTCCATCGCTTCAAGCTTATTTGCCAAAAATTCGGAAATTTTGGTAGTTTTCTCAATTTCTTCGGATTTTCTTGCAGAGTATCCAAAATCCCTTCCTGATCCGATGAGCTTTCGGATATAGGCAAATATCTCCCTCGCAGGAAGCTCCTCAACGTACTTTCTAGCGGTCAGCATGATGTCGGAAAGACGCTGTTGGGCATCTTTCGCCGCTCGCATCAGGGCGAGAACACCAAATGCACTGACACCTTTCTCACAGAGCCAGGCAAGTTCCTTCGGAAGAAGTGCGTTACCCACTTTGACGAAGGCGGAGCGCCCAGCCTTGGTGGACTCAGCCGTAGAGCTTGGAGACTTAGGTGGTTCGACTTGTTTAGTCCTAAGAGGGTGGCCAGTCCGATCTTGTGCGCTCGCAATAGGCTTTCCTTCCTGATCGACCAAATTCAAGGCCAGCAGAAAGCTTCGAGTTGGTGTTATAGGAGATGTCGAGCCACGGTTTCCAAAGAATGCTCTACGCTCGCGCTCAATGAAACCGTTGCCTTCCAGCCATTTGACAGCTCTATGCACCGAGTCTATGGATTTCCCAGATTCTTCAGCAATGGTGGCCCGAGAGGCAAAGATCCCCGTGTATGGGCTCTTCAGGTCAATCTTTTGAACTATGCGCAGTACGATGCGCAGGAATCCATCTGGCATTGCATGGAAGGCCGATGTATGCGGCAGAGCCGTGCAAGCCCTGGTGATCAGGTACGGGAAGTTTGTAGGTGCGAGCGTTTCCATCGCAGTCTCCGAATAAGGACACGATTCCTTGACGGAGCTGGAGGAACGACTTACTATTGAATCCGTGGTCTGGATTTTTTCCGATTGGCGTCGGTAGAAGTCAGGTTCCGTCACAGCACCCGTCTAACGAGTGCAGAAACCCCGGTAGTTGGCGCTTCCGGGGTTTTTTATTGCCTGTGCTAAGTCATGGGCCTAATCTCCAAAACGTGGACTCCAGAAACGCCGAACCCCGCTCGGTGGCGGGGTTCGGTTGGGGGAAGTGCGGAAGCTGATGGTGGTAGGTGGGGCATTCTCGCCCTCGTTGTCGGTTCATACGTATGAACCATCAACGTCGGTAAGGTGCAAGTGCCCCCCGGGCCATGGTTCATACGTATGAACTGGGCTCCTGCGCAGCTGTAGGCGAACCCCGGTGGCGGGGAGCCAAATTCATACGTATGAACTGCTAGCTTCCTGGTGGTCTTCGGCACATGTTGTGTTCTTAGAGTGCGCCTTCCCCAGATAGTCGAGGAAGTCTCGTCACTCTCAGAACTTGCCGCATGCAGGACGAATGTCGCGCACCTCGAACCGGAATCAGATTCAGGTTCGAACTCATTTCCAAATGCCTGCTCATAAGGCAATTGCGCGGACGAGCGATTCATACGTATGAACTGCGACGAGAGCGAGCCATGAGGCATGAAGCCGCCGTCAACAATGGTGCTCGAACTGCTTGTGTAATCTTTAGCTGCTTGAGCTGCGGAGCGTTCGGACTGGGGTGGGCAAAGGGCTGCCTGGCCGGACGACTCGATGCGCGATCCAACCCCAATTTCATACGTATGAACTGGACGGCGCATACCACCCGAGTTCATACGTATGAACTGTGACGAGAGCCAGCCATGAGGCATGAAGCCGCCGTCAACAACGGTGCTCGAACCGCTTGTGTAATCTTCAGCTGCTTGAGCTGCGGAGCGTTCGGACTGGGGTGGGCAAAGGGTTGCCTGGCCGGACGACTCGATGCGCGATCCAACCTCCGGTTCATACGTATGAACTGGACGGCGCTTGCCACCCGAGTTCATACGTATGAACTGCGACGGGAGCCACTCGTCAGGCATGTAGCCGCCGACAACAACAGTGCTCGAACCGCTTGTGTAATCTCCAGCTGTTTGGGCTTCGGACCGTTCGGAGCGGCGTCTGGAATGAGCCCTCCGCTGGCCGGAAGCCTCGGCGGGCGATCCCCTCCCAAGTTCATACGGATGAACTGGACGGTCCTTGCCATCCGAGTTCATACGTATGAACTGCACCACGTCGAACAAGGCAGACTCGCGTGGGAGCACGTCGCACCCATCATCAAGTGGATGTAAGCGAAATCCAGAAAAAAGGACTCGATCCGGGCCCGCAAAGAAGGTGCGAGCAACGGGTGAGCTGCCGACCACGGCCGGAGGCAGTGAAGGCCGGCAGGCTTCATCCAGTTCATACGTATGAACCGGGAACCAAGAGTGGTGCCAGTTCATACGTATGAACCACTCCCGGAATGGAGTGGCTGAAAGACAGCAAGCCACACCTTGCAGGTGCGGCTTGGCAGGGGTGAGGCGGCTGGACACGCGCATAACAGAGGATCTACTCAGGCGCGTCGCCTGGAGGAGTCGCGCCGGTAGGACCTCCATCTGGCAGATCCTTAGGGTCCAGATATTGCTTCAACAAGCTTTCAATAGCCTGGTTGAACTCTGCAACCCGGGATGTGTCAGGGATCTGGATGGCCATCTCCACCTGACCATTCTTTCGCTGCCGATAGTGTCCAACGGAGAAGCGGCGCTGAAACATCACCGTGTTGCTATCGTTGCGCTTACGGCCCTGTCGTCCGAGCTTTGCAAGAGCGTCATCAACCTGCTCCTTGAGCCACTTGATCGTTTGCTCATTCGTAAGGAACTTGTTCGCGAGGTTTGCCGCAACCGAAACGCCTGCTTGGGCTTGAAGACGTGACAAATGATAAGCAACGTTGGCCGAGAACCTCTGGGGGGTCGCTTTCACAAGCGAAAGCACATCAGACTCCAGCTTGGAAAATGCGGCGTAGTAAGTCATCTGCGCTTTGGATACCCCCGCTCTAGTGGCGATTTCTTCCCAATCCATACCAGAGGCGTTCCAGCCCTGGTAGTAGACCCCTAGGTCGTAGTCGGTTGCTCCATTCCGATCCTTGTTTTGTGAGTATCCAAGCCACGATGCCTGCTCTTCCGAGAGGTTGGTGTGAACCTTGGCAAGCAGAACACCATTGTTTAAGTTGTACGAGCGTGTCGCGAGAACCCGAGTCCAACCGTCGCCGATGATGTAACGATTGGGCTTTGCGGGATTTGGGATGACGTGGATCGCATCTCGCTGGCCATCTGCGCGCATGGAGTCTGCAATGACACGGATGCCATCATCGAGATAGAGCGAGCGCGGGGGATGCGAGTTTTGATCAATGAGGGTCGCATCCAACTCCACAAAATAGAAATCTTGCGTCGGCGTCGGAAGTGGGTGCCTGTATGTTTGTACAGTGTCCGTGCTAGAGTACTCGACTGCAGACGCTTGAGGAAGGGGCACTTCTGCGTCGCTCCGGCCCTGCTCCACATGACCAACTTCCTGCTCAGTGGTCGCTAACGTGCTTTGCGCCGCCGCTGATTGAAGATGACTGTCATGCGGCTCGGTACCGACGAGCGCCGGCTCGCCTGGAGAAACAGACGGGTCAGACCCTTGCACCGTGCTACCGTCCTGCCCAATCGGCTCAGCTTCAACTGCGCGTTTGGCGTTCGAGAACGAAGGAAGGAGCATCGGAACGGCGAGCTTATTTGGCCGAGAGCCGGCTGACGAAGGCGGGGGAGCCGCCGCACCCGCTTCCTGCGGGTCGGGGACAGGCGCAAATTTACGACGTTTCATGAGTTGCTTTCTTGGCCTTAGTCGCCGCGATCTGCAAGATCTTGCCGTGGATGAACTCCGCGAACACTTGGTACTCCTTGGAAGCGTTCGACGTCGGGCGTTGCAGCGCCAGAGGAAGATAGTTCTCGATGGCCTTGGGGAACTCCTCAGACAGGGAAATCGGATGCGGGGCCAGCGAGTCCGCGTACTGGTTCACGCTAGCTTGCATGCGACTGATCCGCGAAAACTGAGGCGAATAATGAGTTGGCAAAATCACCAGCTCGGGCCTGACTTTGTAGCTTTCTTCCACGGATTCGATTTCACCGATTAACCTGCGCAGACCTTTGACGGCGAACGAGTCCATGCGAACGGGCGCAATAACGAGATCGGCTGCTGCAAGAGCAGCAGTAGATGTAAGGCTGACGTTCGGGGGGCAATCCATGATTACCACGTCATACTGGCTCAAGTCGAAACCAGGAATCTTCCCTTCGAGCGACAGATCAAACATCGCTTTGAAGAGCATTTCTCGGGGGCCAGTAGAGTTCGCGATGTCGAGCTCCAGGTCACCCAAGTACGTGTCGGCCCCGATGACATGAGGACCATGCTGCCCGAAAGGCTTCTTGATCATGCCGGTTAGGTCAGGCATTGCACGACGGGTGCGCTTGTACTCGATGAAGGGCTTGACCAGCTTCGCAAATGTCTGCTCGATCAGCGCCTCCTTCGTGACGCCGAAGTGCTCGATCTCTTCCAACACGATGTCGTCTTCGTAGCCGAAACATTGGGTGAGGTTGGCTTGAACGTCCAGGTCGATGGCAAGCACCCTCAACCCCAGAAACTGGAGGTGAATAGCAGTCTCGACGGCAGTTGTAGTCTTGCCGGTCCCACCCTTCACAACATCCACAGTCACGAAGACCGGCCTACCCGCTTGCTTCGGCACCTTCACCAGGCCGCTCGCGCGGCGCCAGTCGGTCAGGCGGAAAAGCGTGTTGATGTCGAAGAGGCGAACCGCGACTGCAGTCGCCGCGCGCTGAATCTCGATGCCTGAGTTCTCCGAGTAGGAGCGGAGCGTCACATCAGAGACCCCCAGCAGCGCGCAAGCGGCGCGAGTGCGGTACTTGAGTGCGTCGATCTTGGCGTACGTGTTGCGTGGAGCGTCTTGAGTCATGTCACGGCCTATGGATGATGGGGCGAATTTTGTACGCTCCGGCAGGGTCTGGTCAAGCAAATTTATAGGTAAAAGTGGCAACTTCGCAAAAAAACCTATAAACCAGACGCACGGAGCTTTAGTTCAGTAGACGCCTTCTTGCCTGTAACAATCAGAGATGGGTCGGGATCTGGTGGTTGAGGCTTGCTTGGTCGGACGGCAGAAGCAAGGATTCTATGAAACCACTTGAAATATTTTCTGGCGAAAAGAGCGCGATTTCGCAGCTTTTCGAGGAAATGTTGTCCCATCATGCTGTGTTTTTGCGTTCAGGGCTCGCTGCCTTACGCTGTTGCTGAGGCGCGTAACCCCGCGCCAGCATTGAGAATGTTGAGATTACGCCTGTGGGGTGAAAAAATCTCAATTTGTTTCATCGTAAGAATTGCAATGCATTGCCAATTAATCATTGCCGCCAGAATTTGTGCTAGCTGCTTGAACATTGCAACGCATCTGCGCTTAAAATTTAGGTAGGTAACACCCTGAAGAATTGCAATGGAAAACAACTATCTGGAACTCAAGCAAAAGATCGAGGCAATGCAATCCGATTTGGAGCGTGCACGCATTGCAGAGGTGCCAAAGATCGTTGCTTCCATCAAGAAGCAAATTGAAGAGTACAAAATTGCTCCTGACGAGCTGTACCCGGGTTTGCGTAGCCAACTTGCCGCCAGTCGTAGCGGGCGGAGCAAGAGGGACCGGCCTGCAAAGTACCGCAGCCCAACTGGGGAGACTTGGTCGGGTGGGCCAGGGCGTAAACCCATGTGGGTGCGTGAGATCGAGGCGAAGGGCGAGGACCTAGAGAGGTACAGGATCGAGATGCCACAGTGACGTTGAGCGGCCTCGATCAACACCAAACGGCCCCCAGTAGGGGCCTTTTTTGTGCTTTGGCGTATCGCAAGCGTTGATGCCGAACACGCCTCTAGCTGGATTTCCGCGAACAGCTGCGAAATCGGAAGCTTTTGGGGGAACTTTGAAAAGCACTTGCCGATATTCTCACTCTATCCCGTTGATAGAGAGGAGTAAGCAAAGTGTGGCTGTACGACGGCGCGCCAGAGCACCTGGAATTGAAAGTAAGAGATGCGCAACCCGAAGAGGGGGGCTACGTCATGCTGCTGGTGCTGGAAGGTGGCGAGATCCGCTTGCTCGGCACACGCTTTCCGGCAAAGTACGTTGCCAATTGGCGCAGTAACGCAGTTCGTCATGACGGACCGACGCTGGCAAGGGTGGTTGTCCTCGGCCTGCATCCTCGCTACGAGAAGATAAAGCGTTTGCTGGCTACCAGCTTGGCCGGGGACGAAGAGAAAGGCTCGCAAGGGCAGGGAGGGGGGCCGGCGAAACCCCATTCTGTAGACAGCGTTTTTTCGAAGGCGGAGTTCCTCTTTTCAATTTCGCCGGCGACCAACGCTCACCTGGCTGAGGCGTCGCAGCAGCTGGCCCAGCAAGCCTGATCCCCGAAGGCAACACCGTGGCCAGCGAACTTTTCGATTTTGACAACCCGTGGCGCCCCGTCTACGAGGGCCGGCAAGCAGCCTCCTGGCTGGGTGCGACCGTTGGGTGCATGGCGACGGCTACGCTCTTACCTCTCCCCACGACCTTCGGTACCGTTACTGCGAGCGCGTGCGGTGTGGTCGGTATGTGGCGGGCTTACAAGGCCTGGGAGAGGGCCTCAGACAAGTGGCGGACGAGCTTTGCACAGAAGGAGTTCATCACCATTCCGGATCTGTTCAAGATCAGCGCTCCCTTTGCGCAGATGGAAAACGGCCGGGGCGAGTTGACGCCCCAAATGTGGATGGGACGAGGCTTCCACTGGACGGACATTGAGGCGTCGAAGATGCATTCCTTGATGGGGGCCGGTGTCGCAAAGATGCTCGGAAAGACCGCGCTTCATGGAGACGGAAGCTACTGGCTGCATGGCCTGGCCAAAGAAGAGTCGGTGGGAGTTCCACTGGAACTGCTGGAAGGGCATACGCTGATCGTCGGCACCACGGGTGTGGGGAAGACAAGACTTTTCGACATCCTGATCGCTCAGTGCATCATGCGCGGTGAACCGGTCGTGATCATCGATCCCAAAGGTGACCAGGGCCTTGCAGACAACGCGCGCAAGGTCTGCGAGTTCATGGGGCATCCCGAGAAGTTCATCTACTTCAACCCGGCTCACCCGGACAAATCCGCAAGCATCGACCCCTTGCGGAACTGGAACCGCAAGACCGAGCTCGCGTCACGCGTGGCTGCGCTGATCCCATCAGAGACTGGCACCGACGCATTCGTGGCTTTCGGCTGGAAAGTGCTGCAGGACATCTGCGGTGCTCTCATTGCAACGGAAGAGCGTCCCAACTTGATGAAGCTGCGCCGATACATCGAAGGTGGCCCAGACGATCTGTTGCTGAAGGCTCTTCGCTTCCACTTCAGAGCAAAAGTTCAGAACTGGGAGGAGAAACTGGCGCCGCTGATAAAGAAGGCACAGAGCAACTCCAAGGATGACAGTCCAGTTTTGCGCGCGTACATCAGGTTCTACAAGGATGTAGTTATCCACGAGCACCCGAACGTAGACCTGGCGGGCCTGATTTCTACCTTCGAGCACAACCGCGATCACTTCTCGAAGATGGTGGCCTCGCTTATCCCCATCTTGTCGATGCTCACGACGGATCCGCTGGCTGATCTGCTGTCGCCGGAATTCGAGCCGGGGCACGACAAGATCTCGACAGACATGAAGAAGGTGATCACCAACGACATGGTGCTGTACATGGGGCTGGACTCCCTCGCCGACTCCACGGTGGGCAGCGCGATTGGGTCGGTGATGCTTGCAGACATGACGGCTGTGGCAGGTGACATCTACAACTACGGAGGGAGCTCGAAAAAGCTCGTCAACGTATTTGTCGACGAAGCAGCAGAGGTGATCAACACGCCGACCATCCAGCTCCTCAACAAGGGCCGCGGTGCCGGCTTCAAGATGTACATCGCAACCCAGACATTCGCAGACTTCGCGGCACGCCTGGGAGACGAGAATAAAGCGCGCCAGGTGCTCGGCAACACCAACAACAAGATCATCCTCCGGGTGCTGGACGCGGAAACGCAAAAGTACGTTTCAGACGGCATACCGAAGATCAAAGCCCAATCCATGTCCGTCCGCTACGGCCATAGCCTGACGACGACCATGAGTGAGGAGTACGGCGCGGCATACCAGGAACAGGCGACAGCAGAAGAAGCCGACCTGATCCCTCCCGGCATTCTCAGCGAGCTTCCTCCACTTCACTGCTACATACGGCAGTCCGGTGGGCGAACCTACAAGACGCGCATTCCGATCCTTGGCGAACGGAAGGAAATGCCACGTAGGGCGCGCCACAGCACTTCGGAAAACCTCAAGGCGAAGCGCGGCTGACCATGGCAACGAAAGCATCAAGCGAAGGGAAGCACTCGTTCGCATCAATCGTGCTTGTGATCGTCATCTTTGGTTCGCTGGCGGTGCTCGCCTTCGTGCCGGTTGAGGTGTTCCAGACCCTTCGAATGCGTGAGCAACGGCAGATCGTGGACTGGCTCGGAGCGGAGACGGACCAGTGGATCATGGATCGCATCATGGACACCCTCAGTTGGGTAAACGCCGAAGCGGGCCAGATCATGGAGCAGGCGGCTAACAGCGGCAACAAGAAGATCGACCTGTGGCTACTCGATCGCATCCACGCAGCAGCGATCTGGTCCCATGTCGTGTTCTACCGGCTCGGAATGATCATTATGTGGATGGCATTCGCACTTCCTTGCTTGATGGCGGCCTTCTCGGATGGCTACTTCCAGAGACAGATTGCAAAGGCCTCGTTCACGTCGCAGAGCCCTCGCTTGCACAAGGGCGGTGTGGATCTCGCGATGCTCGTGGGGGCCTGCCTTGTGGCGTGGATCTTCGCACCGATTTTTGTATCAACGTTGGTGGCTCCCGTAGCGATAGGCGTCATGTCGTTTGCTTGGTGGGTGTGGATGGCTAACCTTCAAAAGAGGCTTTGAAGATGACCGATGCACTTCATATGGCGCAACGCCGCTTCCGGGCACAGCCCATCCTCTGCGCGCGGACCAAGGCGGTGAAGGGCTTGGAGTTGTTGAGCAGGAGTCGACTAGATTTCAACGACCCTCAGGGCATGCTGATGGCTGACGTCGAAGCCATCAAAGCAGCATGGGCGGTGGCGAACCACTACAGAGGTTCAATGCGCGTCCACTGCAACGTTGAAATATCTTCCATGGGCAGCTTGCTCTGGACCGACACCATGGTTGAGTACATGTGTCCCGGCGTTGTGGTCGAACTAGTTGAGCGCAATGACAGCCTCACATGCTCTCGCTCGTTCTCAAGAATCTGCCAAACAGTGCAATGGGTCCGTCGAATGGGCGGTGTCATGGCCATGGACGACTGGACCGGGAAGGCTATCGAGATGGGCATGCTGCGTGAACTCAACCCGGAGTTTGTCAAGGTGAACGAGCCTCGGTATCTGAGGGAGCTAGCCGACTGCGGTTTGGGACTGGGCACGCAGATCGTAGTGGAGCGCATCGAGTCACTGCAGCAAGCTACCGACGCCGAGCGGATCGGCGCTACCGAACTGCAAGGGTACTGGTGCGACGTTCATGTTGAGCACGATTTTCCAGCCGAGTTCACGCCGCCAGGCGTCATAGCCAGGGATATGGCGTTGACGAAGGTGGCCTAGAGCTGAATTTCAAGCTGCGCGCCTGTTGCTTACCTGGCGCCGGACTTGATCGCTAGAGAGCCAGCAAACACATTGTCCGCATAGGAGCCCGAGCCTCCTGCCATGAGTCGGACGAGAGCATCGTCATCCCTTCGACCGAGCACGCCGCTGGTGAGCCTTGACCGAGTTTTCAAAGCGCTGCCGGTATGAGCGAAGGCGCAGCGAAATTTCTGCAAACAGCGCTCCCAGAGCAAGCTTTTCGCCCGAAATTTTTCTGGGTCCCTCCGTAGTATCGAGTGCCATGCGGATCGTTCTCTTTGCACTTTTGATGCTCGGCTCTGTGGGCGCTGGCGCGGCTTGTTTTGATGAAGCGGCCGAGCGCTACCGCGTGCCCGTTAGCCTGCTCAAGGCGATATCGACGGTCGAATCTGGCGGAAATCCGAAGGCCCGAAATAAGAACGCTAACGGCTCCTTCGATATCGGCCATATGCAGATCAACAGTTCCTGGCTTCCCACACTCGCTCGGTACGGGATCGACGAAGAGAAGCTGCGGGATCCCTGCATCAACACGAACATCGGCGCCTGGGTTCTTGCCCATAACGTTGCCCGCTTCGGAATGACTTGGAATGCCGTGGGTGCCTACAACGCCACGACCGAATCCAAGCGGCTCATCTACGCCAGAAAAGTCTCCCGCGTGCTGCTGGGCGGTAAACCTCAATCCTGAATGAACTGGCCACTGGCCCCTTGGAGTGAAAATGATTCGGAAACACCAGCTGAGCCAAATTGCGGTAGCGATCTCTCTCGTCTGCGGAGGAGTGCCTGCGCATGCAGCGCTTGTCGCGGGCGTCTGCGAAGTCAACGGGATTGCGGTGTGTGGCGGAGCGAGCGCACCTGCAATCCCTGCAGCGGGTGTTCTAACGATCCGTGGGTATGCGTTCGATATGGCAACGAACGACAGACCAAACGAGCCTGCAGGTGGTTTTGTCATCGTTCGCAACGAAGACACACTGGTCTCGTACAAGCTTCCCGTTCAGCGGATCGAGGCGCGCCCGGATCTGATTGTGGACAAGATTGATGGGGAGATTACGCCAGAGCAGTACGCCCTGGTGAACTCAGGGTTCATTGCTCAGGTGTTCTCCGCATCCCTGCCGCCAGGACACTACACCATCCAGGATGTTCGCCTGTCGATGCGCGTGGCCGGGATGACCGTGATTCCCATTGCGGATGCTGACCAGAGGGGCAGTTTCAAACTCCCCGATGCCAACAGCCCGTTCACGCTGGTGAAGGCCGACGGTACGAACGTTCCACTGAAGATGACGAGAACCGCGCCGAACACTGTGAATGCAACGGGCTACCCCGCGCTGCGCGATGACAATTTCGAAATCCGCGCCTCCTTGCCTGGCGTCGGTGGCGAAGTGGTGAAGTCGGTCCCATTTGCCTACAAGCGGCCGATTCTGAGCGTCCCCGTATCGCTACCGATCGTAGAAGGCTTCCCTGGCACGACGGCCAAAATATCGCCTACCAACCCACTGAACAACCGTTCGCTGGACGTTGCTGAGATCCCTGTGGTCATCGAGTCTGCGACTGTAGAGTCGATGGAGATCAATGGAACGAAAGTGGAGCAGGGTACTGCCATGAAGCTGCCTCGCCAGGCTAACCTGGCGGGCTTGTACCCCACTGTCGTGAAGGACGCAGGAACGGTGGAGTCGATGCAGCCCGTCAAGCTATGGGTTGATTTACCAGATGGTCCCAACATCATCATGGCAACTGAGCGATGGGACCCTTCTTCCAAGATCATGGTGAAGTCGTCGAAAGATAGTGCAGCCATAAAGGTTGAGGACATCGACATCAGCGCCAAGCTGGAAGGAGGTACCAAGGAAACCTGCTCCACCTTGAGCATGGTGCGTACTGGCTACATGCTGTCGCAAACGGCAGGCGTGAACTGCGCGATCCAGTTCGGGGATCTGCCTGAGGGCTTGAAGTACAACCCCTACGCATCGAACGCGCTTCGCGGATCCCTCCCCGTGGTTGGTGCCAACGTCATCGATTACACACCTGGCGTGGTGTATACCGATCCGAGCACGCGCCAGACGGCGTTCTATCCATCGCGCAAAGGCCGAAGCGCAGTGGCGGTCGAAGGTCTCGTTCCGGCCCCTATCGCGCTGGCCTTCAAGAACGACAAGCTGCTGGACACCTTTTATGCAAAGAACGCGGATCAGTACCCAGGCAAGAACTTTGCCACAGTGGACCGGACGCAGGCGCGTGCGCTGGGCGTGATGAACGTCAAAGGTGGCTATCGCGAGATCATGACCCGCATCGTCTACCCCGGTGATGTGGTGAAGGAAGTGTTTTCTTCCGTGGCCGAATCGAATGTGGCACTGATCATGCAAGCGACCGACCCGTGGGAGTCGTACCCGGTGAAGGTCGAGTCTTGGTACCAGCGTGCGCCAGAGTTCAAGACCGAACAATCCTTGGACTTCATCGGGGTGCCTGCGACGCCTCTCGTGGATCTTGAAAAAGCATTCGCCTCACACGATCAAGCAGACACAGTGATCCATGGCCAAGTGGGAATACCGAAGGGCACGCAAATCGTTTTTGACCCCGCCTCGATGGGGAAGTGGCAGGTAGTAATCCGCGAGGACAAGACAAACAACCAACTGTCCGTACCTGTCTCCGTTGGAGAGGATGGCACCTTCACCGTCAACATGGGCCGTCTCACAGCTGGCACGCGGTATATCGTGGCCGAAGCCAAGATGATCAGCACGGACGGCTTGGTCACCAACAGCTCGGTGCTTTCCAAATCGCGCGCCCTCATCACCGCTGCTGGCGAGCGCATTGAAGCCTCGCTGTCCTCCCGCGCTACCAGCGGCAAGGCTCCGTTTGTGCAGACCATCAACGCTAACGTCAAGAACTCCAAGATGTTGGCCAACGTGAAGTCAGTCTCCTGGGAATTCCTCCAGGCCGATGGAACGTGGGCGCGTGTAATGCGCTCGGAAACTGTGGAGCAGACGGGCATCAACTTTACTGCCCAGGTGGCGGAAGCAGGAAGTGTCACGTACCGCGCAGTGCTGACGAACAAATACTCCGGTGCGGAGTTCTCCACAGATCCCCTGACTCTGACGGCTTTCGACGTGCCCTCGTTCCGGGTGACTGCGCCCGGCGTGGTCCAGGTGGGCCGACCTGTTACGTTGGAGGTCCAGGCCGACGATGGGTTCGACGCCGCATACACATGGCGCATCATTACGACTGGCGGCTATGAGGGCGTTAGCGGTGAGAACTCCGCTTCGTTTACTTTCACCCCGACAGAGATCAAGAACTATGCGATCGAGGTCAAGGGGCGCTCTGCGAGCGCTCCCGATAACCCAGCTGCCGATGTCACGAAGACGCTCGGGGTGAAGGCGGTGAACCCGCTGGCCGCACGCGCATCGATCAGCGGCCCGACATACCTGGAGGCCGGTAAGAGCTACGCTTTCAAGGCGCAGATCAACGACGTGGTGCCCACTACTGCACAGAAGGCGTACAAGGTGCTCGGCTATTGGAGCCTGCCGGATGGCACGCGTGTGGATGGCACCGAGTTGCAGTTCGTCCCGCGCCCGGAAGACAAGGTGCTCAGCTACTACACCTACGTTGAGGGCTACCCCGAAGAGACGACTGTCGCTACCCTGCCGTTCAAGACCTGGGCATACAACTGGCCGCAAGACTGGAAAATTCGCGTGTCCGCACTGCAAACCGATGTTCCTGCGGTTATCAAGTATCAAGTGGAAACACCTGGGTTCGACCTCAAGACGCTCAACGGCGAGCCATTGACATACACGTGGTCACTGCCAAGCGGTATCACCCGGTCTAGCGGTAACGACGTGGCAGGGAACTTCACTGTTGCGGCGCAAGGCACCTACCAGCTGGCGCTGCAGGTCTCGGACACGCGCGGGAATGTTGTCAATGTGTATTCCGACGAGTTCACAATCCTGCCTCCTGCGACTGTCCAGACCCAGGCTTCTATGGTGTCGAAATACGGTGAGTCGTACTACGCGCCCGGCACTTACTACATCAGTTTGAAAATCTCGCAGCTGCCAAGAGGAGATTCGTTCCTTCGCAATGACGTGCTGATCAACGGCGCCAAGGTCGGGGAATTTACGGGGAGCGGTAACTACGTTTCCTTCACTGACCCTGGTAACTATGAGGTGCTGTTGCGGACCATCACCAAGGCGGGCAATTATGGCGAGCAAGCGCTGCAGGTCAACGTGCAAGAAGCACCACGGCCGCAATGCGAGCTGAAACAAACTACCAGTATTAGTGGGTTGCTGCTGACCCCGGTTTGCACGGTCTCTGCGGGTTACATCAAGTCCCTCACTTGGACCTATGACCTGGACGGCGTCGCCCAAAAAGCAACGTCAAAAACGTTCTTGGTGACAAAAGCTTGGCTCGCGGCGAACCGGGTCTCCAACCTGCGCCTGACGATCGAATCGGACCTGGGAGCTAAATCCGAAGAGCCTGTGCTGATCCAGTGACGGGCGGCCCCCCTGATTTCTGCTGGGGATTGAAAATTTTGGCGAATTGCTTCGAAAACGGAAGCTTTTCGCCCTAATTTTTTCTATGTGACCCGATAGTATCCATGTACCGTTTGTTCGTATGTGCATGGAGAAATAATAGTGAAATCGGTAACGCCGCTGGCCGTAGTTGCATGTTGCCTTTGCACTGCATGCGTGCCGCGTTTCATTGATGTTCCTCCTGAACCAACAAAGACAGCTTGGGTTGAGCGCGAGGCAGAAGTCCAGCACTCGGTAATAGGAAATTCTGCAAGCCGCGAGATTGTCAGAATTGAATCTGCAACTAGCCATTTTCTGAGCTCTGACGAGCGCGTGGTTTGGGTCGCTGGGGTAGATCCTCAGAAGAGTAGATTTCAACGCATCCACCAACGCGGGAGCGACTTGACGTCGCTACTTCAGCCTGACGCGGGGCAGCGTGGGGATGCCCTTGTTGAGATCTTCAAGTTTCCTATTGTGGGCGGCGAATTGAGTGTTGAAGCTCAACTGGCAATTGAACGGTTTCAGTCCAACTCCAAGGCACGCTACTACGTTGAATTCCTGAACAAGTCGCCGATGTCTGAAGAGTCAGTTGACTCAATGTTGAGCATCTGGAAGGCGCTTTCCAGTCGACTCAAATCCAGGGGACTGGGTATGTCTAATGTCATGCTCGGTGGTAACAAATATGATCAAGGAATTGACGCCATTGTGATGGTGCGGGTGGGTAAATAATGACTCCGGTTCCTATTCCAAACTACGTTGACGATCAACCCCAGTTCTTCTTCTGGGAAGTCGATGAATTTTTTCCTTCACTGGTGATATTTATTGTCCTGTACATGTGGGATCAGTTGCTGATGGGTATGGGAGCATCACTTGTCTTTGTGAAGCTCTTCGGTCGCTTCAAAAACAATCACATGCCGGGAGTCCTCTTTCACATGGTCTGGTGGGTTGGCCTGATGACTATGAACAAGAAATTTGAAAATGGCGCTGTACGCGAGGCTGTGAAATGAAATTCAAAGATGCTTTGCGAAATATGGGCCAGCTCCAGGCCATGACAAAGGGGATAATTATCTCCAATTCGATTCTCGCCCTTGGGCTGGTATATGCGGTGGTCCACTTTAACAACCAGCGCGACCGCATTGTTCTGGTCCCACCGAATATGGATGCCAAGGCGGTGATCGCATGGAATTACGCGGACCGGGAATATCTCAAGAGCTTCGGCCTGTTCATCGCGAACTTGGTTGGCAATATTCAGCCAAAGTCGTCTACCGTGGTGCTGGACGCTGTGTCGGCATTCATGGATCCGTCCATCTACACGGACTTCCGCCGACAACTGCTTGCTGTGATTGAAGACCCCGTTTTCAGGGCGTCTGGGTCCGTGATCAGCTTCCTGCCTGCCTCTATCCAGTACGAGGCCGAGACCAGTCGCGTCTTTGTTACCGGCACCCTCGTTACCTCCACAAGCGGCGCGCAGAAGTATCAAAAGCAAGTCGTTTACGAGGTGGGTACTTCGATTCGAAACGGTCGCCCATCTGTGACTCACTTCCTTTCGTACGAGGGATCGATTCCCCGGACCGTCACTTGGCATGTCACCCATGCGCAGAAGGAAGGCAAACCAATTCCTGAATACGCGCTTCCCCTTAAGGATCGCAAATCCAGAGGGAAAGTCGATGTCGTTGAGCCTGCAGCGGATCTGTCCGTGATGCGTGAAACGGCACCGCCGAACCCAGCTGCCGCGCCCGATGCCAACGCCACTGGCGAGAACCACGCCGAGCCCTCCACCGCGCCCGCAGGCGCCGTAGAAACCGTTGATATGAAGGAGCCCACGTGATGTTCCCCCGCGCGTCATCCTTTGCACTGGCAGCTTCCCTTGCCTGTGGCGTTGCTTATGCACAGGATTCGAAATCGGAAGCCGAGAAGGCGAAGGCAGAGCTGCAGAAGACCGAGGCGGCTATCAAGGCCGAGCTCGCGAAGCCCATCAGCACGCCGCTGAGTTCGGAAGCAGCACCTGACAAGGCAGCGGCAACCGGCAGCCGCTTCGTTACGCGACCGGGGACTGGCGGCGCAAAATCGGTTCGCTCCGCCCCGTCTGTGACGTTGCCCGACGGACCGCTGGGCAAAGCTCCTGCCGACATCTCTCGGGTCATCGGCGATGCGCAGCGCGCGGCTGGCATGCCGCTGGACGCTTACCAAAAGGAAATCAACCTCCCCGGCCTGAAGAAGGACGACCCGGCCACGCGCCCGACCGTTTTGCACACGCGGAACGGGGTGAACGAAATCGTACGTCTCTCCAGCCGCCTTCCGAACCGGATAGCGACACCGTTCAAAGACCCAAGGGTAGTGGGCGATGTGCCCGAGGACGACAGCCAGCAAATCGTCGGGAGCGACGTGTATCTGCGTCCGCAAGGCGAGCAGCCCATGGGCGTGTTCATCGTAGATGGCGCAAACACCAGCCAGGTCATTTCGCTGACGATCATTCCTACCCCTGAGATTCCTGGGCAAAACCTGATCGTCAAGCTGGAGGACCTGCGCACGGTGAAGCCGTTGGCCGGAGGGGGCTCGGCCGAGGAGCAGGAGATCAATCAACCCCGCTCCACAGACTACGTGGGCAATGTGCGTCAGATCATGGCACAGGCCGTGCTGGGAAAAATCCGTGGGTTTGCTGCAGTGCCGATCGAAGGTGGTACGGCCAAGATGGGTGCGATCGAAGTCACCCCCGAGTACGCCTTCACAGGCTCAACGGTGGACGTGTACCGCTACTCAATCAAGAACGCAAGCGAAGAAGTTGTGGATCTTGCAGAGACAGCTTTCTATCGAAAAGGCGTGAAGGCTGTCAGCTTCTTTCCCAGTATTTCGCTTCAGCCAGGTGAAGCGGGCTACGTCTTCCTGCTTGCAGATAAGCCAAAGTCCGCCCAGGCACAAAGCGAGGTGTTCGAATGAGCCTCGCCGCGCAATTCAACAATCTCCAGCCTAAGACCCGTCGCGTCGTGATGGTGGCGGGGGCGATCAGCATCATCTTGTTCGTTTCCTGGTTCCTCGGAAGCGCAGCCGATCGCAAATCGTCGAGCACGCCTCGCGCGGCGAAGCCAGAGGTTACCGTCGTGGCTCCGGCACGGACAACGGGTGTCGAGCAGTTCGGCGCAAAGATGGCCGTGATGGAGAAGCAGCAGGGCGACCTGGCCCAGCGTATCGCAAAGCTGACTGAGGCAGTGGAGCGGCGTACATCCGAAAAGCCCGAGGGTGCTCCACAAAGCGAGCCCGCCCGCAAGTCAGAGGATGACCTTCCCGAACTAGGTCCCCAGACGTCTGTTTTCGACGCCCCGGCGTCGAAAGCGCCAGCCTTACCGCCAGCACCGCCGATTTCTCAGCCCAGCATGCCGGGAGTTACAGGCAACGGTGTTACCCCGCATGCGCCGCAGGTACCAGACCGTGCGCAGCAACCTGTCGCATCGAAGCCGCGCGGTATTCGCATCCTTGGGCCCGAAGGCGTTCTCAAGAAAGAAGACGCCGCCGAGAAGCTGAATAAGCCCGAGGACACCCGTAAGAAGGCGCCGGCGAACGACACAGCATTCATCCCCGCAGGCGCGATGTTCACCGGCGTGCTCTTGACTGGTATGGACGCGCCAACCTCAGCGGTCGCTCAGAAAAATCCAATTCCAGCCGTACTGCGTATCAAGCGCGAAGCAGTTCTGCCCAACTATGCGTCGATCGATGTGCGGGAGTGCTTTGCGGTCATTGGTGGCTGGGGCCAGCTCGCTACGCATCGCGCAATGATGCGCTCTGAGGCACTTTCCTGCGTCCGCCACGACGGCAACGTCATCGAGACAAAGTTGGAGGCTTACATAGTTGGAACTGACGGCAAGGCTGGTATCCCCGGCACTTTGGTCTCCAAGCAGGGGCAGATGATCGCGCAAACGCTGCTCGCTGGCACCCTGGGTGGCATTGGTCAGGCACTCAACCGCTCCCGGGTTCCTTCCTTGAACATCGATCCGACGAAGGATCGTTCGCTCTACCAGAGTGAATCTGTTTCCTCGATCGCACAGTCAGGTGTCGCCGGAGGCATTGGGTCCGCCAGCAACATGATTGCGAAGTTCTATCTCGACATGGCGAAGGAGACCTTCCCGGTTGTGGAGGTGCCCGCAGGAGAGGCCGTGACGATCGTTGTGACCCGTGGATCGATGCTCCCGCTCAAGGGGTCCACAAATCTGCAGCGGTACGTCGATCCCAACGAGAAACCACGCACAGGCGCAACCCTGGCCAACAGGGGGGGAAGCCCGAATCAGCACTCCCCAACCACGGGCGCAGGCAGCGGCCAGATCACGAGCCCTGTGGAGCGCATGGGACACGTGATGGACGCTGCGCGCGAGGCCACCTCTTCCGCCATGGGTAACGCAGACGGCGCTACGCCCAATTTCTCCAACGGCCTCTCCTGGTAACGCATGAGCATGTTCAACCACGTCATCAAGGCGCTCGCCACTGCTTCCTGCCTCGCAATGGTGGGATGTGCGAGCACGTTCAACACCGGTGAAACATCCGACTTCGCTTGCGACCGCAACCGCAACTGCCCGACGCCTCTTGAGGTGTATGAGGACACGCACGCCTCAGCACCTTCCGTGCAGCGAGGGCGTACGCCATCGACCTGGAAGGGCGGAAAAGAAAAGGGCGGAAAGATTGGCGGACAAGAACTGCGCTCCGATCTGCTGGCGCTGTCCAGCGAGTCCGCGCTCGTTGTTGCCGGCGAGCCTGCCGCGCGCCCTCTGCGTGAAGCACCGCAGGTCATGCGCATTTGGATTTCCCCTTGGGTCGATGCCCAAGACAACTTGAATTGGTCGGGCTACGTCTTTACCGAGATCACGCCGAAGCGCTGGAGCTTTGGCGAACAAGAAGTTCGCCACCAGGGGATGGCGCCTAGTTTTGTCCCCCGCTGATTCACTCTTTTCATCCACCAAGCCAAGGAGCTTTTTCATGACGTTCTTCACCCACTTTCAACCTCGCCTTCTCCAGTCGGCGCAGGCAAAACAGGCCCAGGACTACGTGGCCCCCGTGCTGCTGGCGCTGGCAATGGTCGTTGCGCTGGCGCCAATGCAAGCGTCCGCAGGTGCAGGCGGTACCGAGTTCACCCAGGTCTATGACCAACTCACGGGGTGGTCGAACGGCACGCTCGGCAAGGTGCTGGGTATCGCCGCGCTGCTCGTTGGCCTGGGCGTTGGCGTGATCAAGCAGAGCGTGATTGCCGCCGTCGTCGGCATCGCCATGGCGCTGACGGCAGGTTTTGGCCCTGGCGTGATCGACGGTGTGATCAGCACGGGCATGGCCATCACCACCCCGATCTAAGCCGTCAAAAAAGCAAAAGGGGGGTTGAATGTCGGCAGTTCATCAAGCTCTGAGTCAAGCGAGTAAGCGTTTCACGCCTGACGAGTACATTCCTACGCTAGCGTACATGGAAGAGAACGGGATCTTCCTATGCGACGATGGCCACCTGGGGGTGTGCTACTGGGGCAGTCCGATCCGGGGCGCCGACGACTCGACAGTGGACATGCTCAAGGGGGCATTGTCCCTGTCGCTCCCCGCTGGCAGCTTTGTCCAGGTGTCGCTGCTCGGAATGCCCGACATTGACTTGCCGCTGGCCCTGTACCGGGCGCGTCGTGAAAACGGCATGGGCCGGATCCAGAGTCCGCTTGCTCGTGAAGCCTTGACGGCGTATTCCGAGCGCAGAGCCGACTACCTCAGCGCCTCGCGCATGGAATCGAATTTGCCCCAGATCGGGGTGAAATTGCTGGACCGGCTTGTGGTCGTTTCTATCAAGATCCCGTTCAAGGGTGACAAGCCCGAAGAAGAGGATGTTGACCTCATCGCCGAGTCTGGCGCGAAGCTGTCTGAGTCACTCCAGACCGTCGGCTTGATGACGAAGAGAATGACGGAGGACGAGTATCTGCGCGTTGCATATCGCCTCACGCACCCTTACGATCCGCCAAAAACTGATTCGGCGCGGTCCGACGAGTTTCTCAAGTCCCAGGTATTCGATGTGGGCGAGAGCTTCGATGTGGAAAAGGACGCACTGGTGCTCTCCGACAACACCTTTGCGCACATGCTTGGTGTGAGCCGCTGGCCCGAGAGGAACCCACTGAGCACCATGGCTTTCATCATCGGTGACCCGCTTGGTGCGAACAACCAGCTCAAGCTGCCGTACCACATCAATTTGACCCTGCACTACCCAGACCAGTACAGCAAGAGCACTAGCCTCAAACAAAAGGCTGGCTGGATCAACTACCAGGCGTTCGGCCCGCTGCTTCGCTTCGTCCCCAAGCTCGCTTTCAAGAAGAAGGGCATGGATGTGATGATCAATGCCATCGAGCGCGGAGCGACCACCGTCGAGGCATGCCTTAGTGTGACGGTCTTCAGCAAGAAGCGCGAGGAGGGCTCACGCCAGCTCGCAGCGCTGCGCAGCTACTTGCAATCGTTCGACTTCTCGACCGGCGAGGAGAAGCGCGTGCTGTCGCCCAGCTTCTGGAATGCATTTCCGCTGTTCCCCACGGCGGAGACGATCAAGAACACATTTCGCTTCAAGTCCCTGGCCGTCGAACAGGCGGTGACTTTCCTGCCGATCCTCGGCGAGTGGAAGGGGACGTCCCGGCCTCAGCCTGGCAAGGGGTATGGGTTCCTATTGCAGAGTCGCCGGGGCCAGTTGATGAGCTTCGACCTCTATGACTCGCCGACCAACATGAACGGCGTGGTGTTCGCGGAGTCCGGCGCGGGCAAGAGCTTCTTTACGCAGATGCTGGTCACCGAGTATTTGTCGATGGGCGCCAAAGTGTGGGTAATCGACGTGGGCCGTAGCTACCTCAAGCTGTGCAAGTGGCTCGACGGGTCGTTCATCGAATTCGGGACGGACTCTGACCTTTGCATGAATCCTTTCAGCAAGATCCAAGACTTGGATGACGAAGTGGGGCTCCTGCAGGCAATGATCGAGAAGATGGCCGCGCCGATCGACGGGCTGGACGATTTGCACCGCTCGCGGATCGAGGAGGCGATCAAGGCAGTGTGGGGAGCAAACGGCCGGGCCTCCACGATCACCGACGTGGCCATGTACATGATTAACCAGCCCGATCAGTATGTGCAGAACATAGGGCATATGCTCTTCAGCTTCACGAGGAATGGCAGTGAAGGCCATTGGTTTGACGGCACCGCCAACCTGGAGATGGACAAAGACCTTGTGGTCCTGGAGCTGGAAGAACTGAAGAGCAAGAAGACGTTGCAACAGGTCGTGCTCATGCAGATCATTTCGGCCATCCAGCACGAAATGTACCTGTCGCAAGACGGCCGCCCAAAGGTCCTCATCATCGATGAAGCCTGGGACTTGTTGGATGACCCGATGATTGCGCGCTTCATGGAGCACGCCTACCGTCGCTTCCGGAAGTACAAAGGATCTGCAGTCATCGTTACTCAGAGCATTGCGGATCTGTATGGCTCTCCCTCAGGGGAGGCCATAGCAGCAAACTCCGCGTTCAAGTTCATCCTGAGGCAGAACAACGAAACGATCGACCAGTCGCAGAAGGAAGGCTATCTGGCTATCGGCGAATTCGGCTACAGCCAGTTGCGTACGGTTCATTCGTTGGAAGGGAAGTATTCCGAAATCATGGTCTACACGAACCAGGGCATGGACATCGCCCGCCTCGTTGTAGACCGGTTCACACAGGTGCTTTTCTCTACTTCCGGAAACGAGCGCACTGAGGTGATCAAAGCAATTGAGGCAGGAACACACCCTGTCCAGGCCATCGACGACCACATCGCGCGCTACGGCTGATCCTGCTCCAGCCAAAACTCACTGCCGTTCGCAGCAACCCAGGACCCTATTCATGACTGATAACCAAAGCGCGCCTGCGGAAGCAGGCCAGGCCGCAGCATTGCCCCATGAAATCATCGCCCCGGCGACCCCGGCGACCCCGGCGACCCCGGCGCAGGCCAGCGGCGTCAGCACATTTCTAACCGACCTCGTGTTCATGACCATCATCGCTGCAATGGTCTCAGTCGCGGTGACGGTGTACCTCCCTAAATGGCTAGGCACGGGGGTGGGAAAGGCTTCTCTACAGGACTCCATCGTCACCGTCAATTTTGAGGCGATTGTGAAAGACCAGATCACGGCATTAAGCGACCAGGTGCGCGTTGGCTCAATCGAGCCCAAGGACATGCCCAGGCTAAGCGAACAGTTCATGTCCGCCCTCCTGGCAAAAATCAAGTCCCAGACAGAAGAGGGAAAGATCGTCTTGCGCAGCGAACAGGTACTGGGCGCTCCTGATGACATCCCTGACCTGACCGACCGCTTCCGCACTGAGTTGCAGCGGGAAGGGTTCATGGAGCGCAAGCTGGAAAAGGGTGATGTGCCCACCGAAGCCCGCAAGGACGCGCAATGAAAGCCTGGGTAAGGAAGCTCTTTCGGGTGTGGCTGGTTACCAATGCGGTAAGCATCGCACTCATCACACTGGGCCTCTGGCTGTCCGGCCTGCGCATCGGGATTGATGTCCAGCGCCTCATCGGCGAGCCCGCTTGCATGCCCTCGCTGGTCTACATCTGGAACCCCGGGCTGTCCGAGCCTGCGAAAGTGGGCCACTACGTCCTCGCAAGGATGCCTGCGACCGGGCTGGGCGTTGGCGCGCGACCCGGAGACCGCATCGTCAAGCGCGTGCGTGCTGTGGCCGGCGACACCGTCAAGGTCGAGGGCACTGAGCTTTACATCAACGGCAAGCATCAAGACAACGACAGACTGTGGTTGGCTAAGAGCATCCCCGGCAAGGAGCCGGGGGACTTCGATCGAGAGGTGACTCTTGGGGATGGCGAGTTGTTTCTGATGGGGACAACGAGGGAAAGTTTCGATTCAAGATATTGGGGGCCTGTCAAACGTGAAGCGATTCTTGGTTCTGCTATCCCTCTGTTCTAGCTCGTTCGCCTGGTGCGCGGACCAAGTGGAGAGCAGGGCACCTTGGCTCAACAATCTGCCGCCCGCGACAGAAGCTGCCGCCATCGCGCCGCAGCAGCCCGCCATGGGGTCGTTGCGAGACTTCCTAATGCAGCCTGCGCAGAAGGCTGAGTGGATCGACGAAGCCAAGGAGCGCTTGCAGAGTAAGGCTCCCCGGTCGGAAGCAAGCCGTAGTGCACCCGAGCAGGACTTCGATATCCAGGTGTTCATTTCCACGGGCATGCCCGAAGGCGTCCTGCGCCAGTTGTTCAAACAGGCGCTGGCCAAAGACCCCAAACGCATCCGTTTCGTTGTGCGTGGTTTCGAGCCGCAGAAAGTCGGCGCGCTGCTGAGCAAGCTGCGCCATCTACTTCCCGACCCGTACAACGATGACGTCATCGTGGAAGTCGATCCGAATGCGTTCCGAGCCTACGCGGTGGACGCTGTGCCGGTGTATTTGGTCAAGGACAAGGCAAAAGACAAGTGGTTCGAGATTCGCGGAACCGCTAGTTTGGACCTCGCACAGGATTTTGCGCGCAGGGGTGGAAGCTATACAGCTGGCGACCTCTACCCGATAGCGGAGCCCGACATCCTGGCCGTGATCGAGGAGCGAGCACGCAAATACGACTGGGAGCCCGCGATGAAACGTGCCCAGGCACGAGCAGCCCAGAACCTGCGCCCAACCTTCGACCTTCCCACTTCATCGCGCAATGCGACGGCCTACTTCACTCCAACTTTCACGGCGCCGCATGACATAACTTCCCCGGGGCAAAACGGCAGAGGGGAAGTCTTGATCGCACGCGCTGGCCAGACCTTCGCTCTTCTCGACTACACCCGTCTGCAAGTTCCTGTGTTGGTCTTCGACGCAACGGACCCCCGCCAGCTGAGCCTGGTGCGGCAATGGATCCAGCGACCCGAGTACAAGGGCGCCGACGTGTTCGTGGTGGGCTCGAATGCTGTTGCGCGCGACACGACTACACCCGTGTCGTCGGACCTGCAGCACCTGCTCAAGCGTCCTGTGTTTCCGATGCCGCGACGCCTGGCAGAGCGCTTCGGCGTGGATGCAGTGCCTGCGATCGTGGAGCAAGAGGGACGCAATCTGCGAATTCGCTACTTCGACGCAGCATCTGGACTCGCAAAGTGATCATGACATCAACCATTCTTCGCGCTTTGGCAATTCTTGGAATTCTCGTGGCTAGCCTTTTCGGATTGAACGAGGCCTATGCACAAGAGGGGGGAGTGGGCTCCGGGGATACCTCCTCCGCACGCGCTATCGACTGCAGCAACTACAGCCCACTTGAGACGATGTTCAAGGACGTGTGTTGGAGCGGGATGTTTCCTTTCCGGCTCATGGGGGCAACGTTCATGGATGGCAAGTCGGGGGTGCCGACCGATGCGAACAAGGACATCCTGTGCAAATGCGGCGGGAGTCTGTCGGACGCCAAACTGCCCCGCATTGGCTTCACGCTTGGGTTCTGGGCTCCGGCCAAGATCATTGACGTGACCAGAAAGCCGTACTGCCTGCCGTCTCTCGGGGGGATGAAGCTGCCGCTGGCTGGCGCTGAATTCCTTAACGGCGGCGCGAACATGGGACGAGGGGGACTGAACTCGTTTTTTGCGAACTGGGCGCTATACACGTTCCCCATCATCTACATGCTCCGACTCATCGATGACGGCGCCTGTCCACCCGATGGAATGACCGAGTTCGATCTGCTGCAGGTTAGCCCTGCGTTCCCCAACTGGAATGATGTGCTCGGTCGCTACACCACTTTCATCAACCCCGAGATGCTGCTATTCACGGGAGTGACCTCTCTTTTTGCTCTCCCTGTAGATGCCGCCTCATCGTCCTTCGGTACACCCATCAACGCTTTCTTCTGGACAGCCGGCGCGTGGGGGCCCATGTACCCAATCACGGGCTTCGCGTCAGGGTCCGGAGACACAAAGGCAGATCCAGTGTCTCTCACAAGCCTGACCGCAGTGCGCGGAATTTCGCTGCTACATCGCCTGGGCCTGCTCAACGAGACCATCGGCAAAGCCAACGTCTGCGAGCGCAACCCGCGATTCGTAATACGCAAAGACGCCTACCGCTGGCAGTTTCTCGCTCCTTCCCCGGAGTCGAACGGCCGCCTGCCTGGAGCTCCTCCGCCGACCGCCACTACTTCCCAGGTGCGAGAGGTAAATCCGCCTTCTCGATTCAGCACTTGCAACCATGCCACCGGCGCGTCATCTGCGGCTTGGGGGATGTGGCGGGATGTTCCTGCGACTGGCGAAGACCATTCCTATCTGATTTTCCAGTGGACCGATTGCTGCTTCGGCATCACTCCGTAAGAGCCTCGCATGACGCACAGATCTGATCTTCCAGAGGTCTATAGGCCGCTGTCCCGGAACCCCGCTATCGTTTGGAGTGGGCGGTTCACGTTGTCGTGGGCCTTGGTAGTGATGCCTACCACTTCCGTACTGACCTACGCTCAGGCGTTGCCCGCGCCTTCTACAGCTGCGCAGAATGAGTGGGCCGCGACGGCGCGCACCCAGGATGAGGGGACAGCGAACCAGCTGATCAACCAGCGTGCGTCGAAGCTCATGCGTAGCCAGTACCAAACTGGAGCGGCGCTAAGGTCTCCAAACTTGACCCAGGACACGTCGGCCCCGGTGCGCACACCGAAGATGGTCGCAGACCCAGGCGACGCAGAGCGCGCAGCAAAGCAAGCAGCTCGTGTGACACAGCGGTCGCGTGAAGACATGGTGCGCAGCGCCCAGTCGGCGAACTCGGTGGCGCAAGAGAACTACCAGCGCATGGATTTCCATCAAAACACGCTGGAAACAAAGAGGACCGAACCGGGCGTCAACCAGACAACGAACCATCGCGCAAATTTGAACGAGATGATGCCGGGGTTCAGCGACCAGAAGGTGGCCGAGATGCATGAGATCGGCGCCCAGATGTACAACAACCCAGAAAAGATGGAGTCCATCGCCGAGCAAAACAGGCGAAACCTCCGCAGAGACGGTTGCCGTCGAACTCAGTTCGCGCTGAAGTCGCGACAGAACATCGATCTGGCTCCCACATCGCCTGAACATCGCATTCTCAAGGTCGAGTTCTTTGACATCGAGAAGGTGGCCATTCCGAACACTAGCCCAGTCGATCATCAGTTCATCACAAAGCCAACAACCTACAAGCGCGGCAAGGTGGACATGCTGAGGGCAACCCTTGGCGGCGTGGCCAACGTTATCTGGGACCAGGTCGATGAGACGTTCGCCATCCGCTACACGTACACACCCTTTGCAGAGCCCACGGGGCGCAACTACTTCACATACAACCACTGGTTCGGTGTGTCACGTGGCGGAGCCATTGAACGGGTGCTCGACCCTGGACTTGTGAGCTATGGAACTCCATCTGATGGCTGGAAGCCTGTCGCTGGTTATGCGGTTCCTTACGGCGTTACAGCCGCGTATCTCGCCGCTGATCTGTACCAATCCGAGGTGACGTATTCAAAGCCCGTGGACGGCGTGCCATGCCCTTCGGACCCGCCCGAGCAATGCGAAGTCCCATCTGTTGGCGGTGACCCCGTGCGTTGGTGCCCAGGGGCCTACGGTGCAAACATCGTCCTCATGTACAACGATGCCGCGAATCCAAGCCCGGATCGCTTCGGCAAGGAGTTCAATGACAAATTTGCGGCCAATGCCAGCCGCAACGATTTCGCCGCGAACGCGGATCTACGCTCAGGCGTTATACGCGGCGTCAATGCTGGAAATAGTGATCTGGCCAAGCAGCTGATCGGCTCGTGCCGGCGTGATTCAGTTTCGCGTATTGATGTGATCCAGGGAGGTACGTACGGAGATCCCGATATTCAGATGTGCTCTGAGACACTTGTGAACCCGTTCCCACAAGGTTGTCAGGGTGTCAAACGCAGTTTCGGCCTGACATACGTCGGTGAGCACAACTTCATGTCGGTAACGGCATTCAACAAGGTCAAGGTGCCGATCATCGACCCATTGACGAAGTTGCAGGTCAAGGATGAGGAGGGCTTCCCTCAATTTACCTATCGCAAAGATCCGATGAACGTGACAGGCTCACTGCGAACCGACTTCACGATCATGGGAGCAGCTACCTGCCCAGCAGGGGAGAACTGCACAACCGAAAAGCTGCCTGACGATCCGCGCGGATCGAGCGAGGGACAGTACGTGGAGTACCGCCATACCCCCATGGGAGGTGACCCGAAGCTCTTCGTGGTCAATGGCGTGTATGCCCAAGCTGGAGGAACGGGAGACTTCACGGACTATGGCGTGTCTGGCTCAAGCTGGATGCCGACAGGTGCGGTGTTCGCGGACGGCACACTGCACGAAGTGAGGCTAATGGCCAAGATCTACAGCATTGCGATTAACAGCTTCGCGGGCTGCGAGCGCTACATGCAGTACGCCGCAGACGGGTTCTGCAAGGGTGCAAAGCTGACCTGCACGGACACGGCTCCAACGCGGACAGTTGGCGACGTCACCTTCGGGCCCAACCTCCCAAACCGAGGGATCGTCGAGTTGCTCAAAAAATGGGGCACTGATGCATCAGCGGTCGTTCAGCCAGACTACGACAACGGATCAGGCGCGGAGCCAACGCCGAACGGGCCACCACTCAAGCTGCTTGACGATCCAATGTGCTGGCAGGCTAACGCCGAATCGTTCACGAGCTGTGCAACGATGGAGGTAAGTAGCAGGCTGAAGACTTTCATGCGTGACGGAGCGGAATGGGCAACTGACTGCAATCTGATGACGGACGACAACGATGTGCCGCTGGAAAGCTCCCCCTCATGCAAGCGGGCCCCAACACGTGATGAGTGCGACAACCGCTTCAAGGGAATTTTCACAGGGCAGTGCTACAACCCCTCTATCGCTTACGACTGCGGCGTTACCCGAGAGTTGAAAATCCCGGTCTCGGTCGAAGAGCAGGGCGATGCATGCTCGGGTGCAATGCGTTGCTTGGGGACAGAGTGTCATAGGCCGAACTTGACTGGATCGCATCAAGGGGATTTCGCACGCGCTGCTTCGGGCATGGAGGCCATCAATCAAATGGTCAATGAGATGGTGTGCGAAGAGACGGGGGAGCCACCAAAGAGCGTGGATCAGGCGTGCACACCTTATATCTTCGGTGGCAAGGCAATGTACTGCAAGATTCCGATTGGTCATCAGATCGGCCTCACGCCCAATTGCTGCAAGGAAGCGAGAAAGGGTGCCAAGTCGGCGCCAGGCTGGATGGAGTACCTGCAGGCGATGTCGGCATTAAACAAGCTGGGGCGGACGAAAGCGGTCCAGGACGTTATGGCAAGCAGCGACATCTACAACTCGATTGCTCGAACATTCGGTGATGTCTCGTCTGAAGTGACGAACTTGTACTCGTCGGCGGCGTCATGGGTGACTGACAACCTTGTCGCACCTTTCCGCGCTTCCTTCGATACCCTTATAGGCTCGGAGGCCACTTCGGAGGTGGCGAGCATGGGGGTGGGGGAAGTGAGTAAAGGGTTGGGGATTGAAGGGCTAATGACACAGTTTCAACAGTTCCTCTATAAAGGCCTTAATGACGTCTTGATGAAAATCGGCGGTCAAGAACTTTCCGGCATGGTGTTTCAGGCCGCACCGGGCGGTGCGCTCAAACTTACTCCAGGAATGCAGAACTTGGTTGACGGATTAGGCACCGTGATGATGGTTTACTCAATCGCACGACTTATCGGTCACATAATCTTCGCTTGTAAGCAAGAGGAGTTCGAATGGGGAATGAGTGACAAGTGGCGTTTGTGCACCGATGTTGGTTCCTGTTGTTCTAAAAAAGTCTTTCTGATTGGTTGCGTCGAGAAGCGGCAGCTCTATTGCTGCTACAAATCGATTGTCTCGCGAGTGATTAGCGAACAGATAGTCTCCAAGAACCTTACAGGTCAGCGCCCATATGGGTTTCGCTCTACCAAAGATGGGCGCCAACTAGGTGGCTGCAGCATAAACTGCGGAGGATTCACCGCATTTGAGTTGGCTTCGATAGATTGGTCGAGGATTGACTTGACAGAATGGACAGATACATTGATTGAAGCGGGGCTTCTAAATCCCGCTGACCCGACGACAAACTTCGGTATCTCGCAGAACAAGATCAAGCCATCTATGGCGATAGCTGGAAATCCAGACGTAGAAAATGCGTATGACCATCGAGTTCCAGCCGTCAAGTCTGCCGAGATTCTCGGAACTACTATTGACAGGGCTACAAGCTTCACCCATGCCCTTAAGGACGAAGTTGAGGAGCACTGCTACGATGCAAATAAGAAGAAAATGCCGTTCGTATATCCAGGGTGCAACACAAAGCCATAATTAATATATGCTTTGCATCGATTGTGCGGAAGGTTCCTGGAAAAATCGGCCAAACATCGGTTTGGCCGTTGTTTCCAACTCCCGGGCAGCGATGAAATACCTACGGTACGCCGCGCTCCAGATTTTCGATCGCTCCTATTTTTCTTTGAAAAGCTTCTGTTTTAGTAGCTTTTCGGCCTACTTTTCTTAGTCTCACTCCGTACGATAGGACGCGAAAGGGGGCTCTCTTTTGAGGGGCTCCCGTCGTCTTACGAAGGGGATTGCGAGATGGATTCTGGCGCAGCATTGATGGTGGCGGTGGGTGGGTTGGCAATGGTCGCGCTTGTGCTAGTAGGGGCAGCAAAGCCTGACGGCCATCGCGCTGGCGCTGCGCGGGATCGAAAGGCCCCCAAGTCGCCCACCACATCTCCGGACCGCGTCGGCGTTTCGCCCCGCCGAGCGGGGGCAGGCGGGGACGAGGATGAAGGCACGGCACTCCCCCAATCTACGCTAATGATTCCCCCCCCTGACGAGGCGCGCATCCAGGCGATCGCGCCCAACAACGACCTACGTAGGCGCGGCTGACATGAGTCTGCGTATGCACATGAATGCGGGCCTTCTTGTGGGGCTGTTGTCCGGCTATTGCTTTGCCGGCGATGTTGACCAAGTGGTCACGGCTATCCGCGAATCTACTCAGGACACTACGAAGCTAACTGCGTGCCTCCTACTTAGTCAATCGGCCAGCACATCGAAGGCGGACGCGCGAACCAAGAAGAAGGCCGTCGAATTGGTCACGCAACGATTGAAGAATCAGGACGTGGCCATGTTGCGGGCCCGAGGGGATGTAGCGCGAAAGGGGCTCTATGGCTATGAGCGCAACGAGGAGCTGGCATATCGCCTCTACTCCAAGGCCACGCGTTCGGTAGAAGCGGGTTGGAATGGTGCGCTGATGCTCTACAGAAGAAGCCCCAATGGCGTAAGCGCAAGTGATGCCCGCCTGATCTTGGACTTACTTCAGAAATCTGGCGCTGCCACCCAGAATTCGCGTGGGTTGGTCGGCTCATATTCACATTATGTTGCCGGCCTGCTCAACGAGGCAGGCACGGCAGGCAAGCCAGATCTGAAGAAGGCGTTTATTCATTACCGAACCTCGGCCCGCAATGCCTACGTGCCTGGCGCTTACCACTACATGCGTCTACTGGTCCAGTCCATACCAAAGCTACCGACTACCGAAAAGGGTGTAGTGATGCAGGAGATCCGGATGATGGTGAACCGCTGGAAGTGGCAATCACCCGAGATCATGTTCCTGGCCGGAGACATCTACGCGGCGCGATGGCTTCCGGACGAGGACGGCTTCATGGCCCAGTACCACTGGCGGATGGCTGCAAGGATGGGTGCTGCTCGTGAGATCGCAGATTTTGAAGGGGCGCTAAAAACCCGGGTGCGCAGGCTTTCGCCTGAAATGGAACGGCGTCTCGAAGAGGCTATTGAAGCAGGGTTTAAGAACACAATGGCCGTTAAAAACGAACTGGAATTCGTTGATTTGTGCGCTGAGTGAATATGAAAAAGATCTTTTTATCGGTAGCAATAGCGACTATTGCAGCTTCTGCAGTCCAGGCGCAGCAAGCCGGAGATCCCTTCAAGAATACAGAAGAGGGCTGGTTCTGGTATCAGGTTGACCCAGAGCCCAAAGAGACGCTCAAGGTTGAGGAGGTCCCACCGCAGCCGAATAAGCAAGCCCCCGCAGTTATTCAACTCGGCAAGCCCAAGAAGCCAGAAGCGCTATCGGTGGATTGGTTCCAGACTGAGTACCCGCGTCTGCTCAACAATGCGGTGGACAACCCTACAGATGAGAATGTCCAGGCGTACCGCTATGCCACGCGGGTAATGCTGGATAAGGCAAGTAATTTCACGCGGACTTTTCAGCGTCAATCGCTTCTTGATCCTCTTCTGGATGAGTCAGTACGCTCACCATTTTCCAGTGCAATGCGAGGTAGCTACCAGCGTTGGTCCTTGGAGCAAAAGAGGAAGGCCACGGAGGCGATCTCAAAAAAAGCCGGCTTGTGGGTCTTTCTAGACGATAAGTGCCATTTCTGTTCGCTCCAATACCCAATCGTGGAACGGACAGCGAAAGAGCGTGGATTTGAAGTGATCTACATCACTCCCGATGGTGAGCGGCCAAGTTGGCTTATGGGGAAAAGCGACGTTCGGAAGGATGACGGCCAAGGCCGCCATCTAAAGATACAGGTAAGGCCCGCCGTCGCGCTGGTGGCGCCTCCAGACAACATCACTGTGATTACTCAAGGGATGCTGTCACAGGATTTGCTGGAAGAACGGATTTTGATCGCCGGGGATGCTGCTGGATTGGTTACCGGGCAAGCACGTAAGGATGCGTTCCCCGAGGAGCGAGGAATCCTGACGACCGAAGACATCAAGGAAATTGGCCGCGCACTTGAAAAGGATCCGAAAGCAATTGTCCCCAGAGCGCAAGACAAAATACAAAAGAGGTATTGACATGGCGAAAGCTCGAAGGTTCAAAGCTACCGTAACCGCAATCACAATTGCAGCAATGGCAGCCTTAATGCCTGCCGAGGCTAGTGCGGGCCTAAAGGAAGCAATGAATGACATGTTTGTGACCACTTCAACAAATGCACAAACATACAAGTCGCAGCGCCTTATGGGCGTTTACGGCGGATCGCTCTCTATACGATCGCCCGGCAGAGGCATCAATATTGTCCAGTTTGCTCCCCCCAGAATTGACGCGGGGTGTGGTGGAATTGATATCTTCTTTGGCAGCTTCTCATTCATCAATGGTGCGCAGTTTGAACAGCTCCTGCGCTCTATCGCTGCCAATGCTACAGGGTTCGCTGTGAAGGCCGCCATCAAATTGATGTGCAATCCATGTGACGAGATTTTATCTCGCCTACAACAAGCAATGGAAACACTCAATTCAATGGCGAAAAACACGTGTGCCATTGCAAACTCCATGGTTTCTGGATCGATTGAGCCGAAACTAAAGGAGCAAGCTGCAAGAGTGGGTACGGCGCTATCTGGCGCGCTTAGCTTAACTGCGGACTGGGTCTCCGGGGAAAGTAAGCGGCAAAGCCAAACCCCCTCGGACGCAGCAACGGCTGGTGGAAATGCACAAGCCCGAGATAACAATCCGAATGTGGGAAATTTCGTATGGCGCGCTGCAAATGAGACAATGGGTAAAGGGGCTAACACTCTCCAGGTCTTCATGACTAAAAGGCAAGCAATTGAAATAATCATGGGTCTGTTTGGCACCACAGTAAACCGTGCAACAGAGGCCGGTGAGAGCTGCGGACCAGGTGTGAACCCGGAGGTTTGTGACCAACCAGTGCAGACGTACCCTTCGAAGATTGCCAACTGGGACCAGGTCCTCAAAGCCAGCAGATTTAGTCCCGATGGCGTCGGGATTTACTCGTGCATCAATGAAGGTCAGGAATGTACCAAAATCGATTCCAGCAGGAAGCTTCCTATTAGCGAATGGGGTGGTGTCGAGGACATTGTCAATCAAGCGCTGTTTGGAACTACTAGGCCTGAAATTAGAAGTAACTGGACGGACAGCTCTATTGTTGGGTCTTTTGCCAATAGGAGGCCGCTCGTTGCGGGATCGTTGGATGCAAGGTCTCAAGCGATCTTGGACATGACACCGTTCCCCTTGCTGCACTTCTTGCTTGAAGCACAGAAGATTCCAGGGGCACCTGAACAGATTGGCTTGATCGTGGCCCAGTATTTGCCGGACTACTTCGGCTATATGCTCGGCATCGAATTGCTCACCATAGGAAAGTCGGCGTTCACTGAGCAAACGAAAGCCATGATGCCTGATGGGTATGCGGCTGAGCTAAAGATCAAAGAGGAGGCGCTCATGAAGATGCGGCCTGATGCTGACAAGATGAACTCTATGGTAAAGGCAGTATATGACTCACTGGTCATCAATCAAAGGTTAACCGCATCCCAGATGCGAGGCGCGTCCGGGTCTGGCGACAAGCGCTAGGGGAGAATATGGCGTTCACTATATATACAATTTCCGATCCTGTTGTGATCGGAAGTGCGATGACGTCGATGGCTATGTTCTTTGGTCAAGAGTCATTGGTTGGTTCGATCGTCAAGACCGGGCTATTGATATCGCTACTCTTCATTCTTGGGCAAACTGTCGTTCAAAAAGGATTGCGACTCGATGTAATATTGATTCAGCTTATTGTGGTTTGGGTCGTTTTTCTTCCCAAGACGACTGTCAATATAGAACAGTTTGATAATTCGGCGCCACCACGGGTCGTGGACAATGTGCCTTACGCAATCGCGCTTCCTGCAACGTTGGCCGGCAGCTTTGCCTTAATGATGACCAATCGAATAGAGCAGGTAATGGTCAACGTCAATGGAGACTATCTATCGGTATCTGGTGATGTGCACCCATTCTCACCTGCACGGGTGTTGATGAGCTTCGCAGCTTGCCCTCTTGAACCGCTAGGGTGCCTTTCTCAGAACCTAGTTGAGACAATGCGCCTTGCGGTACGCTACTGCTCAGGCCCTAGCTTATCTAAAGCCGAATTTGCTAACCAGCGTTATGTTCTGAAAGCACTGTCGGAAACTCTGACGGAGACTGGAAGTACTGTAATCTATGATGATGGAAATCCGTATGTAACGGGAGGTGGCGGCGGACGCGCTGCGTCCTGCTCAGAAGCGGCCTCATACCTTAGAAACTATGAGGATAGCGTTGGTAATGGAAGCAGTAATGAGGTAACTGAAACAATAAAAAATCTCGCAAACAAAGCAGAAATAAAACAAAACAAAGCAGTCATTCGCGATGATGGGACGATTGACTATGATACCGCCATGGGAATGATCAATAAGTTGACCGATAGCTCCTCAAGGATTGATACCAGGAGTGTCTTCAACATCATGACATATTCAATGGCCGATTCGCTGAAATATGTTGGCCATACGCCAATTGATCAGCCGATTTCCATAATGAGAGACTCGGGCTTGTTCAATTGGGCTAAATCAGAGGCATCCCAAAGCATGATGGTAAGTACAACAGCTCCAAAATTCATGGATGTGTTGTTCTTTATATTCATCGCAAGTACGCCGATAGTCATGTTCATGCTTGCTGCCAACCCTCAAAGTGGGGTAAAGGTCGCTGTATCGTACATCGTATTTGGCCTGTGGACTCAGAGCTGGATTCCGATGATGGCGATCATTACCAGTTGGTATCAGCGAGATATTCTGAGTATTCCTGCGCCTATTCCCCCATTGGGCGAACCTTTATCCCCTGCGTACATGGCGATGATGATGCGCCAGACGATGACATCGACGATAGCAGCTGGGAACATGATCCAGAATGCTCCATACCTGATGTTCGCGATACTCACTGGCTCGATGTTTGCCATGTCGAGCATGATCAGCAAAGCGGTGCCTAGTGGGAGTGGTGGTGGCTCTACAGGAGAAGCAAGCGGCGCAGGTGGAAGTTCTGGCGGTGGGAAGGGCTCCCCTCTTGTTGGCGGCGCAGGATCCGCTGGCAGTCCTATTCTTGCGCAGCGCGCTGCAATTGCCGGATCCGAGAACGCAATGCGTGGAGGTATGACAGGCGATTCCGTTGGAGTGCTTGGCGATGCGTCTGCGAACTTATCTGGTCTGGGGAGCATGGATTTCGGCGGCGGCGTTGCAAGCTCAGCAAATTATTCATCTGAGACATCGGCAGCCGCACGCAAGAAGATCGAGCAATCGCAATCGCAGGCACTGAGCGATACTTCTTCCCTCATCGCATCTGGTGGTAAGTACCTCGACGGTGCAAAAGTCGCAAGCTATCTTTCCAGCAAAGGTCACACGGTAACCTGGGACTCTGGTACTGGAACGCTTAGTTCCGATGGCCAGTCAGTCAACTTACGCACTGGGCACATGAATACTGCTGCGAGAAATGCAGCCTTGTCTGGAAATATCCAAGCAGGTTTAAACACTAAAGATTCGCTTCCAGGTAAGGTACTTGGCGCCCTTGGTGGGTTCTCTGCGGGTGTCGGTGTCCAGGCTTCAACAGGAGTTACTCACGGTTCAACGCAAACGGCGGCACTTGACGAGTTACAGAGCCTCAGGAAAGAGACCAGTACTTCGGCAGGGATTCGTGATGCTGCCTCTACCGGGGAAAACGCAAGCACCGGATCTTCAGGAAAATCTGGCGCACAATGGTCGGAAATAGGACAGAAGGCTACTCAGCTAGGGAATACCCTCACTCAGTTGGCGTCTAGCACCAAGGCATTGGATGAGGCGGATAAACTTTCTAAGACCGCTGCTATGGACGCTTCGGCAAAGACTGGAGCTAAGGTCGAGGGATCTGACTTTGTAAATAAGTGGGGCCAGACTCAGCTGAGTAAGAACGGGAGCGATTCCCGACATCAGGCTGACGCGCTTGGGAAGATTCAGAATGCATTGGGCGGCTCGCTAAATGGCGAGGCACTTCAAGGATTCCTTGGCTCTTTCGCAAAAAACTATAAGCAACTTGAGCAGGCATTCGGGTCTGGCATGAGCAGAGATCAAATGGCTGGTGCAGCAGCATGGAAATCCTTGTCCTCAATGAATTCATCAGCGAATAGCCCTTCGGAGAAACTATCCGCCCTGAGTGCGATGGCTAAGTTGGCAACTGCCGCCAACATCGCGGATGTTTCAGCTGGAGTTACTGCAGCCGCTGCTGCCGTTGAGCGCGTAGCATCTGTAGAAAGGGGACTGGCAGGGATGCAAGCAAATATGACGCCAGTCATTGCCAAGACTGAGGGAGCGGTTGCAACCGGGCTCGATCCGGCCCGCCAAAACGAGATTACAGCCAGTGCGTCCGAAAGGATTGCCGGAAGTCGCGCAGCGGCAGGTGGAATATACGGGCAAACTGTTTCTCAGACTGGCGCGGTGGAGGCGAGAGGCAAGGAGTCAGTCGGTGAAAGCCACCAAGGTAATGTTGCGTTTGAGAGGCATGTGGCTGATGGTTCGCCTCTAATCAATAAGCTTGATACTGCTACGGGGCGCCAGCAGTTTGCACCGTCAAACGATGGTGCCAGCTATGCAATCAGCGAAAAATCTCAGCCTGCCGAATACGGAGTGAAACCTGGCGCTGGGAGTGTTGGTACAGTATCTTCGGCGATAAGCGGTGCGACTGGTAAAGCGATAAATGCAGCAGGCTCGGTCGCCGAGTCAGTTACGGGCAGTGCTAGCGCGGGAGCCGACGTTGCAAAGAGCCTTGGAAAAGACATAGTAGGGTCTTCAATTCAGGGAACAGGAACGCCCTCTTCAAACGGGGATCTTCTAACTGGGAGCAAAAAGGCTAGTCCTGACAGCCATACCATTTCACCAACTGCCTCTGCCATAAACAGCGGAACCGTGAACATGCTGGGTGCTGCGGGAGCTTTGTCCACGTCATTATCAAGTGGAATTAACGCGGGGAGCTCTGTTATACAGACCATCTCAAAAGAAATCGCCGGACCGTCATCACAGAGCGCAGGTGCCCAGCCTTCAAGTGGGCAAGCGGCTCCAGTTAGCTTGGTGCCAAAGTCTGATTCGGGGGGCGTTTCACCTGCCGCGTCCGCGATAAGCGGAGGAACTGTAAACATGCTGAGCGCAGCTGGTTCATTGGCGGCATCAGCGTCGAATGGCGTGAGCGCGGGCAGCGCAGTTGTACAGAACGTGTCGAGAGATTCCGGCAGCACCTCACTCCCGACGCTTGGAACACCCCCCACTATTGGACAGGCTTCGCCTACAGGTGGGTCCGGGATGGCTCCAGGCCCAGATGTACCTGCAAGGTCGGAAAAGGGATCACCGTCGGGCACGCCTTCTGGTCAGACTCCAGGCGGAAACGCGAAGAGAACGATTGCTCCCCCTAAATAAGAAGAGGCCCTACGAGGGCCTCTTTCTATTCCGTGTCATGATTTCTGTGATGAATATTACAAGAATTCCACTGCCTTTCTGGATTAATTACATCTTTCATGGATTCTTCAAATAGATCAGTATTTTTAGGATGACCATTGGTGCTGTCGGCTACTTGATTAGATTTAATCTTCTTGGCGTTAGTGCGAAAGATAAAATAGATCGCTATCGCTGCAGCAAAAAGAAACGCTAGAAAATTCAATTGAATCATTTGTATCCCCTTTGTGGCTTAATTATATGAGGTGTTGCATCTAATTGCAACTGCTAATTAATAACAGGATGGCCCAGATTTAGCGCACTTGGCTCGATGGCCTCGCATCGGGTGATCACCGAGGAGGAATTTCCGTGAAAAGTGCATTCTTTTCGAGCTTTTCGGGGCAAAAAAGGCCTGCCTTGTCGATAGCATATCCGAGTCTATAGTCACTCTTGAGCCAGCCCATGTCCCGCGAGATCAGTCGTAAGGTAATCCGCCGCTTGCTGGAGGTCAGCGCTGTTTTCCTCCTCAGCGGTATGTCGCTCCTCCATGCGTGCGAGTCAAAGCTGCCCCCGGGCGCTTCAGCGAGGGCGGACGAGTTCATCAAGGAGGGCAAAGCATGGAAGGCATACGGTGCGATGAACATAGAGGCGTCGAAAGGTAGTGGAGGGGCCTATCGGTACCTGGCGACCATGCTAGAGAAGGGGCGAGGCGTTGAGCGCAGCGCGTTCGCTGCGCGGCAGTTGAATTGGATGGGTTCTCAATACCACGATGCTGATGCGATGTTTCACGCCGCCAAGGATTTTTATGCGCGCGGACATCGCAATGACGGTGATGATCTAGCCGAAAGAGCCGTCCGATGCGGGCATCCAGAAGCGGCGTTACTTCTTGCGGAACGGCGCGCCATGGAAGGTAGAGCCAGTGAGGCGTTGACATTCCTTACGCTGGCTATCGAAGCCAGTCTCCCTCGGGCGAAGTATTTTCTGGCCGAAGTGTATGACAAAGGTTCTCTTGGTCTGCCGAAGGACTATGAGCGTGCATTCTATTGGTACTCGCTTGCAGCGAAGGACGGCATCGCGGAGGCAAAGTCCGCAATGGCTTACTACTTCGTTCGCGGTTTGCATGGGCAGCAGGATGATCTTGCAGCACTGCATTGGTATCACGAAGCGGCGAAAGGCGGACATGTTGATTCGATGACCGCCTATGGCTGGATGTTGATGACCGGTAAGGGCGCTTCAGTGGACATTGGGGAAGCAAGCTACTACCTCAGCCTGGCCGCAAAAAATGGGGATAAGCAAGCAGCGAAGTTCCTCAAGGAAATCAAAATGAAGCGCGATGAACGAATCCAACTTTCTGCTTCCCCTGCGCTCAAAAATGATTAATTGTTCTATGGCCCAAGTTTGTGCAGTCTTTGCAATTTGGCTCTGTATTGCAAGTATAGCAAGCGGCCTGAAATCGCACAGCACTGGAATACATGTGATTCCGCACCGATCTTGGGGGGGCCAGTTCCTAGCGGAATTGAAGGGCGCAGCATTGCAGATCCTGCTGAAGTTGCAGACCGCAGTGAACAGTTCGCGTGATGCTTTGTCACGGCGAAACATCAGCCTTGCAATGGTATTTGCCATTTTGCTCGCAAGTGGCGCTACGCAAGCGAGACCGACTGATGCTCAGATTGCACGAAATAACTTTGTCCAATCTATTCCAGTGCTTCCATGGCTAAAGTTGGCTGAGACAACTGTTCATGAGGTGCGGACGCCGATTCAGCAGCTAAAGAACCAATATCAGGGAGCTTTGCTTATCCAAGAAGGCACATCGGCGGAGACTGGAGGTATGTTTATAAACCTCTCCATGGCCTTGCCACAGGGGATGTTGAACGAGCCTGGCCTTCAAATGCTGACGCTGGATTTCGATGAGCGGAAGATTCTTCAAATGGTCGTCTTCAGAGTCAATCGCGGATGGAAGGACAGGAATCTCACACCCTTGGTTGAGAGGATGACTGGCCGCTATAGAAACCTGGCTGAGCCGGATTTCCTGGGGGATCCTGACAGCGAGGCAACTGACAAAACACTGCTATTTGATATTGGGCGGTTCGCTATCGAAGTGCGTTTGCCGCAGCACGGAACTTACGCAACGGCAACATTCACCACCAAGACTATTCTGAAACGCTTGCGAACAGTAGATAGCACGATTCAGATCTTCGGCGACATTCTCGATAGGTGACATGGAGCGAGATAGGACAACTCTGCTTACTGCAAGATCTCGTTCATTTGTAACCGGGGGGCACAGGCAAGAACCAAGAATCGAAAACTCTGCGGTGCTGATGCCGAGTGAGGGCTGGTTCTGGCCAAGGTGAAGCTGATCAATGTTCGTGCGAAGGCGAATGAAGAAAGGGGCGGCAGGACCATGTTGCGGTGTGAGCTCGTCAAAGGGTTAGAGCGATGCGGACCGGGTGAAGGTGCTCGGCAGGCAGCTGGCGGCCGCCGCCCAGCTTTTCCCAATCTGAGCACTGCCGCGTACGTGTTGGAGATCGAGAGCATCAAGCTGCAAGGTGCAGGGCCGTCGCTCTTGGAGGACAGGTCGCCACAAGCCATGGGGTGTTCAGCGGTTGCAGCGTTGGCAATTCGCCGCTGGACTCCAAGGACCTTCAATCAAAGCCGATGTTGAAAAAATGCAATTAATTAGCAATCTTGTAATTGCAATAAATTGATGTGTAGTAAGCAAAAAAGCTCGCTTCGATGGGGTTTCATCTGGAGCTATTTTGATTGCAAATATAGTGGAGCAATAGTTGAAATGATGATTAGCAAACTTATCGCTGCAGCGCTGACGCTCATGGCTACAGCCACGCTGAGCCACGCTTCCCCGGAGACGGATGCCCTGGCCCAGAAGTTGATGAAGTCGATGCCCGGCCTGACTATCGACTCGCTTAGTCCGAGCGCCATCCCCGGCCTCTTCGAAGTGGTGTCGGGCGGGGACGTGGCGTACGTGACTCTGGACGGCGTACACATGATCCAAGGGACGATGTTCAACGTCCCAGCCCGAAAGAATTTGTCCGAAAGGACGCTCTCTACGCAACGCGCAAAGGCGCTGCAGGAGTTGGATCCCGCAAGCCTGATCGTCTACAAGGCCTCGGGCGCGGAGAAGCAGGTGATCACGGTGTTCACAGATCCCTCCTGTCCGTACTGCCATCGTCTGCATGACGAAATCCCCAAGCTGAACGAGTTGGGTGTAACGGTGCGCTACGCGCTCTATGCCCGTTCCGGTGAAGGAACCTTGACCTCGCGCCAACTTTCGGAGGTTCTCTGCGCCGCAGACAAGAAGACCGCCCTTATGCGGTTCTTCGCGAACCCTTCCTTGAATTCCTCGGGCGCTGATTGCGACCAGGCACAAGGACTTGAGCGCATTGCTCGCGCGGCCAACCAGGTTGGTTTGAAGGGGACTCCACACATCGTGACGAACACTGGCTACGCGTCGTCTGGCTACATGCCTGCGCCTGAGCTTCTACGGGCCATCCAGCAGGGAAGCTGAGTATCATCTGTCTGCGCTGTCCCTTTATCCTCCCTCCCTCCCTTGTGACAGCGCCTTCGCCGCCCCTTTTTGGGGCGTTTTTTTTTATGGTTCCGGCTGGTGAGTAGATGCGTTTCACGAGATGAAAATGGGGTTGACATCATGTGTTCGGCTTTGCTCGAAACTTTACTTCTGCAAAATTTGAAGGGAGAATTTCGTGGATGAGCAAAAAAGTTGCCACGAAAGAATTGGTTTTCACGATTCCCGAGGATCTGCAGTTCTCGGACTTGGAACTCCGTCTTGACGATGATGGGCTGGTGCGGTTCAACTGGGAGGCGATCGAGCGTCTGTGCGCGACCTCCAACATCAACCCGGACTTTTTCAAGCTCTCGTCCCCCGAATACGTTGGAAACTTGATTTCCCACTGGTACGGTGTGCACCTGTACAACGGGGGCGCCCACGATCCTGAGCAAGAACGCGCCCTGTCTTACGGTGACACCATGCACTGGGGCAGCGATCAGTTCCAGCACAGAGCCGGTACGGCCTAGTTCGCTCTGCTCAAGTAAGAACGCCCCTGAGAGACGACCTCAGGGGCGTTTTTTTTGGTTTGCCGGCCGGTACTACTTCTTGGTGAGCAGTCTCTTCCAGTCAGCTTGGCTTGCTGGAAGCGGGACGTTGACCATCCGCTCTTTCTCGCCGTCGTAAACAAGTGGCAGGGTGTCCAATCGTGCGAGCAGTGCCTGGGTGCTGTTGTCCTCCATCTTGAAGACCCCGGTACCTAGGATGCGCTTCACTTCGGAGTCTTTGCCCATAGACTTGGGCTGGAGCCATGCCACATCTCGTGCTTTCTCCGCAAACTCCATGGCCTTCACGAGCCCGGTGCCGTTGATCGTCTCCGCGCCGTAGGCAATGGCCATTGCGGCAGTGGCGAACTCGTCGTGTCCTGCGGACACAAGCACCAGGCGCAGAGGGCGCACCGCCGCGCCGTCGCGGCGCAGAGTTTGGTGAAATCTCACCAAGTTGAGCATGCTGTCTCGCCCAGCCTGTTTGCCCAAATCCACCACGAAGCTGACAGCCGAGCCCGCGCCCCCTGGCACAACAATGGCGTGCATGTCCTGTGGCCGCAGAGCCTTGGCTGGATTGTCGGCAAGCTCTCCACGAACGAAGCGCTCCACGTCCACGTTCACATCGCGGTTCTTCTGCATGTCGATCATCATTCCGACCATCAGGTACCGCTTGGACTTGTCCGTGTAGAAGACGTAGAGCTCTTTTTTCCCTTCAGGTGTCGCATCAGAAAAGCTCGTGGCCTCAACCACATAGCCCTCCAGACCAGGGAATGGTGCCTCGACACGGCGGATCACTTTCGGGTTTTCGACCCTGTAGTTCGCATCCGCGCCCAGCATGTCTTGCAACCTTTTACTGTCCTTTAGCCAGTCAGGGAGGTCCTTGCTCTTGGAATCGATTGGTTCTGAGCGCAGGACGCTAGGAGCATCGAGGGGCGCAGGAGCGGCTGCTGCGTCTTGTCCCTTGGGCTTGCCATTCTTCAGAAGACCTCCAAAGTCAACTGCGTGAGCGCTTAGATGGGCGCACAGGCCGATGATCGATGCGGATAGGATGAGCCGTTTAAAGCGCATGTCCAGCCCCTTGAATGATGCGGCTCACCATTCCGTTGAGCAGGAGGAGAAACTGCTGGGGATTGCCCTGCGCGTTGTCGGGCGTCACGACGAAACGGCCCGCCAGTGCAACAGAAGGAGTGGAGGTGAGCTTGTACGTCCGCACGAGTCGAGCGTGGCTCGAAACGCGGTTCTCGACGCCCTGGCCGCGTCCCTTCAGGTATGCCTGCACTGCCTTGCCCTCTCCGCCTGCTTGGACGATTGTGCGCAGCACGTCAGTAACTGTGAGCCTGCCTGATGGGGGCGTTCCCAACTCGGGATCACCCTGCAGCTTCATGTACATGAGGTAGTCGTAGGTTTGTATGGCTTGCGGCGCAACGTCTTGCGTGATCAGTCGGCCCAGCACCGCGTTAAATGCGTTTTCGCCTTCGCTAGTGATCAACGGGGTGGCCTCGAAGCTGAGAGGCTTTGGAAGGGTTGCCCCCCATTGCACCAGGCCATTGTGATAGTTGCGGCAGAAGGGACAGTCGTACGAAAAAAGCAGACGAACCCGGGTCAAGTCACCCTTGATAGGAGGGTTCAGAACCTCGTACGGCTTCATCTCGCCAGTTTCGGCTACAGGCGTTCCGGCCTTCGCCGGCAAATCGGCTGCTTTTGACGGGAGTGCAAGGCTTGCGGTGATGCCTGCAAGGGTGGCGAGAGCTTGTCGCCGTTGTGTGAGGAGTGTCATATTGAGCAAGGGGTTCAAAGAACTTCGCGTCCGGTGACATCCAGGGCCTCTGCCAAGGAGGTGTCACCACTGAGCACGTTGAGCATCGCGTCATGGAGCAATGTCCGATACTGCGGCTGCGTCTCGGCGGCGCGGGCGAGATCCTTCAGGCTGGACTCTTCGATCGCCAGCCGCACAGCCTGCGTGGGCAGCAACAGTTCATAGATGCCCTTGCGACCACTCCATCCGCTCTTGCAATGCTCGCAACCGTGGGGGTTATGTGTGTACAAGGAGGAGTGGGCGGAAATCGTCTCGGCGGGCACGCCCGATTTTTCGATGAGCTTAGCCACTTCATGAGTCAGCGGGGCCCCGAGCCGGCAGTGCTGGCAGAGCCTTCGGACTAGGCGCTGAGCCAAGATTCCGCCCATCGATGCAGCCAGGACGTTGGGGTCCACTTTCAGATCCAACATGCGGCTGAGGGTCATGAGCGCCGAGTTGGTATGGAGAGTCGTCAGAACGAGGTGACCGGTAAGGGCAGACTGAGCAGCAATACCTGCAGTTTCGTCATCGCGTATTTCGCCCACCAGGATTACGTCCGGGTCTTGCCGCAACATCGCCTTCAATGCCTTGGCAAATGTCAGCTTCGGGTTCACCTGAGCCTGCGTGAGTCCCTCGATGCGGTACTCGACCGGGTCCTCGATAGTGATGATCTTGACGGCCGGTTTGATCAGCTGGAGCAACACGCCATAAAGCGTGGTCGTCTTTCCTGATCCTGTTGGTCCGGTGACCATCAACATACCTTGAGGCTGGCTTATGACGCGCTGAAGTGCCGCGTGAATGTCCGCTGGCATCTCCATTTTGCTTAGGGGGGTCAGGTTTTCGCTCTTGTCGAGCAGGCGGCAGACGATGGACTGCCCCCGCGCCAGGGGAAGGATGCTCACGCGAAATTCAACGTTGCGGCCGTCAACGCTCATCTCGAATTTTCCGTCCTGGGGGGCTTGCGTTTCGATCAAAGAGAAGCGACACCTGGAACGAATCTTCCGGTCCACCTCACGCCCGATGGCGAGAGTGAGGCGGCCTTCCTCTTGAAGTTCTCCCCTCAACCTGAAGCGGACGAGACAATCTGATTCTTGGTCGTCGAAGTGCACATCGCTGGCTCCGCGACGAGCAGCTTCCCTGAACAGATCGTTCATGTAGGTGGCTATGGGCGCGTCCTTGGAGCTAGTTGAAATGAATTCCGCAGCAGGCCCACTGGTCACCTGCATCGCGACTTGGTCGGATGAAGAATTAGCGTTCATAGATACTTAAATTGACGCGCAATTGTCCGATAAAAAATTGCTTTGTGTCAATAATTGTTACACCTCTGCGTGCGCTTCTAGGTGGTCTATTTAATTGGCGTTCATGTGCAATTAAGCATTGCAATTATCTGCAATTCGTTCAAAATTGGAGCCGTCTTGCGGGAGCTGTTCATCCGGGCAGCGAGCCACAAGCGTTTGCCCTCCGGGGTTTGGAGCATCCATGTCGCCTCACCTGCCCGGCACGAAGCCGGAATCCCTTGAGATCCTTGGGAAGATCCTCCCGCCCGCGCAGATCCGCCGCTTTGAGCGCATGCACCGTATCTCGCAATGTGTGGAAGTTGCCTCGAACCTAAATGCTCGCCATCTCTACATGGAGGACTCCGAGCTGGGGGGCCAGCTTGCCGAGCTTTTGAAGCTGCTCATCCGCGAGAAGGCTGAAGCGCAGATGGAGCACTTCCACGCTTTGGAAGATGCAGGAGCGATCAATGCCGGACGACCCTTTGGCTTCGCCGAAGCACCTAAGTTGATGCCGCGCCTGCGGGATCGAATCACCTCTCTTATCAAGCGCGGGCGGTGAGCATGGACAAGCTTTTCACGCGCGTCAGCGAACGCGCCACTGGTGCATTCCTGGTGGAGTGGCAATGGTTGCCGCACGGTGCGGCCCAACCTACGGTCGGCTCCCTGAGCTTTGAGGTCGATGCCTACCATAAGGATGATCGCGGGGCCCTGGCAGAACTTAAGGGGCTGTACTACTTGCTTGAGCACAAGCAAGTGCACGGCGAAAGGCGTCTCGGAAATGGCGTCAAGCTTTGCGTTTCAAGCGGCGCTATCCGAAAGGCGCTCGCGAAGAACGCCTTGAAGAAAACCATGTCCGGAAAGACTGACAAGGCAGCTGTTGCCAATGCGGCCACCTTCCTCGCGACCAAATACTTTGAGGCGACTGTAGAGGTTGCGCGCTGGCCAGTAGTGACGCCGAAGTCCGTTGTTCCTTGTGAAGAAGTGGAAGACCTTGGTAGGCAGTTCGACCGTATCGCCATCGACTGCCCTTTGTTGGGCGAGTCTGTCTCGCTGTCGCGGCACGCCATGCATCGATACGTCGCACGGATCGACCAGAAGCGCGACAAGCTTGATGAATCGGATTTGAGCAGCGTGGCGGACGCACGATGGACCGCTGCTTGGCGCTGGTTCGCCCGCATCTTTCCCAATCCCAGCCTTGTCCGCGCTGAATTGCTTCCGAAGGTGAAGGCGAAGTTTGAAGCCAAGTACGGCAAGGATTGCCACTACCTCCATTTCCAAGATGCGGGTGTGCTGCTTGTAGTTCGGAGAGACTCCGTGGGGCTGATCGTCGCGACGGTCATTCGCCTGTCACCCTATGAGCCGCTGATCGTGCTTCCTGATTACATGGTTGGGCAGGGCCTCGTCAAAGGGCATCTCCACCTGTCTCGTAAATAGGCATCGAGCCTAAGGTGCATCATGAAAAATTCGATTTTTCAACTGTGGCAGACGGTCGAGGCCCTCACGCCCGCTGAAGCGGCCCGCATCGACGCAGCTGATCCGATTTCCCCCGTGTACGGGCTGGCGATTGATAGTGTGATGCCTTGGGAGGATGTCGCTCACCAGCGCAAGCGGATCGAAGCCGGATGGCGCTGGCAGTACATCGCTCAGTGCGGCATCTACTCCGTCGATGAAGTCTCGCGCCTTCTCGTATCGGCTGCGTCCATGCCTGAACTGCCATGGCAGGAGCGTTTGGGAGCTCGGTCACGCCTTTTCGATCTGGCGATGGACAGCAATGGATACCCCATCGCACATACATTCGCCCTTTCGCTAGCCGCCTGGGCGAGCGGCCTGCTGATCCGCGAGCAGGGAGATGTTGAGAGTCTCTTAAGTGGCGGGGTGTCGCGGCTTGATGGACTGCCGGTGCCAGGCAGCACGCTTCCAGAGGTTCGAAGTGGCTATGCGGGCTTTGACATGCTCTCGATGGCGCTGATGCAACTGGTAGCGGACCAGGTCGAATGCATGCGAGAGGAAGCGCGCCCTGCTGGAGTGGCTTGGCTTGCGCAACTCGCTCATGAGGTCGCTGAGCGTCTGGGCATCCCTTTGATCGCTTTCGACAAGCGGGCTCCGCTGCGCGTTCGTTCTGTGCGCGTCAGGGTAGCAACGCAAGACATCGACTCCTCCGCCAAGCCCAGTGCCCCGGACATTCTTACAAGTTTCTTTGTGGAGGACCTCGGTCGTGCGGAGGCTGCCTTCTCTACGGGCAAAGCAGGGAAGGGGCTGAGTCAGTTCATTGCGGCTGGCACGGGTAATTTCGAAGTTGATCGAGTTGATGTGCGTGATGAGGACTGTGCCGAGGTAGTGCTCGACCGCATCCGCCCGGACAGGATCCCCGTCGGTAGGTGGCCCTCGGACCACGCCTTGGTCTTCAGCCAGCAGCTGGCAGTGAACGAAGCCGTCTCAACGCTGGCCGATGACGCTGGGCTGTTCGCGGTTAACGGGCCGCCTGGTACCGGTAAGACGACGCTGTTGCGAGACGTGGTAGCGTCAGTCGTAACCCAGCGAGCCATGCAGATGGTCAAGTCGCGTACGCGGAAGTTCACGGACAAGCAGGTCTTCAAACTATCCGGGGTGTCGCTACCCTTCTACAAGATGCACGAGTGTCTTCAGGGCTCCTCGATCGTCGTAGCGTCTAGCAACAACGGGGCCGTCGAGAACGTGTCGCTTGAGCTCCCGGGCGCCCAGGCCGTGTCTCAACGAGTCAACCGGTCGTACTTCCCCGAGATTGCGTCGAGAATCATCGGTAAGCCAGCATGGGGTCTGCTGGCCGCGCCCCTCGGTAAGCGCTCAAACCGCAGCGAGTTCCTGAGCCGCTTCTGGTGGGGCGAGAGTCGTTCCGCAGATCCTGACTCCGACAAGGCACCCGGCTTGCGGGATCTGCTGCGCTCCATTCAACAAGGTGTGTTGTCGCCACGGATTTCCTGGGATGACGCTGCAGCAAAGTTCAAGGAAGCTGTGGAATGCGAAGAGCAAATTCGCGCCAAGATGCTGGCGCTGTCAAAGTTGCCTGAGCATGTTGCCCACATCACGCTTCGACGGAACAGTGACCAAGCGGCACTGACTCACATTGAGGAGCAGCTTTATGAGCGGGAGTCGGTGTCTGGGCTGCTGCCGGTTTCGATGACACCTTGTTAAGGTGGCAGATGAAACCGGAGGTGGTTAATGGAGAGAAGAAGGACATTCAGTCGCGAGTTCAAACTCGAGGCGGTCAAACTGGTCGTTGAGCGTGG
>Ga0067045_1027779_pt1 | contig 61057 bp, 50 predicted proteins | sample TerdegcTABiofilm_FD_59184 | JGI IMG/M metagenome (GOLD analysis project Ga0067045, IMG submission 59184) | Combined Assembly of (Gp0054472, Gp0054536) Wastewater bioreactor microbial communities from Singapore -Terephthalate degrading...
TAAATTATCAAAAAATCAGAAAAACTGAAAATATCACTTACATAAACCCTACGAAAATACGGGCATTTTGTTTATATAGTCCTTGCAAACATAAGGAAACAAGAGGCTTAGAGAGACAGATTGCTTTTAGATAGTAGTAAAACCAATAATCCCTGCTCTCATACACTCTAAAAATACCAAAATTTTGGGGTATATTCAGAAATTCTCTTTTGCTTATTTTTTTGTATTAAGAATAATTTTGTGTTAAAAGTGCTGTCTCAATGAGGGATACTTTATGAAAAAATGTATAATTATCCTTGCTGTTTCAATGATAGTGGTCTTTGCCTGTCCGAAGAAGGAACCTGAGCCGGTTGTTAAAAAGATTATCGGATGCGAGATGCAGTGCCCCTCCGGTTATGAATGTGATGAAGCAGAAAACAGATGCGTCCCTCACCCTCATTCGTTCTCCTGTGCCGATTCCTGTCCTTCGGACAAATACTGCTCTTCATCCGGCGAGTGCAAGCCAAACCCGGTCTTCTGCCAGATGGGACAGACCCCGACAAAATGTTCCGGTAACTCAGACTGTTATGCCGGACAGATGTGCGTAGAGTCTTTCTGCTTCTATCCCCTCTGTAAGTGCAGTTCGAATTCCGACTGCGATGCAATCAACCAGATATGCAATGAAGGGGTATGTGATTGCTTCGAATTAGGCTGTAAATCGGATGCCGATTGCCCGGAAGACCAGGCCTGTGTAAGAAATTACCCGCTGTGCGGGCAATGCATTCCAAAGACCAGATAGGGCTTTTTATACAATGAGCAAAACTCAGGACAAACCGGTCAGACAGATTCCAATTGCTCAAAGGATGAGACCTGAAAATCTCTCTGACTTTGTCGGACAGGAACACATAATCGGAAAAGGAAAATACCTCAGAAAGGCAATCGAGTCAAAGAAGGTTCCCTCGATGATACTCTGGGGACCTCCGGGTTCGGGAAAGACTACGCTTGCAAAAATTATTGCCAGAGAGGCCCGTTATGAGTTTGAAAGTCTCTCTGCGGTGATGTCGGGTGTGAAGGAGATGAAAGCGGTCATAGAAAAATCCATCGAAGGTAGCCGGATGTTCGGAAAAAACACTATCCTGTTCATCGACGAAATCCATCATTTCAACAAGTCCCAGCAGGACGCCCTGCTACCTTACGTCGAGAGGGGAGACATTGTTCTCATCGGCGCAACAACGGAGAATCCTTCCTTTTCCATCAATGCCGCTCTGCTCTCGAGGTGCAAGGTCTTTGTGCTGAATCCGCTAAGAGCCGATGAACTAAAAGAGATTATAAAAAGAGCGGTCACCGATAAGACGAACGGACTGGGCGAAACAGGAATAAGTGTCAGTGAAGAATTAATCTCACTCATAGTAAAATACTCCTACGGAGATGCAAGGAGGGCGCTCAACCTGCTCGAGGCAGCAGCAGTCCTGACGTTAAGCGACGGCAGAAGAGAGATTACAGAAGACGATTTTCACAAGGCCCTTCTGGAAAAGGTTCACCTGTACGACAAGAAGGGGGATGAACACTACAATGTCGTAAGCGCATTTATCAAGAGTATGAGGGGCTCCGACCCCGACGCTGCGGTATATTATATGACAAGAATGCTCGAATCCGGAGAAGACCCGCTGTTTATTATAAGACGTATGATAATCTTTGCAGCAGAAGACATAGGAAATGCCGACCCGCAGGCGCTGATACTTGCAACCTCCACACTCATTGCATTTCAGAATATCGGTATGCCCGAAGGTGTCCTGCCGATGACAGAGTGTGCAATCTATCTCGCCTGCGCACCCAAGAGTAATACCTCACTTACAACCTATGCCAAGGCGAGAAAGGATTTTCTGGAATACGGGCCTCTCGAAATCCCCTTAAAACTCAGGAATGCCCCGACCGGCCTTATGAAGAGTCTGGGCTATTCCGACGGTTATAAATATCCGCACAATTTTGATGGAAATTATGTCTCAAATGAGATATACCTTCCCGATAAGATTGCAAAGAGAAAGTATTATGAGCCGTCTGAAAACGGTCTGGAGAAAGAGATAAAAGAAAGGCTTTCAAGAATCAGGAAGAAAGATGAATAATCTGCTCAATTATCTCATCTCACCATCTGCAAGGATATTTCTGATAATATCAGGTATCCTGCTCGCTTCTGTTCTGCCGGTAAAAATCCCATATCTCTCGGTATTTGTCGTAAATGTCTTTATTGTGGCAGGTATAGCCATTGAACTCATACGGGAATTCAGAACAACCACCTTTTCAAAAAAATTTATTTTCTTCAGAATCGCAGTACTTGTTCTTGCTCTAGTATTTGCATTCGAATCCTTTTTGCTCTTTTTCAGAACGAATTTTGCATCACTCGACATAAGATTGACTCAGGCGGCTATCAGAACATATCTGACATATTTCTACCTGCTGATAACCTTTATATCCATAACCCAGAGTGCACAACTGATCAAAATCTTCGACGTCATCAAAAGCTCTCCTGCGCTCGCTACTGTCGTTAGCTTCTCCACAGTCATCATTATAGGAGCGATGCTTCTGACACTTCCGGTTTCGATTGTTGCAATAGAGAAGGTCTCCTTTATAGATTCGCTCTTTATCTCGGCATCAGCCACCTGCGTAACCGGACTGAGCACTGTAGACATAGGAACATATTACACCCGCTTCGGACAGGTTATTATACTCTTACTGATTCAGACCGGCGGAATCGGAATCATTACACTGGCACTCTCACTGCCTATAATCATAGGTTCACAGACGACATTTACACAGACAATGACCATCAGGGACCTTACAGGAGTCAGGACCGTCAGAGAGGTTTTAAGTGTTGCCAAAGCCGTTATCATATCCACATTTGCCATCGAGGCGGCGGGCGCTGTTGCGCTCTTCTTTGCAGAGGAGAGCATAGAGGATACAACACTGAGGTTGTTCTCTGCCGTTTTTCACTCTGTCTCCGCATTCTGCAACGCCGGATTTTCCATCTTCTCCAACAACTTAGAGGGCTATGCCTTAAACTACAGTTATATTTCGACGATAATGATTCTTATAATTTTAGGAGGTATTGGCTTTCCGGTAACAAATAATCTGTTCAATTTTATAAAGGAGAGACTCTTTCTCAGAAAAAAGTCCAATCTCTCCTTCCACTCGAAAATCGTACTTACCACAACCACCGGTCTCATTCTGGCCGGCACTATCCTCTTTCTTATGCTCGAATGGAATAATACCCTTGGCCAACAGGAGTCCGGCTCGAAACTGATAAATTCGCTCTTTATGGCGGTCACTCCGCGAACTGCAGGGTTCAATACAATCCGACTTGACGGGATAGGTTCGGCGACAATTTTAATTATCATTGTGCTTATGTTTATCGGCGCATCCCCTTCCTCCACAGGTGGCGGCATAAAGACCACCACATTTGCAACTATGCTCTTTTCAATAAGAGCCCTTATACGCAATAAGGAAGATATAGAGGCCTTCAGGCGAACGATACCGATCAGTTCGATATACAAAGCCCTGAATGTGGCATTTATTTCATTTGCGATAATATGCATATCCATATTCTTTCTCAGCCTTACAGAGAAAGACAAAGACCTTATCAAAATAATATTCGAGGTCTTTTCGGCGTTTGGCACGGTAGGACTAAGCCTCGGGATTACCCCTCAGCTGACGTCAATGGGCAAGATTATCATTATTCTGACTATGTTAATAGGAAGGATAGGACCGCTTACTGTTGCAATCATTTTTACAAGAAAGAAGGTCGCGGGTTCGTATAAATATCCCGAAGACCATATTATCATAGGATGAGCGAGGAGGATGTTATGAGAAAGATTCTTGTAATCGGACTCGGAAAATTCGGAAGGGAACTGATTGACTCTCTCTCAAAGACCGAAACAGAGATAATCGCTGTCGACCAGAATCTCGGTCTCGTAAATGAGGTAAAGGACATCGTCAGTTATGCGGCACAGCTCGATTCTACAGATATCTCGGCATTAAGGGAGATTGGCGCAGAGACCGTCGATATAGCAATAGTAACAATCGGTGAAAACTTCGAATCCTGCGTACTGACTGTCGCAGTCCTCAAAGAACTCGGAATCAAGACCATCATAGTCAGGGCAAAGAACGACAGGGAGGCAAGAATTCTTTCGATCGTAGGTGCCACTCAGGTAATAGAGGTTGAGAAAGAGGTTGCCAAGAGACTCGCCAGAACTCTCTTTGCACCGACCGTAAAGGACTACATTGCCCTTGCAGAGGGATATTCAATACTGCAATGGGAGGTCTCAGACAGATTCATAGGAAAATCCCTAGCCAATTGCAGGTTCAGGGCGGATTACGGGGTAAACGTGGTAGGAATCAGGAGGAATATCCCGCAGGATATAGGTGCCGAAAAATCCGATTCGACCTTCGAACTTGTCCCCGATGCTTCCTATATCTTCGAAAAGGGAGACATCCTGCTCATAGTCGGCAGAGAGGAAAATCTGACAAAACTTACCGGTATCGACCTCACACAGGTAAAGGACTGAATCAGTCGAATCTGTCTCTTACATTCACAACGGTAAACTTTTCCGGATTCAGAAACTGTTCAATAGCCGCTATATTATCCTCGATCTCCTTCGACAGCCTGGCACACTCCTTACAAAGATTATCAAAATCACTCTTCTCCCGGTCGATTTCCTGCATAAACTGATTATAGTAGGTTTTCAGCTGCTCTATATAACAAGCAACAGATGCAACTTGCTTCTGCTCAAACTTCTCAATGACATTCTGAAAATAAATAACAAACTTTTCTTCGGACACCGGAACATTACCCATACAATTAATAAAGACTGCCCCGCTCCTCAGCATTCCGACCTCTATCTTCAGTAACATTTCAGAAATGAAATCTGCCGCCTTAATTACTCTCTCTCTCTTTGTCTTGCATATTTTATAATAATTGCGAAGCAGACTTGAATACCTTCTTCTTAACGATAAAAGATTCTGTATCTTCTTTTTAAGAAGAGTGTTCTTTGTTTGGAGATATAATTCCCTCGCCCTTTTTATTGCAGTGTTGATCTGTATCAATGTTACCTTTTTCATTTCATCCTATTGGGGTGTTTTTATAACAATGATTTAAGAAAAGTAAAGGGAAATTATGTATAATGATTAATCATCCTGCCGGGATATGGCTAAAACCATAAAAGATGTATATATTAGTGTTATGCGGAGGTCTGACAGCAATGCCGGCGGGTAGTAGCATAATTCGTCTCAGTATTCAGGGAATGCACTGTATTATGTGCGCCAGATCCATTGAGCTTGCCCTGAAAAACACAAAAGGGATAAAAAGCGTAAGGGTTAACTACAATCTGAGAGAGGCAATAATCGAAAAAGAGCCGGACCTTAATGAAAATGAGATTATAGAAAAGGTCAATCGACTTGGGTACAAGGCATCTCTTGATTATATTCCTGAAAACACAGAAAACAGAACAGATATTATCCGCTTTGCTCTGGGTTTTATCTTCAGCATAACAGTGATGCTGATTGTTCATACAGGAGGAACAGGTATATATTTTACCACATACGGATATCTGCTCGGATTGGCCTCTCTCCCTGTTATGGTTTTTATTTCATTTCCGATATTCGTCTCTGCGTTAAATAATATTAAGAATTTTAATCTCTCTATGGATGTTATGTATGCGCTCGGAATTATTACTGCATCCTTGTCGACCACAGGCGGATATCTCGGATTTCTGTCTGAAGAATTCATCATGCCGGATACACCTGTTATGCTTGGCTCTTTTCTGCTTCTGGGCAGATTTCTGGAGAGGGTTTCAAGGTCAAAGGCAAATCTATCCATTGAAAAACTGCTTCTTTTAAAACCACGAAAAGCCAATAAGATACTGCAGAAAGACGGAAAGGAAGAGATAACCGAGATCGACTCGTCTGAACTCAAAGACGGAGATATATTACTTGTCAGGGCGTCAGAGCAGATTCCATCTGACGGAGTAATTCTCGGGGGTAGTGCCCACATAGACACTTCTCTCATAACCGGCGAGAGAATACCGGTCTTCGCACAGGAAGGCGACAGAGTAATAGGCGGGACAATCAATACCGACGGAGTAATCAGAATAAAAGCCACGGCATCCGGTGAAGAAACAGTCATATCGAAAATCATAAAGATTGCCCTTGAGGCATCTGCCAGAAGGACAAATATCGAAAGATTCGCTGATGCTGTAATCAGATATTTTCTTCCGGTGGTCATACTGCTTTCAACCGGAGCATCGCTTTTCTGGTACTTTTATCTGGACAAAAATCTCGCATCTGCCCTGTCTGTTTTCATATCCACTATAGTAATATCCTGTCCCTGTGCCCTCGGGCTGGCCACTCCCGCGGCCGTATCTTCCGGAATTCTGAAATCCTCAAAGCTGGGCTTACTGATAAAGGACCCTGCTGTCTTCGAAAAGATTGGAAAGATCAGAACTATAGCCATGGACAAGACAGGAACACTTACACGGGGAGACTTGTCCGTTAAGACTATCTACCACAATGAAAGTATCGGGCCGGAAGAATTTATCCGGATAGCCCATTCATTTGCAAGACTCTCGAAACACCCTCTGTCGGAAGGAATAACAAAGACTTTTTCTGCACAGAAAAAGGAGTTTTATGATATTTCCGGCTTAAGAGTAATTCACGGAAAGGGACTTAAAGGCATCATCGGCAAAGAAATGTATTTCTTCGGAAGCCCTGATTTTCTCAGGGAAAACGGTATCGAATCACCGGATTTTCCGGAAGATAATCTGACCTCAGTCTGTATTGCCAGAGAGAATAAATTTCTGGGATATATAATACTGGAGGATACTCCCGACTCAAATGCATACGAATTGTCAGAATGGCTCAGAAAAAACGGATATAATCTCGTAATACTGTCGGGAGACAGAAAAGAGTCTGTAAAGGGTGTAGCACAAAAAACCGGTGCCGATATGTATTACTATCAGATGACTCCCCGGTCAAAGGCAGAGAAGATTTTCGAGATGAAAAATGCAGGTGACTCTGTCCTTTTTGCAGGAGACGGCACAAACGATGCACCGGCACTGCTCGCGGCAGATATCGGTGTGGCAATAGGCAGAGGAACAGATATCGCAGTTGAATCAGGAGATGTAATAATAATAAAGGACGATATCAGACTAATCTGCGTGTTCATTGAGATTGCGAAAAAGGTTATGCTGAGAATAAAACTCAATCTCTTCTGGGCAACCATATACAACATAACACTTATTCCATTTGCAATGGGCCTGTCCCGTCTGTTGTTTGGAGTTGTTTTCAGGCCTGAGCTGTCTGCCCTCGCTATGATATTTTCATCTCTGTCAGTAACCCTTATATCTCTTAGTATAAATTTTTACAGGCCTTCTGTTCTGAAAGAGAAAACTACCACTTGAAATCTTTTCTGGAATTGCTCTCACAGTTTATCGGAATCTGCGGGCATTCGGGTTTAGTGCGGTTCTGCTGCCAGAGTGTAATCAGGACCCCCAGCAGAAAACCGAGGATAAAAAAGAGCAGAATCTGTCTTAACGATATTTTCTTCAACTGATTGCCGGTCTGCTGATGAAGCCATCCCCGCCAGCCACAGTTATGACATCTGTATAATCTGTACGAGCTGAAAAGTTTTACAAATCTCTCCCAGAAATAGATGCTGTGAGACCTGTGAACTTTTTCGGTATTACCGCAGGACGGACACCTCATAATGCCGCATTTTCCCTTTTATTTATAGACACACATCTGGTCTTTGCACTTCATATCCTCTCTGCCGCAGTCGGAATCAGAGCTGCATTTTCTGTAACAATGCTTATCTCCGTCCTTGTTGCAGATGGCGTATGACTCACCGCAGTCAGTATCACTCTGGCAGAGCTGAGTCCCGTCATTCGAGCAGAAACCGGTCTTGTCCGCAACAGGTTTATAACATTTCAGAGGGCTTACACAGTCTTCATCATCTTCACACTCGGCGCCGAAATTCTTTGTGCCGACACAGTAGGAGATTCCCTTGGAGGTGAGGCAGAAATACTGCTTCCTGCCGCAATCCCTGTCAAGTTTGCAGGTCCTCTTGCAGACATCCCCGACACATACGGAATCATCAGGACAATCAGTATCTTTACAGGATACCGTGCAGTAACCATTGTTCTGTTTTGTGTCACAGATAATATCCGTTGAACAATCGCTGTCGGCAGAACAGGATGCGCCGACATTCTTGCCGCCGACACATACATAGAGATTGTCTTCCTTTCTGCAGGTATAGTCACTTATCAGACACTGGTCATCCCGTGCGCACTCTCTCATACACATCTTCTTCGTGGTTATACACTTTGAACCGGTTGGACAGAGGTCATCCGCCTTTTCACAGTCGAGCGTGCAGTATCCGAACTCAAACTCCTTATCTTTTGCACACCTAAGTCCTTCACCGCAGTCGACGATATTCTCCTCTTCGTGTTCGGAGCAGGGGAATCCCACATTGAAGCCGGTTGAGCAGTATTTCTCGGAGCCACTGTCAAAGCAGAAATATCCGTCTCTCTTGCAGTCCGAATCCTTGGAGCACTGTCTCATACAGAGGTCCATATTTCCCGGAACCCCTCCGTCTTCACACTGGTCGCTCGTCTCGCCTTTCTTCGTACAGTAACCGTCGGGGAAGGCATATCCCTTGTAACAGGTGAGTCCTTCCGAACAATCTGCATCAGTCTGACAGGCAGCCCCGTAATTTTTCTTTGACCTGCAGATATTCTTCCCTTCCTTCTCTACACAGAGATAACCTGTCCTGCCACAGTCGGCATCGGTTGTGCACGACCTCTGGCATCTACCCTCTATACATATCCTCTCGACACCTACTTCAGCAGGGCAGTCCTCGTTCTTTGCACAGTTCTTCGTACAGAAACCTCCCGAATACTCCGAAAAACCTGTCAGACAGGTAAGTCCGGACGTACACTCCTCGTCCTTTGTACAGGCAGCTCCCACGCTTGCAACTGAATTGCAGAAATATTTAAATTTATCCTTCTCGTATTCATATCCGCGGCAGGCATACTTCGGTTTGGCACAATGACTGTCATTGTCACAGCCCCTGAGACAATATCCGTCGATACATCTTGCGGTCTTAAGACAGGTCTGGTCATCCGGTTTGCAGTCGGAGATGTGAGGACAATCTTTGTCGGTCGTACATTCCTTCGAACATACAGACTCCGAAAAATCTCCTCCCTTTACTGTCCTGTTCTTTACAATATCGGATTTGCTTATGCATTTCAGTCCCTGCGAACATTCATTGTCATCCTTACAGGTCGCCCCCAGATTGTCTGTGCCGGAACAGACCGTAGTATATATTCCACCGGATTCTGCAGAGTCGGCATATACAAGTTTGCAGGCATATTTATCCGACGTCCTGCAATCCGAATCATAGGTGCATCGTTTCGCACAGGCACCGGTACTGTCTTCCTTTCCCTCAAAGTTTACACAGAGCCCGCCTGATGAGAGAGGACATTCGGAGCCTTCCTCACACCCCATCGAGCAGTATCCGTTCTTAAATTTATCTCCGTATGTTACACACTTTTTTGTAGGACATTCGGAATCATTCGCACAGGACTCCCCGACCTTCATATCCGGAAGACAATATTTATCGTCGTAGCACACATAACCCTCATTCGACCGGGAAGAACAGTTGGAGCAGTCTGCAATACATATACTTCCGATGCACTTACTTCCTTCAGGACAGTCTTTGTCACTGAGACAGTATCTCGAACAATAACCTCCCGGAAACAAATTGACCGCCTGGTCTCCCTCTGCCGTCGTATATATACATACAAGTTTATCCGCGCAGTCCGAACTGCTCTTGCAGGCTGAACCTGCCGGCAGACCCTCCACGCTCCTCTTGGACCCCGAACAGGAGAGTACTAAAGATAAAACTAACAATACCGATGCAATATAAAGAAATCTGAATCCTTTCATTCGTCTGCCTCCGTGCGAAGGTATAATGGTAAAAGTGCAGATATGTATAGCATAAAATACACAAAAGTAAAACATAAATAAGGCAGACAACAATATGTCAGGAGTATCCGGAGAAAAAGCAGATTACCTTGTCCGGTATACGGGTATGTTAAATGATAAAATTCCTGTCCCCAGCTCCGCAAAAAAGATACCTGTCACTCAATCAGACTGCAGGAACATCCCTTATCCTCGTCCTTATCCTTTACCACTGTCCTGACATCTTCAGTAAAAGTATCTGTTGCGACATCTAATCCGGTATCGTAACGAACATCTGATATATCAGCAACCTCACCTGCATCCTTAACATCCTGAATCACCGTTACATCTGTTGTATCTGTTATCTCAGTTATATCGCTGCCGGCATCCGGCTCTGGTTCGCTTTTGATAAATGCCGCCTCACACCTCTTGTCCGTTGTCATCTTTACTATACACTCCGTACTATTCCCGCAATCGCTGCAATCCTCTCCCCAGCCGTCAAAAACAGAGTTATTCTCTGCCACAGCATTGAGCTTCACATCAACATCCGTACCAAAAACATCCGTACAGTCCTCACCGCAATCTATCCCTGACGGCTCCGATTTTACATTCCCGCTCCCGCTCCCTGTCTTTATCACTTCAAGCACATATTCATTATTTGTAAACACCACCTCTGTCTTCTTCGTCCCGTCTACCTTCTCGTATGTACAGCTCGCATTCTCTGTCCCGTTCCCTGCCATAACACCGCTGCAATCTGTCCACACAGCTCTCGAACCGGAATCCGCTGTGGCACTCAGTATTACCTTAGTCCCGTAATCAACCTGCATACTACCTGTATTCTCTGCAGGATATTTGTAATCTATCCCTGACGGGGCTGAACTCACACTACCGCTCCCGTTCCCTGAACTGTTTACTGTAATATCGTACTTTTCGAGAATGAAATTTGCCGTGACCGTAGAGTCTTCATTAATGACAAACTCACAAAAACCGATTCCTTTACAGACAGACGCTGAACCAGTACCATCTGACCACTTTTCGAACCTTGAACCGGGGTCGGGCTGACCGGTAATTCTCAGAGTTGTTGCATAAGACACCTCACATATCCCCTGACCGTTTGACCAGACGATAGAACAACCCGAAGCAGATACCTTTCCGCTTCCGGTTCCGGCAGTATACACTGTAAGCTTGTATGTTGGTATGTCAAACACCGGCTCGCACTCTTTGTTTGTATCCATAGATATAATACATGTTTCATTAGTCCCGCAATGACTGCAATCTCCTTTCCATTCCTTGAAGTCATAAGTGCTCAATGGAAATGCCGTAAGGATAACCTCGGTGCCCGATGCGAATCTTTCAGTACAATCTCCTCCGCATTTTATTCCAGCAGGTTTACTGTCGATCTGACCTATTCTGTTTTCTCCCGCCAAAACAACTTTAAGTTCATATTTGGGGCTTATCTGTCCTCCTCTCACTGGCCACAGGTAAAGCCTCGTATCTTTTGTAAACCTGCTTGTTGAACCATTTGAAAATGCAACATTCCACACATCTTTGAATTTGTTTGATGCAGATTGTGAAGATGTCCAGTAACTATTATTTATTCTGACATTTACGAAAGGATGATTATTGGGCAGAGCAGGTTCATATCTGGTAAAATCAATAAGACTCCTTAATTCTTTACGGTTTGGCATCCTCCAGTCTTTCTGATGTGAGCCGTTATTACTTGTATCTCCGCAGTTTTTCCCGTTAATTGTACCGCTGGTATTCAGCTCATTAATTTTTTTAAACGCTTCTTCCCATAGTAAAATAGATTCATTACAATCTGCATTTTTAAGCCAAATAAGCCCGGTCAGATTATCTGTAACCGTTCCGTTATTATTATCTGTAAATCTCGGCTCCGGCCAGCTTACCCCAAAACCTTCCGGCTGTTCCGAATCCGGTCCGACCTTTGGAACGTTTGCCGGGTATTTAGGGTCTGGTGTGCCGTTTGTTCCTCCACGTACAGGGATTATATAAGCAAGTAAAGATGAATAATACTCCATAACATATCCAAACAACACTACCCAGTATTGTGGTAAACTAAACTTACTTTTCGTAGATGACCAATAATAAACACTTTGTTCATAATTCAAAAACCCATTATACCTGAGCCAGTCCTGAGGAGTTTCACATATTGCGGAACCACACATATAATCTCCATACTGTGTATTTAAAATGCTTTCAAGCTCATTAATAGTAGGGAGGCGCCAGTCTGTCTGATGAGAACCGTTATTGCTGGTATCCCCGCAATCAACTCCATTAATACTACCCGTAGTATTTAATTCACCTATTTTCTGGAAAGCTTCTATAATTTTTACATCAAGCTTTCCACATTTTATATCCTTTAACCATACCAGTCCGGTAAGGTTATCTGTAATAGTTCCGTTCTTGTTGTCTGTAAACCTTGGTTTTACCCATTCGAGGCCTGCCTGAATATCTCCGTCCTGACCCGTTCCATCACAGGGTATCATCTCCCCGTATGTAGTATGACAATACCTCGCACCCGTTTTCGGAAGATTTATTGTATTTGCCTGAAGAGGTAATGATACAACCATAAAAACAACAAAAAGAACGATAATTCCGGTCTTATTACCCATAACCTACTCCTTTCTGTAATTGATAAAATTATTCCCCTTTAATTTCTGAAAAATTTCATCTTTTGGAAAAATATCATCGGCATTTTCCCTTCCTGCACAAACCTTAACAAGTTCTGTGTCAAAACTGTAAAGGAATACCTTCACTTCGGGCATTTTGCTCTTTATTATATGACAGGCCTCGATGCCGTTCATCTGAGGCATACAGATGTCCATAAGAACGATATCCGGATGCAATTTTGTAGTATTTACAACTGCGTCCTGTCCGTTTTCCGCCTCACCAACCACCTCCACGTCAAAACACATATGCAGATATTCTTTTAATGCATTTCTGAAGATATTATGGTCATCGGCTATCAGGATTTTTTTTACACTATCCACATTCAGTAGATTATTAAAATACATTAATCCTGTGAATCCGTGGAATCCTGTATTTTTTGTCGGGTAAAAACCTGACAGAGAGGGCTGTCGGTTCCGGAGATTCAGTCTCACACAAGGCCGGATTTTACGGCATATCTCACAAGGTCGGCAGTGCTGTGGGCACCGAGCTTCTCCATTATCCTTGCACGATGGGTCTCAACTGTCTTTATGCTTATGAAGAGCTTTTTTGAAATCTCCTTATTGCTCAACCCCGAGGCTATAAGTATAAGGACCTCTTTCTCTCTGTCAGAAAGGCCAATCTGTTTCCCCTTCTCCCTGATATTCTCATCCACAAGCAATGCTGCGATTGAAGGACTGAGAAAGACCCCTCCCGAAAATACAGTCTTTATTGCATAGAGCAGGTCGTCGAATGCATTATCTTTCAGCACATAGGCGGAGACGCCGCAGCTGATGGCACTACGGGCTGTAAGGGAATCTCTGTGCATTGTAAGAAGAATTATCTTTGTTGAGGTATTTTCTCTCAGTAATTCCCTTGCCAACTCGAGACCGTTCCTGTCCGGCATTGACACATCAAGTATAGCCACATCTGGTCTCTCTCTACGGATAATCTCTGCAGCCTCCTTGCCGCCCGACGCATAGCCGCAGACCTCAATCTCTTTCTCGCTCGAAAGCAGTTTGCAAAGCCCTTCCCTGAAAATAGTATGGTCATCTGCTATTACAACTCTTATTTTCATACCGGTATCCTCACTTTTATTACAGTCCCCTTTTCAGGTATACCATCAATTTCAAGAAAACCACCCAGCAGCTCTGCCCTTTCCTTCATAGTATAAAGCCCAAGCCCCGTCTTCCTGTTCATCTCCGATAAGTCAAACCCCTTTCCGTTATCCTCAACCGAAAGAAGGAGAAATCCGCTCCCCTGAGACAGGGAAATCTTTACAAGACTTGCACCCGAGTGCTTCATTACATTTCCAAGAGCCTCCTGAAATATCCTGAATAATCCTTCCTTTGTCTTATCCGGTATCTGACCAGTCATACTCCCAACATCTGTCTTTACCGCTATTCCTGTCTTTCTTGCAAACTGCTCCCCGTACCAGTTAATTATCTCGGATAAACTCATATTTTCTATAAACGATGGTCTTATATTCATAGAAATATCCCTCAGTTCCTGAATCGTAGAAGAGACATTCTGTATAATATTCTTCACCGCCTCCCGACCCTCTGTATTTTCTGCGGGAATTGTTGCATCATACATCTGCAGTCTGAGTTTGATAGACATCAGTGATTGTCCTATCCCGTCGTGGAGGTCCATTGAAATCCGCTTACGTTCCTCCTCCTGCGAGACGAGAATTTTGTCTGCAAAGACCTTGAGAGTCCTGACAGTTGCTGCAAATCTCCGGTCTACTGCATAAACAAAGCACAACATTGCTACAGGCATAGTAAAATCAGCAAAGGAAAAACCATATATATCATACGGGCTAATCACTGCAAAATTCTCTGCTATCCAATAAATTACACCAAGAGATAAAAAAACAACTCCTATTAGATAGATATATGCCTCCGGATGCCTGCGGACAATCGCTTTTACCAGATAGTATAACGACAAAAAGACCACCTGTAATGTGAATATTGACCACAAAAAAACAATAAACCTGTGCATTTTCAGACTCAACGGGAAGACTATTATCAGAGACAGAAGTATTATCAGGGTCAAAACAACCTTATCATAAAGCGAGAATTTCTCCCTAAAAGCTTTTTTCAGAAAAAACATAAAACTCGCCGGCAGGAGTGAGGTCAGAACAAATATCATCTTTTGAATAATCACACTTCTCAACTCACAGAAAAAATCCATACTGAGCAAATACCCCAAAAGATATATAAGAGCAACCAGTGTAAATGCCTGATATCCGCTGTCACGCACCCCCGACAGATACATTAGCACACAGAAGATAAAAAAGACTGTATAGAAAGTCAGAAATGCCGTATTGATATCACTTCTTCTCTGCTCATAAATCATCTTATCGGCAAGCAGATCATTATAATTTCCCATCACTATATTACTTTCATTGATTCCACCTCCGAGATAAGTATTGAGTACTCTCACAGCCAGAAGATTTTCCTGACCATACATAATCAGATTTTGCGGAATCCTGTAAAGTCTCTGTTTATAGGTAGCCTCCACAAAGCCTTTATCTATAACCCCTTCGCCGCCTATCTTTACACCGTTAAAGAAGACCTCATCGGCGTCTCCTATCTTCCCCAGAAAAACCCCTAAATCTCTCTGTCCGGCAAGGGACCTTGCATCAAAACGGATTCTGTACCATCCCATACCGTTATCGGATTTTATTCCCTGAGACTGCCAGCTTCCGGGTATTTTTATTTTCTGCCATCCGGTATCATCATACGACGGGAGTGCCCAATCCAGATTATCTCCGGCCGAGAATTTATGTTCTCCTGAAATAGTAATCCTGCTTTCACCAAAACAAATATTATAAGAAAACAGAAAGAAAAAAAGGATTAAGGAATGTTGTCTGCCTAAAAGCATTTCCAAACTTGTAAATTCAGAATATTCTCAAAAAGATGGCTGAAACAAATATTTCTCTCCCGATACAGTGATTATAATCTTAAAAGGATTAATAAACCCTGCCGGAAAATTACAACATATTAAAAATTATTTATTTTGTCAAATCCGCACAAAACGGAAAAACCTTATAAGGTAAGACCTCAATGGGATTCGATGGTTTTCTTAATAAAGTCGGTAAAATTTTTGTCCTCCCAGTTACGCGGGCCTTCGAACTTGAGAAGAATCTTTTTGTTGCTTACAACGTAGGTCTCGGGAAATTTGCTGCTACCGAGCTTCTTCGCAGCCTTACCTTCTATGTCAAACAGAAGTGTCAGGCCAAGATTTCTCTCTTTCAGAAAATTTACTGCATCCTCCGGTTTTTCATCAACGGAGACACAAAAGATTCTCACACCCTCTACTGTCTGTATTTTCGAGATACCAAACAACTCCTGCTCACAGGATTTGCACCACGTTGCCCAGAAATGGAGCAGCACAACTTTGCCGGTTAGATCTTCCTCTGTAATATTTCTGCCCTCTATATCTGTCAGACTAATCTCCGGCATCGGTGTATTCAGATATACGGGGAAGTATGCCGAAGCCCTCGCAAGTTCTTCGTTGGCCTTGTCCGTTATATGTTTTACCGCAAACAAAAGGAAAAGTGATACCACAAAGAGAACAAAGAATCCGGTTCTGATTTTCCGGGAAGTCATTTCTTTACTACACAAACAGAACTGATATATTCCTCGATCCTTTTTCTCTCCTCTTCCTTCAGATTTGAGAAGATCACACTTACACCGAGTCCGGCCTCCTCCGGCCGCTGGGCAAGGACTTCGCCGCCAAGATGAAGATGTTCTCCGCCGATGGTAAGTTCGATCTCTACCTTCTCACCTTTGGGAAGCGGAATCGCAGTATTAAGAAAGACACCGTTCGTGCTGACATCACCGTTATACTTCACAAAGAAACGACTGCCTTTTCTCTTGACACCCACATCGACAGGGACGCGGGGAGATGTTCTTCTGTCCTGATGCATATATTTTATTTCCCTTTTCTGGTTTTTTACTTTTCTTCCACTACTTCGTAAACTATCTCGCCTTCATCGATCACAAATGAGTGCGGACAACCATAGGTATCACAGACACCGACGGCAGAACTCTTCTTCCCCTTCGGAGTCAGGAAGAGGGCCCTTCTCATCGCACCGGGTCTGCAGGTACAGGGAATAAGTGGCTGCAGCTCCTCGTGACAGGTCGGACAGCAGAGTTTGAGTGGGGTTTTATCCGGAAGGTCCGGACCTATCAGTCTCGGGTCGTTAATAATCGGAGACACATAGTAAATATACCTGCCGCCGGTCTCCTGAATTGCGAGAATCTTTATAGCCTTAAATCCGTCAAACAATTCCTCAGATGTAATAAGCCTGTGTCCGTTGTGACAATAGACGTTCGGGAGATAGAGTTTTCCCTTCTCTTTCCTGATATTGCTCGTCTTTGTAAAATTGTAGGTTGAGAGATACTCCTTAAGACTCGTCTTGTGCGTATGTTTTCTGGACATCAATTCCTCCTTGGATGGACTAAATGATATATCCTGCTTTAGTAAAAATCAATATTTAACCTCTGCCTATTATATACTTGTACGGGTCAACCTGCTCCCTCAGGACTCTCAGCTCCTCCTCGGTCGGCTTTGCCGTCTCCGTAATCTTCTTTGCAAGCAGGAGTTCAAAACCCGTATTCTTCTTTATATCCTCCACGGAATATCCCGGGTGAACTGATTCGATTCTCATTCTGCAGGTCTCTTCATCATACCCCAGAACACCTATATTCGTAACGACCTTATAAGGACCGCTCCCTTTAGGAAGACCTGCCTTCTCCCTTGCTCCCTTCCCTGTAAGATATCCCGGTGAGGTTATAAAATCCACCTTCTCGACAAACCTTCTCGAATCCTGCGGAGTAATGACCATTGTCCTCCATGTGAGGGATGCCAGGTCATTTGCCCCGCCCGAGCCCGGAAATCTTACCTTCGGATGCTCATAGTCGATCCCTATCATTGAACTGTTCAGGTTTCCGTACATATCGATCTGGGCACCGCCGAGGAAGCAGTAATCGACCATACCCTTCTGACAGGCCTCCATCGTCTCGAGCATTCCGGATGCCATAAGCGCCTTGTGGAAGGTCCTTGAATCACCGACCGATATCGGCATTGTAGGCAGAATGGGAGCAAAGGCACCGGCCTCAAAAAAGGCCATCAGATTAGGTGCGTGCATCTTCTGGGCGAGCATCGCCGCTGCACAGGGGGCTCCGGTCCCGACCACAACGGTCGCACCGTTTTCAAGAAATCTCGATGCAACACATATCATCAGTTCCATTGAATTATAATCTGCCATAATTACCTCCCTTCTTTAGTGAGTTTCTCGATCTGCATCAGCTTGTGAAGTTTTTTGAGACCACCGTTTATCTCGACGTATTCATAAAAATCCTTCACATTGTAAATGTTCTTATCGAGAAATTCCTTAAACCTCTGCGGGTCTTTTTCGGCCTCGAGCCACTCCTTCAGGTGCTCTTCATCGGAATAGTACATATAAGGCATATTACCCGGGTAAGAACCAAAAGGAACCTCGATTACGGCATCTACGAGATAATACGGAATTATAGTCCTTGTCGGGTCGTTTCTGATAGACTCGGTAGGAACTATCTGTTCGGTTGTAATAATGAGTTTCTTTGCAGCCCTCGCCATCTCGTAATCTGCAATCTGAATTCCGTCTATCTGACAGTTACCATAGATATCTGACCTGTGAACGTGGATAATCCCCACATCCGGATGAAGTGCCGGATACGCCACAAGCTTCTTCCCTGTAAACGGGCATTCGATCTCCTTTGCGGCAGAATACCTGAAGACATCCGTCCCCATCATATTTCTCGCAGGCAAAAAAGGTACTCCCATTGCTGCCGCCTTGTATCTCCATGCGAGCGCGGCGTTTGTCCATTCGACCACTTTTACCTTCCCTGTCTCCACTGCCTTTCTGGCATTCGAGGAAAGTCCCCTTGCCTCGAGCCCGATTATGTATGCAATATCACACCTGTTGATGCACTCGCCGGCCACGAGAATCTGAAAGTCGTGGGTAGCCGTATGGCCGGAGAGACCAAGATTCTTCTTTCTCTGCCTGACTATCTCGTGCAGGACAGCGGTAGGAATTCTGACACCCCCGAATCCCCCGACAGCGATGTATTCTCCATCGGAGATAAGATTTTTGACGGCATCCGAAACAGTTGTAAGTTTGCTCCTGAGTGATTTGTCCTTCTTCCTGAAATAATCTCTCATCTCATCGCAGTCATAAAACTGCATCAGCTCTCTTGTACCGGATTTTAATTCCTGCATAGATAACCTCCTTAAACAGCAGAAAAATATATTATCAAATCAGCAAATACAAGCAAAATTGACTCCCGAATTTCACGAATCCTTATGCTTTCTGCGATACAAACCGACTGCAAACCGGTATCCGGCAATACAGATCTGTTTATAAGTTCAGAAAAACTATCAGGGAATACCGCCGACATCCTTTGGGTCCGGCCCGCCTAGCTCCTCCTGAAATGTGAAAAAGAGATAAAAAAGCAGGGTCTGCATAAAGTAATAATATCCCGGGTGCGGGGAGCGGTTGGTTATTATCAATAAAGCGACAACTATTACAGAGAGTCTGAGCGGAGCAAATCTGCCCTTCTTTCTGTAAACCATAAAACCGGCCATAAAGATTAGCATTGACGTTGCAGTTATCACAAATAAGGTCAGAATCTTCCCGAGCAGTATATCCGAAAAATACCATAGTGAATGGTAACGCCCGGGGTCGGACTGATAGAAGAGTATATCCCTTACCGGGTTGGTCCTCAGTTCAGGTGGCGAGAGTGTGGCCTCAAAGAGCCAGTAACCAAAACCTGCTGCAAAAAAGAGAACCAGAAAGAAGAAAAATCTCTTCCTCTTATTCGAATCATAAGCAAATACAAACGGCAGAGCGGAGAGAACCGGATATATCTTCATAAGAGAAGAGAGGACGAAGAAGAGAGACGATTTTAATGGGCTTCTCAACAAATATATCCCCGTTATAAAAAGTGCGGTCTGCGGCAGTTCGTTGGCATTTACGGACAGAACGAGGGAGTTTAATGGATTCAGAAGATATAAAAGTGCTACATAGTAACCAAATTTTCTGAACGATTTAATAAGTATGAAGAGTATAAGCCCCTCGTAGAAAAGTGCACCGGTAAATGAGGTCGCAACTGCAAGCGGGACGTCTGAGACAGAGTTCCAATGTGTTAGAGCATCTCCCCATAACAGATGTTTTGTAATATATGCAATGGGGACAAATGGAAGATATGCAAGGTATAGCATTGGTCCGTATCTCGAACCGATTGAAACCACGCCCCAGTAGTCTCTAAACATAGAGCTGCCGTTTAGATATAGAATTCCGCCAACACCCGAAAATATACCGGAATCAGTTGGTCTTGAGCCAAAGACAAAGACAGCCCTGATAAGAAAGAAAATCAGGATTAAGGGGAGCAAAATCTTCTTTTCCCGGAAGATGCGCCATTTTGTATCAGCAGTCTCGAAGCCACAATATGCAAGAAAGACCACTAACAGAGTGCCGAGTATAAGCAGCAGATGTCCCAGAAAGACTCCGCCTACAAACTGATGATGGTTTCTGTAATATATATTCAGTACCGGCATCAGAGAGGAAATAAAGAAGAGGAAATTGCAGTATCTTTTTCCTTTTACAAAAGGAATGAAGACCAGAAACGAGAGCAGATGCAGAACGAGTATTGTCCCGATATCATTAAAGATGCCTCCGTAATGAATAAGCGGGTCTGTCTCTACTTTGTCAATCAGTATGCTTTTCATATCTGTTTCTTCATCATCTCGAGAATTCTGTCTGCGATCAGTTTCGCAATCAGTTCATATCCTCTTGCATTGTAATGTATATCGTTCTGAATTATCAGTCTCTGGTCGAGTACATCTCTAAGCTCAGTGAGAGTATCGATTATCTCAAAACCGCTTCTCTTTGCAGTCAGCATTGCCATTGTCTCGTATCCGGCAATCTCTTCGGGATAGGGATTCTGAAAATCATATAAAGTGAGCGATGGAATCAAGACAAAGATACCCTTTTTATTACTTTGTATTATCTCTTTTCCCATCTTAATCAGCAGTTCCCTGGCACATCTGTATCTCAGAGAATCCTTCTCCATCATCTTCTGTATCATATAAGAAACCGGTGTCAAAGAAACTCCTGCGTGCATATAAGTAATAAACAAATCTGTATAAACTATTGACATCTCAACGAACCTCAGTCTGTTCAGATAATATAAGAGTCTTTCAGCTCCTTCTTCATACTCTCTGCAGAAAATATACGGGTTGAGAACAGAGTTGTTGTAATAATACGGTGTGAAATCATCAATAAAGAAGTTCAGTACCACAAAGTCATAATCAGAGGATTTAATATACCTTTCGAATATGTAATACTGCTCTACCGTAGAGGTACCGGATATACCGAAATTCTCCACATATATATCTTCCCTTCCGAGTCTCTCTCTTAATATTTCAGCAAGATAGAAAGAGCTGGTCTCCTCATCGTTGACCTTCGAACCATATGTAAAGGAGTCACCAAGCATTGCTATTTTTATGCCGGCTCTGTTTTCACCAAGATTAACGGGCTTTCTGAAATTCTTCAGGTCCTCAATGCCTATATAAACAGGGCTCATAAAAAGCCTGCAGGCCGCTTCAATGAGCAAAAGCAGAACAACAATATATAAAAGCAGAAAGATACCCTTTTTCATTTCACCTCAAACCCCAAAAGAATCCATTCCACCGGATTATAATTCAGCATATACAATTCCATCTGATAACTATCCCGGGGAAAATCACCTTTTTTATATGGTATCTCGAAAAAATCACCGATTGGTAAAATCACCTTCAAGGGGCAGTTTGTATTCTTTTCAATGATAATCTGCCTTGCGAAGATTCTGTCATTACTTCTCAGAACGAGCAGAAAGAGTCCGTTACCGCTCTTTGCCTTCAGATAAAGAACGAGACTGTTACTATCGTTTATTTCGTTATCACCGAGAATAATGCCGGGATAGAGACTCAGGTTTTCCGTTGTATAGAATTTTCTGACCTTTGTCTTTCCCTTCTTCACTGAAACGGCACCGTCTTTTTTGAAAATCCCTGCATTATTGAGGGGCCTGATTTTTTCTATAAAATCACTCTGAAGCGAAGGGATATAGTTGCAGACCTCTTCCGTCTCAACCTTCCTGCCGGCAGGTATAGTAAAAAACGGATAGTCGGGGCGAATCCTGTTTTCGTCCTCGATACATCCGAGAGGAAAATTCTGCTGATTTACAGCAAAATAAAAAAAGAGAAACAACGTCAGAGCCATTGCCTAAACACTTTCCTGAGATACCGCTCCCCTTTCCTGATATCCAGAAAAATCCTCAGTCCCGAAAAGAGAGAGATATCATAATACTTCTTCATATTCAAAAAATAACTAATCCTGTGAAGCAATCTGTAAACAAAATTCAGCGGGAGTCTGACAAGTGTCTTTATCAATTTATTACCTGCCCTTATCCTTGCGAGGAAGGGAAAGAGTAAAAACAGCCGCTCATACTGTTCGGGGTTTTCGACCTTTATGATCGGTGATTCGGGCCTCCTCTTCATCTGCGACACAACAGAATTATCGCTCAGCAAAGACTGTTCAACGGCCATATCCGTAAGGGGCAGACCCTCAAAGGGAATTGCGATATTACACTGCGTAATCTTAACGCCCATCCTGATATTCAGATTCAGCGTTTCGATTGCATCATCTATCTTTTCACCGGGAAGCGCTATCATATTGTAGGTATAGATTTCGACATTGTATTTATGAAGAATTTCCGAAACCCTGATTATTTCTTCGTTCGAGAATCTCTTCCCCAAAACACTGTTTCTGATTCTCTCGACTCCGGATTCGAGCCCGATTCCGACACCCCTCAGTCCGCACTCGCTAAGAAGCCTTATCGTCTCCTCGCTGATAATATTGGCTGTCAGATTGCACTGAAACGGTACTCCGGCCTTTCCGGGATATACATTGTAAAACTCCGTCAGCCATTTCGAGTCTGTCAGGAATATATCATCAGAGAAATGGACTGTCTTTACAACTGATTCCCTTCTCATAAGATTAATCTCTTCACACACCCTTTCGACTGAATGCTTGCGGATATACCTTCCCCTTCCGCTGTACATATCCCTGAGTTTTCTCGTAAAACAGAAGGTACAGGAATAAGGACACCCCCTGCCGCTGATGAAACGTTTGACAGTCAGATTTCTGAATGAGTTATATTTCAGATAGAGGGACCTGTCAGGAAGCGGAAGAGCATCCAGATCTTCGTTCAGTTCACGCAGTTCGTTGACAACGGTTCTGCCATCTTCCCTGTATATAATGTTCCTAATGCCTCTGATATCAAGTCCTTTTTCAAGAGCCTGAGCCAGTTCGACGGTGGCCTCCTCTCCCTCACCGATTACTCCGAAATCCATCCAATCGTTTTCCGCAAAAGACGTCTTGAGTGTAACATAAGGCCCGCCTGCTATTATTCTTATGCCGGGAAAACGTCTCTTCAGTTCCCTGCCCAGTTTGTCATAGTAATCCTGTTTCGTTATAATAACCGAAAAGAGAACCGCGTCCGGTGAAAAATCACGGATCTTCTCAAAGAGTCTGTCTTCAAGGGATGCAATGAACAACTCTGTGCGGTGTCCTGCCTTTTTGAGAACTGCCGAAATATATGCAAGGCCTATGGATTCGGAGTCTATCGTATCCTGTATAAAGAGAAAATTCATTTTGCCGGTTTTGCCTCTCTTTTGAGCAGCATAATATTTCTGAAATAGATAATAAGTCCGCCCGCCTGACCGATAATAAATACAGGGTCCTGTCTGTGAATAGCGTATATCAATAGAGTTATTCCTCCGAGAAGACTCAGAAACCAGAATGCATTAGGTATAGTGCTCTTCTTTTTTATTTCACTCACAATCCACTGAACAAAGAATCTCATAAAGAAAAATGCCTGTCCCAGAAATCCGAAGACAAGCCAGAAATCAAGGTTTTTCAGTTCCATATCAATACTCCGTTATTTTTTACAATAAATAATCGCCCCGCTTATCTCGTGAACCTCCATGTAATCCTTTACTATTATACCGAGCTCCGGAAGCATACTGCTCAGATGATATTCTGTGGCTTTATTGAAGGCAGAGACATCCACGATACACGCAGGAGGGTCTCTTCTTGTCAGGTCCTCTCCAAGGGTCAGCAGAACCTCAGGCTTGTTTATCCACGGCAGAAGGAAGAAGTATTTCGAAGAAGGTCTCCTCTTCGAAAGGCAGTATATATTGGCCTCGTGCGGACCTACCCAGATACTCTCCTGAGGACCGGTCTTTGCCTCTATCGTATAACTGATGGCCTTAATCTGGTCGAAGCGCTGCTCGAGAATCTCCCTGTAATGCCATAACGACATCAGGGACAGCATTACCATAACGAATGTTGTATTTTTAATACTGCCGGCTATCTCTTTTCTCAGAATTACATAAAACATAACCGCAAAGAACGGGAGCATCTTGAAGGCATCCATTCTCACAATTCCCATTATGAGCAGGCTTAATACTGCCAAAAACTCATAAAGACCGGTCGACCTTCTTACAAACGAATACACCGATGCCAGAAACACAAATCCCAGCAGGGCAAACTGATAATACTCATTCGGATACGGGAGTCTCATATATGATTTTATGTCGTATCTCTTGAGGGTAAATATGGTGTTTTCAATAAACGGTCCTAATATTCCTTTATATTTCAGCAAAAGAACGAGAAACAGCAGCGACAATATCAGACCGGCAAGAAAATTCTTCCTCATATTCTTCGATAGAAGGGCAAAGAGAAGAGTAAGAAGGATAAAAAAGATAAAAGGCTGCTTGATGAATATGAGCATACCGGTAAAGAATCCGGTCAGAATATTTATCCTGCCGTCATCGTCCCTCTTTACCTGCCATACAATAAAAAGAATTAAAGGGAGCGCAAGAATCTCGGATGTGAAATTAAACGACTGAAAGAGCGGCGCTGTAATAATATAAAAGCATGACACCACAGTATTTTCGAGAGGCTGCAAGAGATTTATCTTTCCGAGCAGATATAGCAAAAAGACAGAAGCGAGAAAGAACACAAAGGCTACGACCCGTAACACGATCAGCGGATTCTCTCCGAGGCCAACAAAAACCGATGCAATCAGATAAGGAAGCGGGGCCTTTTCATTATAAATATCTTTGTACAACACTGCTCCCTTTGATACTGCCTGTGCAATGGTGCAGAAAGAACCTTCGTCCGTAAACGGTCTCTTGTGCAGAAAGAGAGCAAAGAGGATTACAGAAATAGCCAGAATAATTATCAGCGGGAAGATATCGTTTCTGTCAATCATCTGATGGTCAACTCTTTACAGGAAAGAAGAAATGTTTCGGGAGTTACCGGATGCCTGAGACTCAGCGGAATACCCAAAAGAGGAAAACTCCTTTCAGGATTCTGTCTCTCGACAAAACTTATATACGGTTCCCTTCTTGTATTAAAAAACTGGTCAGAATAATAGTATTCCTCAACCAGAATATAGCCGTTCTGATTACTGCTGCACCAGTCATAGACCTTCTCGAGATTCTTTCCGTAATAGATTTCTAGAACGATTGCCGTCATCTCTGTCGGCATAATCCTCTCCTCAGACCCTCTTATAGGATTTTTCTTCGTGGCACGAATCTGCTCGTCAATAATCGTTGAATACTTGTCTGTATGACTGACCACCCAGTTGGCAGTAAGAGGGTGAGAAAGGACAAGACTACCCTTCGGAAGTCCCTGTAACCTCTCGATTACATATTTGTCATTGGGCGAGACAAGTTTCAGCTTCGGGAAGAAGAGGATTCCTGTCAGACATATAAGCACAATAACAAGCGCTCTTTTGTATCCGCCCGTACTCTTATACACATTGAAATAAAAGACCGATGCTGCAAAGGGAAAGATTACTGCAAAAGCCCTCTGGAGCTGTCTTCCGGGCTCGTGAACCCCGAAACCAAACTTTCTTGACAGGACATGTGTTATAAAGAAGGCCACCAGCGACGAGAGAGCAAAAACGAATACTGTCTTATATCTTCTCAAATCATCAGTTTTTACAATACCTGCAACGGTATAAACGGCCGACAAGAGCAGACCCCACTTGAAAAGGTACGATAAATCGACATATTCCCTCCTGTGGAGTGCGAGCAGAAAAAAGAGAACAGTAAACAGAAAAACGAAAATATCCACATGGCTCTTACTGTTGCCGCTTAGCCTTCTGAAAATTCCAGACAAAAGAAAAACAATCAGTGATAATCTTATAATAGCAGTCAGTTCATCATTAAGTATCCACTGGTGGAGAAAATTGAAATTTATCCACTCTATAAAACCTATGTCCTTTGTAAATCCGAAGAGAAGACCGAAATCAGATGAAATATGCAGATTGAAGATATTATTCTTGCCCAGAAAGGTGTCTCCCTCTGTTGCCGGACTAAAAGACATCAGATTTATTTTGTATACCATAGGCAAAAGCCCTGCCAGTCCGGATATTACAGGAACTGCCGATTTATAAATGCTTTTTATATTGCCGAACAGATACGTCAGGAGAATCGTCAGGAAAAAGAGAGGGAGTAGCACGGGATAGATAAGGGCCGTCAGAAAGGAAATTACAGAAAGTCCTATTACTGACAAATTCCGTGAGAATATAAGCAGGAACGGAATGAGTATATAGGAGAATGACCTTGCAAGCCCCGAGTAGATTTCCGAAGACGAAATACCCCAGAATACAATAAGCAGGGAAATCCACTTTGCGTAATTTCTTCTGAAAAAGAGATTAAAGAATCTGCCAAAGAGAAAGTACGACGAAAATGTAACTGAAATACCGATAACCTTATTTGCCCACTCAAGGGGATATTTTACTCCGAGCAGTCTGCCAAGGTTCATAACGACTGCATAGAAGAGCCTGATTAAGGGAGGAACAATCTCGTTGAAGACGAAGTTCTCCCATCCGTAACTCTTTGAGTAATCATACCCGATGAAGCGGTTGAGAGAGCCGTAAAGCCAGAAATCGTCCACAACCCTGAAGTATCCGCCAAACAATCCTGATGCGACATAAAGAAAGAGCAGAAGAAAGAGCAGGTCTGGATAGAAGGAGTATCTCCTCTCGTCTGCATCAGTCGAAAAACGTTTGTATTGCAGCCATCTTACTCCCAGAACATCGGGTATCACATCCGGAAGACGGTTAATAATTCCGAACTTTGCCTTACCTCCGCGCCTGTCCCTGTGTTCAACAGGAATCTGAATGAGTTTCAGGTTATTCATCAGGGCAAAAGACGGAATGAACCTGTGAAATCCGTCGAATCCGTACAGAATCCTCTCCCTGACCTCTCTTCTGAATGCCTTAAGCGTGCAGGTAGAATCATAGATATCGTCTTTAAGAATCACCCTCTTGACAAAATTCGCAAACTTCGAGCTTATTACCCTGACTGGATTATCGTTTCTTTTTATTCTGTAACCTGTGACAATATCGGCGTCGTTTTTTATAAGTGTCTCTATAAAACGCGGGACATCATCAAATGAGAACTGTCCGTCTGCATCGATAGTTACGATAATATCTCCCGTCGCCTCCTTTATGCCTGTAAAAAGGGCGTGGGAAAGTCCCAGATGCCCGGTCGGAATTAGTCTGAGATTCGGGACCGAAGAAGAGCGGATAATATCAGCCGTATTATCCTTACTCCCGTCATCAACAAAGATAATCTCAGTCTCCTCAAAACCGTATTTCTTCAGCGAATTTTCTAAATCTCCGATAACACTGGATATGATATCCGCTTCATTAAAACAGGGGATGACAAGAGATATTTTCATTTACCATCAGTGTCTTTACTTGGGAAGACAGGTGTTGATCTCGCTGCAGGACTTTTCCATTATGCAACACATCAGTTCGACCGTAAAGACCGACTCTGTATTGCAGCCGTGTATACAACTCTCCTTGGTACAGCCTCCCTGCGGGCAATACTGTCCGGTACAGGTATAGAATTTATCACACACATCAACACAGTAATAGCTTTTTGTATCTGTAACACAGGCCTTCTCCTCTCCGGCGTCCTCACCTGCATCCTCGCCGGCATCTTCAACACCTGCGTCAGGATTATACTTGGCGAGGCAGTAGTTGGCAATAACTTCACAGTTCGAACTGTTCTGGTCCACACACTTAAAATCTTCTTCCTTGATTCCTTTATTGTTTCCGTATGATACGCAACCGTCTATTGTCCCGAACAGATTCGCAAATTCGGCATCTCCCATACATCCCTTGAGTATCTCACAGGTCTTCTTTCCTTCGTACGCCTTGATAACCGGAGTAATCTCGTCGCATTTTGTTCCGGCCTCGATCAACGTGTCAACCTCGTCATCGCTCAGATTCTCACCGACCTTCGTCATACACTCCTTTTTGGATTTGCCGAAAAATGCCGGATATGAACCTCCGAAACATTTCGGAATATTTGAACAGACCTTTGAAACAGGGTCGACCTGTGTGTCTGTTGTACCGTCTCCGTCGCCATCCGAGGAAGAACTGCACTTAAGCAGGCCTAATACCGATATAATTGCAATAATAACCAGAATAATATTTGTACTATTTCTCTTCATAAATACCTCCTTGCACAAAATTATAATTTATAATAAGCAATTGTCAAATAATATTCTGGTTACTTCCCGGTTCCCCGGATTAATGCCTTTTCAGATACCTGCTCACCAGTTTTGCACAGGCGGTTCCGGACCTGATCACTCCGGATATTCCGTTTACAGGTCTCGTCCAGTGGCCGCTCAAGAACATTCCTTCGATATTCGTCTCCTGCTTCAAGCGGTTGAAAAGAGCCTGTCCGGGTGAACATTCCCATCCATACATAGCCCCGCTGTCCACATTTGTCCTTTTTTTCAGGCCCTCCGGGGTCAGTATCGATGCAATCTGAATCCCGGACGAAATGCCCTTTGCATATTTATCGAGTATTCCGAAAATCCTGTCAAGAACAGATTCCTTCCGCACCTCGAACTCCTCATCCGTAAGGTATTTGGTAAGGGTTGTTATAATAACAGGAACCCTGTTGCCCTGCCGGTTTTCAGGGTCTATCTTAAACGGCAGAAGAACCGAAAATCCGGAATATTTGCCATCCATAATATCTGCAAAATACTGCCTGAGAGAAGAAGACTCATACATAAAACTCTCATAACCCATCTTATCAAAGACAGATGTATCTCCCTCGTAAATGCAGAAGATTCTCAGAGGAGAAAGAGAGCAAGCGAGTTTTTCTATCTTCCTTTTGTATTCGTCAGGCTCTTCACCTCCGGCGATAATTCTATCAAGAGCATACTTCACGGGGGCGTTGAGAACGAGAGCCCTTGAGCTGTAAATACCGCCACCCCGGGTTGATACCCTGAATTTACCTTCTCTCTTTCTGACCTCAGTTACCTCGCTGTTCAATAAAACACTCCCGCCATTATTTTTTATAACATCACAAAACGCCTCCGAAAGAGCCCTGCTTCCTCCGGCAGGATAATACGAACCCTTTGAGAGATAAGAGGAGTTTGCACAGATATTCATAATAGCCGCACTTCTGTCGGGCGGCAGACCTATATACGGGGCAAGAAAATAAGCCATTTCGTTATCCGCTATCGCCGGAAAAAATCTCTTCATAAACTGCTCCGAGGTCATATCTGCACTCTTAAGAAACCTGAAGAGAGAGAACGGACCTCTCACACAAAACGGAAGATTCATCTCCGGCGGACTTAATATTTTACCACTGAAAAGCCAGTCATAGTGTTCTACCAGACAACTTACATCCCTCAGGAATGCGATATACTCCCTGTTCTGCTTACAGCTTCTGAACCGGTTCAGGGCATCGAGGTAACTATCGAAACTACCCGAAATCCTGAAACTTCTCTCCGGATAATATATGTCGAGCAGGTCGTTTATTCTGATAAACTCAGTCCTGATTCCCAGTTCTCTCAAAAACCAGCCCATGCCCGTATCTGAACCAATGGTTGTTATCTGGTGGACAGCAAACTCGAACCTGATACCGGAATATTCGAAATAATTACAGTTCCCTCCCGGCAGACTATTCTTTTCAAGCAGGAGCACCGAATATCCCTTCTTCGACAGTATTGCGCCCGCAGAAAGTCCTCCGATACCTCCGCCTACAACGATCACATCATACACTCTTTCTGTCTCCATATTACTCAGCACCAAACAAATTTTTATACAATAACATTTCCGGCATATATCTGAGCCAGAAGTGCTTTAACCTCAGATATGCAATTCTGTGATAAAGCGATGCCGCTGCCTTTCTGAGGGATGAATACTCATACTCCCTGTACTTGTCATCTGCAAAAAGAGTGAGCAGATATAGCCGCCTGTAAAGCTCTGCCTTCTCTCTCCCGAGAGTCCTGATATATGGATTGTCTTCCCACGAAAAATCACCCCACTCTTCGAACGTTTTGGGCTCCCTGAATCTGCCGGCTTTTACTATCTCTTCATACATCCGGGTCCCGGGAAAAGGAATATATATATAGTAAGGAGAGGTTCTGAAATTGGGATTTAAGCCGATGAGCCTGAGCATAAGGTCAATACTCATCCTTACATCCTCGACTGTCTCCTCCGGATATCCTCCGAAGAAACTGCAATATATGATGATATTGTGTTTAGAGAGTCTCTTCACAACTTCTATGATAGTCTCAACATCACCCTTTTTACCGAGATACTCCCTGAGTCTCGGGGAACCGGTCTCAATCCCTATTGTCAGACGTCTGAGACCGCTTCTCTCCAGAAGAGAGAAATACTCGTCGCTCATCTTCGACAGAGAGAGAATATCCACACCCTGAATCTGGTATGTTACTCCCCTGCCCTGAAGCCCCAGCGCAATCTCTTTGCCACGTTCCATATCGATATAGAAATTGTCATCGATAAAATAAAAATCCTCCACACCGTATCTGTCCCTCAGATTTATTACCGACTTTACAACCTTATCTGCCGAGACAAACCTTATCTGCTGTCTGTTGAAAGGTCCCTGATAGCAGTATCTGCATCTGAACGGACATCCCCTCGAGCTCTCGATTGATATACTCCTTCTCCCCTGATAGAGCGGAAGATATTTCGTAACTTCTATAAGATGGTAAGGCAGTTCCGGGAGCTCATCCAGTTTCAGGAAATCCGACCTGAATGTAGATACCGCTTTCCCGTCCTTTTTGTAACAGAGATTCGGAACGTCGCCGATGCTCCCCCCGTTTTTCAATACCCTTGCAAGTTTCAGAAGGGATTCTTCTCCTTCGCCAGTAATCACAAAATCAACAAAAGGGGAGAGTACGGTCTGCTCAGGGAGCAGGGTAGGATGGACACCGCCCAGAACCACAGGGATATCCCCATATCTCTTTACAAACCTCGCTACCCTGACTACATCTCTTATCATAGGACCTGTCCAGCAGGTTGAGGCTACCAGAAGCGGCTTTTTCAGCAGTTCCGTCTTCAGTTCTTCCTCAAAAGAGTTGCTGATTCGCATATCGAGTATCTTTACACCGAATTCCCTTGAGACAAGATTTGCAGCGCTCAGGATACTGAGAGGAACCGCCGGATGACTCCGTCTCGAATCCATATATCCAATACGGGGCATTATAAAGAGTATATCAGCCATCAGTTACCTTTTATCATACCGAATACAGCTTTTAAATACCATAAAAAGGTATCCCTGCTGATATCCTTTATAGGGTCTGTTATCAGATAGGACGTTGAGAGGACCGACCGGAAAAGCAGACCGGCTGATTTGTGTCTTTCAGAGTCAGCTGGTCTTTTTACGTCTGTATTTTCCGAATAATACGAACCTGTTCTCGGAGTAAATATATTAACCGAGATATAACTCGGTCTCAAGTCCCTTATAAGTCTGAAAAGTCTGTCATATTCATACTGACCATTGCGGGAAGGGAGCCCGACTATGAAATGCGCGCCTGTAAAAACACCCGTCTCCCTCAGATGCCTGAATACAGATATGGTCTTTTCGTACGATAATTTTTTTCCCTCTGATTCGAGTACTGATTCGTCGTAATCCTCAACCCCGAACTGAATAAGTCTGAGTCCGAGCCTCTTCAGCTGGTCAAGAATATCATTATCCACAAGGTCAATCCTGCTGTAACAGTTGAATGTCATTTTGTGTCTGGCAATCTCTTCGGCAAATCTCAGAGAACGTTCCCTGTCTATCAGAAATGTCATATCTTTGATGAAGATATGCTTAAAACCCAGAACGGCGATTCTGCGAATATCCTCCATTACCTCTGCATCATCCCTTTTTGCATAATGAAAATTGCTGTTGCAGAACCGGCAGCCAAAGGGACAGCCGAAATCCGTTATAAGAGTGGCAAAAGGTAATCTCGCGAACGGAATCCAGTATCTGTCACTATCAAACAACTCATGATACGGCTGACCGATACTGAAGTATGAGCTCCTTCTTTTGTCTCCTGCCGCAATCACCCTGCCGCCACCCATTTTCAGGAGTTCTTCGGGATTTCCCAGATCAGGACTTGTATAATTCCTCACAAGAATATCGAAGACATCATTTTTTTCAGCAAACTCATCCGATAAAACCGGTTCACCGGAACATATAATCCTGACACCTCTTATCTCCCTCTTCAAAAGACGGGCAAATTCGATATCTTCATTCAGCGAAAGCGATGATATCAGCATATATATAAGTTCGGGAGAAATCTCTTTTATCATTCCTGATGCCTTTTTCGGGGAGAATCCCCGGGCTATACAGTCAAGGACGGATAGTTCATTCTTTTCTCCCAGAATAGCGGAGGCAGACAACAGATCTGCCGGTTGCCAGAGATATGCACCCTTTGATATAGTAGAACAGTAGCAGTCTCTGAGATATCTCTTCTGGCCGGGGGGATTTAATAGCAGTACTCTCATCGGTTAAACCAGGAACCTATAAGCCATCTTCTGATTCTCTTAAATACATACATAAAGTGTTCGGGGGACCTGATGTTTTTCACCGTCGAAAAGAATTTCTCCGGTCTTCCGTAAAAACTCAGAAAAGCCTTTATCTGCAGATATTTCAGATCCCTCTTCGAAATACTGCCGTGCGAATAAGCAGAGTGGGAAAACGAGACAGCGTTCAGGTCGATATCCCCGAGAAGATTACTCTCCTTCATCTCTTCATAGAGCACGGTTTTGGGCAGAGGGTGATAGAGCATAAAATTTGCAAGTGTCAGGTCAAGACTCTTTGCAAACTCTATTGTCCTTTCAATATCCTCCCTGCTCTCGAACGGAAATCCTATAATAAAAAACCCTACCGCACATATCCCTGCTTCATTCAGCAGTTTCACGGCCTTTTTTACATCTTCAAGATTAATCTTCTTGTTAATCCGGTCCAGAACCCTCTGGGAACCCGACTCGATCCCCAAAGAGAGCGAATAGAAGCCGGCCCTCTTCATAACAGAGAGCAATTCCCTGTCGATTGAATCGATTCTGACACCGTTCGGACAGGCAAACGAGAGTCTGAGCCCTTTTGACAATATACGTTCACAGAATTTAAGGACATAATCTCTTCTGAATGTAAAATTATCGTCGACAAAGTGTATCTCCCTTACACCAAATCTCTTATTCAGAAAGAGAATCTCTTCGGTAAGGTTTTCGACCGACCTGTATCTCACCCTGCTTCCGGAGAGCACCGTAGCCTCACAGAAATAACAATTATACGGACAGCCACGGGAGGCTATAACCGGAGCCACGGGAAACTCCCTGTAAAATGCACCGTGAGGGGCCGGAGGATAAGAGGAAGGGTCAATCAATTCCCAGCAGGGGAACGGTATATCATCCAGATTCTCGATAAGCCCTGCTTTAATTACATTGCTTTCCGGCACCACGCCCTCTTTGAGTGCTTTCAAAAGCTTTACCATCTCAAATTCGGCCTCTCCCGCAATCAGATAATCAGCAAAAGGAGACATATATTCAAGTGTCTCTTCGGGAGAACCTGTAACCTGTGGTCCTCCGAGAATTGTAATAATGCCGCTATCGAATTCCTTTACTTTTTTCAGATACTCCCTGACGATACCGATACCATAGGTATAACACTGGATTGCCACCACATCGGGTCTGTTCTGAATTAAAATCCTTTCTGTGCTGTCTGCACCCTTTTTCAGAAGCTCGAGGTCCAGAATCCTTACGTCGAAACCCCCTGATTTTATAACAGATGCCAGATATCCGAGGCCCAAGGGAGGCTGGACATTATCGGGATGCATCATCGGTTTTATCAGAAGAACCTTCATAATGAAAAATGCCCTTTATAGCCCTGTCTCCTATCAGGTAAAGCGTCTTAAGTGTATAGTATGTCAGAAACCTGATACCGTCCGGCAGATTCACATACATACGGAATATCCTGAATGACCTGCCGGGTCTCAGATAAAATTTCAGATAAGCATCCCTCTGTATTTTCAGCAGTTCCGGAGTAGAGAGCCTGCTCAGATTAAATCTTCCCAGAAAATAGGAATATTCATCGTACCTGTTGCTGACAGACATACCGTCAATCATATCCCTGTTCATATCATACAATTCGGTCCCCTTAAAGGGATTTACAATAAAAAAATATGCCGTGTGAAGTCTGCTGTTCAGTGCAAAATCGATAGTCTTCTTGATCTCCTCCCTCGTCTCACCCGGAAAGCCGAGCATAAAAAAGCCGTTACACAAAATTCCCATATCAGATGCCATATCGATTGCCTCTCTGGCCTTTTCGAGGTCGAGTCTCTTCTTGATTCTCTTCTGCTGTTCGGACGAACCCGTCTCTATTGCGAAACTGATAAATATCGTCCCTGCCTTTCTGAATTTTTCGAGAAGCTCCCTGTCCAGCATATCCGAACGAAGACCATTCGGGAAAGCAAGATTGAGTTTATAATCTCTCTTAATCAGCATATCCAGAATCTTCTCAGCACGTTCTCTGTTGAGGTTGAAGATATCCTCCACGAACTCGATATCCGTTATTCTGTATTTTCTGACCAGATAGTCTATCTCCGCAATCACCCGCCCGGGACTCATATACCTGAATCTTCTCCCGAAGAGATTATGACAATATATACATTCGTACGGACAGCCTCTGCTTGTACTTATCGCGGCATACCTTCTCTTACCTATCGTGGACATAGAGAAGTGTCTGAAATAATCCTCCATATCGACGGCCTCATAGTCGGGTAGCGGCAGTTCATTTACATCCATCCTCAAAATGGCTTTACCTCCGTCGATTATCTCCTCTCCCCGCCTGTATGCTACGCCTTTCAACAAGCCGATATCCTCGCCTTTCTTAATCTTCTCCGCAAGTTCAAAAAAGACCTCCTCACCTTCACCGCGGACAACAAAATCAATATTTACGTCATTCAGCACGTCTTCAAAAAACTGGGTAGGGTGCGGTCCGCCTGCAATGACGACGGCATTCCTGTTGTATCTTTTCACAATATCCGCTATATCATGCATATTCTGAGCTTCCTGTGTAATCGAGCTGATACCCACAATATCCGCAGCATACTCTCTGATGATATTTTCAACCTTTCTGTTGTCAGAATAAAATCTGTTGTCAAAGAGTCTGATTTCATAATCTCCACCCATCTTCTTAATGAACGAAGAGATGTACATAATCCCGAGAGGCTGTGTAATAGATTTTATCATCCGTCCCGTATATGAAGCCTTGATCAGTAATATCTTTTTCATAAGACACATTTAAGAGTATAAAAAGGTTCGTTCATTAATGACGGAATAGCCTCACAGTTCTGCCAGCACATATTGCAATTCTCGTTCTGGGACCTGATATCAGATATCTTCTCTTCTGTCAAAACAAGTCTGAAAGGATCCATATCATAATTCCTGATATTACCAGCCGCCCCGGTTTTATACGGACAGGGAAGGAGATTTCCATACGGGTCAATAGTCATTGTTGACCTGAGGGCGGCACATCTGACAGGAGCCTTACCGTTCAGCAGAAAATCCCTCATACCCTTAAAATACAGTTTTGTTACTGCCGAGTGCAAATCTCTCGTCTTCAGCGTTTTCAGAAAATTATCGATAAATCTGATTATCTCATCCCTGTGAAAATCCGCTGTCATCCTGCTCTCATCATTCCTGTAAAGATCAGCCCTGTGTGCAAATGTAATCACATACCTGCCATATTCCGGGATGCTATCCAGTATCCGTTCTATATCAGATATGTTGTATCCGGATATATTTACCTGAAAATAGACCAGAACAAGACCGGATGACGATAATATTCTATGTGTCTCGAGAGCTTTTTCGAAAGCGCCTCTAACGCCCCTCAGTTCATCATCTTTCTCACCAAGTTCATCAACGCTTACGGACATAATAATTTTCGTCCCGCCCGTCCACTTGCCGTTCCTTTTAAGTCCGTCAACAAAATCCCGGACTTTCCCGGGCAATAATCCGTTTGTCGGGATATTCAGAATGAGCGGATTTACAATCCTGATTGCCTCGGTCACAATTTCGGAGATATCATCCCTCAAAAACGGCTCCCCTCCTGTAAGATTAATCCAGAATATTCTGCCCCTTAAAGACTGAAAAAGACTTCTTATCTCCTGAATACCGAGTTCCTTCTCCCCTGTCTTATTACAACCCTTCCAGATGTTACAGATTCTGCACCGGCTGTTGCACCTGTAGGTTACGAAATAATTCAGCTTAAAGAATTTTCTGAAAAGAATCCTGTTCAGCAGTCCGGCTGCCTTAATCGCTTCTCTTTTCATAATAACCTGTCGCCCTTACGGATTTGTGAAATGTGTTGTATATCAGCCTTTTTAAGTGCTCCTTATCCAGAAAGTTCCTTCTGTCCGCAAATGCCTTGACAAAGCGGGGAAGACCGGTTGCTAAGACATAGGATTTTGTAAGAAAATCCGGTATACGGCTCCTGTAAAGCCGCCTGAATACAGACCCGGGCAGAAGTGTGAGATAATTCATCAGGAGAAAATGTCTTCCGTATATATCGTAATCCTTGACCGAACCACCCATCTTGATACTGCCGGCCCCTTCTCCGCTAAGTATATCCTCGATCTCCTTATCCGACAACAAACCGTTCTCTCTGGCATAATCCAATATTGCTACAGACGGAAAATATGTAAGCCAGAAGACAGATATGACATCCGGCCTGTTCTCCAGATAGAAACTTATTGCCTCATCAAGCGAAGAGAGGTCCTCTTCCGGTATTCCGATAATGTGGTCAGCCTGAATGAAAATACGGGCATCTTTGAGCATCCTTATAACCTTTGCCAGATGCCCGGTATCGATGTGCCTGTTGAGAATCTTTCTGCATACCGGCTGATTGAGTGACTGTATTCCCAGCTGAATATGCACACATCCGGATTTTTTAAGCATATCAATTTTATCTGCATCGAGGTCCAAAGGATTGGCTATAGAGCTGTACGGCAGACCGATATTTCTTTCGTAAGCATCTGAAAACTCCGAGAGCCATCTTTTGTCATAACCAAAGGAATCATCTCCGAAATATACATATTCCAAGTCATACTTCTTTCGTGCCAGAGTTATCTCATCTATAACATTTTCGACAGGACGGTACCTGAAGTGTCTGCCGCCGTAGAGCTTCCTCAGGGCACTGTTTGCACAATAGGAACAGTTATATGGACAACCCCTCGATGCCACAGTCCTGTAAATCGCCTTCTGAAACGGATTCAGCTGATAAAAAGCCTCCTTAAAAGGTGCGGACCTCACCGACAGGTCGGTCAGCTGAAATCTCTTCGGATTACCGGTTATCTCCTGACCGTATTTTGCAACCACCCCGTCTATCTCCGACCTCCTCCCCGACTCAACATTCTGGAGGTATTCAGCAAAAGGAGTCTCACCTTCCCCGACGACTATTGCATCTACCGGCTTTTCTGCTATCACACGTTCGGGAACAATAGTAGGGTGGACACCACCGAAGACATTGACTACCGAAGGTCTGACCTTCTTTATCTCATCTGCAATGGCAAGCTGCTCTCTGTATATATTCGTTACGCAGGAGAATGCAATCACATCCGGCTCCATTCCGGCGGCTTTTCTTGCAATCCTGCCTGTATCTGCCTTCCTGTTTTGCGAAGTATAATCGTCTTTCGAATTATAGAGCAGCAGGGCAACCGAATGTCCCTCATCGAGGACCTTCTGCATAACAAACTCCACCCCCATCGATTCATAATCAGGATAAATAAAAAGGACCTTTAGTGCCATATCCTTCGAATCATATCAATTGTCAATATATGTGTCAAGAAACCGGAACGAATAATTGCCGGACCGACTTGTTTCCCGAATACGGCTTTTTACAGTCTGTTAAAAATGATTTGCTTTTTTACTATATGTAATGTAATTATTAATGCGTTCTGCTTAAGATGGAGGTCAAAATGTACAGATTTTTACTTATTTTCGTTTTTCTGTCAGTTCTCGCAATAACCGGCTGCACAAAAGAAGAGGCCCCGGCACCGCTTCCCCCTCCTGTAAAACAGGTTGAATCTCCTGCGGAGCCAAAGAGGGAGGCACTGAGCGTTGCCATAGGTAATGACCTTGTCAAGAAAGAGGTCTTCGTAGGACAAAACGATACCCCTCAGGTCGGCGAAGACTGTAACTCGATCTGCGGCAGAATCACGGACTGTGTAAAAGACTTTGCTGCATCCAGAGTCTTCAGGTCAAAGGAAGACTGTGTAACCCGCTGCGGCTCTATGCCCGATACAATCAAATCCGCAATCTCAAAATCAAAGGACTGCAACTTTGTAAGATGCAACACGAACAGGTATCTCTGTGATATAGCCTGCAAGGACGCCGCCAGATGCAACAATGGTAATATACCCAAGCAGATGGGTTCAAATATGGCAAACTGCCTCAAAGGGTGTATGGATATGTTCCTTATGAACGACAGGGTTTCCAGAACCCTTGCCTGTTTTGCCAGATCAAACGAATGTTCGAATATCTCGAGCTGTATAGCCGAAGATATTTCACCGGCAAAATCAATTGAAGAATACTGCAAATAAAAAAATCAGAAGGATTCTGTTCTTAAATCCAAAGGTACTCTACAGACCATGGCCGGTGCCGGATGATTTTACGCGGTATTTTATAAGAATTCCCAACGTTACCTATCCGTTACTGGCCGCATCAATAAGAGACATACCGGATATTGAAGTAGAGATCAGGGATTTTCTCTTCGAAGAAATTACCAACGAAAAATACAGGGAACTCATCCGTAATTCCGACATCTTCTGTATAAATGCAATGGCTGATGTCATTGCCCTGAATATCGAAGTAAATATCGAACTGATAAAAAGAATAAACCCCAGATCTGTCATTATACTCGGAGGACATCACGCTACATTTTTTGCCGAAGACTGGCTGAAAAGAGGTGCCGACTTCATAGTTCTGCGAGAAGGAGAAAAGAGCTTTCCCAAGCTGATAAGAAATCTTGTAAACAACGAAACCGATACCGACATAGACGGTGTGATGTCTAAAAGGACAGCGGATAAAAACAAATTCGTTGACCGCACAAAGAACATTGAAAATCTGGATGAGACGCCATTCCCGATGTTCGAACTGACCGATTACCGGTATTATAATCTATCAAGATTCCACAAAGGCTATACTGCATCCATAGAGACTTCCCGCGGATGTGTACACAACTGCAGCTTCTGCACAATACCCGTCTACTGGGGCAACAGACAGAGAATCAAATCATCTGAAAGAGTCATAGAAGAGATAAAATACCTTTACAGGCTCGGTATAAGACAGATAGGAATAATAGACGATAATTTTTTTGCATCACCCGAAAGGGATTTCGGAATCTTCGAGTATCTCGTGAAAAACGGCTTCAATGACATTCTGTTTGGTTCCTTCCTGAGGGCTGACCACGTCATCAGATACCCTGAACTGATAAAAATGGCAGCAAAGGCGGGACTGCGGAAGGTCTTTGTGGGTCTCGAATCCGACAATCCGGAAGACATAGACAAAATGGGAAAACACATTGGAAGCGAATATGTCGAAAGATACCCGGAGATATATCAGACACTCCATAACCTCGGGATATATGTCTATGGATTCTATCTTACGGGTTTCCCCTTTCAGGAGAGAATCCGTCTTCCCAGAAAGAAGGTTGCCGATATCCTTCTTTATTCCGACTGGAAACCCCGCAAATTTACCCGTATGAGTGACAAATACAATTCTCCCGAAAACTTCTACTGGCTGAGGTTTACCGACCAGAGAAAATTCGACCTTGTCAAATCCATGACATATTTTCTCGTTACCCTCGACCCGCACATTTTCAGGAAGGATTCGTCTGACCATCTGGCAAATATGCTCTACGGATATTACGATACGATGAAACACTGGAACTTTTATTCATTTGTCGAGTTTATACACAAGCTTCAAAAAAACAAAAACGACATTGTCAGTGAAACAGTGAGACAATTCAAGGAAAAGACGATAAAAGATTTCGGATTATGATAAATAATATAACCTTTGCCCTGCTGTGTTATAATGAGGGATATATAATCAAAACCCTGACGGAGGAGATTTTTGCCGTTGCCAGACGATACGACTTCAAAGACTTTGACATAATCATAGTTGACGACGGCTCTGACGAATTCACAAAAAACGTACTGACAGAGCTGAAGACAAAATACCCCGATACAATAAGAATCGTTACCCACGAAAGAAACCTCGGCTATGGTGCGGCACACCGTTCGGCACTACTCTCCTGTGACCGTGACTGGATTCTGTACACCGACGGAGACGGGCAGTATCCGATATCCAATATCGACAATCTTCTCACAATCTACGAGGAATCGGTACACTTCTATACCGGCATAAGAAAGGACAGAGATGGTCTTATCAGGAAGGTCGTCACCAGAACCTACAATCTGCTTCTCAGAATACTCTTTGGTATACCCTCCTACGATTTCGGCTGCGCCTTCAGACTGATAAGACACGACGTGATTAAAGATACAATTCCTCTCTGCGACAGCGGCTTCTCATCGGCAGAGCAGGTTATAAGGGCACACAAAAGCGGAATCAGGATAAGACAGACAGATATCGTACACAGGAAAAGGGTATTCGAACATTCCCGGACATTTAATATTTTACACATATTCAGAATTATATGTGATATCATAAAACTAAGATGGAATCTTTCAGGGAAAAGACAATAAAATATTTCCTTTTTTCACTCATTTTTCTGTTTCTTATACTGAGAGTGTACAACATACGGCAGACAAGTCCCGATGTAGACGAAGCCCTCTTCGTCCAGCTTAGTATGGCACATCCGAAATACCTTCTCGACCAGGTCGTAAGAGTGACCCCCGACCCACCTGTCTCTTTTTATGCTGCAAACATATTCAAGAAGCTCAACCTGAACGTTCTCTATTCAATGAGATATTTCTCTCTTTTTGCCTTTATCGCTGCTTTCCTCGTGGTTATCTTTTCTGTAAAAAAATATTTGACCAACGGAACATACAGATTATTACTGCTGCTTATTGCAATCAACCCCCTTCTCTTCTTTTATTCACGCTTTGCCAAACCGTATATCTTCGAATTCTTTATTGTCTCTCTTATAGTAGTGGTGGTTCTGAGAATAATAAATGAATACAGGGATTACCATCTGATACTATTCGGATTACTCAATGCTCTGTTATTCTACTGGTCATATCACACCGTCTATTTTATCCTGCTGGCTTTCACGGGTCTTGCCTTCGTACTGTATGAAAGAAATAACTTAAAAAGATATTTATTCAGAGTATCTGCCGCTTCTGCTACTACATTGCTTGTGCTCCTGCCGTGGCTCTTTACATTTCTGTATCAGTTCCATCAGATAAAAAGATGCTGGGCACCAAATGTCAGTAATATTTTCAAGTTCAGTCTTTTGGGAACTGTTCAGGACATACTATTCTTCGTCTGCAACGGAAACTGGTTCTTCTGGCCCAAAACCATTCTCTTCCTGCTTGCCGCAATAAGCACACCTATGATACTCTTCAGTATCTATAAAATACTGAAAGAGAGACCGGACAGATTCTGCACATTCCTTCTGATAACCGGTACCGGACCGTTTATCCTTTCACTTATACTAAGCCTAAAAGGCGACGGATACATATATTATCCCAGAATGTTCATCTCATCGATGATTCCGTTTCTGATACTCTTATCCTGCGGGACAGAAAGAATCATCCATACTAAGGCAGGAAAGGCCCTGACTCTGACTGTTTTTGTACTGATGATCTTATCCTCGTCTGCAATAGTTGCAAACAGACATCCGGTAAAGTCAAAGGATATGAACCCGGTTACGGATATTCTGAGAGAGAAGAAGGACGCCAATACGGCTATAGTAATTCATCCTCCAATACTTGCATATCTCATTAAAACTTACGGACTTGATGATTTTTACTCGGTCTGTGCAGATGTATCCAACACACAGGGCTCAACCTGTTCGTCATTCGTTAATCCGGACGGGACCTGTCTCGAATTCATATCCAGACTATCAAATAAGTATGAAAGAATACTTTTTCTGAACAATAAACCCCTGTCGGAACTGATGGTCGACCGGGAAAAGATGATATACAGATTCTTCGAAAGCTTTTACAATAAAAACGAATACCTTTATCAGGATTCGCAGTACGAGATTATCAGATATGAAAAGTAAGATTTATTCACTGATTATATCCTTATTCCACACCCTGCTCGGATATATATTCCTTGTAAATTTTGTCTATTACAAATTCCTATATCTGTACGAATTCAGAGGATATCTCAGCACAACGCTCTTTGTCGTTCTCAATATAATAGCGGTATCCCCGATTCTGACCTTCATTCTGGATTACTTTGTCACAGAAAAGAGGTATTTATCTGCTTTTCTTACCGCAATAAACATTGTATCCATTTCCATAGTAAATGCCGTGATCACATATTCGGTAAACCTTTTCTTTACCGTAATTCAGTTTCTCATCTTGATATTCTCAGCATATATATTCCTGCGGCAAAGCAGGGGACAAAGACTTGCCGTATTTCTCTCAATGCTTATCATATCCTTCATCTCCTTTTCTGCATCGAGCTATATCTTCGGGATGGACCACTACAACCCCGGAGAAAAGTACTTCAGGATAAAATATGCCCTGACAGATATGTGCTCAAACGAGGATATAAGAAACATATCGGAAAACAGGTGTATAAATCCTGTAAAATTCCGAATCGGCCGGCCATATAATTTCGCAGTCAGTAAAAATTCCGATGTCGTGGTTTTCGACAGGATGAACGGAATCTACTCCATAAACGGGAACGGGGATATTACCGAATCCGGACTGCCGGCTGAATACAGCTTTACCGCCAATATCACATACAACACCCTCAAGGATGAAATAGTATTTGCAAATCACTACGAAGAGATGTTTGTAATGAGGGCCTCGGATATGCAGATAATCCATAAATCCTCACTCCCGTGGAAAGATATATTCGACTTTGATGACGGATTCGTAACTACTGAATACGACATAAACGAATACTGGCTTGGTGCCGGACACGGTAAAAGGATCGTAAGATACGATACCCGGGATTACAGATACAAAGGTTATCTCAACATTGATTACGATAAGATTACAGGTGCGTATTTACGCTGGCACAGAACCGGTAAAGACTCACTTGTTCTGCTTACTGAACTCGGCATTTACAAACTGGCCAGAAATGGCAGGGAAGACTATTATACAGTCGCAGATAAAAAATTCTACCCGTCATTCTTTCATGAAATATATTCATCAACAGAGAGCAGACAGATATTCTTTTCTAATTTTCTGCTAAACCGCGTCGAACGTATCGGTTTTGATGACCCTTTCAGGATTACATCTTTTTATTCCGGCAAAGGGCCGAGGTGGCTCATCTATGACGATACCGCCTCTCTGCTATATGTATCCAATTATTCGGAAAGGAATGTAACGATAATCGACACAAAAAGAAATATTATCCTGAAACATATCATGGTAGGTCCCAGACCCCGAGGAATCGGCAAAGACCCTGTTACCGGAAAAATAATCGTTGTTTCAGGATGCGGAGTATTCGAGATAAAGCCGACAGACGAATGTATGAAGGCAAAATGGGAAGAATAGGATTTATTATTTGATATAATCTCTGCAATGTATTAATGTCTGTTAAATGAGAATTTTACTTGTAAAGCCTTTTACCAACACACCGATCGCCCCGTTGCCGATCGGATTACTGTATATCGGAACAATACTGAAGAAGAACGGACACAATGTATCTGTAATCGACGCCCATATAAACAGAACCGGTGAAAAGAGACTGATGAGCCTTATTGCGGAGTTCAATCCGGATATCGTCGGTATTACAAATATGACGAGCGAGACTATGTATATGCGCTCCCTTACAAAGAAGATAAAAATGTCGTATCCGGAGAAAAGAATAATACTCGGAGGACCTCATATATCATCATTCAAAAGAATAGAATTCGAACAGAATCCTTACATCGATTACGGCGTCGTCGGCGAGGGAGAGAAGAGCACACCGGAACTTATAAGACATATTGATGAAAATGCCGAGCCGTCGGGTGTCAGGGGAATAATCTACAGAAAAGGGGAGGAGATTATCGAAACGGGACAGCCGGAACTCATAGAGAATCTTGACACACTGCCTGTGCCGGATTTTTCGCTCATAAAGATAGAAGAGTATTTCAGATATTTCGGAACCGCCTTTAATCTTGTGACAGCGACAGACAGAACATACCCTCTTATGTATTCAAGGGGGTGTCCATTCGGCTGTAAATTCTGCCACAATATCTTCGGGAAGAGGATTCGATATTTCAGCCCAGAAAGGATCATCGAAGAGATCAGGTACGTCAGGAAGAATTTCGGCATAAGAGAGATTGACTTTTTAGATGATACAATAAATGCAGACAACAGAAAGGCATCCGAGTTATTTCAGAAACTTCAGGGTTTTAAAGGGGAGATAATCTTTGCAATACCGTCCGGTGTAAGGGGAGACCTCTTTTCCGATGAACTGCTCCTTTTGATGAAGGAACTCCGATTCTTCCGAATAAATATTGCCTTTGAGAGTGCTGTTCAGAGAATACTCGATATCACAGGAAAAAATATGGATATAGGAAAAACCACGGAAAATACATATAAAATAAAGGAGATATCCCGACTAATAGGCGGGTTCTTTATGTTCGGTTTTCCGACCGAGACAGAGGCAGATATATCGGAAACAATCGGACTTATGGATTCCCTTCCGCTTCACACTGCAAGCGTATCTTTTGTAACACCCTATCCCGATACAGAGTTTTTCGGGGTGGCAACAGAAAAGTATGAGAGAGATATAATATTCGACAGACTCTTTAAGTACGACACATTTTACAGCGAGCCGATAAGTCTGTGTGAAGTATCGGAGAAAAAGCTAATGGACCTGAAAAAGACTGCAATAAGGAGATTCTACCTGAAGCCTTCAAGAATTCTGATGAACCTGAGAGATGTACCGAATTATATCTCCCTTTTCAGAAATGCAGTCAACGTTCTTCGTCTCTCTGCCTTCAGAAATGTTCCCTACTGAGCATCTCTTAATAAAAAATTAATACTGTATTGTACAAAAGATAAATTTAACATAAAATTGGTATATTAAATTTTGACTATATGGATAACAAATGGACATATGATTGTGTTCTGATTCATACGCCCAAACTTAATCATTACTTCCATCCTCTTGGTAAAACGGAATTTATCAACATCATACCAACGGGACTATTTTCAATTGCAGACATACTTACAAAGAACGGGTTCAGGACAAAGATACTCCATACGGGTTTAATGAGACTTAAAAACACAGGTATTGAAAACAAAGAAATTCTCAGAGACTGCAGGGCAAGGATATATGGATTATCCCTTATGGGGCATTACCAGATCTGCGATGTAATTGAGCTGGCAAAAACCATAAAAGAGGGTTATCCCGATTCCGTTGTGGTGCTTGGTGGTATAACAGCATCGGTTTTCAAAAAAGAGATTTTGTCAATATTTCACTTTATCGATTTTGTAATTGACGGAGAAGGGGAAATACCATCGTTAAAACCGTGCAAGCAATTATCGGAAAAGAGGGTTTACCTGGTTACGGAAGAACTATCTGTAAATTTTTGCATAACCTCAACAGGCTAACCCAAAGAAAACAAAAAATTTTAATGAAATTATTGCATAAAATTCATTTATCGTTTAATATAAAATATGACATTGCGTTAATCGGATTTTATATTTTTTGATATGTATTTATTTTTTAAGACAGTCTCCCCATGACAAAAAAAGTATTATTGATAAGAGTATATCATAAAAACGCCCTGACGGTATTTCCTCCGCTTGGCATAGGTTCACTGGTAGAATATGTCAAAGAGAGAAGCACAGAATTTGATTTTGATCTTTTTGATTACTGTCTCGATAATAATCTGGATGAGTTTATTAAAACAAAATATTCCGGCATAAAGCCGATTTTAATAGGAATTTCAACCTTGCTGCGGCATTTTTATCTTGCAATCGAAATTGCTAAAAGATTAAAACAGATCCTGCCCGGAGTCCCGATAGTTATGGGAGGGGCCGGCCCTTCGTCTCTTATGGATATGGTTCTTGAAAACGATTCCGTTGATTATGTAATATATAAAGATGGTGAAATCGGTTTTCTTAAACTTTTAGAATATGTTTCCCGGGGAGGAAGTCCCAGCGATGTCCCCTCTCTAATCTTTAGAAGCAAAGATGAGATAAGGATAAACGAACCCCAGGTCGTTCATGAAGAAGAAATACAAATACCCGATTTCGATTTTCTGAGACTTCCTGAATATTTCAAAAGATTTTCTCATGTGATGCTGGGACCAAGAAAGACCTATTATGCCATAACCACAAGGGGCTGTCCCTACAGTTGTATATATTGCCATCACTTGTTTGGAAGAAAGGTCAGGTTTATACCAATAGAAAAAATACTTTCGTCTTTCGAGAAGTTTCAAAGAAAATACAATTTTGAGTGGATTGATTTTTCAGATGACATATTCAATATTGACGAAGAAAGAGCAATGAAAATTATATCAGGAATCCGAAGAATAAACAGAGATATTAAATTTTCCTATCCCAACGGCTTTCGTGTAGATATTATGTCTGAAAAATTTATGGATTTTATAGGTTGTAACAATACAAGATTTCTCTCCGTAGCTATTGAAACAGCCTCCCAAAGATTGCAGAATCTTTTAAAAAAGAATATCAACCTTGAAAAAGCCGAAAATAATATCAGATATCTGTCAAGATATAATATCCCTATTATCACAACATTTCTTTTCGGACTTCCGACAGAGACACTAAACGAATTGATAAAATCTATCAGATTTGCTTTCGGACTTCCGATTACCTATGCTAGTTTTTTAAGGGTTGTACCTCACATAGGTTCCGAATTGTTTGAAATACTCTCAGATGAACAGAAAAGAATAATTATGACATCTCTTAAAAGTGATCTCCATTACCACAATATTGATGTAAATTTAAGTAACATACCGGACAGCATTCTGAACGTACTTCAGCGGTTTACCGGTCCTGTATATTATCTGAGGCCAAGACAAATATATAGAATATTGAGAGACACACCGGCACGAGGACTTCTGCAGGGCGGAAAACTGATTTCACAAATAGCACTTGGAAGAGCACGAGAATAAACGATGGCAGGCTGTAATTTTCTTTTTATCAACCCGTCAATAGATATAGAAAAATACGGTATTTTTAAATACTTTTATAAACCTTTTCACCCAATAAGCCTTTTGCATGTTGCTTCTGCTGTAAAGAATAAGGGGCACAATGTTGAGTTAATAGATATGGAATATCAGAAATTAAACGTAAATCAGGTAATTCAAATAATAAAAAAAAGACAACCAGATTTTCTGGCAATCGGCGTCTTGACCCCAGCCGCCCGGATCGCAGAACAAATATGTATCGGAACGAGGCAGGTATCTAAAAATACAATAATTATTACCGGAAACCTTCATTCGAGCTTTATGGCTGAAAAATGGATATGTGAAGGACTATGTGACTATGTTGTACACGGAGAAGGTGAAGAGACAATAATTAGATTAATCGACATAACCGGAAGCAAATCAAACCCGGCATCCCTTTTTTCCATTTCATATTTCGAAAAGGGGAAGTGTATAAGTACTCGGAGAGGAATTCCGCCAATGGACCTCGACGCACTTCCATTTACGGACTGGTCTCTGATTAATCCATTAAAATACGATATGAATGCCCTTGTGAAACTGGGCGCAAGAGGCGTGCCGATGTTCAATGCCAGAGGCTGCCCCTATAAATGCAGCTTCTGTTCCTTTGACAAATACGCACGAATACCTCGTTACAGATCGCCAGAAAACATTATTGAAGAAATTGAATATCTCATAAAAGACTTTGGAATAGACCATATATGGTTTCTGGAGCCAAACTTCGGAATAAACAAGAAATACACTATAGAACTACTGGAAAAATTCATAAGCCGTAACATTCATAAAAAAATAAAATGGGTCTGCGGAATGAGAACAGATTATGTTGAAAAAGACCTGATAAGACTGGTAAAAAAAGCCGGATGTGCAAGAATATACCTTGGTTTTGAATCAGGAGTAGACAAATTACTAAACGATATCAATAAAAACACGTCTGTGAATAAGGGCAAGGAGGCATGCAGGATTATCAAAGACGAGGGCATAGAAGCAGCGGGGCTTTTTATGATCGGATTGCCTAATGAGACAAAAGAGGACACTGTGAAAACCATAAAATATGCCTGCGAACTCAATCTTGACTTTGCAAAGTTTGCGATCACGGTTCCGTTGCCAGGCTCTCCTCTCTTCGATGAATATTACAAAAGCGGAAGACTCAAACGACCCGACTGGAACAATTATCTTACTTTCACTACACATCCGGACGGACTTGTTAATATTAACAGATTTCAGAGCAGTAAAGAACTCGTCAGGAATTTGTTTCTGGCCCATTTAAAGTTTTACCTCAGACCAAGGCAGATAAAAAAGGTTCTTTTTTCACTACTCTTTAAAAACAACTGAAATTGTTAGTTCCAAACATCCCGATATTGCAAAATGAACATTAATAAAATTCCGTTAATGATTGACAAATTAGTCTGCAAAAACATCCTTCAGTTCCAATCTAACTATACCGCAGGCGGAGGAAACAAAGACAAGTTTACCTGTCTGTACAACCCCTCTTGTCTTCGGACCCGTATATAAAGATTTCCAAAGGAATTTATCGCGGCTATAAATATATAAATAAGGAAATACCAGATCGGCAAACATTAATATATTGTTTGTTTTATCATATCCTGCTTCTGTTTTTCCCTTTGGCGCATCAGTTGTGCTTAAACTAAATGTATTTAAATCGATAACCTGAAAATATCCGGAGTGATAATATGTTAAAAGCAGGTTATCTTTATCTATCATAAATAATCTATTGGCCATAGGGCCCAAGGATAAATATTTTAATAGACCCATTGAAGACGCGTTATAAACCACAAGCCACTGGCTGGTTGAGATAATAAAATAATCCCTTTTTTCATCATATACCCCCTGAATAAGCCACCCCGATATCTGCGAGAAATCAATCCACTTTATCAGTCTCGGAACGCCGTTCTCATAGGAAAGTACAGGGACTTCTTTGCCGATAAAGGGGAATCCGTAAATAAGATTTCTCTTTGTATCCATAGCGGCAGAGAATCCGTCCAGTCCGTTTTTTGTAGGAATGACATAGGAGACTTCGAGTTTTTCCCTGTCTATGAATACGAACTCCGCACTCCTTGCCCCGTAATAATACAGATATTTTTCATCCGGTGTGAGATAGAGCCTGTGGCTGTAAAGGGCTGCATTAAAACCTTCGGGATATCTCACAAAAGGCAGTTTTTCATAGGTGCCGTCCTCCCGGATTTCAAAACCCACAATCCCGTATCCGTTGTCGGAAAAGTAGATAAACCTTCCGTCCCTTGTTGCAACACCTCCGTATAACCAGGCATCCTCAAGCCAGACAGGTTTTATCTCCTTCTGCGAGAGCAATCTCTTTCTGTCGCACCTCTCATCCAGAAGGTTGTGCCCGGGACCCCCGTTTAATATCGTCTTTTGGGGTCTTGCCGCACTTGCATTAAAACCGATCATTAAAAAGAGTGCAAAGACCGGGAAGAGAAAGATTACCGAAAATGAAAACGACCTTAAAAAATCAAACGGGACGCTTCTCAAAAGAAGAAAGATAAAGAGACATACGAAACAGACCAGATAAACATATAGCAATTCGGGTTTTACGGATTTAAGCAGTGCCAGAGGAAAGATCTGGAAGAGAAATATGAGAAGTCCGGACATAAACCAGAAATCCCTGTATAATCTACGTTTCGATATTTTGTAAACAAGACAGGCAGCAATACTTACTGCAGAAACAAGTATGACCAGAACAGGAATCAGATAATTTTTCAGGAGATATTTCAGAATTCCGGCAAAGAGTTCGTGAATACGGGTGGTAAAAACCACAAATCTCGTAAAGTCTGCGATCTTGAGAAAGAGAGGCAGAAGGACAACTGCTGCTGCAATTATCAGAATGGTCTTTTTTCTGTCGGACATCAGTATCTATCTCTTTATTCTGATTATTCCCAGAAGAAGGCAGATATAAACCATCATATATGCCCCTGCCGATTTATCTGACAGAAGGTCGTTGACCTGACCGCTCTTGTTCTTTTCGACCTGAGCGATGACACCGGCATCCGGACCCTTGACAATCTTTTTCAGGTGTTCACAGAGCGTGGCATTCGAAAACTCATAACCCAGAAGCTGCACACTCTTGATCTCTTTTCTGATTCTTTCGAGTGAACTCTTCTCCTTCACACCCGAAAATACCACCGCAACAAGGTCAATCCCGCCGGTAAACGCCCTGTTGATTTTTACACCCGGCTTTATCCTGTATTCGCCGGTCTCCCAGCCAAAAAGGTCTGTAATCTTTATCTCGGACTGAAGTCTTAAGGCATTCTCGATACCCTTTTCTGTGGCAGCCTTCATCTGCACGAGAATCTCGCCCTGCCGCTTGTGGGACCTTGCCATAAGTTTCAGACTCTCCTGATACTGTTCGTATGTTATCTCTCCCCTCGTAAGCATTATTCTTCCGAGACACTCCTCGAGGATAATCGGAATACTTCTGACCTCACAGACCATTCCGTTGTCGAATCCTATGATTCTCATCTTCTGTCCGCTCTCGACCTCTATCTTCCCGGTCAGTTTCGAATAAACGGCGTATAAAAGAATCTTGGGAAAATGATACTCCGAAATCTCTCCGAACGGAAATTTTATCTCGAAGTTCTCGAAAGACTTGATTTCCTGCACCTTCTTCAGTGTAACCTTCTGCTCCGCCCTCTTGAGCCCGGAGAGTGAAAAGTCGGCACTGCCCATCTGCTGCTTCTTCTCAATCAGAAGAATTCCTTTTGCAAGATAGTCATTGATTATCGAGACAGCCTGCCTGACATCGATACTCGTCTGCTCAATGATTTCCTTTATCGTCAGAACACCTGTTGCACGCGAGAGAATGAATGCCTCGATTTCGTTGAGTCTCAGTGTATCCCAGTTGACACGGGGGCTTATGTGCAGAATGGAATTCAAGAGTTCTTCCTGATTGACAAACTCCGGATTTGGCACGGCAAAACCTCCTTAATCAGAATAGCAAAATGATATATGGCAAACCACTTTGTGTAAAGCAAATTCTATCGTCGGGATTGACTTCGGCACAGGTACCGGACATCCGCATTCTCAGTTATAACAAAGAAAAGCTGCCACTCCTGTGATTTGAATTTAGGATATGTTATTCAATATTTAATGTTGTTTTTGTCTGTGTTTGACATTATATTATGAAAAGCAAAGGTATTGTATGAAAATACTCTTTATTGTGCCATATCACACTTTCGGAATCGACAAGGAACTCGGAATGAACCAGAAGGGTCCGCCGCTTGGGATTGCATACCTGCACGCATTTATGAAGAACAGCGGTATAGGGAGCAGGATATTCGACGCCCGTGCATACAGAAAACCATTAAGCGCTCTCAGGGATGTAATAAACGAATTTTCTCCTGATATTGCAGGAATAAATATCCACTGCACATCCGAGATGGACGACGGAGCCTATCTCGCCGACAGAATCAAGGAAATAAACAAGAATATCAAAGTGGTTGTCGGAGGCTCTCACCCCAGCGCACTCCCCGAAGACACACTCAGGAGATACAAATCCATTGACTTCGTTGTGTTCGGAGAAGGTGAATATACACTTCTGGAACTGATAAACTCGCTGAAAAACAATGCGGAATTGGAGAAGGTCAAAGGTCTTGCATACAGAACCGGAGACGAAATCAGTGTAAATCCTCCCAGAGAGCTGGAGACAGAGATAGACAAATTCCCGATGCCGGATTTTACAGGCTTCCCGTTTGAAAAATACAAACCACACTATTTCAGAGGTATTGAAATCCCTGTAATTACCGCAAGGGGGTGTCCAAACAGATGCGTCTTCTGTTACCAGCCTATGGGCCACAATGTCAGAACGAGGTCCTTTCAGTCGGTGGCAGACGAGATAGAAAGGGACATAAGGGAGTACAAAGCCACTCAGATATTCTTTGCAGACGATACTCTTACAATCGAACCCGAATACACAATCAGCCTTTTCAGCGAGATAGCCAAAAGGGGTCTCAACAAAGTAAGATATATTGCCTCCACACGAATAGACAGGGTAAACAAGGAGATGCTCAGGGCAATGAAAGAGGCAAACGTATTTTCGATTGTATACGGTGCCGAATGCGGAAACCAGAGGATACTGGACGGAATCAGAAAGGGATTTACACTCGAACAGACCGAACAGGCGATCAGATGGACGAAGGAGGCCGGAATAAAGGTAGATACAAATTTCATTCTCGGTCTGCCGTACGAAAACGAGGAGACCATAAAACAGACAATTGACTTTATAATGAAAACAGACCCGGATTTCATAAATCTCGCAATCCTTGCACCGTTTCCGAGCACCGAGGTATATGAGTGGGCAAAGAGAGGAATCGGAGGACTCAGACTGAAAAGCGAATCGTATGAGGCTACCGGAAGAATCGTAGGCAATACCCTCGAACTGGACTCCGTCCCGCGTGCAAGACTCGAATACTTCCAGACACTCGGATACATCAGATTCTATCTCAGACCTTCGCGCATCAGAAACCTCTTCTATAAAGTAGACCTTTCCACTCTGGTCAGATTCGGTATTCACCTTGTTGCAAACCAGTTCAGAAAGATCCTGCGATAAAACTTTGTTTTTTATGGCAAAAATGCCTCAAGTCATAGTAACAAAAATTGACAATATTATTTGCAACTGGTATATAACAATTTGTTAATCGGAGGTGTTTTAATGAACTGGAGACCGAATCCAAGACCCAAAGGAATCAGACCGAAGAAATAGTGCGCGCCCTACTGATCAATCCGCCAATAGTCAAGGACAGATTTGGAAGATTTTCCAAACTCCTGCAGGCAATGCCCTGTATAGGACTTGCCTACATTGCCTCTATCCTGAAAAGAGAGGGACTTGAAGTCGAGGTAATGGATTATTTCGGGCAGGAACTCTCGTATGACGACCTGAAAAAGAGACTTCTTCTTTTTCAGCCCGACATCGTCGGCATTACCACTCTCACACCGTCGGCACCCGTTGTCGAAAATATGTGCAAAATAATCAGGGAACAGAATAAAGACACAAAAATTATTCTCGGAGGAATCCACGCAAGTCTCTTTTATGAGGATTTTCTCGGAAGCGGACTTGCCGATATAATTGCACACGGCGAGGCGGAAGAGAGCATTGTTGAGATAATCAGCGCAATAACAGGCAAAAAACCTCTGAGGGAGATAAAGGGGATTGCTTTCAGGGAAGGAAGTACTACAGTTAATACCGGCGACAGGGAACCTCCGAGAAATCTGGACTCGTTTCCGTTTCCGTCGTGGGAACTCTTTCCCTATAAATCATACGGAATGCTCCCCTTTGCCGATATCGCAAAACCTACGCTCTCAGTCTCCGGCTCGAGGGGATGTCCGTACAGATGCACATACTGTTCCCTTGACTATATGGGAAAGATCTACAGAAAGCGGTCACCGGAATCGATCGCAGATGAATTCGAATATCTGCATAAAAGATTCAATGTAAGGCAGGTCGGTTTTATCGACCCGATATTTCCGTTCGAGGAAGAACATACAACCCTCTTCTGCGAGGAACTAATCAGAAGGGGGATAAATAAAAAGGTCGTATGGATATCAGAGACACGGCCCGACAGACTCAATAAAAAACTTCTGAACCTGATGTACCGTGCCGGCGCCAGAAGACTGCTCTTCGGAATAGAATCCGGTAGTCAGAGGGTTCTCAACTCCATAAACAAGAGGCTCGACCTCCAGCTTACCAGAGAAATAATCCGGACAGCGCACGAGGAGAAGATTCATATTGTCGGACTCTTTATGATAGGACTCCCGGACGAGTCGGAAGAGGAGATAGAAGAGACTATCAGATTTGCTATCGATTCGGATGTGGATTTTGCAAAGTTTGCAGTAACCGTCCCTTTTCCGGGCTCTCAGTTATACGATATGCTCTCATCGGGCGGAAAACTGAACAGAAAGGACTGGGAGAATTTCACAACCTTCAACCCCGACCCCTCAAAGATGGCACTGGCAACGGACAGAATCTCCGCCGAGAGACTATTGTATCTTCAGAAAATAGCAACAAGGAGATTTTATCTGAGGCTCAAAATGGTCTTCAGACACCTCTTCGTCATCAGGACCATTACTCCGAAAAATCTGCTTTACGGAATCTATGCGATGCTGAAATGAAGGTAATGTTCATACATGGCCCGAGGGCCTTCTGGCCTTTTATTCACGAGCAGGATAATTATCTCGTCCCGCAGAACCTAATCTGCCTTGCGGCTTATCTCAGAAGAGCGGGGATTGAGACGAAAATACTCGACTGCCTTCCGCTCCATATCGGCTATAAATCCCTTGCAAAAGAGATAATAGACTACCGGCCCGACATTGTTGCAGTCGGGGAGAATCACTCGATGTATGCATCCGAGGCACTCAGGGTACTCAAACTCGCAAAGGGAATAGATAAAGATATCATCACGATTACCGGCGGGACCCATTTTGCAAATACCGTTGAGTGGACCCTCTCCTCAAATGTCGTCGATTATATTGTTATTGGCGAGGGGGAAGAGACTCTTCTGGAACTTGTCAGTTATCTGAGAGACAAACCCGGCGACGTGGAGAAGGTAAAGGGGATTGCCTTCAGACGGGATTCCGGAATTATTATGACGGAGCCCAGACCTCTTATTGAGAATCTGGATTCACTCCCTCTGCCCGCATACGATATGCTTCCGATGCATCTCTACGGAAAGTCCGACTATCTCTTCTCCCCCGGCGGGACCACAATCCATCACTCGAGGGGCTGCACAGGAAAATGCTCGTTCTGTGCCTTCTGGGTCAATAACGCCGAGCGCAGAATCGAAAACGGGAAGATAAAGCTGATTCCCCGGTTCAGGACCAAAAGTCCGGAATATACGGTCGAAGAGATAGAATACCTCTACAGGGTTCACAACAAAAGAATGATGATCTTCGTAGATGATTCGTTCAATCTGCTCCCTGAATGGAATGAGAGATTCGCCGGACTCCTTCTTAAAAAGAATCTCCCCGTCTGGTGGTTTGCCTTTATGCGCGCGGACTGCCTTCTGAGGGACGAGAAAAACGGGATACTCGAGAAGATGGTAAGGTCCGGTCTCGTCCATATATGTATCGGGATTGAGCGGGTCGAAAAGGACGTACTGGACTCTTTCAACAAGAAATTCTACAAACCGTCCGTGACCGAAGAGGTAATCAGTATTTTCAGACGGAAATACCCTCAGGTCTTCCTGCAGGGCACTTTCATTGTGGGGCACCGAAAAGAGAGCCGGGAGTCTCTGAAAAAACTCGGAGAATATGCAAAGGGGCTCGGACTCGACTTTCCGGCATTCCATCCTCTGACACCTGTGCCCGGGACAGTTATGTACGACGAGGCTATTACCAACGGCTGGCTAAAAGAGATATCCTTCGACGAATTCGACTGGAGTACACCCGTTATGGATTCAGAGTATCTTACAAGAGAGGAGATACTCGACATAACGGCTGAAATAACATCCGAATACCTGCAGCTTGACTGGATAGTAAAAGGGCTTACCTCAAAATACAGATACAAGAGAAATATGTATATCTGGTGGCTCCTTGTGGCTTCAAAGGTAGGTCTTAGAAATCTCTACATGAGACTCAATCCGCTCGACCCGAAGAACTACCACCTCCTCTACAAGCCAAAATGGTATGACAGATAGAAAGACTTCAAAAAGTCCGGTTGGAATATACGTAGAAATTATGCGTCCCTTTACCCTCATTGCCCCTGCCCTCGGGATAATAAGCGGAGCCATTACTGCCTACGGGGCAAGTCCGAAATTTACCCACAACTCGGAAACAACCGAACTGTGGATAATCAAAATCGCTTTAGCATCTGTTATGGCATCCCTTCTGAATGCGGCATCGAACGTACTCAATCAGATATATGATATCGAAATCGACCGTATCAACAAGCCCGGACGCGTCCTGGTCAGAGGAGATATGAGCATAAAAGAGGCAAAATTATTCTCCCTGATACTATATATTGTCTCTGTATTTTCAACCCTGCTTATCAACACCGGATGCTTTCTGATGTTTCTTGCGGCAGCGGTTGCCACAATCCTCTACAGCGCACCTCCTTTCAGATTCAAGAAGAACGGATGGGTTGCGAATCTGACAATCGCAATACCGCGGGGCATCCTTCTGAAGGTCGCCGGATGGTCTGTCACGAAGTCTATCCTGCTCCCCGAGGCGTGGTTCATAGGACTGATATTCGGTCTCTTTCTCTTCGGCGCCACAAACAGCAAGGACTTTGCAGATATAAAAGGGGATAAATCGAACGGCTGCAACACCCTCCCGGTCATGTACGGAAAGGACCTGACCGTAAAGATTATCTACCCCTTCTATACACTCCCCTTCCTGCTGATTATTCTTCTCACATTATCAGGCTATTTCACCGGCAACAGGTATCTGCTCGTTTCCCTCGGAGTCATCTGTACCGTCTGGGGACATTTCGTCGTCAGAATGATAGACAAGGACCCGTTCGAAAAACTTACAGAAAATCATCCCAGCTGGCACCATATGTACTATCTTATGTTTACTTTACAGATAGGATTTATGCTCTCGTATATCTTTTAGAGGAATAAAAAAAGCCGGTTCAGATATTTATACGTCTCTGTTCAGACAGAAATCAGCAAACTCCCTCAGTTTTTTTACCTTATTTTCGGAAAACTCTCTTTTGAGGCCACAAAAAGACCTTTTTAGAACAGATCTGGCAGTCTCAAGCGAGAAGCTGATACCGTCATATCGCTGAATAATATCCAGAGCCTTTATGATCTTTCTGCGGTCCCTCGTATGAGCCATAAGAATGCCAAGGAGTCTTTTCCTGTCAGAGCGGTCTGCCACTTTCAACGTTCTCAGAACCACAAGCGTTATCTTCCCCTCGGTAATATCATTACCTGTACCACCCTTCTTCGCCGAAAGACCGGATTCCGTAATGTCGAGGATATCATCCCTTATCTGAAAAGCGATTCCGAGCGCAGTGGCGAAACCGGCCAGAGAACGTTCCTTTGACCTGTCAGTGCCGGCAAATGCACAAGCCATCCTTACCGACATCCTTGCAAGAGATCCGGTCTTCATCGAGCACATAGTGAGGTAGTCCCTGACTGTTATTTTCCCTATATCATACAGTCCTTTGTGCCAGACAATATCAACAGCCTGTCCGGATGCGAGCTTTATCATCTCCTCTATATAGATGTTCATCAGTTTCGACCTGAGGTCCTTGTCTTTAAGCTCCGGAAGTTCAATGAGCGGGAAGAAATACAGAAACTGAGAGAGGTTGAGGACTATATCAGTACCGTATATCAAATGAAGTGCGGGAAGCCCTCTCCTCATCGGGGAGTTATCCTCTATATCGTCTGCCATAAGAGTCCCGTTGTGAATAAGTTCGGTTATGACAGAATATTTCCTGTATCTCTCCTTACTGCCGCCTGTTATCTTAAGAACAGTATCGAAAAGAGAGACCCTCCACCTCTTTCCCCCGCGGCCGAGAAAGTCTGAGAGCGGAGTAAATATCCCCTTGTTCAGCACATCCGCATCAATCCTGACGCTGTCACAGACCGTTCGTCCGAGATATCTTTTTAAAAGACCGGCATTATATCGTCGGAGCATTCTGTTTACTGCTCTTAAATCTATCAATCCGGGTACGTTGGACTCTTTCATACCGCAAAACCGCCCTTCTGATGATTACTATCCGAATAATTCCGGCAATTCAATTATTTTCATCATTATTTTCCCCTTTGGCAAAAAGAGCCGGGTTCCTGATTTCCCTTACAGGAATTTACAGGGAATCCAAAGGACCATTTATTAATCCTTGACTAATATGGCTTTGCTTTGTAAAGAACTCTTTTGTCTTTCTGGAAGCAGAATATGACCGGCATAACACAATCAGACATATTGAAAAATCCGATACTTTTGAAACTCGACATCTTCTGCAAGGGACTCAGAATCGACGACTCCCTCAGGGAGAACAGCTCCCTCAGAATCTTCAGGACAAGAGCGGGACTCGGTTCGGGAATCGAACTGATTTTTGACAAAATAATCCGCGTAAATGCCCCTGTCAGGGAGAAGTTTGCACAGGAATCGCCCTATATACTCACGCAAAAGGACGGCAGAATAAGGGTAGTCAACGAGACACTAAATCAGTTTTCGGATTTTGACATAGAAATCTTCACCCCTCCCGCCTTTTATGAAAAGAAGACCTCATCGGGGAAACAGATGTCGAGAATCGGGGTAATGCAGGGAAGCCTTTTATCAGTATATGTCGGAGGGATCTGCGAATTCTGGAAAGGGAACAGCTCAAGAAGGTGCAGATTCTGTACAACAGGTATAAATGTAGGTAAGAACGAAGAGATCGAAAAATCCGAAACCGATATTCTGGAAGTAATCGAAGAGGCAAAGAAGGAGTGCGATATAACATTCGTTCACTTCAACAGCGGATACAATGCCATCAGGGATCCAAAAGAATTTATCGGGCTGATAGGTAAAATCAGGAAGAATACCGGGCTCCTTACAGGTGTTCAGTTTCCGCCATTCGGAGACCTAACCGTATATGACAGATTAAGGGATGCCGGCGCTGACCATATGTCATTCTGTATCGAATTCGGAAGTGAAGAATATTTCAAAAAAGTATGCCCCGGAAAATATGCTGATATAGGCCACAGAGAATATCTTAATGCCATAGAATACTGTGCAAGGATTTTCCCTGCCGGCTCTGTCTCGGGAGAGATCATTGCCGGAATAGAGAGTACGGATGAGACAAAAAAGATCATTCAGAGAATTACCGGTCTGGGGGCATTCCCCACGATCTGTGTCTTCAGGCCGCTTGAGGGGTCCGATATGGAGACAGAGAGACCCCCGTCTTTCGGGACGATGAGCGAAATACTCGGATTTGCCTATGTAAGTATGATAAAAAACAATATCCCGGTAGGGCTTGCCCCGGGGATTAATGTCAGTATAATTGTTACACCGCTTGAGTCAAAAGTCTTTGCCGCAAGAGATGAGGTCGGAGACTTTCTGTGGAAGAAATATCATCTCATAAACAGAATCAAACAGATTATGGCATCTTTCTTTATTAAAAAAGTGAGAATCAGATAGGATAATCCCTTGAATTTAAGACTGATAATATTCTTCCTTATTGGTTTTGCCGCCGAGTTTATCGACGGCTCACTCGGAATGGGTTACGGGGTGATCTCCTCCAGCATGCTCATAGGTATCGGTCTTACACCTGTTCTTTCGAGTGCCACGGTTCACCTCTCCGAGATATTTGTCTCTGCAGCTTCCGGAATAAGTCATTTAAGATTCGGAAACGTGGACAAGAAGCTCTTTGTCAGACTGCTGATCCCGGGAAGTGCGGGCGCCGTAACCGGTGCCTTTATCCTCTGTAATCTGCCGTCAGAAAAGATGAAACCGTTCGTCTCGATATATCTTCTGGCAATGGGATTTATCATTCTGTACAGAAGTTTCGGAAAGAAGAGACCACTCTCCACAGAATACAAGGCTGGTTTTCTGGCACTTGCCGGAGGGTTCTTCGATGCAATCGGGGGAGGAGGCTGGGGCCCGATTGTAACCTCCACACTTATGGCCAGAGGTTATGAACCGAGGAAAATAATAGGCTCGGTCAATCTGGCAGAATTCTTTATCACCGTCGCACAGGGAGGGGTTTTTATTGTTCTCGTAAAGGATCTGGACCTGAGAACTGTAATCGCACTTATTTTGGGAGGGGTTGCCTCGGCACCTCTTGCGGCTTACCTGTGTAAAAAAATTTCCTCCCGGAAAATCATGCTACTAACGGGTTTACTCATTGTTCTGCTGAGTCTCAGGAGTCTCTTTCTCACCTTTTTCAGATAAGCTACATCTTCGAGAGAATCACCTTTCTGCCTTTGGAGAAAGAGTAATCGGAGATTCCGAAGAGAATCTTCTCGAACTCCCCCTTTACCCCTGTAACCGCGACAATATCGCTGCGGGATATGATGGTAACAATAAAACCTGATTCCAGAAGGAGTTCCCTGTCGGGGATCTGTGCCGAATTTACAATAAGGTCGTGGGTAAGAAGAATCTTCTCCGTATCCTCCACTTCTTCGTTCAGGAAGAAGAACGAAATATCCTTAAACTGCCTGTATATTTTAAGACTTCCGGTCTCTTCGGGACTCAACCTGCCTGCAAAGTACTCCTTGTCCGATATGTTTTTATTCGGCGGTCTTTCCGGCACACCCGAACATACAAGATATATCCTGTAATCATTCAGGTCATTTATCTGACCAATAATACTTTCTGCAAATTCAAAATCGCCCCCGAATGATGTCTCTGCCGCAAAAACGGAACCCCCCCTTCTGCCTATCCGTATCCCGGCGTATCCTCTCTTCTGGCTCAGCCAGAGAAAGGCAAAGAGAAACGCAAATGCCGTCGTAAGAATAGTTGCAATAATCAGCATATCTGCCCTCCAGGAACACAAAAACCTATATCAGACAAATATTCCGAATAAAAGAAAAAACAGGTCCGGCGTATGCGTGTAACCGAGCATTTTGCGATGTAATGTTTTTTTAGTGTTTCTCTGGTAAAAAAATCAGGATTAATCCAGCAGGAGAATAAAAATTTAATCTGTATTTCATTCAACTAATGAGATTTATGGGTTTCTGCT
>Ga0067045_1027780_pt1 | contig 61007 bp, 42 predicted proteins | sample TerdegcTABiofilm_FD_59184 | JGI IMG/M metagenome (GOLD analysis project Ga0067045, IMG submission 59184) | Combined Assembly of (Gp0054472, Gp0054536) Wastewater bioreactor microbial communities from Singapore -Terephthalate degrading...
CGGCTGCCATTCCGGCCGGCGACTCGGGCTGGACGGCCGCCGCCGGCCCGTTGGCCGCAGACGAACCGCTCGTCTCCCTGCAAGCCGCCCCGCCCGACGAGTCGTCTCCCTCCGTACCCTCGACCCTCTGGAACGACGCCAAGAATTACCTCGCGGCGATCGGCGTAGGCGCCGTGCTCCTCCACGCGACGAAGTTCCTCATGGCCGCCGGGCTCTCCGGCAACCGGCGGCGACGACGCTATTATTGAGGACGTTGCTGCAACCGTAGGGTGGGACAAGCTCGCGTCAGCGAGCGCAGTTCCACCGGAATCTCTTGGCGGTTTCCTGGCGGGACTGCGCTTCGCTTGTCCCACCCTACGGCTCACTTCGGTAGGACTGCACGGAGGAAACGGAAGAACTCCGCGAAAAACGCAGCGAGGATCTCGTATGCGACGGCGAAAGGTGCGACGAGGAACAACAGCGCCATCGGAATGCCGAGGATGCCGAGGATCAACGCCATCACGGAGCGGCGACGGTCCATTCGGCCCAGACGTGTCCCTCGGGAGAAGACCCGCCACGATAGCCACAGCGAATACAGGGTCAACGGCAGAAACATGAAGCATCCGAAGACGGCGGCCCGCCATGCCCGCTCAACGATCGAGTTGCGCGCGACGGAAGCGCCTCGGGAGTCCTTCTCCTCGGCGATGCCCGTTTCTCCCTCGTCTGAATCCTGCTCGCGGAACAGGAGGAGCACGAACACGACCAGTGCTCCGGCAGCGAGGAAGGAGACGAACCCGCCAATCGAGAAGATGGCCACAAGCACCATCGCGACCAGAAAGACGAGGAGCGCAGATCCAGTAATTTCCCAGGCGTCGTCGGGCGTCTCCGGCCGGATCGCCTCGTCACCGCAGGGCTCGGGTTCCGGAATGTCGTCCTTCGAGGCGGGCGAGGGCCAACTCGGCCTCCCACAAGGTCCAGTAGGACGCGATGCTTACGACTTCGTCACCCATAGTCCCGGACCCGACCGCGGGCACAAAGACCTGGAACCGCACGCAACTTGATCGCAACCGGATTCCCATCTTACCCGCGCTTCGGCTGCGAGTGCAACGGACATCCACGTCGTCTGATGGCACGATCGTCTCCGAGGAGCTGCCGTGGCGAAGAAGGGGGCGGCCCGGCAACGATTTACGGTTCATCCGTGTGAAGGGTGCGCAGACGCAAGTGGTTGCGCCGAATGCGGCTGCGCCGCGGGATTTTCTTAGGCATAGGTCCGGTGTCCAATGGGGATCCAAGAAAACGGCCCCTGGTGACAAGAGCCATCAGGGGCCTGACGCGCCATTGGCGCACCGGAGCCTGGATATCCCTTGTCTCACTTGCGTCCCCGCAGAGCCTGGCTCCGTTTCTCCAGGCGGTTGTAGCATAACTCTTTGGAGAAGCCAGAAGCAACTACCATTGGACACCGGACTTATGCCTTGAAAATCCCGGGCCGAAGGCCCGCGCACCCTTCAGTCGGATGAACCCGATTTCAGACGGGGAAGCATTACCCCGCTTCAAGTCGGGGCTCGACTGCGGTAGACTGGGGCCCGGGATGACACCGCTGGGCGGTCTCCGGTAGAATCGACAACGCACGTACTTGGGAAAGGACACAGCACGTCATGAGTGAGGGCAAAATGAGCCGACGAGAAGCTTGCGGGGCATTGGTCGCCGGACCGGCGGCGCTCGGGTTGGCGGCCGCTTCGGCCGCCGGGGAAGCCAGCGGGAAGAAGGTCAAGGTCCTGATGCCCATCGGCGACGCGACCGAGATGATGGATACCCTCTATCCCTTCTTCCGCCTGCCCGAGGAGGGATTCGAGATCGTCGTGGCCGGGCCCGAGGCCCGCATGTACCACGGCGTCATGCACGAGGTCCCGCCCGACGCGAAGATCCCCTGGGACATCACCCGGGAACAACAGTCCTACCACATCCAGGCCACGATCGCCTTCCGCGACGTGAAGCCGGAGGAATACGCGGGCCTGTTCCTCTCAGGGGGCCGGGCGCCGGAGTATCTCCGCTACGACCAGGACCTGATGCGGATCACGCGGCATTTCTTCGAGGCCGGCAAGCCGGTGGCCGTGGTGTGCCACGGGGTGGAGATCGTGGCCGCGGCCGGCGTGCTCAAGGGCCGCACCATGACCACGGTGGCCAAGTGCGCGTTGGACGTGACCCAATTCGGCGGCACCTACGTCGACAAGCCCTGCGTCATCGACGGCAACCTGGTGAGCGCCCGCACCTGGCACGACTACGACACCCAGTTCATGAAGCAGTTCATCGCCAAGGTGCAAGCCGTCAAGACGACCGCGGTGGCATAGGCGAACTGCGGGGAATCCGATCGGGCGTATTGGGTGGCATGCCGTCACTCGGCGCAGCCGAGGGTCGGCATGCTGGAACGGCTACGTGCTCGCCCTCCCGGAACAACGCAAGCGTGGAAGCGAATCCGGCCATGCAAGGTCTTGTCGACGAAAGGGGGAATTTCCATGTCCGTGCGAAATGATCGGACCCGGCGGCGGTTCTCGTCGTTGGCAGACATGAAGGGGAGTGTGGATCGCGGCACGTCGCGGCGGCGCTTTCTCCAGGCGGCGGCCGTTTCGTTGACGGCCGTTTGTGTGCGTCGCGGTGCCGCTGGAGCGGAGGAGAAGGGGCAGGCGAATCGCGTCATCGTCGGTGCGCATCCCTGGGTCTACGCCGCCACGCAGCCCAAGTATGACATCTACCCCATCCTCGACCGCATCTTCGCCGACATGAGCTACGCCGGCCTCGAGGGGATCGAACTCATGCACACCGCCCTGCGGCCCGACGGCGCCGTCGAGCGCATCGCCGCGCTGGCGAAGAAGCACTCCCTCCCGGTCATCGGCTCGTCGTTCGGCGGCGCTATGTGGGACCGGCGGCAGCACGAAGAGATTTTCAAGGACGCGAAGCTCGTGATTCCGCGTCTGGGGAAGCTGGGCGGGTACACGCTCGGCACCTCGGTCGGCGCGGTCCGAGGCATGAAGACGCCGGAACAGCTCGACGCGCAGGCGGATCTCCTCCGCAAGATCATCGCGCTGGCCAAAGAGCACGGGGTGGTGCTGAACCTGCACAATCACACCTACGAGGTGGAGCACGACCTGCACGATCTCAAAGGCACGCTCGCCCGCATCCCCGACGTGAAACTCGGCCCCGACCTGAACTGGCTGGTCCGCGGTGGCGTAGACCCTGTGGAGTTCCTCCGCGAGTATGGCAGCCGGATCGTCTTTGTCCATCTCCGCGACCAGAAGGCCGACGGGAAATGGTCGGAGGCCATGGGCGAGGGGGCCATGGACTACGTGGCCATCGGTAAGGCCCTGCACGCGATCGGCTTCTGCGGCCCGGCGGTGATCGAACTGGCCCACGAAGGAGGCTTCAAGCCGACCCGGCCGCTCCGCGAGAGCCTGAAGATGAGCCGCGCGTTCGTCCGCAAGACCATGGGGTTCTGAGGGGCCGTCGCTGATTGACACCCGGCGAGTCCGTGGCGGATAATCACCGTTGGTCGGAAGGGCCCGCCGATGGGGCGGCCTTCGGCCAAGACGCACGGTTCGGTCGGGAGTCCGGCCGTCCCTGTGGGACATACCTGCCGCCACCACCGCTTTTTCTCGGGGAGTGTCGAGGACTATGAAGACCATCGATCGCCGTCGGTTTCTTGAGCAAGCGAACAAGGCCGGGTTGGGGCTGGCCGCGGCTGTGACGGTTCTGCGGGAGCCGAAATCGGTCGGGGCCGCCCCGGCCAACGACAAGATCGTTCTGGCCGCGGTCGGGGCGGGCGGGCGTGGCAGCCACCTGGCCGCCGGCTTCGTCGAACGAGGCGACTGCGAGTATGCCTACGTATGCGATCCCAACCAGCCCCGCGCAGAAGCCCTGGCCAAGAGTATTGCGGCCAAGCAGTCCAAACCGCCCAAGATTGTCCAGGACTTCCGCAAGGCCCTCGACGACAAGTCGGTCCAGGCGATCGTCGCCGCCACGCCCGACCACTGGCACGCCTTGGCCGCCGTCTGGGGCTGCCAGGCCGGCAAGGACGTCTACGTCGAGAAGCCGGCTACCCATAGCTGCTGGGAAGGGCAGAAGATGGTCGAGGCCGCGCGGAAGTACAAGCGGGTCGTCCAGGTCGGCACGCAGAACCGAAGCGCGAAGTACAACATGACCGCCCGGGAGTACATCCAGTCGGGCAAGCTCGGCAAGATCCACCTCTGCCGCGTGTTCAACCAGAAGATTTGGGGCAACTTCCCGCAGTCCGAGGACTGCGATCCGCCCAAGGGTTTTGACTGGGACATGTGGAACGGTCCCGCCCCGGCGGCCCACTATAATCCCACGTTCCTTGCCGGCTGGCATCACCTGTGGCGCTACTCCGGCGGCGACATCGCCAACGACGCCAGCCACCAGATCGACCTGGCCCGCTGGCTCATGGGCGTCGAGCACCCGAAGACCGTCTACAGCACCGGCGGGCGCTTCAACACCACCGGCGCCGCCGAAACGCCCGACACGCAAATCGCCGTCTGGGAATACCCCGGCCTGCTGATGACCTTCGAGCTCACGCTGTACACGCCGTACATGCTCAAGATTTCTCCGTCCCTCCGCGAGTCGCTCACGGAGTATCCCTACTGGCCTCAGTGTGCCACGCGGATCGAGATTTACGGCGACCAGGGGGTGATGTACGTGGGCCGGCACGGCGGCGGCTGGCAGGTGTTCGTGCGGCCGAAGTCGGAGAAGCCCGTTCTCAAGGCCGAGGACAACGGCAAGTTCCCCGACCCGGAGCACAAGGAGAACTTCGTCCAGTGCATCCGCTCGCGCCAGCGTCCCAACGCCGACGTCGAGTACGGCCACCGCAGCGCCCTGTTGACCCATTATGCCAACATCAGCTACCGCCTCGGCGGCCAGAAGCTCGTGATCGATCCCAAGACAGAGCATATCTGCGACAACCCGGAGGCGATGAAGCTGTTCAAGCGGGAATACCGCGCTCCCTGGGTCATCCCGGACGAAGTCTAATTGCGGTTCATCCGGTTGGAGCGTGCCTGGGGGCGCTGCCCCCAGACCCCCGGGATTTTCGGAGGCATAAGTCCGGTGTCCAATGGAACTTGCTTGGGATTGCCCGGAATCCATATACTGGAACTGCCTGGAGAAACGGAGTCGGGCTCTGCTCACGACGCAAGTGAGACGAGGGATATCCAGGCTCCGGTGCGCCAATGGCGCGTCAGGCCCCTGACAGCCAATGCCGTCGGGGGCCGTTTCTTTCCTCCCATTGGACACCGGACTTATGCCTTAGAAAATCCTGCGGCGCAGCCGCACTTTGGCCGACATTGTCGGCCCGGGTACGCTCCAGTCGGAAGAACCATCCCGGTTCTCAGAGGGAATCCAAGTGAGCGATACAACGATTCGTTTCATCTCGCTCCCTCTCACCGAACCCCCGCCCCATTTCGTCCCACAAGTGGTCCAAGTGTTCCGAGACCACGAATCGGCCATAGCTACCCTCGAACGCGATCAACATCTGAAGAGCGACGAAGTTCTTGCAGTCCTACGGGCTGACCTTGAGGCAATTGGGTTCAGCGTCGAGCGCGGAAAACAGGCGGACCAGAAGATCGAGCGTCCAGTATTCTTTGGTGAAAACGGCGTGCCCACTTTGCGATTCGAGGTTGACGCCTATCACACTGCGTGGGAGTGCGGGCTTGAGATTGAGGCTACACGTGCCATCCGCGGCGGGGCCCTGTACCGCGATCTACTTCAAGCCTTGGTGATGGTGCAGGTGAGTCACCTGTGTCTTGGAATCCCGAACTTCATTCGATGGGGCAAGGGCAATAAGAGCCACCCGTATGACGAGGCACGTCGAACAGTTGAGGCATTGTACGGGCACAGTCGGATAAGGTTTCCTTACGGGCTCACCATCATTGGCTACTGAGATCGTAGGGCGGACAGGATCGTAGGGTGGGACAAGCGGAGCGCAGTCCCACCGGGACGCACGAGGTTCTCCTTGGTGGGACTGCGCTGGAGCTTGTCCCACCCTACGATTGCTCCCAAAACGGTGGACACTTCGCCATGCAACCACTTGTGTTTGAACCGTACTGTCGGCCCTTGATTTGGGGTGGGCGCGTGCTGGAACGCCGGCTGGGCAAGCCGCTCCCGGCCGAAGGCTCTTTCGGCGAGTCGTGGGAAGTGAGCGCCCACCCGCACCACGTGAGCCGCGTGGCGGAGGGACCGCTGCGGGGGATGACGCTTGCCGGCCTCTGGCAAGAGCGTCACGCGGAGATCGCCGGCGTCGAGGGTCCACCGGCCCGGCCATTCCCGTGGCTTGTGAAATTTCTCGATTGCCGCGACCTCTTGTCGGTGCAAGTCCACCCCGACGACGACGCGGCCCGGGAGTTGTTGGGCGACGAGACGGGGAAGACCGAGGCCTGGGTCGTGATCGACGCGGAGCCCGGCGGGCGGATCTACGCCGGGCTCAAGGCGGGCACGCGGCCGGCCGATCTGGAGCGGCATCTCGACGCCGGGACCGTGGCCGAGTGCCTGCACTGCTTCGTTCCGCAGCCGGGCGACTGCGTGTTCCTTCCCGCCGGGGTCGTGCATGCCGTCGGCGGCGGCGTGCTGATGGCCGAGGTCCAACAGTCGAGCGACGCGACGTTTCGCCTGTTCGATTGGAACCGCCCGGGCCCCGACGGGCGCCCCCGGCCGCTCCACCGCAAGGCGGCGATGCGGTCGATCGACTGGTCGGCCGGGCCTGTGTGCCAGGTCGCGCCGCAGCCCCTCGAAGACCTCAGTCCCGGCGCCGAGGGCGAAGCGCTCGTGCGCTGCCCCTTCTTCCGCCTCGACCGCTACCGCATCCTGACCGAACTGCCGCTCCCCGATACGGAACGCATGTCGGTGTGGACGCTTCTCGACGGGCAGGCGGAGCTCCGAAGCCCCGCGGGCGACTACCGCCGCGAGTTCCGGCTCGGCGAGACGGTCCTCATCCCGGCCTCGTCCGGCCCGCTCGTCTGGGCCGTTGCATCCGGCAGCTCGGCAACGGTGCTGGCCGTTGGGTGAGCATGGCGATCGGCGGGAGATTCTCCATGCCGACCCTCGGCTGCGCCGAGTGACGGCATGCCACACAGCCGTTTCAGTCGGCGGTCTTCGTCCTGTCTTCCCCGCGTGCCACGCACGCGGCCAGCACCAGGTCGCCGGTCACGTTGAGCGTGGTGCGGCACATGTCGAGGATGCGGTCGATGCCGAGCACGATGGCGATCGACTCGCCCGGCACGCCGATCGAGTAGAGCACGACGATGATCATGGGGATCGACCCGCCCGGCACGCCCGCCGTCCCCACGCCCCCCAGAACCGCCATGAGGACGACGAGGACCTGCTGCACCACGGTGAGCGAGACGCCGAACACTTGGGCCAGGAAGAGCACCACCACGCCTTCGTAAAGGGCCGTTCCGTTCTGGTTGCCCGTGGCCCCGACGGTCAGCACGAATCGCGACACGGCGGGCGGCAGAGCGAGCTTCTCGTCGGCCACGCGGAGCGAGGTGGGCAGGGTGGCGTTCGAGCTCGACGTGCCGAAGGCGGTGAGCATGGCGTCGGACACGTCTCGGAAGAACCCCAAGGGACTGCGGCGGGCAACGAGAATCAAGACCAGCGGGTAGACGGCCGCCATTTGCAGGGCGAACCCGGCCAGCGCCGTGGCCACGAACCAGCCCAAGGTGGTTAGGAGTCCGCCGCCGAGCCGCGCCGTCATGGCGAACACCAGGCACGCCACGCCGTACGGGGCCAGACGCATCGCCAGGTCGATCACGGCCATGGAGACCGCGAAGAGCCCCTCCAGCACGCGGACCAGCGTGGCCGCGCGCTCGCCCACCAATCCAATCGCCGCGCCGATCACAAGCGCGAAGAACATCACGGCCAACATCCCGTTGCCCTTCGACGAACCGTCCAAGGCCCCGACCATTTCCTGGAGCGGGTTTTCGGGAATGATGTCCAACAGGATGTCCTTCAGCGGCTTGGCCCGGCGGGCCTGGTCGATCTTCTCCGCAGCACTGGAGGAGTAGTGCGCGGCCAAGGCTTCTTTCTTCTCGGCGGCCAGTCGCTCGCCGGGCCGGACGGCGTTGACGAGCACCACGCCGATCATCACCGCAATCGACGACAACAAGACGGTCCAGAGCAGCGTGCGCAGCCCCACCCGGCCCAGGTGCCGCATGTCGCCCAGTTCGATCACCGCCAGGGCCAACGCTGAGAACACCAGCGGCACCACGACCATCAACACGAGCCGCAAGAAGACGCGGCCCAGCGGGTCGGCCACATTCGAGGCCACCCAGTCGAGCCGGTCGTCGACGCCGTTGGCATCGGCATCCCGGGCATCGGCAGTGCCCGCGACCGGGCAAGAGAAGTAGACATGCGCCCCGACCCCGAGCACGCCCCCCACGGCCAATCCAATGAGGATTTTCAAATAGACCGGCACCGCACGGGGTTTCCCCGCGTCGGCGGGGGCTTCACCACCGGGAGGGTTTCCTGCGCCGATCCTGGCGGAGTCACCGGAACTCATGGTAGCATGCCGGGGTTTATTGATGCCGAGGAAAGCAGTGCAACGGCGCCGTGCCTTTTTCCCCGAGAAACCGGGATCCCGTTGGTCGCCCTCGTTGCATTGCTCTTCTGAGGCTCAATGGAGTTTGGTCCATGGTACGATCCCTCGTCTGCGGAGGAAAGGTCATGAAATCCTGCCGTCTGTGTTTGGCTCTTGCGGCGGTCTTGCTCATTGCCTTGGATAGCCTGTCTTGGGGACAGCCCCCCAAGGGCTTCCAAGGGCTGAAGGCGGCGCCCAGGCTGCCGGATTCGGTCGTCGTGGAGAGGGACGTGCAGTACGGCAAGGCCGGCGAGCGGCCGCTCAAGCTCGATCTCGTCCTGCCCCGCAAGTCCAGCGAGAAGCCGCTGCCGGCGATCGTGTTCATCCACGGGGGCGCATGGCGGGCAGGCGACAAGGCGGGCGGCATTTGGAACGTGATGCGTTTCGTGGCCGGCGGCAATTACGTCGGGGCGTCGGTCGGCTACCGCCTCACCGGCGAGGCCATCTGGCCCGCCCAAATCCACGACTGCAAGGCCGCCATCCGCTGGCTCAAGGCCAATGCCAAGAAGTACAACCTCGACCCGGACAAGATCGGCGTCTGGGGCTCCTCGGCCGGCGGACACCTCGTCAGCCTGCTCGGCACCTCCGGCGACGTGAAGGAACTGGAGGGCGAGTGCGGCTCGCCCGGCCATTCGAGCCGCGTGGCCTGTGTCGTCGATTTCTGCGGCCCGAGCGACTTCCTTGCGTTCGCCAAGGCCAAGCGCACAGCCCTGCCGTCGCCCGCCGACGCCAAGTCGCCGGAGTCGATCCTCCTGGGCGGGCCGGTTGAGGAGAAGAAGGACGTGGCACGCCAGGCCTCGCCGGTCACCTACGCCTCGGCCGACGACCCGCCGTTCCTGATCGTCCACGGGACCGAGGACCCCGTTGTGCCGCCCCAGCAGGCCGAACTGCTGCACGCCGCCCTGAAGAAGGCGGGCGCCAGCCCCGTGCTCTTGAAGGTCCACGGCGCCGGCCACGGACTCGGCGGTCCCGAGGTCTCAAAGCGAGTCGAGACGTTCCTCGACAAACACCTCCGCGGCCTCGACGCGACGATTGAAGACGAAACCGTCGAAGCCCCGCCGGTGCCGCGGAAGAGGTAGACGGGGGAAAGGGGGAGGGCGGAGAGGGGAGAGGGGAGAAGGGAGAGGGGAGAAGGGAGACTGCGCTCGGCGCGGGTCTCTGACCCCGCTGAGGTTGCGGACCGAAGGTCTCCGAACAAGGCACGCCGTCACGCGGTCTTGCCGCGCTCTCGGCATGGAACACGCCGAAGCAGTTGTTTTGAGCTCGCACGAAGTTTCGCATCCTCGCGTCCTACCTACGTATCCGTTCGCACACCGCATTCCCAGGCCGCGATCGACCGCCCGATGTTTCCTGACGTCCAACCCCCGACCCCTGCCCCCCGTCCTCTGCGGATCGGGCCGGTGGTGGTTGATCCGCCGGTGCTTCAGGCGCCGATGGCGGGATTCACCAACTATGCCTTTCGGCAGATCGTGCGGGAGTTGGGCGGCGTGGGGCTGCTGGTGACGGAAATGGTGAGTGCCCGCGGATTCCTCCAGCGCGACGCACGCAGCCTCGACCTGCCCGATCGGCTCTGGGGCGTGCTCGACGAACCGCGTCCGCTGGCGGTGCAGATCTGGGACAACGACCCGGCCACGCTGGCCGCCGTGGGCGCACGGCTCGCCCACGAGTTCCACGTGAGCGTGATCGACATCAACTTCGGCTGCCCTGTCCACGATATTTCCCAGAAGGCCCGCAGCGGATCCTATCTGCTGAAGGATCCGGAGCGGGTGGGGGCGATCGTGGCCCGGGTCGTCGAGGCCTGCCGGCCCACGCCGGTGACAGCCAAGATCCGCACGGGCTGGACCCGGGAAACGATCAACGCGGTCGAGGTTGCCCAGGCGGTTGAGGCGGCGGGCGGGGCGGCCGTGACCGTCCACGGGCGCACGGCCCAGGACATGTACCGCGGTACCGCCGACTGGGATCGCATCGCCGAGGTCAAAGGCCGCCTCCGGCAAATCCCGCTGATCGGAAACGGCGATCTCCGCAGCCCCCAGGCCGTGCTCGATGCCTTCCGACGCTACGGGGTCGACGGGGTGATGATCGGCCGGGCGGCACTCTCGCGGCCGTGGCTGTTTCGGCAGGTCCGGGCCATGCTGCGGGGCGAGCCGGTTCCAGCGGACCCCACCCTCGCCGAGCAACACCGACTCCTGCTGGCCCACTACCGGCTTCTCGTTGATCGCTTCGGGCTCGAGCGGGGCACAATCCTCATGCGTCGCTACGCCTGCTGCTACGGCCACGGATTCCCGGGGGCCCGGGCCTTCCGGGCTGCCGTCTGCGCGGCCAGGACCCCGGAACAGTTCATCCAGGCTGTGGACGGGGCCTACTTGGCCGGCTTCGACAACGAGACGTACCACCATAAGTAGGGGTTCCGTTCCTTTCTGAAGAGTGGATTGATTGGATTTGGGTCCGCGGATACCACCGAAGGAGGGTCTGTACTTCTCAAAGGCCGGGGAGAATGTCAGAATAAGTGAGGTCTGTTCTCCAGGCGGCGAGACGCACCGCCGGTGACGTAGGGTAACTCTGTTGGGTCCTTATTGTCGGCTACGAGTTGGTCGCCGTCTGGAGAGTGGGTTTGAGGAACGACCACGTGCGATCCCTGCCGCGACTTCGCTGGGTGATCTGGCTCGGGGTCCTGCTCTGTCCCCTGGTCTGCGTGGGGGACGACGCAGGATTGTCGAAGGATCTGCACCCTTGGGGGCGGTTCGAGCGTTACAAGGGCGCCTGGAAGCGATATCGCGTGACCACCGAGTCGCTCGATGAGAATGGACAGGTCGTCAACACGACGGTCACGGAGACGAAGACCTCCCTGGAGGAAGTCGACGCCGAGGGGGTGACGCTCCGCGTCGAGACGATCGCAGAAATCGCGGGGAAGCAATTGCCGTCCCAGCCGAAGCGACTGCGCCAGAGCCTCCGCGGCGACTGGGCTGCCGGGAAAGCGGTCATTCATGGAGGCGGTCTGGCGCAGGTGATGATCGAGGGGAGGGCCGTCCCGTGCCGCGTCGAGGAGGCCGAGGTCGACGGCCCTGCCGGAAAGACCGTGACGCGGACCTACTACTCCCGCTTCGTCTCGCCTTACGTGCTCCGCCGGGAAAGCAGGACGACCGATCCGGAGGGAAAGACGACGCTCGATGAGACGGTCTTCCGCGTCGTTTCCCTCGACCGCCCCTGCAAAGTCGCGCCGCACATCCGGCGGGCCGTCGCCATCGAATCCATCTCCACCACTCCCAACGGCTCCACCATCACGCGCGGATTCGTTTCGGACGAGGTCCCCGGCGGGGTCGTTTCCCACACGGCCGACGAGTTGGACAAGAACGGCCGGCTTGTCCGCCATAGCAGCCTGGTGCTGGTCGATTTCGGCCTGGAGCCCGAGAACGAAGACTCCGGCTTCTTTGGCCGGAAACGCCAACGGGGCCGGAAGTACCGCACCAACTGACAGGCTGTCCACAGAGTCTCCCATACCCCTCCGCACGAGTCACCGCGGTTGTCGCAGCGCCGTGGAGGAGACGTCGTCGCGGAACTCCTGGGCAGGGACCGCTCGGCAGAGGTCGCCCAGCGGAGGCAGGAGCTTGAGGTCGGCGAGGTTCACAAACCGGCCTTCGTGCTGGCGCCCGAACACGAGGAAACGGCAGCCTCGCTCAGCGATCCGTTCCATGGCCGCAAGCCAGGCCGCCGGATCGTTGCCGTGGTAGCGCGGATCGGCGATCCGACGCAAGGTGTCGACGCCGACGACAAACGTCACGCCCGGGAACCGGGCGGACTTCTCCTCAAAGGTGCGCTGCCGGGTGAGCCAGACCACCTGGTCCGGCGCGAACTGCCTGAGACGGCGGTCGATCTCGAGGAAGTCCAGCGGGGGCTTGTCGACGTTGAGGATCGAGATCTCGAAATCGACCGGCACGCCGAGCTTCTGCCGCGCGATCTCGGCCATCCGGCGGTGCCCGGCGTGGATCGGGTGGAACGCCCCGGGAAAGACGGCCCGCGCAGGATGCTCGCGCCCGCCGGCCTCGCCCACGTGCCGCACCGTTGCCACACGCCCGGCCAGAAGGTCTTGCCACAGGCGCGGTGCGACCACGCGGCACTCGTCGACGGGTTCCTCGGGCGCGAGCCCCGGGTCGAGTCGCTCCTCGACGCCGCACGCCTCGGCCACGGCCTCGAGCACGAGCGCGGCCGCCACGTGCTCTTCCTCGACCCGCGTGCGCCGGCCCTTGACGAGTTCCACCGAACGGCTCACGGTCGCCTCAGCGGTCTGGACCGCGACGTGGATCCGATGGGCACCGCGTTTCGGTCGATCGCTGGCAAGGCTCGCCGTACACCCCACCCCGGCCAACCACTGGGAGGGTGGGGACTGGGAGGGCGAGGACTGGGAGGGCGAGGCTCCTGCCGAGCCGACGTCCGTCGCCGATCCCGCCGACTCCGCGGGAGATCCGGCCTCCCCGAACCGGCACGCCCGGAGGTAGGCGGCCATGGCCATGGCCCGGCCCGTGGGCTCGGCGCAGAACTGATCGGGCCGCCCGCCCAGCCACGCGATCATAGCCGGCTCGCTGTACGGCACGACCGCCTCCAGCACGGTCCGCGATGCCCCCGGCACCCGGAGCAACTCCGCAATCGCGCCGCTCCCCCCGCCGGTCACGGCCAGCACGAACCGCGTCGAGGCGGCGTGAATGCTGGCAACGAGGCGTTCTGCCGGGATGGACTTCATCGTCGCGGACGCGGTTGGCTTCCTCCCCTCTCCCGCTCACGGGAAAGGGGCCGGGGGTGAGGGCGGCATCGCTCGGGATCAGCCTCCAAGTGTACCGAGATTGTCTCCTTCGTTCCACTCAGATAGGCCCGTGATGGATGCCGATCGAAAGGGTCAGGGCTGCGGACGCACCATCCGAACGGAGCGTTGGCCGGAAACGCAATGAGCCCCGAAGCGGCGGAATGCGAAAGCCCAGGGCAACGTCCTCGTTGTACTACACAAGTTTGGGAGAACAAAAGGAGAACAAAAGGCGTCAGAACTATTTTCTCCTTGTCCATCTTCCCAAAATAGTTCTGACCCGTTTTCCGGCACGCAAAATAGTCCTGACCCGTTTTCCGTCCACATGCGGAGTCGCCTGTCTCCGGTCCGTCGCCCAATTTCAAACGAATTCGCACCGCACGGAATTGCCTTGAAATTGGGCCAGTGTTTGTCCTACGTTGGCGATCTGCGAAAGCTGCGTGCCGCCGGACGGCTACCGGACGGGAAATCGGTGTTCGCACCAGAAGTGCGGGTATTGTCTCTCGGCCAGGGCCAAGGGCCGGGCGTTTCACTGCCCCATCAAGAAATGGTAGGGAATCCGGAATTCATGTATCCAAAGTACCTGAAGCAGGTCGCGCAGCTCTGTCGAAGAGAGGGTCTTACGAGAGATGAAGCCCGACGTCGCGTCCTCGCGGAGATCGAGGCGGCGAAGCAGCGGGTCCGGGAATCGGCGGGACAGTCCCGTCGCCAGGATCGCGAGGAAATGGAGCGGCCGCTCACGTCGCCGGGTCCCTCTGGCCTCGGTGCTTCCTCCCTAATCTCCCGCCCGGAAAGGAGGAGCGAGAAAGAGCGGCCGGCAGAGGCGGACCGCCCGGCGCTGAAGAAGGCGGGTCTGATCTCCCCGGCCGACCAGTGGTGCATCGAGATCGACGTAACCAACGCCTGCCCGCACGGGTGCGCGAATTGCACGCGATTCACGCGGCTGGTGACGAAGCCGTTCTGGATGGATCTGGCGACGTTCCAGCGAGCGGTGGATTCGATGACCGGCTACCGCGGCGTCCTTGGGATCATGGGCGGGGAACCGACGCTCCATCCGCAGTTCGGCGAGATGCTCGATTACTATCGGGAGCGTTGGCATGCGGAGGAAGACGCGGAGAAACGGAAACACGGAGACGCGGAGAAGGGAAGAGAGGCGATCGAGGATTTCGGGGCCTACGCCGCGGCGAGGGCGGTGGATCCCAAGGGGCCGTCGCGGCGTGTGCTGTTCACGAGTCTCGGGCCGGGTTACTACCGGCACTTTGAGGCGATCCAGGACGCGTTCGTCCAGCAAGGGATCAATACGCATCAGAACGGGTGCCTTCATCAAGCCCTTCTGGTCACGCGGCGGGAACTTGGGATCCTCGACCCTGAGTGGCTCTCCTTGCGGGACAACTGCTGGATTCAGCGGCTCTGGTCGGGCTCGATCACGCCCAAGGGGGCGTACTTCTGCGAGATCGCTGGGGCCCTGGACATGCTCTACGACGGCATTCCCGACGCCCGGCGGACGGAATTGGGCATGCCGACCTCCGGCGGCTGGCCGATCGAACGGGGCTGGTGGCGGCGCTCGCCGGCGGAATTCGGCGAACAACTCGGCTGGTGCGAGTTCTGCGGGGCGGCCCTTCCGACCCCCTTCGCCCTCTCTTCGGAGCACGTGCAACAGGTCTCCCCGTGGCACGCTGCCCGGCTGGCCGAGATCGGCTCGCCCCTTGCTGGCTCGCCGCGTATGGCGGTGCTTGAGAAGAAGGGAGAGGGGAGAAGGGAAAGGGGAGATTGCGTTGGGGACTCTCTGCCGTCTTCCAGCTCCTCTCTCCCTTCTTCGCTGTCCGATCCCGACTGGTACATGCCGGTCCGGGACAAGTCGCAACGGGCCGCCGGACATGACCTCCACCCGAAATACATCGAGGCGATCACCGTGAGCGTCGACTGCGGCGACGAGCTGCGTCGCACGCTCCCGGGCAGGATCCGGCAGTTCGACCGCTACATCATCGTCACAGCCAGCCACGATGAGCTCACCCAGCAGGTCGCCCGCGAGGCCGGCGCGGAGGTCGTCGTGACCGACGCCTGCTACGACGATCACGCTTCGTTCAACAAGGGGGCGATGCTCAACGCCGGGCTGCGGGCGTTGAAGCACGACGACTGGGTCGTGTTCACCGACGCCGACATCTTCTTTCCGCCCGACTGGCGCGAGCAGATCGGGCGTCTGGTGCTCAACCCGGGTTGCCTCTACTACACGCGACGGTGGCACCTTCCTCGGGAGGTGGAGGAGCCGGACTGGAACCTGGTGACCGACTACCATTTGCTCGACCCGTGCGGAAACGACAGGCCGTGGGGTTACTTCCAACTGTGGAACGTGCGGGCCTCGTGCCTGTGGAAAAGAGAAGGGCGAAGGGCGAAGGGCGAAGGGAGTGTCTTCAGCGCAGTCTCCCCTCTTCCCTTCCGTTTCCCCCTGTGCTTCTGCTCCGCCGGGACCGTGGATCATTGGTTCTGCCTGCAATGGCCCAAAGACAAGACGATCCTGCTCCCGGCCGAGGATCACCGCTTCGACATGCTGCACCTCTGGCACGGACCGTTGGCTGGGCGATGGAACGGCCGGCGGGCGAGGTCCGACCAATGGCAATACGCCGGGCAAAGCGACATCGCGACGGAGGAGCGGTGGCAGGCCAAATGGCCCGTGCCTTGCCTGGTTCGCCGGGTCGACGTGAGGGCATGCTGCGAAGAGACCCGATACCACGATGGCCGCCCTATCGCCTGGTCGACGCCGACGCGGCCCGGCGTCCTCTACGAATTCTCGACGCGAGAGGAGTGAGCGATGAATGAACCGCGAACAGGGTGCGCGTTTCCCATGGGAAGGGACCTGTATGGGTTCTATCCACCGAACACGGCCGGTCCGGCGATCATCGAGTCACCTGCCGTGCTCGAGGCCGTACTTGCCGAGACGCCGGAGGCCGGGGTCTTCGTCGAGATCGGCACGTGGGGCGGGGCGACGGCCGCCTGGATCGCAGACCGTCGGCCGGGCATGACGGTGCTGAGCGTCGACCGTTTCGCCTCCGTGCTCTGCCGGCTGTTGTGGATCGTGAACCGCCGGGCGAACATGCAACTGTTCACGGGCGACTCGGCGACGTTCTACTCCGTTGCCCGGCAGGGCTTCGCCGCGGCCGTGTTCGTCGATGGCGACCACACCGAGGAGGGCGTCCTGGCCGATCTGCGCGGGGCCGAACGCATCGTGAGGCCCGGCGGCACGATCATGGCCCACGACTACCGGCAGCCCGGAATCCCCGGCGTTGCCTTGGCCGTGGATCGTTTCTGCTCGGAGACCGATTGGCACATCGTCAGGCAGGTCGCGAGCATGGTGGTGTTGCGAAAGGGAGTACAACGGTGAGCCTACGCATACTTGGTGTCGGCCTGCCCCGGACGGGCACGGTATCGCTGATCAAAGCCCTGGAGATCCTTGGGCTGCGGGCCATTCACTACCATCCGGCACGCCTGGTCGACGTGGCCGAACGTGGCGACTGGCGGGTCTATGACGACGTCGATGCGGCGGCGGATTTCCCGGCTGCCGCGTTCTACCCCCGCGTCCTGGAGGCCTATCCCGATGTCCGCTGCATCCTGACCGTGCGTCACAACCGACGGGAGTGGCTCGACTCGATCTGCGGGTTCGGGGCGCAACTGGCCGCTTGGATCGGCGACGAAGCGTATCGGGTATTCGTGGACCGCACCGCCCTGGCCTGGTGGGGCGTCGGGGCACCGGCGCCGCAAGAAGCTCTGGTCGCCCGCTACGAAAGCTGGAACGCCCAGGTGCAGTCCGATCCGAGGATCCCGCCCGGCCGGTTGCTCGTCTTCAATCTGGTCGGCGGCGACGGCTGGGGGCCGCTGTGCCGGTTCCTTGGCATGCCGATTCCCGACGCTCCGTTTCCTTGGGAGAACCGCCGCCATGCCCGAACGTGAGCTTGACCGCCTGACGATCGGCTCGTTGGCCAAGCAGCACGGCTACCGCACCGCGGCCGTCGGCAAGTGGCACCTCGGCTGGGACTGGCCCATGGCGCCGGGCCAACGCAAGTTCCTTCAAGGTGCGAAAGGCGGGAAGCAGAATGAGCGGCCGGCGGCCACGGCAGAGCACCGGGCGGCCTGGCGCGAGATCTTCTCCAAGCCGATCCCCGGCGGACCGACCACCCGCGGCTTCGACCGGTATTTCGGCACCGACGTGCCCAACTGGCCTCCCTACTGCTTCGTCGAGAACGACCGCACCCGGGGGGAGGCCGCGTCCAGGAAGTAAGGATTCCATGTGGCACAGCCGCCCTCGGCTGTGCAAGGAGTTTCGCACAGCCGAGGGCGGCTGTGCCACACATCAAAGCACGAGGGCCGCCCCTAGACCATCCGGTCGTCGGAGCCCTGGCGGCGCTTCTGGTATTGGCGGCTGGCGGTTTCCAGGGTGCGGCGTTCCTGGCGGGTCAGGCTGGCCTCGCCTTCGCGGGAGATCTTCTCGAGGAGCCGGTCGACCTCGGCGGTGAGGTCCTCTTCGGCCGGCGGGTCCGGTTCCTCGGGCGTGCGAACGCGGAGTTTCGGCCTGGGGCGGAGCCACCGCAACGAGAACGTCTTGGGCCACAAACGGCCGAAGTTCCAGCCCGCGCCGTAGTAGGCCAGGGCTAGGGCCGCCCCGCCAAGATGCACCACGTAGGCCACACGGCTTCCGTCGGGCCGGGCGACGGCGCCATAGGCGTCGAGAACCACGACGAGGATGCCGGCGAACCAGGCCGGCACCGGGATCACGAAGAAGAGGGCCAGCATGCGGCGGGGGAAGTTGAGGGCGTAGAGGACGACGATCCCGGAAATCGCCCCCGAGGCGCCAACCACGCTCACCATCTCCGGGGTCCCTTGCACCTTCTCCACGATCGCCCAGGCCAGCCCGCCGAACACGATCATCGCGAGGTAGACCCTCAAGAACTCCTTGGTGCCGTAGACCTCCTCGACATCCCGGCCGAGGAAGAACAACCCCAGCATGTTGAAGACGATGTGTTGGGGCTCGCGGGCGTGGAGGAACCCGTAGGTGAGGAACTGCCACCACTCCCACGGACTGGCAAGCGTGCCGATCGAGAGACGGCAGGTCTCGGTGAGGCGTCCCTCGGAGAAGACCCAGTCGATCAAGTAGACGACGACGTTGGCGACGATCAGCGCGCCGACCGCCGAGCGCGGACCGAAGCCCGTCGCCGGGGGAGGCTCCTGGCGATAGTATTCTCTGTCGTAGATGCCCATGCTTCCGTCAACAAGCCGTCAAGCGCCTACCTGGCTGCCTGGGCCCGGGCGATCTTGCTGGTCCGCTCGTCAATCCGTCGTTTGGCTTCCCGTTGGAGTCGCGCGATTTCGCTCGCCAGCGCGCGGTTCACCTGGTCGGTCTTCTGTACGGCGTCCTTGATCTGGGCCAGCTTCGCCTCGAGGGCCTTGCGGTGCTTCGTCACGAGGTCGCGTTCGGCTTGCATGGCCTTCAGATCCTCCTTGGTGGACGCGATTTCCTTCTGGAGCAACTCGACCTGCTGGCGGGCCGAAGCGTCGGAGTTCTCTACGGCCTGGGTGTCTGCGGCCGTGGTTTGCAGAAGGTCGCTCAAGATGGTCCGCTGGCGATAGAAACTGGTGAACAGGACGTAGTAGTCGGTCAGCGTATCTTGGCCCGCGGGGCTTCCCGCCGCAGCGGGTTGAGAGGCATCGTTGGGTTTGGCCCCTTCGGCCCCGGCCGCCGCAGCTTGCTCGGCCTTGGGGGCGGCCGCGGCGTCCGACGGCAATTCCGTCGCCCCGCTGGGCATCGCCTCATAAAGCGACCAGGTGGCCCGCTTCTGCATGCTTTGACCCAACTGCTGGCGTTCGCCTTCGGTCAAGGAACGAACGGGTTTCAACTGCCACCGCTGATTGTCAACCCCCGCCACCGAGAACTCCCCGAGATACGCACCGGGGGTCTGGGCCGTGGGATCCTCGAAGAGGAACATCTGGGCCGTCTTGGCGTCCTTGTGGGGAGCGGGGAACGGGGTCATCACCGTGACTTCCCCGGTTTCCGCCTTCATCCCGCTTGGCATCAGGTTTCGCCAGACGCGGCCCCGTCCGATCAGCAGCCGATGCACGTCCTCCTTGACGCGCCGGAGTCCCTCCTGGTAGCCGGGCTTGGTCTCGGCCGGGTTCCCGTCCACGAGAAGCTGCCGATCTTTCGCCAAGGCGGCGATGGCTTCCTCGTGCAACTTGATGCTCTCGCCCCAGTAGTCTCGGGCGGCGAGGGCGCGGGCGGCGGCCACGAAGAACGCCACCGCGACGAGGATCGTCAGCCCGAGGAAGACTTTGTTCCAGATGCTCATAAGAAGCTCGGCCCGGTCTGGAGAAGAGGCCCCACCACACGCCCGACGGCCCGCCGCCGCGAAAGACCGCCCCCGCGCGGCCTAGAGGCAGCATCCATAACCTCGATGGTATTCACACCGTATCGAGGTGTCAAGCTTCTTCACAGCTTTCGCATTCTACGCAACCCGTTGCTGTTGTTTATCTTGCTGCCCAGTACCAACCCATACTGCCCGAATAAGCGGCACAATCGTTTAAGTCTGCCATGGTGGGCGACGAAATCTAACAAGAGACCGGCCTGCGCTACGCAGAGATGGTCTCTTCATCGACCGTATCTTATTGGTACAGAATTGGTTACGACGGATCGTGGTTATGCCGGTAGGATCATCGCGAATAGGGGTGCCCGCCCTGGCGGAGGGAAGCTGGTTGCTCCGGTTGACACCGTTGGTTGGTGGAAACCCTTCGTAAGAGTGGTCTGAGTAGGCTCCATCGAGGAAACCAGGATGGCGATTGGGTCCGAAGCAGTGCAATGCCCCATCATCCCCCGTATGCGAGAGGTGGCTGCGGCCGTCCTGATTCTCGCGGCGGCGGGCTGCAACCGGGCGCACTACCGCTGCCAAGCCGACAAGGAGGTCTATAGCACGGTCGCCTGTGCGACGTCTGACCCTCGGTGGACCGACCCGGACTTCACAATCCAGCCGAATCCCTCGTCGCGCATGTATGACCCCGACAACGACGATTGCCCGCCCATGCCGCCGGACGACCCGGAATCGCACCTGCTGATGCACTGCGTGGACGGCAAGAAGGGCTGGCGGCGTTGGCACCGCTACGGCGACACGCCGTATGTCGAGAATCCGATCTGGCGAGCCTACCTGCCGCGGGACTCGGAAGGGTCGGTGGTGATCGACCGGCTGGGCGCCATGCAGCTTGCGTTGCTCCACTGCCCGGACTATCAGACGCAGTTGGAGAATCTGTACCTGTCGGCCCTGGACGTGACGTTCGAGAGGTTCCGCTTCGACACCCAGTTCTTCGGCGGAACGAAGACCACGTACACGGCCGACGGCCCGCTTCGTGCCGGCAACTCGCAGACCGTCCTCGAGCACGACAACGCGCTGCAGGCCCGGAAGTTGTTCGCCTCGGGCGCCGAGATGGTCGTGGGGCTTGCCAACTCGCTCGTCTGGCAGTTTTCGTCGCCCGACAGCTATCAGGCCAACACCCTCCTGGACTTCTCGCTGATTCAGCCTTTGTTGAGGGCCGGGGGGCGTGCCGTGGTGCTGGAGAGCCTCACCGAGTCGGAGCGCGCCATGCTGGCCAATATCCGGCAGTTGGAGCAGTTCCGCCGCGGGTTCTACACCGAGATTGTCGCGGGCCGGAACCCCGGGCCCGGGCCGTCGAGTGCGGCGCTCACGATTGGGGCGCTATCCCCGTCGTCCCGCATCGTCTCCGCGGGCGGATTCCTCGGCCTGTTGGGCGACCAGATTCTCATCCGCAACCAGCGGGTCAACGTGAGCGTAGTGCAAACCAACCTCGATCAGCTTCAGGCGTTCTTCGAGGCCAACCGTTTGACGCGATTGCAGGTCGAGCAGGCCCGCCAGGCCCTCCTGGATGCCCAGCGGACTCTCATCAGCCTGGAGAACGGCTACCAGGACTCGCTCGACAGCTACAAGATCCTCCTTGGGCTGCCGCCCGATCTGGACGTCCGCGTCGCGGACACCCTGTTGGACCGCTTCAACCTGATTGCCGAGAGCATGCTGGAGACGAGCGACGCCGTTTCGCAGGCGCTGGCGAAGCTCCGGCAGCGGCAGGAGCCGCTTCCTGCGGGTTTCGCCGGCGAATTGGAGAGTGTTCGTCGCATGGTTTCCGCCCAACTGGACGTGGTTCGGGAGGATCTCGAGGACTTGGCGGCTGCCCTCCCCGAGCGGCGCAAGAGTCTGGACTTGTTGCGCAACCGCGAGGAAGTGCAGACGGGCAAGGTGGATCCGGACGCCTTCCGCGTCGGCGGTCCGACCGACCGCGAGGGCGTGCGCGAGAAGACCCTGACGCAACTGACGCTGATGCAGCGGGCGGCGTTGCTCTCGTACCGATTCCCCGAATTGGCGGAGAAGATCGAGCGAACGCTCCGGGAACTGGGGCGTTTGGACGTTTCCCGCGTCGCGCCGCCGGCCCAGGCCGAGGGTGTGCCGGCCCGGAACGTCAAGGAAGACCCCGTGCGACGGCAGATCACCGAACTGGTCGAGACGCTCTCGGACCAGGTGCTGCAACTGACCCTCATCCAGGCCCCGGCCCGACTGGACGCCCTCTCCTTGATCTGGGTGGACCTCTCTTCCGAGGAGGCCTTCCGTATTGCCCGGGCCAACCGGCCCGATTGGATGAACGCCCGCGCCGCCTTGGTCGATTCCTGGCGGCAAATCGAGGTGGTGGCCAACGCCCTGAAGAGCGGCCTGAACTTGCGGTTCAGCGGCGACTTGAATACCGTGGGCAACAACCCGGTGGACTTCCGCGGCTCGACGGGCCGGTTGAGGGTCGGGGTGGAGTTCGACGCCCCGCTGACCCGGCTCGAAGAGCGGAACGACTACCGCACCGTCCTGATCAACTATCAGCGGAATCGCCGCGCGTATTATCGGTTTGAGGACCGGATCAACCAGAGTCTCCGCACCACGCTCCGCGACATCCGCCTGCGGCAACTCGATTTCGAGGTCCGCCGGGCGGCGGTCTTCGTGGCGATTGCGCAGCTCGACCTGACGCGTCAGAACCTCCACAAGCCGCCGGGGCCCAACGAGACCTCCCAGTTCGGTGCCACCACGGCCCGCGACCTCTTGCAGGCCTCCTCCGCGCTGCTGACCGCCCAAAATAACTTCCTCACCGGCTGGCTCAACTACGAAATCCAGCGGATGAACCTCGACTTCGACCTGGGGACCATGCAACTGGATCAGAACGGGATGTGGATCGATCCGGGGGTGGTCGAGTCGGGCTACGCCGGCCCAACAGAGGCGGAAGACATCCCCCTTCCTGAGCCCGCCCCCCTCCCGCCGTCTCCCGGACCAGCCTCCTAGGCCGTCCTCCACACGAGTCATCACGTTTCGCGTCCGCAGCGAGCGGGCTCAGGGTTCGGGGTTCGGGGTTCGGGGTTCAGACATCCGCGTAGCGGGCGGGCTTGCCCGCCGAATGCGGCCGCCACCCCCTGAACTCTGAACGGATTCCCGAGCCCGGAATCCCGCTTCTTTCCCCTTCGCTTGGGGTAGTGACCGCACGATCCCCACGGGACGGCGCGGTGACAAGACCGCCGCTTGCGGCTAGAATGAAGGCTGGGGTGGCAGATCAATCCTCGGCCAGGGGCGGATGCCTTGGCTTCGGGGATCCTCGCGTCGGAGGGCCGAGACCATGAACCCGATCCCACGAACTACCAGACTGCGGGAGTTGCGGCGGGGGGCCGTGTCGCGTACGGGGATTGCGTTTTTCGCGGCAATCCTGGTCGTGCCGGTCGCGGCCTGGCAGTTCCTGCCCGGGATGTCGGGCAAGACGGAAATCGACGCCCCCATGCTTCACGTGGTCGAAAAAGGGCTCTTCGTCCACGACATTACCGAGCGAGGTACGGTCGAGAGCGCCAGCAACATCGAGGTCCGCTGCCAAGTCCAGGCCCAGGGCTCGGCGGGGACGCGGATCCTGGAGATCGTCCCCGAAGGGACGTACACCAAGGAGGGAGACCTGGTCTGCCGGCTGGATTCCTCGGCCCTGGAGAACGACTCCCTGAAGCAAGAGAGCGTCGTGGAGAACGCCAACGCGGCCAAGATCCAGGCCGAGAGCGACCACGAGACCGCCGTGAAGGCGCTCGACGAGTACCTGAAAGGCAAGTTCGAGATCGACAGCGCGCAGATCGACGCCGATCTCGCCGTGGCCGAGGAGAATGCCCGCCGCGCCCAGGAGACGGTGCGCTACAGCACGCAACTCCTGGAGAAAGGCTATATCACGCAGCTTCAACTGGATGCGGACAAGTTCGCCGCAGAGAAGGCGGCGAGCGACAAGAAGTCGGCGAAGCTCAAGAAGCTGGTCTTGGAGACCTATACCAAGCAGAAGATGTTGGTGCAGCTCAAGGCCGACATCAACTCCACGCAAGCCAAGCTCAAGGCCCAGGAGAACACCTGGAAGCTGGAGGTCGCGCGACTCAACCTGATCAAGGATCAGATCGCCAAGTGTGAAATTCGCGCCCCGGCCAACGGCCAGGTCGTCTATGCGAACAACACGGAGCGTTACGGCGGGACGGAGATCATCATCGAGGAGGGGGCGGTGGTGCGCGAGCGGCAGGTGATCGTCCGTCTCCCCGATCCCAAACGGATGCAGGTGAAGGCCAAGATCAACGAATCGAAGATCGCCGCCGTCCAGGAGGGGCAGGCCGCCGTCATCCGTCTCGACGCCCTTCCGGATCAGGAACTCCGGGGAGTCGTCCGGAAGGTGAACGAGTACCCAGTGCAAGGGGGCTGGCTCTCCGCGAACATCAAGGAATACGAGACGACGGTGGAGATCCTCGGTTCGCCGACCGGGCTCCGCCCGGGGCTCAATGCCGAAGTCCGGGTCCGCGTGGCCCAACTGCCCGACGTCGTCCAGGTCCCGGTCCAGGCGGTTTTCTCGCAGGGCGACAGGATCTTCTGCTTCGTCCGCGCCGCCGACGACTGGGAACTTCGGCAGATCGAAGTCGGCGACACCAACGACAAGACGATTGTCGTGAAGAAGAACCTTCAGCCCGGCGAGACGGTGGCGCTGAACGCGGCGCCTCTCCGCGCACTATACGATTTGCCGGAGGCGCCGGCGCAGCCGGAGTCGAAGATCCTGCTCGCCTCCTCCGAGGGCGACGCCCCGCCTGTCCGGGAAGCCGGCCAGACGCGGGACGCGAAGCCGGGCGAGGCCCGCCGGGGTCCGGCCGGCGACGGCCCGCCAGAGGGCCGAAAACGCCGTTCCGATCGTCCCGACGCCGCGAAGGGAGATCCCACTGCCGCCGCCGGACAGATGTTCGCCCAACTCGACAAGGACGGCGACGGCCGCCTCACGAAAGACGACCTTCCCGAATCGATGCGGGCCCGCATGGCCGCCATAGACACCAACGGCGACGGGTTCGTTGACCGCCAGGAGTGGGACGCCGCCGCACGGACGTTTGCCGCCGGCGCCCGCGAACGCAAGCCGAATACGAGGGGCGGTTGATGCGCTGGGCCGCTCGGATTCTTCAGGCCACGAAGGAATACGTGCTCGACGGCGGGACGGTCCGCGCCCTGCGGGGCGTGGATCTCGAAGTCCCCGCCGGCGACTACGTGGCCGTGATGGGCGCGTCGGGCTCGGGGAAGAGCACCCTGCTGAATCTCCTGGGCTGCCTCGACCGCCCCACGTCCGGCAGCATCTTTTTGGGCGAGGAGGACGTCGCCCTGGCCGACGACGATCGCCTCTCCGAAATCCGAGCCACCCATATCGGTTTCATCTTCCAGTCCTACAACCTGATCCCGCAACTGACCGTCCTGGAGAACATCGAAGTCCCCCTCATGTACCAGGGGCGCTACGGGGCGAAGTGTCGCAAGCGATGCCGGGAATTGGCGGAGATGGTGGGGTTGGGCCAGCGGCTCAACCACCGGCCCACCCAGCTCTCCGGCGGTCAGCAGCAACGCGTGGCGATCGCCCGAAGCCTCGTCAACGATCCCCTCTTCCTCCTCGCCGACGAGCCGACGGGAAATCTCGACTCGGCCACCACCGACGAGATCCTCGGGCTCCTGGAGTCGCTCAACCGCGACGGGAAGACGATCATCATGGTGACCCATGAACCCGACGTGGGGCAGCGAACCCGACGGATCGTCCGCCTCATGGACGGCATGGTGCAGTCCGACCGGCGGCTGGCGGAAGTAGGGAGCCCGAACGGCGAAAACGGGGAGCCGAAAGCGGAAAACGGAAGAGGGACGGCATCGCCCGTCGCCTAGCGCCACGCTTGGCGACGGGCGAGCGGCGGGCAAGCCCGCCCGCTACGCGGAAATGCCCTCCAACTCCCAACCCCCAACTCCCAACCCCCAACTCCCAACTCCCAACCCCCAACTCCCAACCCCCAACTCCCAACTCCCAACTCCATGTCCCTCATCTGGCTGCGAACCTGGCAAGTGGGAGTCAAGAGCCTGCTGCTGCACCCGCTGCGGTCGCTCTTGACCGTGCTGGGGATCTTCATCGGCGTGGCCGCGGTGATCTGGCTTCTGGCGATTGGGGAGGGGATCAGCCGCAAAGCCCAGGAGCAGATCGAGGGGCTGGGGGCGAACAATGTCATCCTCACGTCGCGCAAGCCGCCCAGCGAGGTCACCGATCGGGTCCGCGGTTTGGTGCCCTACGGCCTGACACGCGACGACTACGCCCGTATCACGGCCACGATTCCGACGGTGACGCGGGCGATCCCGATCCGGGAACTGCGGCGACGGTTCAACTACAAGGGACGCATGGTCGACGGCCACCTGGTCGGCAGCACGCCCGAGTACGCCGAGGTGACCAAGCTCGAAGTCGATCGCGGACGCTTCCTCAGCGAGGCCGACGGCGCCGACAAGAAGAACTACTGCGTTCTGGCCTCCGGCACCGCGGAACGGTTGTTCCCCTACGAAGACCCGCTGGGACAGGCCATCCACGTCGAGGAGCAATACTACGTGGTCATCGGCGTGCTCAAGGCGCGCATGCCGACGGCGGCGATCGGCGGGTCGCTGGCGGCCCGGGATTTCTCCAGCGACGTCTACATTCCCATCGAGACCCTGCGCAGCAGGATCGGCGACCTGGTCGTGACCCGGCGGAGCGGCTCCTTCGAGGGCGAGATGGTGCAGCTCAGCCAGATCACCGTCCGGATCGACAAGATCGAGAACGTGATGGAGACGGCGGAGCTGATCAAGCAGACGCTCGCATCCAGCCATCGAAACGACGATTTCGGCGTCACGGTCCCCCTGGAGCTGCTGGAACAGGCGAGGACCACGCGGCTGATGTTTATCATCTTCATGGGCCTGATTGCGGCGATCTCGCTGGTGGTGGGCGGGATCGGGATCATGAACATCATGCTCGCCACGGTCACGGAGCGGACCCGGGAGATCGGCGTCCGCCGCGCCCTGGGCGCCAAGCGCCGCGACATCATCCGGCAGTTCCTCGTCGAGACGGTCTCGCTCTCGACCGTGGGTGGACTGACCGGCGTGCTCGGCGGGCTGCTCTGCAACCCCGTCACCAAGTTCATCCAGGCCCGGCTCGAAGACGCCTTCCCGAAGGTGATGTCCCAACTGCCCGACGTGATCAAGACCGTCGAGCCGATCGTCGTCCCCTTCTCCATCCCGCTGGCCTTCATCATCGCGGTCACGATCGGCGTCGTCTTCGGCCTCTATCCGGCCATGCGCGCCGCCTCGATGGACCCCATCGAGGCCCTCAGGCACGAGTAGGACCTTCGATGTCGACTTCATGCGATTCCGGCCCGAACCGTTCTCCGGGCTGGACTCGGTGGCCATTGAGGAACTCCCGGGTCGAGAGCAGCCGCTTGCCGGCCGGCTGGACCGACTGAATCAGGATGGTCCCCGCTCCGGTGGCGATTGCCAGGCGGTCACGCGTTGCTTCGAGGACCGTGCCGGGAGGGCTGGCGGGATCGAGGTCGGGCAGGACGGCCACAGGGCCGAGAATGAGTCGGACCGGGGTGCCGGAAGGGCGGTGCCAGAACGTGTACGTCTTCGGCCACGGCTCGAAGGCCCGGACGTGGTCCCGGACGGCCGCGGCCGGCCGGCTCCAGTCGATCAGCCCGTCGGTCCGTTTCAGCCGGGGGGCCTTGGAGGCCAGGGCGGGATCCTGGGGCAGGGCCTCCAGGCGGCCGCCCTCCAGCGAGTCGATCGCCTGACGGATCAGCCACGCCCCGAGTTCCGAGAGCCGGGTCTCGAGTTCCACGGCGTCTTCCTCGGGCCGGATGGGCGTGGAGGCCTGGGCGATGACCGGGCCGGCATCGACCTGGGGCGTCATGTGGATCACGCTCACCCCTGTCTCCCGCTCCCCGTGGTAGATCGCCCAGTTGATCGGCGCAGCTCCCCGATACTTCGGCAGAAGGGAGGCGTGGAGGTTGATCCCGCCCAGTCGCGACTTGGCCAGCGTCGCGGCCGACAGGATCTGGCCGTAGTCGCAGACCACCAACAGGTCAACGTCCAGGGAGGCCAGCCTGGCCTGGGAATCCGGGGCGTTGATATCCTCCGGAGCGAGAATCGGAATCGCGTACTCCTCGGCCACGCCGCGCATTGGGTTGGAGGGGGCCCCCGGCCGACGGTCTTTAAGGGGGCTGGTCACCAAGGCCACCACCGAGTGGTGTGTCTCGTACAGCCCGCGAAATGTCGGCACGGCAAACGGACCCGTGCCCATCATCATCAGTTGCATGGAACCACGCCCGAGCCCTGGGAATCTCCAGGCCATTATCGCAACGAATGCCATGAGATGGGAGTGGGGGGAGATGAGGAGAGTGGGAGAGGGGGAGAGTGGGAGAGGGGGTGGAAAGTCACACGCCAAATGGCACCGCGGCTGAGAGCAGGTGACGGTCTCCTTCGATCCCGTTACCATGAACAGGAAGGAGGACGACCGATGCGCGAGCAGTCGATCGTTCGTAGGAGGCATCGTTGTGAGGTGAAGACGCGTGTTGCGCATTCATTATCTTCAGCACGTTGAGTTTGAAGACGCGGCGAACATTGTTCCTTGGGCCGAGGCCCGGGGGCATCGGGTGAGTCGGACCCGGCTTTACGCCCGGGAGCCCTTGCCGTCGCCGGACGCCATCGACTGGCTTGTGATCATGGGCGGGCCCATGAACGTCGACGAGCACGACCGTTATCCGTGGCTCGTGCGGGAGAAGGAGTTCCTGGCCGGGGCGATCCGGCGAGGCACGCCGGCGCTGGGCATTTGCCTGGGCGCGCAACTCATCGCCGAGGTGCTGGGAGGCCGCGTGACGCAGAACCGGGAGAAGGAGATCGGGTGGTTTCCCGTCTCGCTCACCGACGGCGCGAGCTACTTGCCGCCTTTCCAGTCGCTTCCCCGGCAATTCCTCCCGTTTCACTGGCACGGCGACACCTTCTCGATCCCGCCCGGCGCGGTCCGTGCGGCTTCGAGCGAGGCCTGTACGAACCAGGCGTTCCTGTACGGCGACCGCGTGGTCGGCCTCCAGTTCCACTTGGACTATTCGGCGGCGAGCATCGCGAAGATGGTCCAGTCGTGCGCCGAGGAACTGGTCGAGGGCCCGTACATCCAGCGCTGGCCGGAGTTGCTTACCGACGCCGCCCGGGCCGCCGGATTGCAGACCCTGCTCGACGCGTTCCTCGACGCCATGCAGCAGAACCTGGGCCTCTGAGCCCCCGGGCACCGGAGAGCACTCGCGGCAGCGCGCGGCGTAGTGTCGAGCAGGATCTCTCGCCGGCGTCGGACGAGTTGCAGGCCATAACCCACTGTAACCCCAAGAGTTGCGCCGTTGTCTCGCGGCAGCCTCGGTCGAAAGGCTCGCTTCGCTTGGCGGAGTCTTCCGAGTGTCTAGAATACCGGCGGCGTGAAGAACGGATGCCCCGGGGGCCGCCTCCCCGTGGCGCTCTGTTCGGACGTCTTCGGCCGGTTTGACGCTGCGGTCTCGTGGTAAGGCGGCGACTATGTCTTCCTGCGCTCCGTTTCTGCTCCGTGGAACGTTGGGGGCAGCGTTTCTTGTCGCGGCGGCGGTCCAGGCCGGGGAGGGCTCGCGCCACGAAAAGAAGGACGTTCGGGCCACGGCGGACTTCGCACGTGGGGACGCCACCTCCGATCCCCTGGCCTTACTCCTGCGAGCACCCGCGATCCGCAGCGAACTCGCGCTCCGGCAAACGCAGGTGGACTCGCTGGACCGCCTGCTCGACGGGGTCGGAGAACCCCTGTGGCGACTGCGGGACGCTCAATTTCGAGATGCCGAGACGTCGAAAGCGGCTTGGCAGCTCATCGACCGGCTCGAATCGAGTCTTGGAGACATCCTGAATCGCGAGCAGCAGACGCGACTCCGCCGGCTCTTGGTGCAGGCAAGGGGCTTTCATGCCCTGCTGTCGCACGATGTCATCACGGGGCTGCGGCTCGCGCCGGATCGCGTGCGACAGATTGCGGAGGTGCTGGAGGAAACACGGAAGGAGACCCAACGGCTGCTGAGAGAAGCGTCGGTCAAGGGCGACGTGGATCGCTCGAACCAGGCCGAGAAGCTGGCGGCCGCAGAGCGGAAAAAGGTGCTTGCCCTCCTGACCGACGACCAGAAGCGACGATGGCAGCTTCTCCTGGCCAACCACTACGATTTCAGCCGATTGCCGCTGCGATACGCCCGGGCACCCGAAGTCCGCGGCGTCGAGGAGTGGATCAACTCCACCCCTCGAACCCTCGCGGAGCTTCGCGGCAAGGTAGTGGTGTTGCACTTCTTCACCTTCGGATGCATCAACTGCGTCCACAACCAGCCGGCGTACAAGGACTGGCACGAGCGATTCTCCAGCAGGGGCACGGTCGTGCTTGGCATCCACACTCCGGAGGGCGAGAGCGACCGGAACATCGGGAGCATCCGCAAAGCCCTTCAAGACCAGGGAATTGTCTATCCCGTGGCCGTCGACAACAAGAAGGAAAACTGGACGGCCTGGGCGAACCACACCTGGCCATCAGTGTACCTGATCGACAAGGAGGGATATGTGCGATACTGGTGGTACGGCGAATTGAACTGGCAGGGCGCCCAGGGGGAAAAGCTCTACCGGAAAAAGATCCTCGAATTGCTTGCGGAGGGCACGTGATGGAGAGAGACAGCGTCGTGGGCTCGCATCGGCGGGCCCGAACGGCAACGAGATGCCTCGTCGGCGTCTCGCTTCTGGTAGGGTCCCTGGCAGGAATCCCATCCATGTCGCACGCGCAAACCCGTCAGCCCGATTCGGCGGGCAATCCGCCCGCCCCGCCTGCCGCCGGGGAGTCCAAGGACCTCGAGACCGCCACTTTCGGCGCCGGGTGTTTCTGGTGCACCGAGGCGGTCTTCCGTCGATTGAAGGGAGTCCGGTCCGTGGTCCCCGGCTACAGCGGAGGACGCGTCAAATCGCCGACCTACAAGCAGGTCTCCACCGGCAAGACAGGACATGCAGAGGTCGTGCAGATCACCTTTGACCCCAAGGAGATCTCGTACGCGGAACTCCTGGAAGTGTTCTGGCAGACGCACGACCCGACGACCCTGAACCGCCAAGGACCAGACTTCGGAACACAGTATCGCTCGGTGATCTTCTACCACAGCGACCAGCAGCGCAAGACCGCTGAGAAGTGCAAGAGCGAACTTGACGCGGCGCGGGCCTTCGACTCCCCCATCGTGACGCGGATCGTCCCGTTCCGCGAGTTCTATCGCGCGGAGGACTACCACAAGGACTACTTCGAGTTGCACCCACAGCAGCCCTACTGCGCTGCGTATATTCGTCCCAAGGTGGAGAAACTCGAAAAGGTGTTCCGCGACAAGCTCAAAGCCCCGGCGAGCCGCAAGTGACCAGCCGACCGCCGTCGCAGAACGCAACTGCATCGCGGACGCGGCACGAACCCGGACATCCAAGGGAGCCGTAGGTCGCAAACCCTGACACTACCATTGCCGCAACTCCGCGCTGTGGGTGTCAAGCCCACGGCCTTGGGTTGGCGAATTCAAGTACCCGCGGCAGGATTCGAACCTGCGGCCTGAGCTTTAGGAAAGCCCTGCTCTATCCCCTGAGCTACGCGGGCCTATACCGGCCATAGTGCGTATCCTAGTCTCCAGTCCACGCCTCCACGACAGGCAACGATTGCCGCTATTCTACCCTGTCCGAACGGACGGTGGCAATCCGCAGGCCAGTTATCGTTCTGGTTGGCGCTGCTTTGGCGTCAGCGTGGTGGCCAAGAGGCCGGCTTGAACAAGGCGGGGCGCTTTGGCATGGTATACGCACGTTCATATATCCCCATCTCGTGCGGTATGGACTGGGGGCACCATGATCCAAGTGATTGCCAGCGAGCGAAAATCCGCCGTGCTCACGCCCTCTAGCCTGGCCTGCCTGGCACACGTTCCGACGGTCAATCTTACGGCCGGCTGCGCCCACGAATGCCGATACTGCTACGCCCGCGGCTACCTGACGCATCCGGGCGAAGGCAAGGTCAGGTTCTACACCAATACGCTTGCGAAGTTGCAGGAGGAGTTGCGCCGCAAACGGAAGAAGCCCACCACCGTGTACTTCAGTCCCTCCAGCGATCCGTTCCAGCCGATTCCCGAGGTACTGAACATGGCTTACGACGTGTTCAGGTTTCTCTTGGAATCGGAGATCGGCGTGGCGTTTGTGACCAAGGGGCTGATTCCCGAGCGACACCGCAAGCTGTTGGCGGCCCATGCGCCACAGGTCCAGGGGCGGATCGGGCTGATTACGCTTGAGTCAGCAGTCGTTGCCGCGTTTGAACCCGGCGCGGCAACGCCGAAGGCCCGGTTGGCGCAGGCTGCCGAACTGATCGGCGCAGGCGTTATGGTCGAGGCAAGGCTTGACCCGATCTTGCCCGGCGTGACCGACGGCGAGGAGTGCCTGGAACCTCTCTGCGCAGCATTGGCGGCAACCGGCGTGCGCACGATTGCCGCCAGCGTTCTCTTTCTCCGGCCGGCTGTGATTGGATCGCTGCGCCGGCACGTGAAGAACCAGGTGATGCTGAAGCGCCTGTTGGATCGTTTCGCCAACGCCAAACCGCTGACGATCCATGCGGAGAACAGCCGCGTGCGAGCGCTTCCGACCGAGGCACGCCTTGAGATCATCGAGCGTCTGAAATCCATCGCACGCCGCCACGGCATGGAAGTCCTCGTCTGCGTCTGCAAGAACCCGGACATCTCGCGTGGCTCCTGCCACATTTCGGGCCGCTGGCCGCCTGCGGCCCGCAGTAGCGCGGGTCAACTGGGACTGTTCCAACTCTAGCGGCCGCGCGGAAGGGTCGCAACGTGGATGTATCAAAAGTGCAATCACCTGTGCGGTCTTGGGTACCGGCGCATGTTTGCCATAAAGGGGACACCACCTTCCTGGGGAGGCCAACGAGAACAACCCTTGCTGAGGGGAACAATGAATTACTACTTCTACAACACTGATGCGAATTCCCTCAGCCGTGACGGTCGCTTTCCAATCCTCATCAAGGAGGGTTTTGCCGCGACAAGCGGTCCCTAATACGTTTTGGTGAAGAACTCGGGAGGTTGTCGCCAGGCGATACCCTTCTGATGTATGAGAATGGGCTTGGTGTCGTGGCCGTTGGCACCGTTCTCGAACACTGGGACCAGAAGTCACACGAACTACCGCTGTACTACCTGCCCGGCGATGGTGGTTTCGATCATGAGTATCGCATTAAGGTTGATTGGTTTCTCGATCTTTCGGAGAAGCCAATCAGGGTTCAGGACTTGAAACAGCGCGCTTCAACACCGCGGGGGGCCATCGACAGGATCGTGAAATGGCGCGCCGAAGTCGAAAACATGATTGAGGAGCGGTTGACGCAGGCATACTGGCCAGAACAAGTCACCTCGCCATCACAGTACATCGAAGGCGCAATCCGCCAGATCTCTGTGAATGCTTACGAGCGCAACCCGGCGGCGCGGGCTGCGTGCATCGCTCATTACGGGCCGTCCTGCGTCATCTGTGGATTCAACTTCGGCGCGATGTTTGGGCCAACCGCGGAGGGATACATCCACGTTCATCACATCCGACCGCTGGCCGAGATCGGCGAGGAGTACGAGGTGGACCCAATTGCCGATCTGCGACCGGTCTGCCCCAATTGCCACGCGGTTGTTCATTTGGGCGGCGAGTCGCGATCGGTCGAGTGCGTGAAGCGATTGCTTGCCCAGAAACAACGCTGTTGACGAGTGGCCTCACAGGCCGGCTCCCCTGCCTGCGGAGTGCAAGGTACTTCTCGCGTTCTGTATGGGATGGCGGCATCGGTTCTGACGCAGGGTCATTGTGGAAGGGGAATCGCATGGCCCGTAAAACGGATCAAAGACAGGGCTGTCTGTTCGACGATGGCAAGCGAGGCGAACCGGTCTTGGTCAGCGCGTGCCTGCTCGGCATCCCTTGCCGTTGGCACGGGCGCAGGCCGAAGAAGAGGGAAGAACTTATCAGACGATTGCAGCAGCGATACGTGCTCGTGCCGATCTGCCCGGAGCAACTCGGCGGGATGCCGACACCCAGGACGAGCGAGACGCTCCAGGGAACAGGCGCTCAAGTTCTCGACGAGGGGCTGCAAATCATCGCCCCGGAAACGGGTGAAGACGTGACCCATTTTCATGTCAACGGGGCGCGGTACGCCTTGGAAATCGCGGAGATCATCGGTGCGAGGCGCGCCTATCTCAAGGGAGGGAGCCCTTCGTGCGACCGTCAGGGCGTGGCGGGCGAAGTGCTCACACGCGGCGGGATCAAGGTGATTCGCGTCGGTTGAGCGGGAAACTGCGGTTGTTCCGACAGCCGCACCGCGGGCTGTCTCAGGGGTCTTCACGGCTGCGGAAGAGAAAACTCGCGAAGTGCTCTATTCCAGAGGATTTCGGGCGTTCTCTTGAGGGGCGATGGGGCTAGAAGCGGCCTTTAGGAAACCGTTGCTCTATCCCCTGAGCTACAGGCGCTTTAAGCTAATACTGGCAGGCACTTCCAGCGAATCTCGTCTTCCTATCGCACGGGGCTTCACGCCGGTTCTTACTCTTACGCCTGCGAGACGGAAATCCAGGGGTTGCTCCTAACCATCGGACCGAGTCGGATCTGGTACATCGGGTCCCAGGATTTGGGGCACCCATGGATTCCGAATTCTACTGCCCGCGATTCTCGGGGTGAACCGGCCGGTCCCAGGTTCCTGGCGAGGGGAGAAGCCAAGGGTCGGCTTCGTCTTGGATCAGCCCGAGGTGGCGTTCCAGCGGGCCAGGGCCATGAGCGGGAAGTAGATCGGGTAGTAGTGATAGCGGAGGTAGAACACCTTCGGGAAGCCGGTGCCGGTGAACTCCAGCTCGTCCCAAGTGCCGTCGGCGTCCTGGCGATCGACCAGGAAGCAGATGCCGCGCACCGTGGCCGGATGATCGCGGAGGCCGGCCGCCATCAGTCCCATGACGGCCCAGGCGGTTTGCGAGGGCGTCGCCGGGCCTTGGCCCCGGAGCGACGGATCGGCGTAGCTATCGACCGATTCACCCCATCCTCCGCAGTCCTGCTGGAAGGCGAGCAGCCAGTTGGCTCCGGCAACGACGGCCGGGTCGCCGGGGGGCACGCCCACGGCAGCCAGGCCCGTGAGCGTCTGCCACGTGCCGTAGATGTAGTTGACACCCCAGCGGCCGAACCAACTCCCGTCCGGCTCCTGGGTACGGCGGAGGTAGGCCACGGCCCGATCTACCACCGGATCGCCCACCCGGCGTCCCAACTTGCCGAGGGCCTCCACGACGCGGCCGGTGAGATCGGGGGTGCTCGGGTCGATCATCGCGTTGTGATCGGCAAAGGGGACGTAGCAGAGGAACTGCCGGTTGTTGTTCCGGTCGAACGCCCCCCAGCCTCCGTCGTCGTTCTGCATGGCCAGCATCCAGTTCAGCCCGCGGTCGATCGCCCCCGCGGTCCGTGCCAGGAGGGCCTCGTGGCGGTCGTCTGCCGCGGGACCGTCCCCGCCTGCTTCTTCCGTGAATTGCTCGGCCAGGGCCATGAGCACCATGGCAGTGTCGTCGGAGTCGGGATAGAAGTCGTTGTGGAACTCGAAGCACCACCCGCCCGGTTCGACGCCGACCGTTTCCGACCAGTCTCCGGGCCGGCGGATCTGCTGGTCGAGGAGCCAACCCAGCGCGCGGACCATGGCGGGATCGCCGGCGGCGGTCCCGCCCCCTGCCAACGCCCGCACGGCAATGGCCGTGTCCCATACGGGCGACTTGCAGGGCTGCAAGCGGATGGCCCCGGTTTGCGGGTCCTCAAGCATCAGGTCGTCGAGTTGCCGGCGACAGGAGGCGACCTCCGGGCTCTGGTCGTTGTAACCCAGGGCGCGGAGTGCCACGAGACTGAAGACAATCGGCGGGAAGATCGCCCCGAGGCCGTCGCTCCGCTGGAAGCGATCGAGCATCCACCGCGTGGCGGCCCGGATCGCCCGTTGCCGCGGCAGGCACCGCAACTTCTGACAAGCCTTCAGCAGCCGGTCGACGATGCGGAAGAACCGATCCCAACTGACCAGCCCGGTGCCTCCGGGAAGGCCGGGACACCGCAAAGGGGCCCAGTCGCGAGGCCGCTTCACGAAGAGTTCGCCGATCCCCAGATCCCGTCGAAGCCAGCGCACCGGCTCCAGCGCCGAGACGATCGACAAGGGAACGATAATCGTCCGGGACCAACTGCTGACGGCCCAGAGGTTCACGGGGAACCACTTGGGCAGGAGGACGGCCTCCGGCGGGACGGAGGGGCAGAGGCTATAGGGTATCTGCCCTAGCATCGCCAGGAAGAAGCGGGTATAGCTATTGACGGCGTCGGCCCCGCCGTGGGCGAGGATCGCCCGCCGGGCACGGACCATCGGCTCCGACCCCACGTCGTGCCCGGTGAGCTTCAAGGCGAAGTAAGCCTTGACGCTCCCGCTGATCTCCACGCCCCCGCCGGGAGCCATGGCCCAGCCCCCGCCGGGCAACTGCTTTTCCAAGAGGTAGCGGGCGAGCTGCCAGGCCCGCGGCGAGTCCTCTTCCCCGAGGAACGCGAGCAAGAGGATCGTCTCGCTTTCCAGAATCGTGTCGCCCTCCAACTCGGCGACCCAGTAGCCTTCGGCGTGTTGTCGGCTAAGAAGCCAGGCCCGTGTCTGCGCAATGGCCCGGCGCACCTCTTGTGGCGCAGCTACCCCCGGCTGCGCGGAGTCGTCCCGCACCGTCGAGGGCGGCGGTCCCGCATCCTGCGGTTGGTTCCTCGTCGCGGCCAGTCCGTCTCCCCACCATTCCATCGGCGATCCCTTCCATGCTCGAGAGCCGTCCGTTCCTCCCATGCGATTCGGCCGGAGGACCTACGAATCTAGCTTAAGGGATCGCCGCGAGGCGGACAAGTGCAGGAAGCCGATAAGGAACTGCGTCGAGAATCGGAAGGACGGCCCGACGTCTATCTCGCCCGCAAGGGCGGACGGCGCACGGGGAGTTTCTTCCGGCTTGCGGGCGCGCCGTTTTCGCCGAGGACCTTTTGAGCCTTCGGCAGGCTGTTGACTTTGACGACCGCCAGGCCACCTCCCTTCGCTCCCCGCTCGGCAAAGGAGGCGTAAGCGTAGTCGATGTTCAAGTGCTCGGCGGCCAGTCGCTCACAGACCTTGCGAAACGCTCCGGGCTGGTTGGCGACTTCCACCAAGAGGACCTCGTTGGCCTCGTAACGCACGTTGAGCCGGTCGAGAACCCCGGTTGCGGCGGTGAACTGCTCGGGACTGGGCACAAAGCGAACGGTGCCCCGGTCTCCGGAATCCATCACGGAGAGCGCGCGGAAGTTCACCTTGTCTTTGCTAAGCGCCGTCAGCATGGCAGCCAATCGGCCGGGCTTGTTGACCAGCGAAACCGACAGTTGCTTGGCCGTCTGCATCACGTTCCTCCTTCTTGGTATTCCTTGCCGTGAAAGAACGCCGCAACCGAGTTACACGAAAAGAAGAGACATCAGGGCATCGGCGGTCCCCGCCTTGGGCTCGGTCCCGCGATCCCGCGGACCCCAACCGCGGAACCGCGGCATCGCGGTGTTTCGAGAAATCCCATATCCAAGTATACGCCCCTACAGAAAAGAGAGAATCAGGCGGATGGGTAGGGAACAGATAACCTGGGTAAACCGGGGCGCCGGCCGTCGGATTGCCGACAGGGGCAAATCCCCTCAATGGCTGGGGTAGGCATGGGACGGGTTGAGGGTTGAGGGTTCAGGGTTCGGAGTTCAGGGTTCGGGGGTCAGGATTTTCAGTTCCCTTCGGATTTCGGGACGCGGAATACCTGATGTGGCGTGCGGGCCGCAATGAAACGGCGGGCAGAGCCCGCCCGCTACGCGGAGAGGCTCGGGGGAAACATGGCTCATGACCGGAGCCGCCACCCCCCTGAACCCTGAACCCTGAACCCTGCCCCTCGCCCCCGGGAACTTCTTGGACACTTCGCACGTCTCGTATGGCAGGTTGCCAAACCCTGCAATGCCGTTTGTCAAGCCAATTGACTTGGGCGAGACAATATAACGAGGAGGAGCGTGCGATGAGTAGGCAGGTTCACGCGCTGGTGGGGCTTCTGGTCGCGGTGGCGGTGGTGATGCCGACGCTGGGCTGGCCCCAGGGGGTGCTGGTCGTCGTGGATCCGGATCAGGTAGTGCGGCTGCCGCGTCCGCCGATCATCATTTGGCCGCCCCATCCCCCGCACCCTCCCTATCCGCCGTACCCGCCCGTTCATCCGCCGATCGTCAGACCCGAGCCGCCGCCGATGTCCTACAAGATCCAGGACTTGGAGGTCCAGACCCGGCTCACGGACCAGGTGGCCCAGGTCCGCGTCTCGCAGACGTTCGTGAACACGGGGAGCCGGCCGTTGGAGGCCGCGTTCATCTTCCCGCTCCCCTACGACGGGGCGGTCGATCAGATGACCCTCCTGGTCGATGGCAAGGAATTCCCCGCCAAGCTTCTCAAGGCGGAGGAGGCCCGCCGGCTGTATGAGAACATTGTGCGCAAGAACCGCGATCCCGCCCTGCTCGAATGGATCGGCACCGGCCTGTTCAAGACCAACGTCTTCCCCATCCCGCCGGGCCAGAAGCGGACGGTCTCGCTCCGCTATTCGCAGGTCTGCCGCAAGATCGAGGGGCTGACCGATTTCCTCTTCCCTTTGAGCACGGCCAAGTACACGACGGACCCGGTGGAGAACGTGAGCGTTCGGGTCACGATCGAGAGCGGCTCCGACATCAAGAACGTCTACAGCCCTTCGCACCCGGTCGAGATCAAGCGGCCGGACGAGCGGCACGCTACGGTCACGTACACGGCGAAACACGAGGTGCCCAGCGCCGATTTCCGCCTCCTCTACGACGTGGGCAAGGGAGTGGTCAGCACCCGGGTGCTCAGCTACCGGCCCGACCGCGACAGCGACAAGGACGGCTTCTTCCTCCTCCTGGCCAGCCCGGAGATCAAGTCGGCGGCGCGGGAGCCGGCCAAGAAGACCGTGGTCTTCGCGGTCGACCGTTCGGGGAGCATGACGGGCAAGAAGATCGAGCAGGCCCGCGCCGCCTTGAAGTTCGTTGTGGAAAACCTCCGGCCGGGCGACCTGTTCAACATCATCGCCTACGACAGCGAGGTGGAAAGCTTCCGGCCCGAGCTTCAGAAGTACGACGACCAGACCCGCAAGGCCGCCCTGGGGTTCATCGAAGGGCTCTACGCCGGCGGGAGCACGAACATCGACGGGGCGTTGCGCACGGCCCTGGGCCAGTTGCAGGATTCCGCCCGGCCCAGCTACGTGGTGTTCCTCACCGACGGCCTGCCGACCACCGGCACGACCAACGAGGGGCAGATCGTCGAGAACGCCCGGCAGGCGAACCGGGTCCGGGCACGGATCTTCACCTTCGGCGTGGGCTACGACGTGAACAGCCGGCTCTTGGACCGGCTGGTGCGCGACGCCCACGGGCAGAGCGAGTACGTGCGTCCCAACGAGGACATTGAAGACCGCGTCAGCCGGCTCTACCGCCGCATCGAGGCCCCGGTGATGACCGACGTGAAGATCGAAATCTCGGTCGACGCGCACGGCGGTCCCTACGGCGACCGGATCAACCGGGTCTATCCCAAGGGCTCGCTGGACCTTTTCGCCGGCGAGCAGCTCGTGGTGGTCGGCCGGTACCGCACGCCGGGCGACGCCAAGGTGGTGGTGAGCGGCTCGGTCGACGGCAAGGCACAGCGGTTCGACTTCCCCGCCAAACTCGTCGAACGCTCTAGCGACGAGACGAACGCCTTCGTCGAGAAACTCTGGGCCGTCCGCCGCGTCGGCGAGATCCTCGACGAGCTGGACCTCAAAGGCAGGAACGAAGAACTCGTGCGCGAGCTGGTCGATCTGGCCACGCGCCACGGGATCCTCACGCCCTACACCTCGTTCCTGGCCGACGAGAACACCAGCCTCCGCGACGTGACGACAAACGTCCAGCGGGCCGAACGGCGACTCAGTGCCCTCAATGAGTCTTCCGGCCAGGCGGGCTTCGCCCAACGGAGTTTCAAGAACGAGTTGCAGCGCACGGCGTCCGCGGCGTCGGCTCCCCAGGCCGCCGCGCAGCGGTACGCCATGGATGCGGCCGGCGCGAGCCTCGGGGGTGGCGTCGGCGGTGGTCTGATGCCGGGAATGGCGGGCCAAGGCATGCCGGCAAGAGCAAAGGGAGGGCGTCCCTACGGCGCCGCCTCCGCCCCGGGCATGATGCCCGGCATGGGCGCGATGCCCACTGCGGCCGCCGAGCCTGAAAGCGAGATCGCCCAGGCCGGACAGAACCTCCGCCAGGTCGGCAGCCGCACGTTCTACCGCCGCAACAACCAGTGGATCGACTCCTCGGTCACCAAGGAGCAAGAGAACCACCCGATCCGGGTCAAGCAGTTCAGCGACCACTACTTTCGCCTGGCCCGAGGCCAAGGGCGAAACCTCGCCCAATACATGGTCTTCGACGACCCGGTCCTGGTGAACCTCGAAGGCAAGGCCTACCTGATCGAGCCGTAACGCCGGGGCAAGGCGTCGCACCGTAGGACGGGTCTCCAACCCGTCCCACAACCTCCCCTCTCCTGTTCGCGGGAGAGGGGCCGGGGGCGGACTGCCCAAAATGCTGATGCGATGACCTGGATTGTCTATCCTCGATTTGTTCCGCCATCAGCCGTTTTCTCTAGCCCAGGCGTTTACGCCTGGGGCAGCGAGCCGGACAGGACCTTCGAGACGCCGCGACTTCCCAGGCGTAAACGCCTGGGCTAGAGAAAAGCAGAAGCGAAGCGTGGAAACAAAATCGGGAACAAGCGCCACCCAGGGTAGCCGCTGCGCGGCAGCCCTGGGCTAGGTCATGGAGCCGCTTCGCGGTTTACTTGGCCTGCGCCTTCCATGCCGAGAACACGGCAAGGCCGCATGACAGCAGCCGCCCGGCGGTAGCCCAGGCTTCCACGTAGCCCAGGCTTCCAGCCGGGCTGGAACGCAACAGGCTGGAAGCCTGGGCTACGTGCCGCGGGCCGGCAAGGGGTGAAGATTCAAGGCGTGATGCTTTTGGCGACGCGAAAGCCAAAATACGTGCTGCGGAAGTCGGGGAGGTATACTTCACGGAACGCACTATGGAAGTAGCAATCGAGGTTGCAGCGGCCTCCACGCATCACGCGGTGGGAACCACTCGAAGGCCCTGCTGGATCCGTCCCCGTCGATTGCTGGTAATAGTCCTTTGAATACCAGTCCGCACACCATTCCTGGACGTTCCCGTGGACATCGAACAGCCCAAAGGAGTTCGGCCTCTTCCGGCCCACCGGGCGTATCCAATAGTCCGAGTTGCGAGCCCACCATGCGTAATCCGAAAGGCCGGCCTCGTCATCGCCAAAGCAGAACGCCGTTGTCGTGCCAGCGCGGGCCGAATACTCCCACTCGGCCTCGGTGGGCAGGCGATAGGCACCTCCGGGAGTCTTTGGCCCCGGCACCTCTGAGAGCCGCTTGCAGAAAGCAACTACGTCGTCCCAAGAGACCCGCTCCACAGGCGCGTGGGGACCACTCTCCTTGTGCCTGCTCGGATTCGAGCCGATTACCTTCTCGTATTGAGCCTGCGTCACCTCGCAAGCCCCCATGTAGAAGGCCTTGGTGATTCGCACGCGATGCCGCGGAGCTTCCGACTTGAGCCACTCGATGCTCCACGGTCCGAGCTTGCGCTTGGCGGCATCCGCCAGCAGCCGGTCCACCTCTTCCTGGGTCGAGCCCATGTCGAACTCGCCGGGCGGGATGAGGATGAATCGCATGCCGATCGCGTTGGTGAATTCGACGGGCACCTTGAGGTATCGGGCCCAGCGGAGTTGATAGCCGCGCGCGGCCTTCGCGTCGAACGGGGCAATGGCGGGCGTGGGCTGGCGGCGGGAAGGCGACGAGGTCTCTCCGGCCGCTTCGGCGATCTGCGAAAGCCGCTTGGTGGCCTTTGTCTTGTGGATCCCGTCGAGCTTGCCGGCCGCTTGCCCGTACCAGTGCCCGGCGCGGTCGAGCAGGGCCGGCGTCTCTTCCCCGCGGCGCTCCGCGGCCGCGTCCCACCAGGCGTCGGCCAGCTTGAGCTGCTCCTCGGGACTGGCCGGCGGGGAGGCAAGTTCCCGTTCGGCCAGTGACTTCAGTACGGCGTCGCTCCCCTTGGACAGGTGCGGCAGGCCCCTTTTCCAGTCGTCCTTCATGAAGCAGTACCACGCGCCGACCTTCCGATGGGCCGCCGCATCGCCGGCGTTCGCCTTCAACGCCTCCAGGGCCCGCTGGACTTCCCCGAACTGCTCCTGGGCCTGCTGGACCCGCTTGCGCCGGTCGGCGGTCTCTTTGCGGACCTGCGGGCTGCCTCGGGAACAGGCGTCGGCCACGGTCTTGGCCAGGCCCGAGGCCGTCTCGTAGCGGTCTTCGGCCTCAGCCTCCTCGAGGACGTCCCGGGAGGCGTCGGCCAGGGCCTGGACCCGGGCCGGGGTCCGCGGCCCCTTGGCAAACCGCTCCAACATCGCGGCCTTGGCGAGCAGGGGATCGACGGCAAAGGCGTCGGTCATCGGGCCGAGCAGCTCCAGCATCAAGGCCGCGTCGCCGCCCTCGCAGGCTAGGTCGACCGCCTTGCGATACAGGACGTACTGCTCCTCCGGCTTGGCAGACCTCTTGGCCGCCTCGAAAACCTCGTTGGCCAACTTGACCTTCTCCTCCGGCGTCTTGGCGGCGGAGGTTCTGTACGTCTCCTCGATCGTAGCCCCGACGGCCCGCTGGGTCTCGGCCGAAGGAATCGGGTGTCGTTTCGCCTCCTTCGGTGAGGGTTCCGACGGTTGCGGCGGCTTGCGTTCCGGCATGGCCTCGGCGGGCTTTTCCGCCGGCTTTTCGGCCTTGGGTTCTTCCCTCATCTTCGATGTGTCGGTCGCGGCCGGCGCCTTGGGTTGGGACTCCGCCGGTTTCTCGGCGGTCCCCTTCGAATCGCTTTTCGGGGGCGATGCGGCAGGAGCGGCCAGGGGCGCGTTGGGCTCTGCCATCGGAGGCGTCAGATCGGGGAAGTCGGATGACGCCTTCTCTTCCGCCTTTGGTGCGGGCTGCGTCCTGGCCGTCTTCTCGCCGCCGTCACGTTGCGCGGTGTCGGGAGCCTTCCCGCCCCGGGCGAGCACGAAGATCAGGATCAACAGCAACGCGATTCCCCCGCCGACGCCCGCGGCAAGCCGCCATCGACGGTTCGCCCCAACGGTAGCAGGCCTCTTGGCAATCGTCTTGTGCGTATCGTCCTCGGCGCGGCGGGCCTGGGTTGCCTCGCCGTGCTGCGACGGCACCGGCGAGGGCGTCGGACCAGGCGCGGAGATCTGCCCGAGCCAGTCATCGACCGAAGCCTCGTCGTCCGGCTCGCTGCCGGCAACCACCGCCGCGGGCCGGCGCGAGGCAAGACACGCCTCCAGGTCCGCAATCACCTCGCCCATCGACGGGTAACGATCCTCCGGCCGCTTGGCCATCATCTTCTGGAAGATCGCCTCCACGCCCTCGGGCACCTCGGACCGCGCCGCACGCAACGACGGAATCGGCGCGTTCTGATGGGCCAGCAGAATCGACACCAGGGTGTCGCCGTGGAAAGGCACCTCGCCCGTCAGCAGACGATGCAGCGTGCAGCCCAGCGAATAGATGTCCGAGCGTTGGTCGGCCTTGTGGGTGTCCTGGGCCTGCTCCGGGGCCATGTAGTCGCAGGTGCCCATCACCTGGCCGCTCTGCGTGAGCCGCTCGTCGCCTTCCTCCTGGCCGCCCGCGTCCAAGGCCACGCGGGCCAGGCCCATGTCGAGGATCTTGACCGCCCCGCTCTTGTCCACGAGCAGATTGCCGGGCTTGATGTCCCGATGGACGACGCCCTGGCCATGGGCATACGCCAACCCTTTCGCTGCTTGCAGGACGAAGTCGAGGGCCTGCTTCACCTCCAGCGGCCCACGCTCCTTGACGACTGCCGCCAGGTTCTTCCCATCGACGAACTCCATCACCAGGTAATGCACGCCCTCGTGCTCGCCGGCGTCGTAGGCGGTGACGATGTTCGGATGCGTGAGCTTGGCGGCGGCCTGCACTTCCCGATAGAACCGCTTGACGGCGTCGGGCGACTTCATCGCGCGAGCCGGCAGCATCTTGACCGCCACGAGCCGGTCCATGCGACGGTGCCGGGCCTTGAGCACGACGCCCATCCCGCCCTGGCCAAGCTTGTCCAACACCGTGTACTCGCCGAAGACCAGACCCTTGGGCTGGCCCTGGTAGACCATCTGCGCCTGGTACTTGGTCAGCTTCCCGGCATGAACCAGGGCCTGGGCGAACGTCTGGGCATCCTTGGGCTGCTTCTCCGCAGGCTGGCCCTGTTGGAACGAAGAGATCTCGTCGGCCGACATCAGCCCGCTTCGCGCGAGATTCTCCACGAACTCCTGGAGCGAGACCGCCATCGTCCGACCCTCCCGATCTTGCTCAGCAAGTCGATCCCCGAGTATAACCCACTCCCATGGAGAAACAAGCCCCACCAACATGAACTACCCATGGCCTGTGTGCCGATCCGTCGGGTGTGCGGCTCGATTCGTCCTATTTACCGTGGTAGAGTGGAGTGTAGGCAAAACAGGGTATTCATGGCTGCGAACCTCGACGATCTCGCCGAGAAGAGGGGCCTCCGGCTCCGGATTGGACGGATGCGGCGCCGTGTGGACCGACGGCTGCGCGCGATCGAGCGCGAAGGGCGACTCGCGGTGTCGTGGCACGCCTGGGGCCGTTGGTTTCCCGGTTGGGCCGTGCTGGCCGCCGCCGGAGTCGGATTGGCAGCGACAGTCATGCGCCGGGAACGCTGGATGCAAGCGATCGGGCACCGTCTTGCCCGTTACTTCGGGGGACAGACGTTCGCTGCCGCTCTGGCCGAATTCCGAAACCTATGGAAGGCCTCGGCGCCGAAAAAGGACGATGAGGCTGCATCCCCCTCCGGAGGGGCTGACCATGGTTGAGCCCGAGCGTCCCGTGCTGGAGCAGCTCAAAGAGGAGATCGCCGGCCTGGGGGCCGAATTGCGACAGATGGCCGCGTTGCGGTGGCAACTCGCCCGGCTGGAGCTGGATGCCGATCTGCGGCAACTCCGCCGACTGGCGATCAGCGTGGGCGTGGCCGGGGGCCTGGCCGTGGCTTCCTTGACGCTGGTGTCGGCGGCCATGGCCGAGCTGCTGCAAGAATGGCTGGGTGGCTCGCGGGCGCTCTGGCTGGCTGTGCTCGCCGCAGGGCTGTGCGCCGCCTCGGGTCTCACGGGCTGGGCGGCCTGGCGGACGTTCCGCCGCCGTTTCCTCGGACTGCGGGAGACGCTCGAAGAACTCCGCGAAGACGCGGTCTGGATCGAGGAGTGGGTCAAGAAGAAGGGATGAACGCTGAATGATGAATGCGGGAGAAGCGAATTCCTGCCACGAGACCGAGCCTCTCTCACGTGCCTGCCGGTCCCATCACATGCGCCTTCGTCGCTCCTTATTCAATTCATCATTCATCCTTCCTAGTTCATCATTCCCCCTCACGCGTAGTCCTCATCCATGCCGAGACGCATGCGGAGTTCGTTGAAGGATGCGGCGAAGCGTTCGCTGGAAGAGTGAACGTGTTCCGCCTCGGTGATGAACTTGATCTGCTCATCGCGGGCAATGCCCGACGCCCCGAGCACCGACTCGAACTCGTCGAGCTCGTCGCCATAGACGATCAGCAGCTTGTGCTCGTCGAATTGCACTTCCCGGGGAACGTCGGGGTTGAGCACGGCGATTCCCGCACAGCCGTCGTTCACCAGGAGTTCCTCGTAGTCCCAGAGCACGCTCTTGAGGACGGGCAGGTCGATGTGTTCGCGGTAGAGGTCCAAGTGACCGCGGCGGTCGCGGTGGTGGCTGGTTTCGAGGACGACGTCGACCACGAGGCCCAACGGGTCGAGCAGATCCATGAAGAGGTCGAAGAGCCGTTCGCGCGAGCAGGCGCCCATGAGGACGGGCACCGTCGAGTGGTTCTGCTCGTCCCGGTACGAATCGTGGCGGTAGCCTTGGCGCGGGACGACCTGCAAGTCGTACGACGGCCGCACGGCGTCGGTGAGACGGAAGTCGCCGTACCGCGCGACGCCCAGGTGGGCCTCGAGCTCCTCCTCGCTGAGCGACTCGAAGCTGCTCGTGCCGACCGGGACCGACCCGTCACGCAGAACGTTGCGGAAGAACTTCTTCAGGAATCCCATCGATGCTCTCTTCTGAAAGTGACAGGCCGTTGTCGCACGGGCGCGGCAACAGTACCGTCGCTTGGGTCAGCCCTCTACGAAACCCTAGGTCACGCCGGCCGGCATGGTGGCGTCCTTTGCTCCAGGCACCGTCCGGCACCGCGGCTTGCGCCTCACAAGCGGAACATCCGTTGTCGACGTCGCAGTCCTTGTCCCCGGATCGGGCTGGGGCACGAGGCCTTTGGGGCTCGCTCCCTTGCCGACCGGCCGCCGCACAAGCCGGTCTACGCTAGTCTAGCATCGGAAAAACGAGCAGCGGGCCGGGTAGTCGCAATCCTCGAAGAAACCTGCGTTTCGGGCGAACACGCGACGATCGGTGACCGTCCTTCCCGCCCTCGTCGTTACCACAGGAAACCGGTATACTGCGGAATGCGTATCGACTCGGAGAGCTTTTTGTTCTAGTGAAAGACGATCGTGAGAATCACCCGAATCATCTGGGCCGCGGGCTTGCTCGCCCTTGGGCTTGCGTCGAGCGGCGTGGGATGCAGGTCGCGGCACGAGGAGGCCGCGGACCGTCGCGTCGAACCGGCCCCCGCGAATCCTGCATCGCCTGCCGATCGCGAGATCTGGGAAGTGGCCTCGATCCATGGGGGCCGCGTGGGATACACGCGAACGACGATCCGCCGTGTCGATCGGGAGGGGCGGAGCCTCGTACTCACCGAGGGACTCACCCATATCGCCCTGCGGCGGTTCGGCACCCCGGTCGTCATGAAGATCCGCGCCGACTCCACCGAGACTCCGGCCGGCGACCTTGTCGCCTGCGAAAGCGTGATCGATCAGGGGACCACTCCCGTGGTCATGCGGGGCCGCGTCGACGGGCGTGAACTCCAACTGGAGACGACCACGTCGGGCAAGACGAGCGTGGCGAAAATCCCGTGGCCGCCGGACAGCGGCGGGTTCTACGCCTTGCCGCAGAGCCTGAGCCGAAGTCCGATGCAACCCGGCCAGACGCGAACGATCCGTGCGATCGAGCCCGGTACGAGCCAGGTCTCGGTAACATCCCTCGTCGCCCGGGGCTGGGAGCGCGTCGAGTTTTCAGACAAGACGGCGGAGTTGCTGCGGATCGATACGACGACGACGCTCGCCGGCCGGAAGATCCGGGGCAGTCTCTGGACCGACCGGGAAGGCGAGATCTGGAAGAGCCGCACCGAGATGCTCAACCTCGAGATGCGCCGCACCACGAAGGAGGAAGCCCTGCGGGCCACCGAGCCGGGCGAACTCGACTTCGCCTGGAATGTCGCCATTCCCGTAAACCGGCCCCTTGCGCACCCGCATGCGACGAAACGGATCGTCTATCGCGTGCGATTGGAGGGAGGCGATCCGGCGGAGGTGTTTCCCTCCGGTCCGTCGCAGCAGGTCCGGCCCATCGACGAACACACCGCCGAGGTGACCGTGCTGGCCGTTCGGCCCGGACAGCCGGACGGAAATCCCGACGCCAAGGACGACCCGCCCACCGACGAGGACCGGGCGCCGAACAACTGGATCCAGAGTGATGACCCGAAGATCGTTGCCGCGGCAAAGGAGGCGGCCGGCGATCTCCAAGATCCTTGGGCATTGGCCGTGGCCCTGGAGCGCGCGACCCGCAGCCGGATCCCACGGCCCGGCTTCTCCCAGGCCTTCGATACCGCCAGTGACGTGATCCACTCGGGCGAGGGGGATTGCACCGAGCACGCCGTCCTCCTGGCCGCCATGGCCCGCGCCCGGGGCATCCCCGCCCGGGTCGCCATTGGACTGGTCTACCACAAGCAGTCGTTTCTCTACCACATGTGGACGGAGATGTACCTCCAGGGGCGGTGGATCGGCATGGACGCCACGCTCGCCCAGGGCGGGATCGGGGCGGCCCACCTCGAACTCGTCCCTAGCAACCTTGCCGGGGCCTCACCCCTGAGCTGCTTCCTCCCGGTGGCCCAGGTCGCCGGCCGGCTCACGATCGAGATTCTGTAACAGTTCAGCCGTATGAGGTTGCCGGAAAAGGAGAAGGAAAAAGGAAAAATCAGGGGAAAGAGGGAAAAGAACAGGAGGGGGTTCCCACTCAGAATTGTGTGAGCAGGGCACGGTTTCTTGCCTTTCCCATTTTTCCAGAGCTTTTCCTCTTCCCTTCCCCTATTCGCACTTCATTCCGCTGAATACTTACCTTTTCCCCTTTCTTCCCAGGGCTTTCCCTTTTCCCTTCCCCCTGTTCGCACTTCAATCCGCTGAACCCTTACCGAAACTTTCGATCGGCGAGGGTGTTAATATGCGTACGGACACGAGCGGAGGCACGCTCTTTGGGACCGTTGGAGGCATCTCTACCGTTGCGCCGCGGCGGGACGCTTTGCGTCCGACGACCGCGCGCCGTCCCTGCAAGAACCCCACGCCGGACGGATAGCTTCCCCACTCTTCGGCATCATTCGCGCCGATTCTCCCTGCGAGCATTTCCTCGGCTGCGTTCCGTCTCCGTCGGTCGCGACTTCCGAGCGAGCGCCTTCTTGGGTCGGCACGACGGGCGACGGATCGTGGCGCCCGATCGAACCGTTTCCCGCAGGGTCTCCGCGACGAGGTGTTCTGCTCGGATCTGGGATAACATTCGGGACTAACCGTCAAGGCGTCGAGCGATGCTTTGCAACGACATCCCCTCGGTTTCCTGGTGTGCCGGGTGGCTTACTGTCTGGGGATCGGTTTTGGGCCTCTCCTTGGTGCCCCGGAAAGGGGGCCATCTCCGATCGGGCCGTGGACTGGCCGCGATCCTGGCTGCACTGCTGGTGGGCGTGGCGGTCCGCGATTGGCTGCTGACGACTCCGCCCAAGTGCGACAATGTGCCGGGAATCGACAAGAGCAGCCTGGCCGAACAGGAGTTGGCCGGAGAGGCCGACCGGCGGAATCAGATCGAGGAGTATTTCGACCGCCAGATCCTCGCCGTGGCGAAGCCGTCGCAGGAGGAACGTAATCAAGAGGCGGCCGGTCCTGCCGAACGTGGGGTCGGGCGGGACGAAGATCGCCGGGAACAGGGACTTCCGAACACGGACCCCGTGACGGCCGGAGAGACGGGCATCCCGCTCCAACCATCGGATGCCTCGGTGGCGGTATTCGACGCAGACAATGCATCCCCGCCGTCGCTCTTGATGCACACATCGGCCGACAAGAACGGTTGGGTCCGGGTGCCGGAAGACACCACCCCGAGGCTCGACCACAGCGCTGTCCTGGCCAACGACCGGATCGGGGTCATCTTCCGGCAGGGGGGATCGGGAGTCGAGATGTACGGTCGCGGAGCCGACCGGGTGGCCCTGCGTGCGATCCTGACACCCATGTCGGACGGGGTCGCATCGCGTCTGCAATCGGTTGCCCTGGTCGAGAACGGCGGCGACCAGTCCGCGCTGGACGCGACCTTCCGCACTCCCGATGGCCAGAATGCGGTGGTCCGGTTCGAAGTCCAGGCCGGTCAGCCGATCGTCAAGACGACAGTCCGGCGGGGCGCGACGCATCTGCGCATCGAGGCGCCTTGTCGCTTTGCCGTCTTGCCCGACTTCTTCGGCGACGACATCGTCGTGGATGCCGACAATCTGCCCGGCGAGAAGGCCGCCCTGCCGAGCGAGAACTTCCTGATGCACATGGCCGGCACCGGCGAGGCGATTGTGCTGGCGACCTGGAGCCATCGCGACGAGGAGGTCCAAGTCGTTCTGTCGGCCCGGGACCGGGGCCGGTGCATCCAAGCCTCGGAGGTTTCCTACGGGCCGGAAGGCGCCGTCTACGTGTCGGTGCTGGAAGGGCGGGGAATCTGGCATTGCCGGGAAATCAGGGAGGAGGACGCCGGGCAGACCGTCCGTCTCGACTGGAAGCCGCCCTTCGTTGCCCAATGGCGCGTGGACTGGCGTCGGCACGACGGACTGACCGATAGTTGGCGGATGTTCGTTGAGAAGCCGGATGGGAGTTGTGTGGAACTTCCCTGGTTCGGGCAGCCGGAGGAGGATGGCACTCCGCAGTGGCTGAAGTCGGGCCGGAAGCGTTGGACGCCGGCGCTTGGTTCCTTCCCGCATCCCTGCTGGATTGACCACAGTGGCCAGGGCTGGCTGCAACCGCTGGCGGGCAAGGCCGTGGAGTTCCGGGGGCCCGCCTTGCTCTACCCGATCCACCGCGCGCCCGACACGCCGCTTGCGGCCCGGACGGTCGTCGACGTGATGCGTGCGACCCTGGGCGTCGGACCGTGCGAGTACGTCCTGGATCTCGAGGGCCAGAAGGGAAAGATGGTCGGGGTGCCCACCTGCGTCACCCGCGAGAAGCTGATCGCCATCTACGCGAAGAAGGAGCAGAAGAGCCGCCGGGCCGAAGTGGAGCAGGCCCTCGACGATGTCCTGCACTTCGTGCAGCACATCCGCACGCGGATCGACATCTACGTGGTCTTCGGCCAGCGGATGCTCGCGTATCTCGGCGAGGAGGAGAAGTCGCGTCCTGAACTGACGGCATTCATCCGGGACATGGAGGCGATCTCGCGCAGGATCGACGAGGCGGTCGACCTCCACAAGATCGGGCTGCACAGCCCCGAGTACGCGGCCCGCCTCGTCGAGCAGTTCCGAGCGACGGTTCTCGACGACGAAGGGGAGGATGCTTATTTCCGCTGCGGCCAGATCACCAGCCGACTGGCAGAGATCGGCGCCAACCAGGATGAACTCATCGCCAAGTGCCGCGAAGCGGTCCGGATCCTGCGAGGGAGGGCGACCTTGGCGATGGCGAGCGATCCTCGCAAGACCCCCGTGGCCGAGGAGATCCGCCGGTTGACCCACGCCGTGCTCCGCAACCCGGCGAGTTTCGAGTCGCCGAGGCACTGAGACGCGATCTGGATGGTCTCCCCTCTCCCTTTGACGCGGCGTTGCGTCGCCTCCGCGACCTCAGCCGAGGATGGCTCCGCCCAGGACAAACGCAATTCATGCCGGCATGGGGGACAGCCCGAGCCCAAAGGGAGAGGAGAGACACCTCCGATAGCCGCTTAGAACACCCAGTTGATTCCGGCATACGGGGTGAACCCGGGCGCCCACACCCGCGTCGCGGTCCCCGGGAAGCCGGTGGGGCCCAGGAGTCGCAGGTCGAGGTGTTCCTGGTAGGTCTTGTCCAGCAGGTTCTCGATCCCCGCGATCAGGTTGAGGTTCTTCTTCACGTTCCAGTAGCCGCGGAGGTTGTAGACGGTGAAGCCCGGCGTGCGTTCTTCGAAATCGGTGGTGACGTCGGTCCCGCCGGCGATCCGGATTTGACCCGTGCGGAACTGGTCGTTGACGACTCGGGCGGCGAACTCAATGCCCCAGCGGCGGCCCCCCTCGGAATCATGGAAACGGATGCCGAGCGTGGAATCCATGGGGGGAATGGAAGGCAGCGGCTGCCCGATGGTCCGATCCCGCCCATCGATGTATGCCATCCTGGCGAAGGGAGTCCACCGCGGTGCGATGTCGTATTCCCAATCGAGTTCGACGCCCACGAGGGTCGCCAGCGGGGTATTCACGTATTGCAGCAGCCGGGCATCGGCGAAGTCAACAACCGTGTCGTCGGCGTAGGTGACGTAGTCTTCCACCCAGGCGTGGTAGAACCGCGCCCCGGCGCGCCAGTCTTCGTGCTTGACGGCCACGCCCACGTCGAGCTGCCAGTCGCGTTCCGGATTGAGGAGCGGATTGCCGACCATGTGCGTATAGCCGGATTGGGCGACCGAGAGGAACAGACCGTCGGCGTAGCGCTCGATGAGGGTGGGCGGACGCTGGCCGTGGCCGAACCCGCCGCTCAGGGTCCAGTGGTCGTCGAGTTTCCACTGGTTGGTGTAGTAGAAGGCGTAGAGCGTGTCGTATTGTTCGAGGTCGTCGATGTAGTCGATGATGTATCCGTCGGGCCGGACGTCCGATGCCCGGGCCGTCGTCCACACGAAATCGGCACGGGCCCCGACCTTGATGGTCCACATGTCGTTCACGGGATGGGACCATTCGGCATAGGTACCGGGATCGGCGGACCATGCCCGCGGCATGTTCGTATTGAAGGCCGTAGGATACGGCCATGCGGGTACGTTGGCGACGTCGAAGTACTCGTTGATTCGCTGGCCGAGATAACGGACATCCGCGCCCACGTTCAAGTGAGTCGCATCGGGGTCTCCGAAGGTCACCCCGGCACGGGCCCCGCTGGAGAACACGTTGCCGTCGGTGGAGCCGGTCACCGTATCCCCTGCGCCCCCGAACTCATTATGCATCGAGTAGTCGACGCGCTGGAGCTCCGGGAAATTGGTCAAACGCTTGAACGCCGTGTCGCCCTGGAAGCTGGTTTGGTTGTACCAGCCTTCCATGGACAGTTGGGTCCAAGGGGCTGACGGATCGGTGTCGACCAAGCGGATGTTCAGGCCGTAGGTGTTCAGGTCGTTGACGTTGAAGAATTCGCACGGGTATTCGGTGAAGCCCTGGTCGTAGCGCATGTAGCTCACATCGACCCGCTGGTATGGATTGATGTCGTAGCTGTATTCGGCCCAGATGTCCTGGTTCCGGTAGCTGGAGGGGATCTTCAGGCCGTTGCCTGCGGTGTAGTCGCTGCCGAGGCGGGCCCCGTAGCTGGCGCGGAGGCCGTAGTTCGAGCCGCCGCCGGTGACCGTCTCCCGGCCGTAGAACTGGCCGCCGTTGGAGCGGACGGCGACCGACGAGTCGTAGTCGGCGCTGAAGCACTCAGACCGCGGCGTGGGGGCCCGCTGGACGTCGATGAACGCGAGGCCGGGTCCATATCTCAGACCGTAAGGCCCCGGGATGACCGCCACGCTCTGAACCATGCCCGGGTCGATCTTGTTGAGCATCGTATCCAAGTCAAGCCGGGCGGGGGTCCAGAAGGCGCCGTCGGCCTGGGAGTAGATCTGGCCCGACTTGTAGCCGCGAATGTGCGGGTCGAGGGCCACGGGCGAACGCCGTTGCACGTCCACACTTTGGAGCGTGGTCGATTCTTGCAGCGCGCCGGCCAGATCGGTGGGAGCCATCGCCTTGATCTCACTGGACGTCGCTCCGCCCGCCGTGAAGGGTGCATTCCGGGTGACGGCCTCGAGCGCCTGCGCGGCGGCCGCACCACCGAGGTTGGCTAAGCCCTGCTCCAAAAGGGCGAGGTTCTCCAGGGCCGGGGCGATCTCAGGCGTCGGGGGTTGGATGACGGGGGCCACCGGCTGGTATCCGGCCAAGCTGAACTCTCCTCCCGCCGAAGTGATGATCCCGCGGGGAAAGAGCTGCGGATCGTCGCCCACCGCCGCGAAACCCGAGTCCGGGCCGATCTCCTCCGAAGGATCGGCCGCGAGGGCCGCGATCACCGTCGCACGGGCTTCCTCCCAACTCGCCAGATTGGCTTGGATGTCGGCGGCCGACGACTGGGTGGCCGGCGTCTTCTCGGGCGTGGGCTGGCGACGCTCGATCGGACCTTCGGGAGAAGCGGGGGCCGCCGCCGGCGCCGCCCCCGTGGGACGGAACATCTCCTCGCATCCCTTCAACGCGTTGCGCGCCGCGGCGCGGACGCGGGGCGACGACTCCAGGTAGCAGCCGTTGGGAGCCCTGCCGTCGGCCAACTCCGCGAGCTTGCCCATGATGTCGGGGTCACAGCAACTGCAACGGTGGCAGAGGTCGCACGGATCGCCCGAGCACTGGCACAAGGCCACGGCCGCCTCGTAGCGGACTTCTTCCGTGCAGTCCGACAGGGCTGCCAGCAACGCGCTCTTCACTTCCGCTTTATATTGCGAGCAGCAACAGCACACCGTAGCCAGGAACTTGATCGCTTTGATCTTCTGCGGGGCGAGATCGGCCTCCGCCTTGGCTTGGGCGGCGGTCTTGATGGCGGGGTTGTCGGAGTTCATGTTCTCGGGATCGGCGATCCGCTTCAGAGGATCCACGCGTTCCCGCTGCGGGTTGTTCCCCCGTTTGTTCACCCTCGCATCCCGCACCTTCTGAGTTCCTTGCGGAATCCCCAGCCAGTTCCAGAACGAGGTCGGTTTCGCAGCGGCTCCGGCGGCGGCCGCGTCGAGAGCCTCGAGCTCCACGCCTCGCGCGCGGGTTGCGCCCGCCGTCAACAGCCCGAACGCAACCGAAACCACAAACACTGCGCGTCTCATGATATCCTCACTTGATTGGCGACGACGCTTTCAGGCCGTCTAGAGGTGAGTGCCGGTGCTGAGTTTGAGCCTCGACTCTAGTCATGGTGCTTGATGTGCTTCGCAGAGCGGTTGGACGTGACCGACGGGTCGATCCACACACGCCAGTTCTTCCAGAATGTGCGAAGGGAAGGGAAATAACCTTGCCGACGCTCCGGATACCTGGGGCCTCGCCCCCCAACGCGACGCATCCGCGAGTGATATCGACGGCAAGTTTTTTGGTCTTTAGCGGTTGGGAGTCCGCGCTGCACAAGCTGCGTCGATGCCGCACTCAACGAAATCCACAACACCTTCCCAGGCAGCCCAATCACACAGCCCACGTCCCCTTCTTGCGAGCCACTCCCGAAGGAGTGGGTAATCTGGGGTGGCTGAAACGTATGCAACTGCGAGGATCAAAGTTAACAGTTTTGTCAGACGATGAGCCTAATCATGGGCCGGCTTGTTACGGACGACCGGCCCGCCATTTGGGGGTTTCTTTCCGCCGCACGCTTCCCACCCGGCAAAATCGGCACCCGCAGTCCAAAGAAGCACTTGCGACAAAATGCGGTCAAAGAAATAGGGAAACAACAAGGAATTTGAAAGGCAGCCGCCTCGTAGGAGAAAAACGTCATGAAGGCCATCACCCGTTGCGCGTGGATTGCCGGACTGGGAGTCGTCGTGACGATGGGCGCGGGGATCGTCGCCCGGGCCGACGAGGCCAAGGTCTCGCTGCCTGCCGCTGCCCCGTTGCAGAGCGGCCCGGGAACGTTCTGGAACCTCCTTGGGGTTCCGCAAGGGACCCAGGCGATGCGTGACGCCCGGTTGAACCGGCTCGGCAACCATCCGAACCGGGAACGTGTGCCGCCGTTGAAGCGGATTGCCGATCCGTCGAACCTGGAGTCGAAGAACCCGGCGATCGCGGCCGCGGCGAAGATCAAGAAGGACCAGGATCTGGCCCCGCAGAAGATCAAGGCCATCAAGTACCTCGGGACGATCGCCTGCTGCTGCCCGACCAACAAGGACGACGTCAAGAACGCCCTGCTCGCCGCCCTGGACGATTGCACCGACGAAGTGCGTCAGGCCGCGGCCGAGGCCATCTGCCACGCGGCAGGGAATCCGTGCACGATCTGCAATGAGTGCAGTTGCTGCGCCGCCGACGTGATGAACAAGCTGAACCAGATGGCCAACGGGCAGGACGAAAAGGGTTGCTGGAAGGAACCCAATCCCGCCGTCCGCCAGGGAGCTTCCTTGGCGCTGGAGGCATGCCGGAGCGTCCGCAATCCGTCGCCGGCCGAGGTCGCTCCGCCGCAGAGAGAGGAGCCGAAGGAGCGTCGCGTACCGGCGGCGCCGAAGGTTCCCACCGAGAATACGGATCCCGGGTACTCGACCCCGAAGGCCCAGCCGGCAACGCCCGCTCCCGGCAAAGACGCGACGAAGCCGGCGACGAAATCGGCGGAGGGGCAGTCGAAGGAAGGCGAAGGCTGGAAGGTCCGACAGGCCTCCGGCGAGGATGACTCGGTCGGCTTCGCGGTCGTCAGCGACCTCGGGGACCAATCCACCGTGGCTCCGGAAATCGTCTCGGAGCCTGCCCGCGAGCCTCGGAAGTTGGAGGCTCCCGCCGCCAAAGCGGCAGAAAAGCCTGCGGAGACTTCCGTCAAGCCGGTGGCAAACTACGAGCCAAAGCCCGAGGCGTCTTCCACGTCCGGCGACTCGAAGGTCCGGATCACGTTTTCCGCGGCCGACTGATCTCGCCCGTCGAAGACGCCGGGCAGCCCCAGCGGTAGAGAGGCCGAAGGAGCTTCTTGGCGGTCCCCATCAGGGCGCGTCCCAGCACCGCCAGCGGCACCGCGAGTTGATGGCAACCGCGTCGCCAGCGCGTGGACCTGCGCTGCTTTTCCGCGATAGCCGTTTCGACGGGTCGTCCCTCGCGCCGTGGCAGGTGGGCCTCGATAATCCGCATCCTCCAGGCATACGCAGCGACCTCGCTGTAGTCGCGCATCGCCCGTCGCCAGCCGGCGGCGGCAATCTCCCGGCGCTCGCGGTCGTGGGCGAGGTAGTACCGGCACAGGTCGATGCACTCGTCCGCCGTGTCGAAGCCCGCGACTTCCTTCCCCACCTCGTAGACGGCGCCCAAGTGGCCCTTGTTGTCGCAAATCTGCATGACGCCGTTGGCGGGAAGCTGGAAAAGCCGCAGGTTGATCGGACCCGTGGAATTGTGGAAATTGGGGCCGATCTTGGCGCGGCGCAACATGGCCAACTCCTCGCCCGCCGGCAGGAACCCGCGGGGCCAGCCGCGGCCGTAGAAGTGGGCGTCGGGAAATGCTGCCGCCATCTTGTCCATTCTCGCCCGTCGCGGAGGGCTGAGCCGGTCGATGAGCATGAGCAGATCGACGTCCCGCCGGCCTTCGAGAATGTCTTCTTCGCGAAGCGATGGATCGTAGGTGCCGGGCAGCATCCCCATGGGCGCCCACTGCGCATGCTTGACGCCCCAGGAGCGATACGTATCCACCTCGGCGACGTTGCCCACCAGGCAGAGATCGTAGGCGGCCGCCACCGGGCGGGAGAGGATCGCCGAGCTTTCCGGATCGTCGAAACACTGGAACACCGTAAACACCCCAAGACGCTCCACGAACTCGGGATGCAGGTTGATGCCCGCGGCGTTCAACAACACGTCGCAGCCTTGCAGCCGCTCCTCGAGCCGCTCGTACATCGACAGGAGTTCCCGGTCTCCGCGGCGCCAGCGGGCGTTCAGTTCGCGGAACGTCAAGTGCGGCCCCGGCGGGTTCAACGTGAGGCAGAAACCCTCCACGTCATGGCCTTCCTGCCGAGCCAGACGGATCAACTCCAGGCTCGCCTGTTCTGCGTCGAAACCGGACGACCGGAAGTAAGGATAGGCGTAAAGGACTTTCACGCGGGGTGACACTTCAGCCGTAGGAAGTTGCCGGAAGAGGAGAAGGAAAAAGGAAAAGGAGGGGAGAAAGGGGAAGAGAACAGGAGAGGCTTCCCATTCAGGATGGTGTGATCAGGGTACGGTTTCTTGCCTTTCCCGTTTTCCCAGGGCTTTCCCTTTTTCCTTCCCGTATTCGCACTTCATTCCGCTGATCACTTACCACGCGGGTAACCTTCGGACACGCTTGGGCCTCACGCCGCGCCGGCGAGCCACCGCGACAGGCTCTCTCCGGCCAGGTCGCGGCGGATGCGGTACATGATGGCGTTCTTCAGTCCGGGGATCTTGCGCCACACGAATTGCAGGCTGGCCTTGTACCGGAAGTCATGGCCGAGAATCCGTTGGGCGATTTCGCGCCAGTCGTCGCCGGCAACCGGTTTCAGGGCATCGGTCGGCGCAAGCTTCGGGCCAACGGGCATCGCCGCGGGACCGCCGCCGGGAAGGCCGGCCTCTCCGCCTGCTTCGAGTGCACGGCCCGCCACGAGGAAGCTGTCGAGGTTGAACTCCCGGACCGCAATCGCGGCGAAGCCCGCCTTACGCATTGCCAGACAGAGCGTCCGCGGCGAGAAGTAGTAGTTGTGTTGAAGGCTGAACAGCCGGCGGAACCCCACTTTAGGGTGCAAGACGTTCGGCGTCTCGAGCACCAACAGCCCACCCGGTTTGAGCAGCCGGCGCATCTTCGCCATGGCTTCCACGGGCTCGAAGAGATGTTCGATGACGTGCGTGGCGACCACCGCATCGAACTGGGCGTCGGCGAAGCGGGCCTCCTCGAAAGGCGCCACCACGACCGGGATCCGGTAGGTCTGTTCGATGAACTGGGCCCCCTCCGGGTCCAGATCAACCCCCGTCGGAAGGGCACCGAACAGCCGCAGGGTCCGAATCAAGGCCCCATCGCCGCAGCCGATATCCAACACCTGATCCCCTCGCCGCAGATAGGGAGACACAAACTCCATGAACCGTCCGGCGGCATGAAGCTCGCGGTCGTGGGCCCGCTGGATCGGCCGGCCGGTCCGGACGGGCCGGTGCAGGGCCCGAGGCGAGGGATAGACCGCCTCCTTCTCTGCGTCGGTGTACATCGGGTTCACGAAGACCAGTCCGCAGGACTTGCAGATCGTGGGACACACCGGCAGCTTCGCGCGCCCCCAGTAGGGGATCGTGTGGTGCTCGCTCTCCAGACAAACAGGGCACGCTCTATCGACGGGCATGAACTCCCTCTGGAGTAGCGATTCAGCGAAGGCTTGCATCAGTCTCGTCTTCGTCTTCCCCAGAGACCACAGCTCGTCTGGGGGCAATCCCCAGTCCGGCCGCTCCTCTTCCAGGGGACACGGCCTACAGAACGAACGATCCCAGACTCGACCGCCTGAATGCAGCACGTTCATAACCGAATTGCGCAAACGTGTCTTGCCCACATCGAGGGGCCTCTAGGCACTCGTGCGACGGGATGGCCGTGCCTGCACGAGCCTAAAGGAACATGACGATGGCCGTCACCACAATCCCCGCACAGGCAATGCAGACCCCCCGGCGAAGCATGGGCGAGCCGGGGTTGTACATCCAGAACGAGGAGATGCCGAGGAACGAGAGCAGCACTCCGAAGACGATCGCGCACCAGTGCGTGAGCTTCGCGCTGGCGGTCTTGTGCAGCTCCACGAACTTCTTCAGGGGCTCGGGCAACTGCCGGACGCTGTACGCAGCAAGCCCGGTCGCCTTGTTGTAGGAGCCGTCCGGGAAGAAGACCACGTCCCCTTCGGTCTTCAGGACCTTGAACCCCCGGAGATGCAACGCCTTGCCGAGTTCGTCCGGAGCCATGCCGGGAGACAGCTCCTTCTCGACCTTCGCCGTGTAGGTCAACAGACCGATGTCGCGGTAGACGAGGACAATCCCGCTCAGCGAATAGACAAGAACCAGTCCGACGACAAAGAAACCCACGTCGCGGTGCAAGGCACGCATGATGCGGCGTGCCGGCCTGCTCTCACTATTCTGTTCCACGGGGCTACTCTTCTTCTCGCTTGGTTCCACGGGGCGGTTCCTCCTCGGTTACTCGGACGGTAGCTGGTTGCCGGCGAGCTTGCAGCGAATACGCGTCTTTCGCGGCCGGAGACCACGGAATCCTCGATAATCTAACAAACCGCGTGCCCGTTGGAAACGCGATCTCCCCAAAGGCTTGCCCCTTCGCGGATTGCGATACGATTCGAGACGCGCACGCACGTTGGCACGGCTGCAACGTGTCGAACCAACCGACACCGATGTCGTGCGATTGTGCAGGCGGGCCGGTGAAAGGACGGCATGGTCGGGCGGGATTGCGTAGTCTGTTTCGGTTCCACTTGGGCTGCCTTGGCTGGACGCTGAAAGGGACCCTCGAATCGCCCAGGACCCCATACCCCAACGGGGTTTCATCAGGACCTCGGGGGCTGCAGAAACATGGAATCCAAATCGACGAGCGCTGTGTGTGGGATGGAAGCTCCGACCGATTCAACCTCTTCGAGGTTGACGGTATCGCTACGGCTCGCCACCCAGGGTAGCCGCTGCGCGGCAACCCTGGGCTTTGGCATGGAACCGCTTCGCGGTTCATCCGATGGATCCTTGTCGGAACAAACCGGGCAAATGCTCTCCAGGCCAACATGCCGGTTCTTTCACCCACCCATCTGTGCAGGCGGGCCGCCAATCCTGGAGGCCTTATGGCCGGCCCTTGTGACGAGGGCGGGGGTTCCGCGGCGTACGCGAGCCGGCTTTCGCGGTCCGGGCCGGCCCCGCCTTCTTGGCTCGCCGGGCCCCGGATTCTTCCGTTGCACCCGGCTCGGCGGCGGAAGTGGCGGGAGAATGTTTCTGCCGGGCGATCAGGCGGAAGTCGAGTTCCCGTCGCTCCAGATCGACCCCGGCCACCGCCACCCGAACCAGATCGCCCAGCCGGAAGGTGTTTCCCGTGCGGTTGCCGGCGAGCGTGTGGGTCGTGCGGTCGAAGCGGTAGAAGTCGTCGACGAGCGAATCGACGCGCATCAGTCCTTCGGCCGGCAGCTTGACGCCCTGGGCAAACAGGCCGAACGACTCGACCCCGGTAACGACCGCATCCATTTCCTCGCCGATCCGCTGGCTGAGATAGGCGAGCAGCTTGACCTTGGTGAGTTCCCGCTCGGCCGCCTCGGCCCGCTGCTCCCGGCCCGAGCAGTGTTCCCCAAGGACGACGAGTTTGTCGAAGTTGCTCCGGGGTTTGGTTTCGGTGACGACCGCGTCGACCAGCCGGTGGATCGTCAGGTCGGGATAGCGTCGGATCGGCGACGTGAAATGGCAGTAGCAGTCGCTGGCCAGGGCGAAGTGTCCTTCTTCCTTGGGGCTATACACGGCCCGCGGCAACGACCGGAGCAAGGCGTAATTGACGGCGTGCTGCTCCGGCCGGCCGGCCACGCTGTTGAGGAGCCTCTGAAGTCCGGGCCTGCCGTCGAGGTCGCTGGAGGGGAGCCCCAATTCGGCCACGAACTCGGCCAGGTCGCGGAGCTTGCGTGGCACCGGGGCCTGGTGAATCCGCCGTAGGAATGGGATCCCCTTCTCGAAGAGCATCTCGGCAACGGCCTCGTTGGCAGCCACCATGAACTCCTCGATGATCTGGTGGCTCTCGGTGTTCTCTTGCACTTCCGCCCCGGACACGCGGCCCTGCTTGTCCAGGAGGACCTTCACCTCGGGCATGACCAGTTCCAGCGCGCCGCGGGCCATGCGGCGGCGTCGCAGGATGGCCGCCAGTTCCCGCATCCGGCCGAGCAGGTCGCATACGTCGGCGCCAAGCTTGCGACGCCAGCGATCCGCCGGAAAAGGGGACAGGCACCTTTTGTACGAAGCACCCGACGGGCCGTTCCGGCAAAAGGTG